>Ga0070741_10001212_pt1 | contig 81295 bp, 77 predicted proteins | sample Coa_R1_4_FD_66440 | JGI IMG/M metagenome (GOLD analysis project Ga0070741, IMG submission 66440) | Surface soil microbial communities from Centralia Pennsylvania, which are recovering from an underground coalmine fire - Coalmine... | ecosystem: Environmental > Terrestrial > Soil > Unclassified ...
CCCTGTAGCATTTCCGCCAACAGTCAAATGGCCGAGGAGAAAATTATCATGAAGGCGATAGTCGTGACGGATCAGACTGCGGGAACAGCCGGGATGAAGCTCGTGGAGCGACCCGAACCGCAGGCAGCGATAAACGACGTGGTCGTTCAGGTTTACGCGTCGGGATTCGTCGGGACTGAATTGACCTGGCCCTCGACCTGGACCGATCGCCTCAACCGTGACCGGACGCCGTCGATTCCCGGGCACGAGCTGGCCGGAGTGGTCACAGCCCTCGGCTATGGCACGACGGGACTGTCGGTAGGACAACGCGTGTTCGGCCTCGCCGACTGGCATCGCGACGGCACCCTGGCGGAGTATCTAGCCATCGAGGCTCGCAACCTCGCGCCGCTGCCGGGCGACGTCGACTTCACGGTGGGCGCCAGCCTGCCAATCTCCGGCCTCACCGCGTGGCAGGGCTTGTTCCAGCATGGCCGCCTTCGGGCGGGGCAGAGCGTCATCGCGCACGGCGCGGCCGGCGCAGTCGGGTCGATGGTGACGCAACTCGCTCGATTGGCGGGCGCTTACGTCATCGGCACCGGACGCGCCACCGACCGTCAGCTGGCGCTCGACTTCGGCGCGCAGGAGTTCGTCAACCTTGAGAACGACGCGCTGGAAGACGTCGGCAAAGTCGATCTGGTGTTCGATCTCATCGGCGGCGACATCGGCAAGCGCTCCGCGCGCCTGGTTCGAGCCGGAGGAATACTGGTGTCCATCGTCGGGCCGTCCGAGGCGCGGCCAGTCGACGGCCTTGCCGTCGACTTCGTTGTCGAGTCGGATCGTGCCCAACTGAATGAGATCATCCAGCGGGTGCGGGACGGACGACTGCGGACGAACATCGGCACCGTCGCGCCCCTCGACGGTGCCGTCGCCGCCTTCAATCCGACCGAGCGACGCCCGGGGAAGACGATCATTCGCATTCGCCCGTAAACGGACGGAGAGGGCGAGCGGTTCACCCACATCTCGTGGACCGTCGTCGCTTAGGTGCTGCAAGCGGCCCTGATTGGAGACCACCGGTGCAGATGACGATTTTTTCGTACTTCTGACCGTTGGGGCCATCCTTTTTACATCAATACTCGCGGTTTTCGGCTGCTGTCAGGAAATTTCCGCACACGCCAGACTGCGTGGTGGCGGACGCAGTCGATCTCGAACCTGTCTCTCCCTGCAAATTCCGGAAATGCAGGGTGATTTTGCCAAAATGCAGGGAGCAACCGTGTCGACCGCGCGTGAAAATCGCCAAATTCCAAGCGCTTAACCGCATCTCTCCCTACGTCGTGAGCAGGGAGATTATGATCCCTTAGCAGGGAGACCTAGGCGTCCGACTAGGAATCTGCCGAATTCGCGAGACGTGTTTTGGCTGACGACAGGCTTCAAGAACTTTTGCAACTCGCCGGAATACACCCGTCAGACGGACAGGCTGGACAGGCAACTGCCTGGTTGAGAGGGGCCATCAAGGATCTGCGGCACGATAATGGAACCCCTGTAAAAAGGCCCCTGGCCAGCCACCACAATGACCTCCTTACTGATATCGAGAAGACAGCAAAGAAGCTGATCAAACGACTTGAGCGGCTGCGGCGATACCCGCACTCCCAGCACGCTTTCTGGCGCTGCAGAGCGTTCGGTCCGATTTATAACGACCGAGTTGAAGTCCGCGAAGTTTTGTCCACACTTGAGGCCATTGTTCTTGCCGCTAACTTGGCCAAGGATCGCCATCAGGGCCGGCCACGGGAGGCCCGCAAGCAGCATGTGGTCGATCTCGCCTTTGCCTTCTTCGTCCGGTTCTCACCGCGCGCGCCAAGCGGGACACCAACTGGCGCGTTTGCCAAGTTTGCCCGTAAATTCTATTTCGCTGTGGTCGATTCCGATGCCGAACAAGACGGCGGTCTTGACCGCCAGATCAGGCAGGCCCTGACGCGCCTACCCATTGAGCTGGAGCGCGCTCGACAGAAATCTGGCAAAAAATCAAGAGTTTCATCGTAGGTCGCTGATTTACAGCAACGTATCTCTGGGACGTACCGCAAGGTGCGACGAAAGGAGATACCAATGCATATTGAATATGCCTTTGTGCGCGAGCTGCGGCCGCACCCAAGCAATGCCCGCACACACTCGCGCAAGCAGATCAAGCAGATTGCAAGGAGCATCGAGCAGTTCGGCTTCTGTAACCCGGTCTTGGTTGATGATGGCAACCACATCATCGCGGGCCATGGCCGCGTGGAAGCGGCCAAGCTGCTGGGTCTGGAGGCGGTACCGACGTGCAGGCTCTCACATCTGAGCGACGAAGAGAAGCGCGCCTACATTCTGGCCGACAACAAGCTTGCTGAGAAAGCCGGTTGGGACAAAGAGCTGCTGGCAATTGAGCTGCAGGGCCTGATCGAGCTCGACATCGACATTGAATTGACCGGGTTTGAAACAGCTGAAATAGACCTCCTGCTCGAGGAAGTCCGCGAGGCGAATAGCACGACCGGGCCCGAGGACACTGCGCCTGAGCCCCTGCCTGGTGCTGCCGTCAGCCAACCTGGTGCTCTGTGGCTGCTCGGCGCTCATCGTCTGCTGTGCGCGGATGCCCGCGACCGGACTGCTTACGACGCGCTGCTCGAAGGCGCCAAAGCGGACTTCGTTTTCACTGATCCACCGTACAACGTCCCCATTGACGGCCACGTCAGCGGCCTTGGCCGGGTTCGTCACCGTGAATTTATGATGGCCAGCGGGGAGATGACCGAGGCGGAGTTCACATCGTTCCTCGAAAGGGTATTCGGGCTCCTGGTCGCGAACACTGTCGATGGATCAATCCACCAGATCTGCATGGACTGGCGCCACATGTGGGAGATGTTGGTCTCCGGGCGCGCCATCTATAGCGAACTCAAGAACATCTGCGTCTGGAATAAATCCAATGCTGGCATGGGCTCATTTTACCGTTCCAAGCACGAACTGGTGTTCGTCTGGAAGTCGGGACGCGCGGCGCACATCAACAATTTTGCCCTCGGGCAATACGGCCGCCATCGCAGCAATGTCTGGGATTATGCCGGCGTCAACAGCGTGCGTTCGGGAAGGCTGGAGGAGCTCGCCATGCACCCAACGGTCAAGCCGGTCGCATTGGTCGCGGACGCGCTCAAGGATTGCTCGCGCCGCGGCGGCTTGGTGCTCGACCCCTTTTGCGGCAGCGGCACCATTTTGATCGCAGCCGAACAAACCGGCCGGAAGGCGCGGGCGCTTGAGATCGATCCCGCCTATGTCGACGTCGCGGTGCGCCGCTGGCAGGCCTATAGCGGCAAGCCTGCCGTGCTCGCCGACTCGGGTGAAACCTTCGAGACGATCGCGGCACAACGCGCCGCCGGCCCGGTCGCCGCCTGAACGGGGCATAAAGATGCTGCAAAACACCAAAGATCCTGTTGCCGCGAAAACGAAGACAGTTGACCAAGAGTACAAGGTCGGCCCGGGCCGTCCGCCGCGGGAATACCAATTCAAGCCGGGACAAAGCGGCAACCCGAAGGGCGCCAGACGCAAACAACCAACCATCGCGCTGGATCTGAAAGCCGCGCTCGAACAGGCGCTCAACAAGAAGGTCACACTCAAACAGGGCGATAAAGAGCGGCTGGTTAGTATGGCAACAGCCGGCATCGAGCAATTGGTCGCCCAGTTTGCCAAAGGTGACCGCCATGCCCGGCGCGACCTGATCCCGCTCGCCGATAAGCTTGGCGTCGATCTGCTGGCAGGCCAACACCAAGCCCTTCAGGACGCGGTTGCCGCAAACCACGAGGCGATCCTGCGGGCTTACGTCGAGCGCCAATACGACAAGGTGGTTACCCCGGCCCCGGTGTTGGCGCCGCCCGAGCTCTTCGACGATGACCTAGACGATTCAAAGAAGGACTGACTGATATGCGCAACGATCCCGACGCCGGCTTTTCGGTCGATTATCCCTCACAGGTCGTTTTGCAAATCCTACTTGCGAACAACCTGACGTCATTTACCGAGTTCGCCTTTGGCGTGGTCCGGCCAGGCGTCTCGTTCAAGCCAAACTGGCACCTCGAGGCCGTGACCCACAAACTGGCCCAGGTGGCGAGCGGCGAGATCCGCCGTCTGATCATTACCTTGCCGCCGCGCAGTCTCAAATCGCTGTGCGCCTCGGTGGCGCTGCCGGCCTGGTTTCTCGGCCGTAACCCGAGTGAGCGGGTTGTCGTTGTGTCCTATTCGGATTTTCTGGCGCGCAGCCACGCCAACGACTTCCGTCTCTTGGTCAACCATCCGATCTATCAAGCTACCTTTCCGACTATGCGGCTTGCCCGCGACACGGACCGCGAGATTGTTACCACGAAGCGGGGCAAACGGATCGCCACTTCGATTGACGGCACCCTCACCGGCCTCGGCGGCAATTTGATTATCATTGATGATCCTTTGAAGCTCGGTGATGCCATGTCGGAGGCGGTGCGCACGCGGGTGATCGAATGGTATCGATCGACATTGCTGTCGCGCGGCGACGACAAGAGCGCCGCGCGTGTCGTTCTCGTCATGCAACGGGTGCACCAGGACGATCTGGCCGGCTATCTGCAGGAGCAAGGCGGTTTCGAGGTTTTGAACCTGCCGGCCATCGCCCAGCGCGAGGAAACTTTCTGCCTCGGCGATGGTCGTACTTATACCCGACAGAAAGGCGAACTCCTTCACCCCAAGCAAGAACCGGCCCATGTCTTGGCCGAACTCAAGCGTGAAATGGGCCCGATCGCCTTCTCGGCGCAGTACCAACAGAGTCCGATTCCGCCCGGCGGAACTATCATCAAGCGCAAATGGCTAACGTCCTATGACGAAATCCGTCCTCAAGCGGGCGATCGAATCATCCTCAGCTGGGACATCGCACTGAGCGAAACCGAGACCGGCGATTATTCCGCCTGTGTCGTGCTGCTCCGCCGTCAAGAAGTGTTCTATATTCTCGAGGTTGTGCGTGGCCGCTTTCCGTTCGACCCGCTCAAGCGCAAGGTCATGGAGGTCAAGCGGCGCTACGGCTCGTCGTCCACGCTATTGATCGAGGATTCTCCGATCAGTCGGGGCCTCATCCAAAGCCTGCGCGAGCAGTCGATCAACGTCACAGCCTACAAGCCCGACAGCGACAAACGCGCGCGGGTAATCGCGCAAAGTGACCTATTCGCAGGCGGCTCGGTTCGGTTTCCGCGACGCGCCTCTTGGTTGGAGGAGTTCACGGCAGAACTACTGGCATTCCCAGGGCGACACGATGATCAAGTCGATGCCCTCACCCAGGGTCTCGCGTGGGGCCGTGAAAGACGCGGCGAAGTATCCGTTCGTTTTGTGCGCGGGTTTTATTGAGAGAATTCCGCAAGTCGGTCGTTCCTGCAAACGATCACCGGCCAGGCATCGGTCATCAACGGCGACACGATCGAAATCCGCTGATCTAGGACGATTCCACCAAAAGAAGCGGAAACTAAGCTGAAGGGAGTTGATCTCATTTACAGGCGCTTTGATAGTTTTGTCTGACGGCTTGTATCAATGGACAGATCCTAAAATCGGTGCAATCGTGGAAGCCGAAAAAAACAGGGTTGAGGAATGTGTCGTGAGCCAGTTAATCGGATCAAAGCTATGGGCTCGTGCAACTCCGGAGGAACCCTTCGGCACCTTCGAGTACACGCAGCGTTCCGGCCGAAACGTCTGGGCGGACGTCCTCCCCTCCCACAATTTGGCATTCCGGGAAGCTCGTTCATGCCGAAAATCTCGGCAGCGACGTTAAGCTGGCGCTCGCCAGGCGGTGCTTAATCGTATCTTTATTAGACACCGACATGTCGGTTCGGGCGGTCGGCGATGCCCGTGAAGGCAATTCTGCCGGCTGGTAGCTTGCGGGGTTGCTTATGGCGAAATTCGGGATTGGACAGCCGGTCAGACGCGTCGAGGATCGCCGCTTCCTCACCGGCGCGGGACAATTTGTTGATGATATCAGCCTGCCGCATCAGTGTTATGGCGTCGTCCTGTACTCACCACACGCGCATGCAAAGATTGCGAGCATCGACGTCTCGCAAGCTCTGAACTCGCCTGGAGTCATCTGTGCCCTGACGGGTGCCGACGTCGTTACCGACGGGCTCGGCGGAATGCCACCGCTGTTCATGCCGGCCGACAGTAATCAGCCGCCGGCGTTCCAAACCTTGCGGCCAATACTCGTCGCCGATCGGGTCCGCTGTGTTGGCGACCGTGTTGCTTTCGTAGTCGCTGAAACATTGGCTCAGGCAGTCGACGCGATAGAGAAGGTCGAGGTCCACTATGACTCGCTGCCGGCCGTTACCGATCTAGAAAGTGCAGTGAAGGAAGACGCCGAGCAAATCTGGGATGGTTGCTCGTCATCGAATACCTCGTTCCGCCTGGAATACGGTGAATCATCCAAGACCAAAGAGGCTTTCGCGCAGGCCGAGCACGTCGTCAGCGTGCGGCTCGTGAATAACCGTATTACTGCAAATTCGCTGGAGCCGCGGGCGACGATTGGTTTTTACGACCAGAGCGACGGGACATACTTACTCTATACAAGCTCGCAGAACCCCCACGGCGTCAAAACATTGGTCGCCAGCCACGTACTCCGGGTTCCCGAGAACAAGGTTAGGGTCGTTGCTCCAGATGTGGGCGGAGGGTTTGGCCTGAAAAGCAATGCGCATGTCGAGGACCCGCTTGTTCTTTGGGCCTCGAAGCGCTGTGGACGCCCTGTGAAATGGACGGCGACGCGATCGGAAGCCCTCGTCGGTGACTATCATGCGCGCGATCAGGTCGTTTATGGCGAGATGGCGGTCGCCGCGGACGGCAAGATCCTCGCGATCCGTGCCGACGCCTTGCAAAGTGTCGGGGCCTATACGTCCGCGGTATGCGCAGCGCCAATCATTTTTTCGCTTGAGTTCATTCCAAATGTCTACGACGTGAAGACCGTCCACCTCAAGACACGCGCTGTTTTCACGAACACTTCACCGGTGACCGCTTATCGAGGCACGGGCCGGCCGGAAGCGATCTATCTTGTCGAGCGGTTGATCGAGCTCGCTGCAGAGAAATGCGATCTTGATCCGATAGAAATCCGGCGGCGCAATTTAATTCCGTCGAGTGCGATTCCGTATAAAACCGCGACCGGTGTCGTTTATGACAGCGGCGACTTTGCCCGCGTGCTCGACAGAGCGGTGCATTTGTCCGATTGGTATGGATTTCGGGCCCGCGAAAAGGAAACGAGAAAGCGTGGTAAGGTTCGTGGGAGGGGCATCTGCTTTTATATCGAGCCCGCAGGTCTCGATAACGAGCGGATGGAGATACGTTTCGATCCCGGTGGAACGATCACCGTGGTTGCGGGCACGCATTCGCACGGTCAGGGCCACGCCACGACTTATTCGCAGATGATTTCGGATTGGCTCGGCGTGGACATCGCAAGCGTCAAGCTGGTGCAGGGCGATACTGACAAGGTGTCATTCGGGCGCGGAACTTTCGGGGCGCGGAGCTCTATGAATGGCGGCGCTGCTTTGAAACGTGCGGCGGACGCCGTTGTCGCGAGAGCGAAGCTGATGGCCGCCGAACTGCTGGAGGCGGACACAAAAGACCTCGAGTTTATGGACGGCCAATTCCATGTGGTCGGTACCGATCGTGCGCTGTCTTTGAACGAAGTCGCCAAGTCATTTTACTTGCCCGGAGGAATTACGGACAAATTCGGAGTCGGTCTCGAGGGCGTCGGCACATTTGGGACCGATCCTTCAAACAAGCCGAACGGCTGTCACGTCTGTGAGGTCGAAATCGATCCTGACACCGGAGCTACGACTATTGATCGGTTTACCGTGGTTGATGACGCTGGGCGCGTTATCAATCCATTGCTCTGCGAAGGGCAGATCCACGGCGGCATTGCGCAGGGCGTAGGCCAAGCACTTCTGGAGCACGTCATCTATGAGCCTCAATCAGGTCAAAATCTGACGGCGAGCTTTATGGACTACGCGCTACCTAAGGCGCACCATTTTCCGGCCATCGTTACAGCCTTCGAGGAAATCCCGAGCACGACCAATCCGCTCGGTGTTAAGGGCATTGGCGAAGCCGGCGCTATCGGCGCGCCGACTGCAGTGATGAATGCTGTTATTCACGCGCTGCGCCCTTTGGGCGTGACCCACGTCGAGCTTCCTGCAACGCCGATGCGTGTGTGGCATGCCATCCAACGCGCAAAGGGCGGCGGCCGCTGACCGACGCGCGCGTTCAGCGCTGCGAGCCGGGATGGACGACGATGTTCTCCATCTTTTCGATGTAGCGAATGAACCGGTACTTGTCCTCGACGCCGTCGGTCGACTTCAGCTTGTCGCCTGGCCACTTAAACATGCCCGGTTCGATCTTTGCGACGAGGTAGCCCATCTCATCGTCATTCCACATCCTCTTGAATTCTTGCTCGAGGCTGGCCGTATTGTCTACGGTAACTGTGTTGATGCAGCCTGCGGCGTTTGCCATCCGAGCGAGGTCGGTGTTCTGGGCTGTCAGCGTCGGCGCCCCTCCGATGATCTCATAGAGGCCGTTGTCCAACACCAGCACTGTAAGGTTGCGTGGGCGCTGGCTGCCGAGCGTGCACATCGCTCCAGTGTTCATCAACACCGACCCGTCGGTCTCCAGCGCAAGCACCTTACGGTGGGGCAGCGCCAGGGCAACACCCAACGCGGTCGTTGTGATGGAGCCGAGGATGATTGGGTTGAACGTGTTGCCGATTGGTGCCGCGTGGTTCCACCAGTCCTGATGAATGGCGCCCAGCGAACTAACGCAAAGGTCTTCCGGCTTGAACAGCGGAGCGATGACTTTGACCGCGTCAATTCTTTGCATGTGACTGCGCTCCCCTAAGATGAAATGGTATCTCGAGGCACGGCCCTGTGAAGGCCAGCGCAATCGGCCACTGGCTTGAATCCGCATGCGTGAGCGCGTGCGCTATACTTGGCTTTATGTTTTCGAGCTTGTCGATAATACGGAACGGGATACGCAAGGCGTTTAGCAGCGGCTCCATGGTCTGCCCGTGGTTGATCGCCCACCAGTTACGTTCTCCGAAGTCACCACAATAGCTCATGATCATGACAAGCGGCATGTTGTGGGTAAAAGCGAAACGGGAAATGGGCTCGCAGGCCTGCCTGAGGCCCGAGTTTTCCATGATCATCACAGCCTTTTTGCCCCCCATGTAGGCGCCCGCACAAATCCCCGGCAGGTCGAGCTCATTGCTGGCGAGTACGTAACGGATCTTATTCTGCTCACGCAGCAGACGGTGTGCACTCTTCATGTGGGAGTCGGGCACGGCGGCAACGATCGAGACGCCGGCCTCGTTCAGTCCTTCGAGCAACAGTCGAGCGTATTCAGGAGTATCATCAGACAGCGTCATGGTTCGGTCCGTTATTGTCAGATTTTGACGGCGTAGCGGTGAAGCAGCTTGTTTGCGACGATCCGCAGGGCTCGGTCGGTCACGAATCCCATCAAACCCAGCGTGATGATACCGACAAAGATCCATTCAGTGAGAAGAAATAGGCGCGAGTTGAATATGAGGAATCCGATGCCGGTTTTCGCCGCGACCATCTCCGCAGAAACGACTGTCATGAAGCTGTTGCCCATAGCAATCTTCATGCCGGCGACAATGTTTGGGATGACCGCCGGAATTGTAACGAAAAAAAAGACTTGGCGCTCGGATGCTCCGAGGCAAAGCGCGGCGAAGCGTTTGTCAGGATCTATGCTGAGAACCCCAATCATCGTGTTGATCGCGACCATGAAGACGGTCGTGTAGACGATCAGGACGATCTTAGATGTTTCTCCCAGGCCAAACCAAATTACAGCAAGCGTGACGAAGGCAATGGGGGGAATGAAGCGGAAAAACTCGACATAGGGGTCCACAAACGACCTGACGACCTCGCTTCGCCCCATGAACAGGCCGAGTGGTATCCCTAGGCAGGTGCCGATGGTGAAACCGATGAGGACCCTGCTAAAACTAACAGCCACGCTCGCGAGTAATTCCCCGTTTTCGATCAGTTCCCCCGCGCCACGCAAAGTTGCGAGGGGGGAAGGCAAAAACGGCGGCTTTCCGACCCACCATGCAAGGGCCGACCAGACGCATAACCCGCATACGAGGGAGGCGACAAACGCCAGGTATCGCTTTGCGCGGTCGCTGATCGCCCAAGGCATAAGGCGAGACGAGCGGGGAATCAGTCCGGTCAATTCGCTCATTGTAGCTGCCTCATTGATCTCGTAACTTCTTCGTGGATTGCGGCCCTCACGTTCTGTCTGAGTTTCAGGAACTGTTCGTTCAACTCGCGCGGCCGCGGGAGGGAAACGTCGAAAATCGTCTTGATGGTAGCGGCGGGGCCAGCCGTCATCACGGCGATCCGGTCGGCGAGCAAAATCGCCTCGTCGATGTCGTGGGTGATGAAGAGCACAGTCTTCCTACTTCCACTCCAGATGCGGGAGAGCTCTTGCTGCATAATGTCGCGCGTTTGCGCGTCGAGCGCACCAAACGGCTCATCCATCAGAAGGATACTGGGGTCATTCACGAGGACACGGGCAATCTGAAGTCTTTGCCGCATGCCGCCCGAAAGCTGATTGGGCTGATAGTTCTCGAAACCTTCAAGGCCGACAAGACGGATCGTCTTGGCAACGACGGGCCGGTAGTCCTCGTCCCCCAATTTGCGCATACGCGGGCCGAACGAGATGTTCTCCTCGACAGTCAGCCAGTTAAAGATGGCGCTGTCGCCTTGGAAGACGACAGCGCGGTCTGCACCAGGACCGCGGACGCTTTGCCCGCGGACCCGGATTTCGCCAGCCGACGGGAAGAGAAACCCGGCGACCATGCGCAAAATAGTCGATTTGCCGCAGCCACTCGGGCCCAGCAAGCAGAAGAACTCCCCGCTCGCAATCGAGAACGAGACGTCCTGCAGTGCTAGGTAATGGCCGCCGCCATCCCGCTTCGGAAAACTGCAGGCGGCATTCGAGACCTGCACATCCGGCACGGACATTAACCTGCTTCCGCTAGTTCTTTGCGGACGCAGACTTGTCAAAGTAACTGCGGTCGACCACCGTATCCCAATTGATCGGATCGCCTTTCAGCCGTTGCTTGCCGCGCATCCAAGCTTCTTCCACTTTGGCGCCGCTCACGATCGTATCGCCGAAAGCGATCTCAAAATTGTAAAGTCCCATGATGTATTCGGCTAGATCTGTTGACACCTTGTTTCGTGCAGCGGTTATCTTAACCGCCTCGGCGCGATTTTTTTTCATGAAATCGCTCGCCTCACGCATCGCCGCAAGCATGCGCACCGTGACATCCGGATGACCTTGGATGAAGTTCTTGTTGCCGACGATGACAAAGCTTTGGAAGTAGCCGACATCGCCGCTGCTCGCCAAAATATGGACTTTATCCTTGCCGGAAATTTGGATCGCCTTAGTCGGCCACGGCTCCCAAACGAAGAACGCTTGAATGTCGCCGCGGTCGAGGGCGGCGGGCAACTCCGGCGGTGGCACCGGCGTAATACCGAGTTCGGATTCCGGAACGTTCAGCTTTTTCGCCACGAGTGCCCAAAGATAATCAGTCGTGCTGCCCTGTACCGTACCGAGCTTCTTCCCCTTTACGTCAGCCAAAGTCTTTAGAGAGGTGAGTGACGCCATCTTGAAATTGTCGGTCGAAGTCGCCTGAGTCCCAAGGATGCGAAGGTTGTCGGACCGAACGAAACGCGGCATCCAGGTAGCCGTTCCGGATGCACCGAAGTCGAGTTCGCCGGCCATCACACCGTCGGCAATTTCGGCGCCAGACGGAAACTGCGTTAGCTCCGCATTGATTTTGTGCTTGGCGAAAAATCCTTTGTCCTGCGCAACCCACCAAGTGGTGTAGGAAGGATCAACGCCGACGCCGATGCGAATTTTATCTTGCGCGACTGATGCGCCGCTCGCCACCAGGCAGAGCAAGACCGCAGCTGTCAGCCGGCACGTCCAGGTCAGCACGCAATTCCAACTTTCAGCTTTCATGGCTTCACCTTTTTTGCGAGAGGGGTGGAAGACATTGATAACGACGAAGAGGAAAGCGCCTCACCGCCGCAGTGGTGGCGCACGCGGCCCTTGCTGCTTCGGGGTCCTGCTAGTGCACAAGAATACATACAAATAACGCGGTTGCTCATAGTTCACATGGCCGCAACTCCAGCAAAACTGGACCGCGTCCGCAAGGACGTCGCGTGAGGAAAATACCAGCCGTCTGCTGCGGAAATCGGCACTACACAAAGAGACAAGCAATTTGGGTCGCACCGGGTGCCGGAAGTCATTGTCTACGAAGCGTTACAAGCGTGACGCGATCAGCTTTCGCGCAAGAAGATGCCCGGAAACGCCATTGACGCCACTACCGGGCCATTGTGACGCACCGATCATGTAAAGACCCTCGACAGGGGTACGGTATTTGCTCCAGCCGATTGCTGGCCGTGCGAAATAATACTGATCCAGGTGCTGACTGCCGCCATTGCAGTCGCCATTCACCAAACTCGGATTGATCCGTTCGATGTCGGCTGGCGACATGACGTGCCTTGCGAGCAAAGCAGAGTGAACATTCGGTGCGTGGTCGGCAAGCATATCGATGATACGATCGGCGATGCCCTCGCTTACGCTGTTCCAGTCGCGCCCGACGATAGTGCCGGCGGCATCGCCAAGAATGGTTGTCGGAAACGCCCGCGCGTGGACTCGAACGATATGTCGCCCTGCCGGAGCTCGTGATGGATCAACCGGCGTAGGCTGACTCACAATCAGCATCGGCCGCGCGGGCAGGTATCCGGCCAAAGCGCTCGAATAGGCCTTGTCGATCTCGGCGGGTGTGCAATTAAGATGGACATAGCTGAATTTCGACAGATCATCGCCGCCGCGCCAAGCGAGCTCTTCCTGCAAAGCGAGATGCACTATAAACGTGCCCGGGGCGTGACGGAATCGGTCCATCTTGCGGAAGAACCCGGATGGCAGCCTGTCCGGCTGGACCAACGTTCCGAACAGGCGTTTGGGGCTGACATTGGCGATGACCGCACGCCGAGCGTGTAAGCTCTCGCCGTTTTCAAGAGTGACTCCCACTGCTCGATTCCGGATGATTTCAATTGCCTTGACAGGAGCACCGGTACGCACAGTTCCATTGTATTTTTCGATTAGTGTTCGGAATGCGCCAGTCAGCCGGCTCGCTCCGCCTTGAACGATTCTGATGCCTCGCAGGTGGGCCGACATTGACGGAATGAAAGAAAAAATAGCGCCGCCCCTGACGTCGGGGCCGAAATCGAGGTGAAATGCCCATGGCGTGAATAGGCTTTTAATGTCGAGGGACTGAAAACGGCGATCGCAGAACTGCCGCGCGGACTCAAACAATAGTCGGCTCAGCGATACTGTGTCGGCAGGATGCCCCGCGAAAATTCGGCCAACCTGACGAAACATAGCAACCGACAACATTGGCTGCGATTGCAGGGGCAGAAAGCGCGGTGCGGTCCGCTTGTAGAAAGACACTGTATCTAGCCACGCCTTGCGATCCGTTGCCGAGAGGCGGTCGATTTCTTGTTCTGTTCGCTCCTCGTCGAGGAATACGCGGGCCACACGCCCGCCGTCGTAACCGCTCGCATAGGGCCGGTCATTGTTGAGAAATTTAACGCCCAGCCCGGCGAGCTCAGATTGAAATTCGCGATAAGCCGGCGACTCACTAAACAAAGTAAAATTGGTAGCAAATAAATCGTGGATGTAGCCGGGCAGCGTAAGCTCCGCGCTGCGCGTTGCGCCGCCAATATCCGCTGCCTGTTCAAGAATAAGGACGCTCGCTCCAGCTTTTGCAAGAGTCAGGGCGGCCACGAGCCCGTTGTGTCCGGACCCTATGACGATGACGTCAGGATCGGCCATCAAAGCGAGCCGTCGTTGCGTCCGGGTTCATTGCCACGTCCGGTGAGTTGGTCATCCAACTCGTTGGTCGGAATTTCACGCCGTCCGGCGAGGAGGATTACGCAAAGCCTTGAGAATGTCGGAATTGCGAATGGGCGTAGCAAACAGTTCAAAGCCTACTGGTCTCAAGGCGTCGCAAATGGCATTCGCGATCACAGCAGCGGGCGGAATTGCGCCACCCTCGCCGAGACCTTTGAGACCCAGCTCATTAAGCTTCGATGGCGTTTCGGTGTGAAGGATTTCAATCACTGGTATGTCGGATGCCGTGAGCACGAGGTAGTCTGCGAGCGATCCAGTCAGCAACTGGCCATCTTTACTGTAGGCAATTTCCTCCATGATCGCGCCCCCGATGCCCTGACAAACGCCGCCGAGAATCTGACCCTCCGCAACCATCGGGTTGATAATCACCCCTGCGTCATGCGCCACAACATATTTAAGGATCTTCGGCGCAGCAATTTGCGTGTCGATCTCGACAAGGGCGGCGTGGGTGGCATAGGCCCACGTCACGGTCGGTGGTTCGAAATATTCCGTTACCTCAAGGCCGCCGCTCATGCCGGCTGGCCTCATGTCAGTCGGCCCCGGCGTTGCCGCCGCGGCAATCTCTTTCAGGCTCAATGATAGGTTTGACTTGCGCGGATTGAAGACGCGGCCGTCGCGAAGCACGAGATCGCTGGGATCTTGCTTAAGAATGTGCGCCGCGATTGCGAGCACTTTTGTCCGGAGCACCCGGCTTGCCATGCGGATGGCGGACGACGAAACCACTGCGCTGCGACTTGCAATTGTTCCGTGCCCGAACGCAATTGCGCCTGTGTCCGAAATCACGACATTTATTGCGTCCGGCGACACGCCCCATTCGTCGGCGGCAACCTGCGCAAACACGGTCCTGTGACCTTGGCCTTGCGCGCAAGCTCCCGTGGCAACGTGTAACGAACCCGACGGTTCGACGCGGACCGTCGCGCCTTCGAAGGGTCCGGATCCCGTGCCTTCGACGTAGCTTCCGATGCCTAGACCAAAATAGCGGCCGTCATTCCAGGCGCTGCGCTGCAGATCCCGGATCTGTGTAAGACCACCGAGGGCCATGATCGCGTTTTCGAACGTCGTCGGATAGTCGCCGCTATCGTAGGTGGCCGGCGTGCCGTCGCGGTAAGGGACACCGCTGACGTAAGGCATCTCGTCTGCTCGAATCATGTTCCGTCGGCGGACATCCACAGTATCGATGCCGAGGTCATGCGCAATCAGGTCAATCAATCGCTCCATGACAAAGACGCCCTCGGGGCGACCCGCCCCGCGGTATGGTGCGTTGGGACCCTTGTTGGTTACAACCACAGTGGCGCTGGCGTCGAGATGCGGCACTCGATAAGGCCCCATCATGTGAGAGATCGTATTCATCGGGTCGCTGATTCCCACGGGCGTGTAGGCGCCTGAATTTTTGACGAAACTGTCGCGCAACGCGAGAATCCGGCCGTCATCGTCGAAACCGATCTCGACTTGATGCAAGTCATCCCGCGAATGCGCCGAGCTCGCCAGATTTTCCTGGCGGTCCTCAAGCCATCGAATTGGCCGGCGCAGCTGCTTGGCGAGGTAAGGGATCAAAATGTCTTCGGGATAGACATGTCCCTTGAGCCCAAAGCCACCTCCGACGTCCGGCGCGATGCAGCGCACGCGGGATTCAGCCATTCCGAGTTGTTTTGCCACCTCGCGGCGGACCCAGTGTACAACCTGAGTCGACACCCAGATCGTGATCGAATCCGTTCTTGGGTCGTAGTCTGCAACGACCCCGCGACATTCGATCGGCAGTCCGACAAAGCGGTGATTATAAAAAGTATGACGTAATTTTCGTGGCGCCGACGCGAGCGCTGCATCGGCATCGCCTTTTTTTACACGAAACGATGCGACTACGTTCGAATCAAGCTCATCGTGGACCCGCGGTGCATTTTTCCGTAAGGCGTCGTCAATTTCGACAACAGCTTCGATTGGATGAAGAGCAACGTCGACTAGTTCGATCGCGTCCTCGGCTACATAGCGGTTTTCGGCAACAACGACGGCGATACCCTCACCGACATGCCTGACTTTGTCGGCCGCCAGCACGGGCTGGTCGGGAATATTGATGGTGTGTTCGACCAATGACCGCCATTGCTTGGATGGGATGTTTTGCATGCCTGGTACTGGCGCGACGAAGGGCCGGATGTCCCGTCCGGTCATGACCGCTACGACTCCAGGCAGTGCCCTTGCTCGCGATGCGTCAATTTCGCCGATCCTGGCGTGCGGGACCGGACTTCGCAGGAACGCGATATCAAGCATGCGTGGCAGCGCTATATCCGCGATAAAACGGCCCTCCCCGGCCAGCAGATTTCGGTCTTCCTTGCGCGAGATCGATTGGCCGACATACCGAAATTCACTGTTGCTCATCGCTTAGCCCCACGAACGGCGACGCCTACTTGCCTCTCGGCAAAGGCCTCATGAACTGCCTGGATGATGCCAGCGTAACCAGTGCACCGGCAGAGCGCGGCGGACATCCCTTCACGAATGTTATCCAGCGACAGCGTTTCGTGCCGCTGTAGTAAATCGTAGGCGATCACCAGCATTCCAGGCGTGCAGTAACCACATTGCAGTGCATGATGCTTGGAGAAGAGGTCCTGCAGCCTAGCGATTTTGCCAGAGTGTGTCAGGCCTTCAATCGTTTCGATTTCAGCGTTATTGGCCTGAACTGCGAACATCAAACATGAACGCGCCGCCTCTCCGTTAATGAGGATCGTGCAGGCGCCGCAAACTCCGTGCTCACACCCAATATGGGTACCGGTTAGCGCGAGGTCTTCGCGGATGAAATCGCTCAGCAGCCGGCGTCCTTCGACGACGCCGTCACGTTTCGCGCCGTTTACGGTCAGCGTAATATGATGTCGCTTCGTCATGTTCCTGGCCTTCGCGTCGCTCGCGACAGGGCACGCTGCGTCAATACTTCAACGAGATGACGTCGATAGTCCGCACTGGCGTGAAGGTCATCCTGCGGTTCGACCGAACCTGCCGCTACGTGCGCCGCAGCCGCAACCACCTTTGCCGAGGGCCGCACTCCATTCAATTCACGTTCCGCAGCGCCAAGCCGAATCGCGCCCGATTCCAACCCACAGACGGCAATTCGCGCATCAGCGATGCGGTCTGTATCCCAGGATAGTTCCGCCGCAATTCCCACAATCGCAAAATCACCGTGTCTACGGCTGACTTCCTCGAATGCAAACGTTTTGTCCGACACTTGCATCGGCACACGGACGCTGGACAGCAACTCCTGTGAAGCAAGCGCAGTCTGCAGCGGCCCCAAAAAGAAATCACGCGCCTTAAGGGTACGGCGTCCTTTGGCGCTAATCAGATCAAATTCCGCATCCAGCACAAGCATTGCCGCAGGGTCCTCGGCCGCAGGGTCCGCGTGGGATATGCTTCCGCCGATCGTCCCCCTGGTGCGAATGGGAAGATGCGCGATGTATTTTGTCGCTTCGCTGAGGAGTGGGGCATGTCGCGCGACGGTCTCGGATGCCTCGATGGCACGTTGGCGGGTCAGCGCTCCTATTTGCAGCCAACGATCGTCCACTCGAATAAAGGCCAGTTCGCTCAGTCCGTTGATGTCGATTATGTAGTTGTACCGCCCGAGCCTTGAATTCAGGACGGGGACCAGGCTCTGGCCGCCAGCGAGAATCTTGGCGTCATCACCATACTCCGCAAGCATCGCAACGGCTTCGGCGAGACTACCTGGCACAAGATATTCAAAAGGTGCGGGCTTCATCAAACCGCCGATTTGACCACTGTAGTTCCGTTGCCCACACGAACTTTGTGTGTCTCTTCAAGAGTCTTTGGTCGGGTGCTTTTAGGCTTGGCTGCGATCAAATACAATTTGCCTCGTGAGCAGTACAAATTAAGTTTGTTCTATCCAACGATAAGTCAGAAGAAATTTCATAGCAACAACGCGCCCGCGTTACGGCGTGAAGAGGTTATGCACGCTGCGCGGGCTCAAAAGATCGGTCACTACCGAACAGAGCCGCCGCACACCTTCATCAACTTCGTCGTCATTGTTGAATCCGAAACTCACACGCAACGAGCGCGAACGTGATGGCGCCGCGTAGAAAACGTCGCCAGCTATGAACGCGACACCGCGGCGTACGGCCCGGAAATAGAGCTCCGATGAGTCAGCACCTGCCGGCAAAGTGAGCCAGAGGCTGAGGCCACCGTCCGGTTTGCTGATGGTCGTTCCTTCCGGCATTCCGGCCACGAGCCTTTGATAGAGACGCTTCTGGCGAACGCCATAGGTTTGCTTTACGCGGGCAATGACTCCGCGGTGATGGCCCTTGGCGAGGAAGCAGCTCAAGACTTCCTGGACGAAGCTGTTTGAATGCAAGTCGGAATAAGCTCTCGCGGCCAATAGTCTTTGCCGCAACGCGTCTGGCATCACCAGATAGCCTAGCCGGATTCCAGGTAACAATGTTTTACCAAACCCGCGCGCATAAAGAATGAGATCACCTGGCTCCGCAATTGCTCGAATTGCTGGAACAGGTTTGCCCGAAAATCTCAGCTCATGCGAATGATCGTCCTCGATGATGACCGCGCCGAAACGCCTCGCTAATGCGAGCAACGCCCGCCGTTTCCCGTCGCTCATGGTGACTCCCGACGGATTTTGAAAAGTCGGGTTCGTGTAAATGACATTGGATTCGTTTCGAGTCAGGTAATCCTCGACAATATTAAGGTTCATGCCATCCGCCTCGATAGGCGCCTCAAGAACTCTCACATTCATCGCATGTGCGGCATTAAGCGTGCCGTAGTAGGCGGGTTGTTCGACGATGATCGCTTTCCCCGGTTCAAGCAGCGCGCGGATGGAAATGTCGATCGCCTGCTGCGCCCCAGAAGTGACCATGATATTGTCGATGGTTGAGGTGATCCCTTCTGTCTGCAGAACGACTCTAATCTGCTCGCGTAAGTTGGCGCGCCCGATGGGAGAGTCGTACACGAAACAATTAGGAAGAGCGCTCTCTGTGGCCTCCACGAGCGTGGATCGGAACGCGCGGATGGTTTTCGCGTCTGGTACTGGATAGTTCGAAGTGAACGACACGACCCCGGGTGCCCGCGCAAGCTCAAACAACCTTTCCGCCAGTAACGGGCCGTTGGTCTGGTGCTTCGACGCTCGGATTGCTGGTTGCGCGCGGATAAAACTACCGCCGCCGCGCCGGCCCTCGATTAGCTTCGCTTCAGCCAGATCCCGAAAAGCCTTGGCGACGGTGATCTGATTGACGCCGAGCTGCTTCGCAAGAATTCTAACCGGCGGAAGCCGCATACCCGGAAGAAGAGTCTTGTTGAAGATGTGGGTCTGGATCTGATCTCGGATTTGCACATACAGGGGTCGGTCTGTTGTTGGGACGATCTTTATGTCAAGTCGCTGCGCGGGAATTGCGCGAGGACGCCTTATGCCGGTTTGCGGTTTAACTTGTTGTCGCACGCTCTCACCTTATTGTTATCTATTTGTATTGCGTAAGCGTCGGCGATGCAATTACCAGCACATTACCTCGCGTTGCGATGCACTGTGTTTTGTTGTTATCGTCAAAAAAAGCATTGGTGTTATTGTATCGAAGCGGGGTTAATTGTGTCCGTCGCAAAGGGGCTTCGGGTTGTTGGTTATTTTGATTGTCCCGGCGGTGGCCAAGTTGTTGTGAAAGACCGGGTCGCCTACGTCGGTCACGTCAAGCCCCCAAACGGAACGTCGATCATCGATGTGAGCAATCCCGCGAAGCCGACCAAACTCGCAGAGATCAACACCTCCGAAGGCACGCTGTCGCACAAGGTCCGTGTTGACAACGGCATCATGCTGGTCAACCGGGAGATCTATCCAATTGGACGAAAGGACCCCGACTTCAAAGGCGGGCTCGAAATCTTCGACGTCACCAAACCGTCCTCACCACGCCATATCGCTACGTGGTCAACGCGCGGTATGCATCGCTTCACGTTTGACGGTCGCTACGTTTACGGCTCGCCCGAGCTCGACGGCTATCTCGGCAATATTGTTTCGATAATTGACTTCAAGAATCCCGAGAAACCCGAGGAAGTCGGGCGCTGGTGGATGCCAGGGCAATGGACAGCCGGTGGCGAGAGGCCAAACTGGAAAGGTACTGATCACCGCTGCCATCATCCGATGCGCGTCGGCAACCGGCTCTATGTGAGCTATTGGCACGGGGGCTTCGTTATTCTCGACATCGACGACATGAGCAAGCCAAAATTCGTCTCCGGTTTCGACTGGAGTCCGCCATTCCCGTGGCCGACGCACACTGCGCTGCCCGTGCCGTTCCTGCTGCGCGGCCGCCGCGTGATGCTGGTTGCCGATGAGGACGTCGTCAGGCTGGACGGCCCACAGGCACCTGCGTTTCTCTGGCTTGTCGACATCACCGAAGAAACGCGACCCGTTCCGTTCGCCAGCTTTCAGGTCGAGGAGGAGGATGGCACGCCGAAGCGAGACTACACCGGGCTACACCAATTCTGCGAGGAAATCCGGAGCACCGAGATTCCAATTGCGTGGTTCGCACGCGGATTGAAGGTCATTGACATAGCGAACCCGCATGCTCCGAAAGAAGTTGCTGCCTTTATGCCCGACATCCCGGAAGGCGCGGAGCGCGTGCAAAGCAACGACGTGTGTTTCGATGACAGGGGCCTCATTTATCTTATCGACCGGAGTCGCGGTCTGCATATTCTCGAACGCATTTGACGGCCCCAGGTCCCGCCGAGGTACTGGACGTCCTGAATAACAAATAGTCAAAAGGCGCAACGAGATATCCGCGCGCAAAGTCCGCGCGTCAATTGACGGGTTTAAGCCGCATATCGATCAGCGCGATAGATCCGGTTGCGAGCGCCTTCAGCCCGCGTTCCAGCGCGGGTCGGACGTCGCCCGGCTGCTCCACCGTTTCTCCGTGTCCACCCAAGATTCGGACCAGCCCGGCATAGTCCGGAGGTGGTGTGATCGAGGTTCCTATGAAGGTCTTGGTTTTGACCGCCCAGCCTTCAGGATAGTGCCGCGGGACACCCTGCTTTTGCGAAAGATATCCATGATTGTTCATGATGATAATCATGATTGGCATCTCATATTCCTTGGCAAACCCGAGGCCGGCGATGGCCGGGTTGTAGTTGAAAGTGCCGTCTCCGATTACAAGAATAATCGGCTTCGTTGGATTGGCGCATTTCACGCCCAACGCTGTGCCGATACCGGTACCAAGGCCACCAATAGCGCCGGCAAAGAAATGCCCCGGATTCAGAAAGTCGAGATGAAGATTGATGGCTTCGCGGTCCGTGATTGTTTCTTCGACCACGATAGCATCGGAGGGAAGCATCGCGTTCAGCTGGTAGAGAACCCAGCGCGGGTCCATAGGCTGCTGGCTGCCGCAGGCCGCGGCTTCGCGGCGCTCCACGTTCAAGCGGTCGGCATGACGGCTCTTCCACCGTTGGGCAAACGAAGACCGCGATGAATTGTCTTTCGGCGCCCGCCCTTTCAATCGTTTGAGGAGCCTCGCTAAGGAACTCTCAATTGACCCGGCGAGGCACAAATTGGCTTGGTAGCCCCAATAAGGAAGGTCCCCGCGCAACGGGTTTTCGTCCAGAACCGCGACCCGAGCTCCAACTGCAGGCCCATTCGATGCCGGATGCCATGGAACGATCGTGGCCAGCAGCAAGACAACATCGGCCTCGCTGATAATACCCGCGGAGTCAAATCCGACATGCAAGGGGTGCGTGCGCGGAAAATTCAGATATGGCGCCGTCCGGCTTTCGACGACCGGAATTGAAAGAAGCTCCGAAATCTCGATGAGCCGATCAACTGCCGCAGTGCTACGCCCGCATTCTTCGGTGACGATGACAGGTCGCGTTGCGGAGAGCAGCATGTCGGCCAAAGTATCGAGCCCGCGCGAGTCGGCAGTGGCGGGTGTGGGGATGGCGGCTTGCGCTGGTGGATCAATAATCACCTCACCGAACAGAAACTCCAACGGCAAGGAAACGAATACGGGGCCTTTAGGGTCTGTCATCGCAAGCTGGCAGGCACGCTGGACCGCGGAAGGAAACACCGCTTGGGTATTGACCGCGAAGCTCCACTTCACGCAACGCTCCACCAACCTGGCAGGCCCCCCGATATCTGCAAGTTGCGACAGCCAGTGAGCTCCGAGATCCGGCCCAGGAGATTCGCCGAAGGCAATCGATTCCCCGGTCAGGACCACCATCGGAACATTCTCGTGCAGCGCTCCCCGCAGCGCCATGCTCGCATGCAGCGACCCCACCGAAGTATGGACCATGACCGCCGGAAGCTTTCCGGTGGATTTGGCATAGCCGCTGGCCATACCCACGGCGATCTCCTCATGCCTCGCCGACAGGTACATCGGCTTGTCTTTCAGGCCAGGATTTGCCAGTGCTTCCCATATAGGCGCCCACTCCGAACCCGGCGATGCGAAGATTTGCCGAACCCCCATGCTCGACAGAAGCCGCAATACCGCCTCGGCTCCCGTTGCTCCCTTGATCTTCATTTCTTCTCGCTCCATTCAGTGAAGTCTTGGCGAAAGCCAGTCTTCGCATGCGAATGCGCTTTTGCAGCGCGGCCACATCACGTCATTTGTCCAAGAGACGGCGCAGGAATACTCGGGCGCGATCTGTTTGCGGTTCGGTAAAGAATCGCGCCGGGCGGTCTTGTTCGACAATCAACCCCTCGTCCATGAACACGACGCGGTCGGCCACATCGCGGGCAAAGCTCATCTCGTGGGTCACAACCAGCATGGTCATGCCGTCCTGGGCAAGATCGCGCATCACCGCCAACACCTCGCCTACAAGCTCCGGATCCAAGGCCGACGTCACCTCGTCGAACAGCATGACCTTGGGTTCCATCGCGAGGGAACGGGCAATCGCAACCCGTTGCTTCTGACCACCTGACAGTTCCGCCGGGTAGGCGTTCTCCTTAGTCGTTAGGCCGACGCGGGCGAGGAGCTTACGCGCGCGCGCAATCGCCCTTTCCCGTTCTTCGCTTCGCACGTACAACGGTGCTTCGATTATGTTTCCAAGTGCCGTCATATGCGGGAAGAGATTGAAATGCTGGAACACCATGCCGATGCCGGTCCGGAGTGCGTTTAATTCGCGTTCAGACTGACGCACGCGAAGGCCAGTTACCGGATCGATGTTGTAGCCCACCAACTTGCCGCTTACGCGGACCGTCCCCTCCTGGAAAGGCTCCAGAAAGTTGATGCAATTTAAAAGCGTACTCTTGCCTGAGCCGGAGGGACCGATGATGACTACGACCTCGCCCGTCGCCACATCGAGATCTATGCCTCGCAATACCGGCGACGTGCCAAAGTTTTTGACGAGACCCCTGATCTCGATCTCGAGGTTGGTCATACCGTCGTGATTTGCCCTGTTGGCCACGCTCGTACCTCGGCGTCGTCGCGCTCAATTGATCGATTGAAGTCTGCTTTCCTGCGGACTGGTTCAAGTCACCCGATACCGTTTCTCGAGATAGTCGTTCAGTGCTAGCAGCGGCAGCGTCAGCACCAGGTAGCAGAGCGCAACGCCCGCGAAGGGACTGAAGGTATTCGCTTTCCATGCCATGACGTCCAGGCCTGCGCGCAGCACGTCAGATAGCGCGATCGTGGAGACGAGCGAAGTGCTCTTCAACAACGTAATCGATTCGTTGGTGATTGGGGCCAGGACGCGCCGAAGCGCCTGCGGCAGAATGATGCGTCGCATGGCTAGCGAATAGGGCATCCCCAGCGAAGAGGCGGCCCGCATCTGCCCAGGATCGATCGACTCGATGCCTCCTCGAACGATTTCCGTCACGTAGGCGCCGTTCGTCATCGATAAGGCAATGATCGCAACGGTAAAGGCTTCCAATTGAATTCCAGCGGCCGGCATGCCGTAATAGATGAACAGCAAAGTGACCAGCAGCGGAACGGCGCGGAAAATTGTAACGTAAATCGACATGAGGCCCGACAGAAGTCTGAATCTTGACAATCGGGCAACTCCGCCGAAAGTGCCGATGATCGTTCCAGCCACGATCGAAATTATCGACAGTTCCGCGGTGACAATGCACCCCCTTAAAAGGGCGGGCCACGACTCGAGAAAGATAGTCCAGTTAAAGTCCATGCGATCCCGCAAAGACGAAGCTTGCCCGTCGTTCCTCGTCCAAAATTGAATCAACGCGGGCCTGCTGCACAGCGGCCCCTTCGTCGCAACACAAGCGATCCGAGCATGCCGCGTTCAAGCGTTCAATTGTCTACAGAGGAACCAAACCATTTGACGACCAGTTTCTCGTAAGTGCCGTCTTTTTTCATTGCAATTATGTGCTTGTTGATCTCCGCCAAGAGATCCTCGTCTTCCAATCGAGTATTGGCGGCCTGGATCCGATTGTCCCAGGTGACCGAGCTTTTGAGCGCGGGCGTGTTGCGCATGATGTAGCGCATAGGCGCAACCGAGCCGACGAACGCGTCTATGCGCCTATTTTCGAGATCCTTGAGCGCGAGAAATACCGTATCGTAGGTCTTGATTGTGACACGCGTTCCGTAGGTGTCCCGTACGAATTTGTCTCCTGCACTGCCCAGCTCCACTCCGACCGTCTTGCCAACGAGGTCGTCGGGCTGTTTGATCGGTTTGTCGGGCCGGTAAGCAGCGGCGACGCCACCATTAAAATACGGTTCCGAATAGGCGATCTGCTTCGCACGATCGGGAGTGTAGACCATGCCCGTAATCAGCAGATCCACACGCTTGGACGTCAGCGCGGCTATAATGCCGCGAAAATCGATCTGCTCATAAACGAGCTTCACGTTCATCCGCTTGGCGATTTCTGTGGCGAGATCGACGTCGAAACCAACCTGCTTACCGTTCTCTATGAACCCAAAGGGGGGATAGGAAAAAGTGTTGGCCGACGTCATTACGCCTGTGCGTTTGATCTTTTCCAGCGTCGTTTCGGCTGCCGCTGTAGCCATGTTCATGACCAGCAGCGCTCCGGCTGCACACACCGCAACGATGCATTTTCGTTTTGCGATTTTCGACATGGTCTTGTGTCCTAATTTGACCGCATGAATTTTTTGCGAATTTGGCGAAGCTCCGCTTGTAAAGCCGCGTCATCAAACCTCGTGATCTCTCCATCAACGACCACGGGTTCGCCCGCCACAAAAACGTGCCGCGCTCGCGACTGAGCGCCGTAAACTAATTGTCGAACCGGATCAAAAAAATTGTCAAGCGTGTTTTCGGCGAAAGGAAATACTGCAATGTCAGCAACAGCGTCCGGCACAATCGCAGGTGGGCCAAGCGAGAAGATTTCCCGCCCCCCATGGATTGCAAGTTTCATGGCGTTGCTCGCGGTCAACCAATCGCCTGGGTTAGGCGTGCTGTTGCGGGCGAGCAGCGCCGCGCATTTTATGGTCTCGAAAATATCTTGTCCGCCATTCGACGCGGCGCCGTCGGTGCCGACGGCGACCTTTGCTCCCGCCGCCAACATTGCTGGCACAGGCGCAACACCCGACCCGAGCACCATATTGCTGATGGGATTATGCACAACAACGGTGCGGGATTGCGCAATCAGATTGATCTCTTCATCGTTGATCCATACGCAATGCGCTAGCGACGTTCGCGGGCCGAGGAAACCGAGATCCGCGAGATGCCGCACTGTACGACAGCCGAAAAGTCGCAGTGCATTTTCTGCACAAGATCGCGTTTCAGCGACGTGGGTGTGCAGACAAAGGGAATGGCGTTGAGCGATTTCAACAGCCAATTCAAGCATTTCATCACTGCACCGCGTCGGGCCGGAGGGACCGAGCGCCATGCTTACGCGCGATCGTGGGTCATTGCGTCTGATCGCTTCGGTCCAGAATCCTTCCGCCTCCGATATCGTTATCGGCCGGATTTTGCTTGCAACGCCGACCATGTGCCCGTTCTCGGCAACACGGTCCCGCAGCATGACCGCGATCATCGCCCTCATTCCGCTGGTTTCATAGACGGCTCGCGCACTATCGATCGCCTCTATTGAAGCCGGGGTTTGCCGAAAATGATCGACCACGGCAGTGACGCCGCGCTTGAGCATTTCCGCTACCCCTGCAAACACAGCAATCCGGATGGCGTCAGGTGTCATATGATCTAGTTGCGCCCAGACGGCCTTCAGCCAGTCATCGAGTTGGAGACCATCGCAGAACCCTGCTGCCAGATTTTCGGGAGAGTGGGTATGTGCATTCGTGATCCCCGGCAGAATCAGACATCCACTCGCGTCAAATCGCCGCGCCGCGGGTGATGCGATCGTGCCATATGGAGCAATGCGCGAAACGGCGCCATTCTCGATCAAAATGTCCGAGGCTTGCAGAGCAGAACTGTCCAGGTCGAGAATATGTCCGCCGGCGAGGATGATCGGAGGGGTGCCGCTCGGCTGTCGCTCGATAGATGCAAGCGTAGATTGCACTGGTGGAAACCGAATCTACCTTCGTGCGCGAGGCATGGATTGCTGAACATTATTGATTGTCATTCTCGATAAAGGCAACACTCAGTGATCGTCCGCGAACGAATTCGCCACCTCAGAGGGGAACGCAAAAGACTCATCAATTCTGGGCTCGCAGCCCTTCAGCCTGCAAGTCGCATTACCGCGTGCATCAGCACGGCGGCGCCTGCCTCGAGATGCTCGGGCCGGGTCTCCTCGCGTATGTTGTGGCTCAGGCCACCCACACTCGGTACAAATATCATCCCGGATGGACACATCCGTGCCATCATCTGCGCGTCATGACCTGCGCCGGACGGCAGTCGGCGAGATGGAAAACCGAGGCCACGCGCCGTCGCCTCCACGAGCGAAACGATCTCGACCGGAAACGCGACCGGCTCGAATCGCGCCAGGTTTCGGGTCGAAATCGATACGCTCTCAGCCCCCGCCAGCCGAGAAAACGCGCTGGTGAGTTCGCGCTCCGCCGCCTCCAGTTGCAGTTGATCGGTGTTGCGCAAATCGATGGTCAGCACAGCCCGTTCGGCTATTACATTCACGAGGTTCGGATACAGCTCGATACGCCCGACTGTGCCCTTCTGATGACTTCCAATCTGTTGTGACAGGCGATGCACCAGCGCGATGATCTCGCCGGACACCAGCGCCGCATCGTGCCGCAAATGCATTGGCGTCGTGCCGGCGTGGCCCGAGCTGCCCTCGACAGTCACCTCTGTCCAGGTCAAGCCGGTGATGCCTTCAACTGCACCGATAGTGAGCCTTTCCTCCTCTAGGATCGGACCCTGCTCGATGTGCAGTTCGAGATAGGCATGTGGCCTAAGCCAGCCAGGTTCGGCACTGCCGACATAGCCGATTCTCTTTAGCTCGTCTCCCACGCTCCGTCCGTCGATCCCGCGGATCGCGTAGGCATCCGCGAGCGCAAGTCCGCCGACATAAACCAAGCTGCCCATCGCATAAGGTGGAAACCTCGCGCCCTCCTCATTAGTGAAAGCAGAGACTGCAAGCGGGCGCTCCGTGACGCATCCGGCATCGTCCAGAGCCTGACACACCTCGAGTCCGGCCAGCACGCCATAGAGCCCATCGTAGCGACCGCCCGTCGCGACCGTGTCGATATGCGACCCGAACATCACCGGCGGCTTGTCTGCAGCGCCGGAGCGAACACCGATGATGTTGCCAATGGCGTCGATTGTAACGGTGAGACACAGCTCGCGCATCCACCTGACAAGCAGATCGCGCCCAGCGCGATCCTCATCACTGAGTGCGAGACGACAATTACCGCCGCCTGGAAGGGCCCCGATTTGATTGAAGGTCGCGAGGCGCTCAAGCAGTCGATCGCGATTGATTTGAGGCCATCTCATCATCTGTGTCATAAATTGGGGAGAGAAGCGCTTTCTCCTTGGGAGGGGCTAGCGCTGGACATCGTAACCGCAGAACGAAAGACGAGAAATGGTGCGCCAAAAAGCAGGCAGTGCCGACGTTGGTCAAAGCTACCCCGCCTGCATACAAGCACCCCTTTGCTACTGTCAGCTGTAGAAGGTCGCCTGAAAATGCAGCTGGTTGGCAAAACAGTCGTCGTTACAGGAGGAGGAAGTGGTATTGGGCGCGCACTCTGCGAGGCCTTTCAGGTGGCCGGAGCGAAAAACATCATCGTTGCTGACGTAGATCTGCAGGCAGCTGAACGGGTAGCTGTTAAGGTCGGTGGTGTTGCCTTCCGCTGCGATGTAGCGAACGAAGCAGATGTCAGGTCCTTGATTGAGAGAACAGAGTTCGACTCTGGACCGGTGGACCTTTATTGCTCAAACGCGGGCGTAGCGCTCGGCTTTGCCAGGCACGTGGACAATGCCGCGGCGGGACCAAACGAACTTTGGCTGAGGGCCTGGTCAATCAACGTGATGGGACACGTCTACGCTGTACGTAATCTGATACCTCGGATGAAGCCGCGAGGCGGCGGCTACTTCCTCATGACTGTATCGGCCGCAGGTCTGCTCACCCAAATCGGAAGCGCCATCTATTCAACGACAAAGCACGCCGCAGTTGGCTTTGCTGAAAACATTGCAATCGCCCATAAAGATGACGGGATCAAGGTATCTATTCTGTGTCCGCAGGCCGTGGATACGCCGCTGCTACGACAACTCCCTTCAGGTCCTGAATCGATGGATGGCATCTTGTCGCCAGAGGAAGTTGCAAATGCGGCAATCCAAGGCATTGAACGCGAAACATTCCTGATTCTTCCCCATGCTGAGGTGCAGGAATACATGCGTAGAAAAATGGAAAACCGGGACCGTTGGATCAAAGGCATGGCACGGCTTCAGCGCGGTATGTCCGATAAACAGAAGAACTCTTAATTCGTGTCCCCGCAACAGCAACCCTGAAGGGCTGGTGTCAAAGAGGTTAGTAGGCAAGGCCGACCCTGCCGAGCGGTACTGGCAGCATCAATTCGCAGCCGGAAAATAGCATTCCGACACTGCCATATACTTTCGCAAAGAAGCGTCGGAAAGTCGGTCAAACTGGATATCTAATTGCCCTTCAATTCCGAAACTGGTTTTCCCGTCGCTTCCGCGAGAAACTGGTAATCGAAAACCCGATCAACAGCAGATGCTGCATCGATTTTGGTGATGCCAGCCTCGTGAATCATTTTCATGAGAGCGATTGTTGGCTTGCGTTGCAGTGAATAGGTCATTGTTCCGTGAGGAATCGCGAGACGAACGACCTCTTGGGAAACACCCATTGCCTTTCCGGCTGTTTCTGCAAAGAGCTTTTCATCTCTGTTCAGCGCGTCGGTTGCTTCAACGAGCGCCTTGACAACCGCAAGGGTCGCCTTGCGATGAGCGGTGGCAAACTTTGAATTGACTATTAGAGCGGCATTGATGTGACGGGTCGGATTATCCCCGATATCTAACGAACTGTAGTCCCCGATCTTCGCTACAGCAGCCTGTGCATTGTTTGGCTCCCAAAAAACAAAACCGTCGATGTCGCCTGACTTCAATGCCGTCATTACTGGTGTGCCCCCTGGGGGCGCGAAGCTAACAAATTGTATTTTCGAGAGATCAGCACCGCCCAGTTTGGCGGATGTTTTGAACAAAAGATCCGCATAGCTGTTGGGTGCTGTGCCTATCTTCTTTCCCTCAAGATCCTTCCAATTTTTCGCGATTACACCGTTACGGAGCGTGAGACTCTGCGCTCCTGAAAATACACCTGCGATAACCTTGTAATTCGAGAACCCCCTTTCCTCCATCAAACCAATGTTGACGAATCCAAGAACTGCGAGATCAACTTCGTTCGTCGTCAAAGCAATCTGGATGGCAGGATAGCCACGCATGATCGCGACTTCGAGATCGACGCCGTGCTTTTTGGCATAATCCTTCAACAGGATCACGTTGGCAGAATGAATTTGAACCGGAAAAGCAATTCGGACTTTTTCATCGGCGCGAGCTGCGGAATGCAAGATGAGTGCGCTAATCAGCACAAAAATCCCTGCTGCCAACCGCCTCATCGTCTCCTCCCTTTTTTGATATTACTGGTGCCAACATAAAGGTGGTCCGACATCTGCCGGGAACAGTAAGTGCATCTGCTTATCCCGGTGGAAGCAGATTGTGGGCTCACCGGAGAGGGAGATCAATGCCTTGGTAGATTACGCCAACCCGGCGTTTTGACAGACGGAAAGCTGCATGGTGGACTGCTTGAATAATCAGAGTGACGTAAGTGATAGGCCTAAGACTACCTAGGGTAGAGGATGAACGTTTCCTTCGCGGTGAAGGACGCTACGTTGCGGATTTGCAACTGCCTCTCTCGGTCGAGGCACTGATCGTACGGAGTCCACATGCGCATGCGCGAATCCGGAATATTGAAGTTCGCCCCGCGCTTGATTTCCCAGGGTGTGTGGCCGTTGTTACGGGAAAGGACCTGCCGTCCGATATGCCAACAATTCCATGCCGGATTCCCGCACATGGCGATGTCACACCCTTTCTTCAGCTTCCGCTAGCGAAAGACATCACCCGTTATGTCGGTGAACCGGTAGCGGTGGTCGTGGCCACAACTCGTGCTCTGGCCGAGGATGCAGCCGAATTGGTAGAAATTGACTGGCAGCCTCTTGAGGAAGTGTCAAACGTCGAAACTGCGCTGACGGCGAACGCCCCCGCAATCCATGTTGCAGGAAATCTTGCCACAGCGTGGTCGATCAACCTCGGCAATGTTGACGAGGCCTTCGCGGCTGCTGCCGCCATTGTTGAGCACAAGTTTACAACTTCACGGCAGACCGGGCTGCCGCTTGAGACTCGCGGCCTGCTGGCGACCTACGACGCCGCTCGCCGTCAACTTGACGTCCATGGCCCGACAAAAATTCCCCATACCAACCGGCGCATGCTGGCCGCGATGCTGAAGCTACCAGAGGGCAATATCCGGTTCATTGAACCGGACGTAGGGGGCAGTTTTGGTGTTCGGGGAGAATTTTATCCCGAGGACTTTCTCATTCCGTGGCTGGCAGTCCGCTTGCGCAAGCCGGTGCGCTGGATCGAGGACAGATTCGAGCATTTTTCAGCTATCAACCACAGCCGGCAGTCGGAGCTTGAAGTCAGGGCTGCCGCAGACGTGCAGGGCAATCTCACGGCATTTGAGGTGCGCCTAACATCTGACATGGGCGCTTACATGCGCACTCACGGCGACGTGGTGCCGTCGTATATCGCTGCCAGCTTCCCAGGACCGTATCGGGTAAAAAATTATCGGGCCCAAGCACGTGCCGTACTGACTAACAAATCCCCAACTGGAACGATCCGCTCGCCGGGCACGTTTGAGGCCAACTTTGCGCGTGAACGCGTAATCGACATGCTCGCTGCAAAGCTCGGCATCGATCAAGCGCAGTTTCGCCGCCGCAATCTCATCCGGGCGCATGAGATGCCTTGGCACGTCGGTACAATTGGCGGAGGGCACCCTACCACCTACGACAGTGGGGATTTCCCCGCGATCTTCGAGCGTGCGCTAAAAGAATTCGGATGGGACAAGCAACCGGACCCTTCGTTGGATAGCCTAGCGGTGGGCCGGGGCATTTCCGTCTCTGTCGAGCCATCAGCGCTTGGCATTTTTGAAAGCGCGCGAGTGGAAGTCGATCTCACCGGCTATGTCCGCGTGGTCGCTGGCTGCACATCGCAGGGGCAGGGACAGGAAACCTCGCTCGCGCAAGTGGCAGCAGAGGTTTTAACAGTTCCGCCTGACCAGATTACGGTGGTGCATGGCGATACAGGACAGATTCAGTTCGGCGGCGGTACTAATGCGAGTCGGTCTGCGGTGATGGCTGGCAACGCCGTGTATGCAGCCGCCAATGAGGTTAGGAAAAAGGCCATTCATGCTGCGGCACAAAAGTTAGAATGTGCTGAAAAGGACCTGACACTTCGGAACGGCCGCATCGAAATCGTCGGCGCACCAGGTTCGGGCATTACCCTAGCGGAGGTTGCACGGCTATTAGCGCCTGGCGATCATCAACTGTTGATCAATTCCGGCAGCACGATCATTCCTGACAACGATGGTCTCACCGCAACCAGTGAAATCCGAGGCGTGCCGAGCGGGACAAGCGTTTTTGCGGTCCATCTTGCCGAGGTCGCAGTTGATCCCGCTACCGGGCAAATAGAGGTCAAGCGAATACAGGTGGCCTGCGACATCGGTCGAGCTATCAATCCAATGATTGTGGAAGGTCAATTAGCTGGCGGAGTAGTGCAAGGTCTTGGCTTCGCGCTCCTCGAAGAGATCGGGTACGACGATCGGGGTCAGTTGCAAACCGCCTCCCTCGCCGATTATCTGCTGCCCAGCTCCTACGATGCACCTGCAATCAGGGTCGTTCTGATCGAGCAGGCACGCTCGCCATCGAATCCCCTAGGCGTTAAGGGTGTCGGCGAGGTCGGACCGACGGGAGTCGGGGCGGCGGTAGGCAATGCGGTGGCCAACGCCTTACGTCTGCAAAGTGGAATCGATGTCCTCCCCCTTGCCCCGGAGCGCGTGCTCGCCGCAATCACCGCATCGTCATGAAGCCTGCGCCGTTCAAGTATTTCGCCGCGGCAAATGTAAATGAGGCCATCGAGTTGCTGGCCGCCGAGGACCAGGCGCGCCCGCTGGCTGGTGGACAGAGCCTCGTGCCGATGATGAATTTGCGGCTCGCACGGCCATCGGCCCTCGTCGATCTAAATCGCATTGCCGAACTGTCCAACATCCGCGAGGTCGACGGAGCTCTACACATAGGTAGTATGACGCGCCAAGCCGCGTTGCTGGCGTCCCCTGTCCTACGGCTATTCGCGCCACTGGTCACGGAGGCGCTCGCCTTTGTGGGTCATCCGCCGACCCGCGCACGCGGCACAATCGGCGGTAGCATTGCCAACGCTGATCCAGCGGCCGAACTTCCTGTCGTCGCCTTGGCGCTCGATGCTGAATTCGTAGTACGCGGTGCAGGAGGCGAACGCATAATACATGCTGCCGATTTTTTCCGAGGCATGTTTGAGACTGCGATGCGCGAAGGTGAGTTGCTGACTGAAATCCGAATTGCACGACGTCTCCCGCGCGCGGGTCATGCATTTCTGGAATTTGCGCGGCGACGCGGCGATTTCGCAATCGTATCTGTCGCCGTCAATCTTATGCTCGATGAGGGGGACAGATGCGAAAGGTCACGTATTGTGCTTGGCGGGATTGGCCAAATTCCGATCCGCTGCGAAAATGTCGAGCTGCAGCTGCAGGGTCGTCGGCTGAACGAAAGCACAATCGACATCGCCTGTGATGCCATCGATGGTGACAGCATCGAATTGGAGAGTCGTGGCGCAAGCCGACAGTACCGGCTGCATGTCGCCCGCGTGCTGCTCAAACGCGCTATGCAACAAGCCACTCGCTCCGCCCGCATGAATTCGCGATGAAATTGCCAGTGAAGTTCACCATAAACGGTCGATCAGTCGAGCTCACAGTCGAGCCGCGCCTATCTCTGGCGGACTGTTTGCGGTCTGAGCTTGGCCTTACAGGCACGCACCTTGGTTGCGAGCAGGGCGTATGCGGCGCCTGCACAGCAATTGTCAACGGCGAGGCAGTACGTTCGTGTCTCATGTTCGCTGTACAGGTTGAGGGCAGTAATATTTTAACAATCGAGGGTGTGTCTCCGCCGTCGGGCCTGTCCCCGTTGCAACAGAAAATGCGCGATCATCATGCACTACAATGTGGCTTCTGCACGCCAGGAATGGTCATGGCACTGCATCACCTCTTCATGAAAAATCCCACTCCGAACGAACCGGAAATTCGGGAGGCAATTTCCGGCAATATCTGCCGCTGCACCGGGTATCAGCCAATTATCGCGGCAGCGCTCGCCCTCTCGCGCGAGAATAGGGATTTGAATGCGAGTACTACTGCAGGCGCCCGCTGAGCAATTGGCCGCCGACCATTACCGCGCGATTGAGCGAGCCACTCGCAACCAGGTCTTCTTGATCCTCGCAGTCGGTGATCAATAGGTCCGCACGCGCGCCTTTATGAATGCCCCAATCTTTCCCAAGGCCCATAATCGCAGCCGGCGAACTGCTAACAAGTTCATAGGCTCTGGCAAGGTCGGTCAAACCGAGGTGCGCGGACAACAATGTCCAGCGCGCGATTTCGAGCATGTCCCCCGAGCCGGTGGGCACGAAAGGATCTTGAATATTGTCGGAGCCTGCCGCGACACGCACGCCGGCGGCCAGCAGGTCTGGCACTCTCGTCACGCCGCGCGGCGGCAAAGCGGCGGCACCGCGACCTTGAAGGAAGAGGTTTGCCGCAGGCAAAGTCACGACAGCGATACCCGCCCGCGCAAGCCGTTCCATGATCCGGCCAGCCGTAGTCAACCCGAGCGCGCTCAATGCGGAAGAATGGCTTGCCACAACACGGTTCTGCATACCAAGTGCTTCAGTTCGCTCCACAAGCGGATCGAACAGCAGCTTATCCGAGTCCAAATGCTCATCAATGTGCAGATCGAGCGGCAGTCCGCTTTTGCCCGCGAGATCAAACATCATGTCGAGAAACGCAATCGGGTCATCCGAGATGAAGGGCACTCCACCGAGCACGTCTGCGCCCATATCTATCGCAGCCAGCAGCCATTTCCGCGCTGCGTCTCGCATGCGTGTCGCCCCGCTGGTCACATGCGCAACGATCTGCAGCGTCATACGCTTCCGGTATCGCTCGCGGAGTTCGATCATCGCCTCCACACCGCGCGTCTGCGTGTCCGGATCGATGTTTGTGTGGCTGCGGATGGCCACAGTTCCGCGCGCAAGACACGCTTCGAGCGTGCGCGTAGCGCGGGAAAGGATTCCCTCTTTGGTGACGGTCGCGGCGAACGCCTGATAGCCCGCAAGTGCGCCCGCAACATCGCCAGTCGAATTTTGGACCAGCCGCCTGGTACGCGACTTGTCGAGATGTTGGTGCATATCAATAAGGCCTGCAACGACTAGTTTCCCTCCAAGTTCGATCTCCTGATGCGGATCCTCGACCAGCAAAGCGGGCCCAATCCGGCCAATCCGGCCATCAATTCCAATCTCGATATCCAGAAGTTCCGGACTCTTGGCCCCCGTCGCCAATACACGTCCGCCTGTGAGGAGAATGGGGCGCACCAGCGCATCGGCTTTCATGAGGCTTCCTCCCGGTTGACCTCGGTATATTGCATATTTTTTCTACCGACTTGTATACTCAAAGGGCAGCTTAATGCCATGCCAAACGCGGCTTGCGCACCAAGGAGCGAGTACATTCAGTGTAGGGAGGGGAAAATGGCTAATTCGAAACGAATTCGGCGGCGTGCCGTCCTGCAGGGGATGGGAGCAGGACTTGCTGCAGGTGTGTTGGGCACATGGCCAAAGCGCGCATCTGCCGACGAAAAGCAGGGCCTCAGCGACACGGAGATTTTGATCGGCGCCCTCGGCCCAATTACGGGACCGACTGCTTTTATCGGTGGCCCCGCACGCGATGGCATGGCACTGGCTTTCGACAAAATCAACGAGGCTGGTGGGATCAACGGCCGAAAGCTGCGGCTGGTCTATGAGCACGCCGCAACACCTCCCGAGAGCGTTGCGGCCGCAAAAAAACTGACAGAGAACGATAAAGTATTCATTCTTGTTTTAGCCTCGGGCAGTACCGGCGCAGCTGCGGCCGCCGACTACGTACGGTCGGCAAAGATTCCGACCTATAACATCTTTGGCGCTACGCCGATCATCCGCGAGCCGTTTGCACGCAACGTCTTCCATGGCTCTATGCCGGATCCGGTCGTTACCGGATCGGGAATGGTTGATGAGGTATTCAAGGCGGTGCCGAACATCAAAAAGGTAGGCGTCCTTGCCGGCACCTATGCGTTTCCGCAAGCCAATCTCAAGGCGATGATGCCTATCCTGCAAAAACGCAATCTCGAAGTCGTACTCGAACAGTTCGATTCGGCTGCCACCGACTACACGGCACAACTTATTTCATTCGCGCGGCAGCGAGTGCAAGCTATTGTCGTATTGGGTAGCTTCACAGAAGCGGGCTTTGCCATCAAGCAGGCACCGGATAAAGGGCTCACAGATGTTGCTTGGATTCTCGATGGCTCCGGCACGAACGATGCCATCGTGTCGATCATTGGCAAAGAGAATTCAACCAATTTGCGCGGCTACTACAACGCACCGTACTTTCCCTCGCAGACTGACGCCCCAATCCAAGGGTTCATCAAGATTTGGACTGCAAAATATGGACAGCCACCGCAGGGGCGACCAAACCTTTACGATATTGTCGCCTACGGTTGCACGTACGTCATGGCGCAGGCGATTAAGGGCGCAGGCCGCGATCTGAGCTGGACCTCATTGATGGACAGCTGGGAGAAACTGAAAAACGCCAAGCCATCCGATATGGGCGGTTATGACGTGATTTTTCCTGAGACTGTCACTGCCACCGACCACCAAGGCAATAAGCTGATCGGTCCCGCCAAAATCGTGGACGGGAAATGGAAGGTTGTGCCCTGACAGCTCGCGATGCTTTCTGAACTGTTGATGATCGTCGTTGGCGGTCTGAAAATGGGAGCGATCTACTCCCTGACGGCGATCGGCATCGTCGTGATTCACAAGGCGACACGGACCGTCAATTTCGCGCACGGCGCATTTGTCCTGTGTGGTGCTTACGTCACCTATGGCATCATCGAAGTGCTGCATATGGGGTGGTGGGCAGCTTTTTTGCTGGCGTCAATCGCAGGAGGGCTGCTCGCAGCTGTGGTCGAATTCGGCATTCTTCGGCCGATCCGGCAAGCCGACTCATTTGCCGTCATCACATCGACGATATTCATTGGCATCGCGATTTCTGACGTCTACCGACTTTTCCAAAACACCGAGATTCTTGCTGTCCGCAGTATGATCCGTGGTTCCCCGGTGTTCATTGGGGATGCAATGATCACGCGCGAACAGATTGCAGTCGTTGTCGGCGCGATAGCCGTAGCGCTCATCGGTGTCATCTTGTTCGCCTATGCAAAATTTGGGCGTGGCATGAGGGCAATGGCGTCAAACCAGCGCGGCGCCGTTCTTTGCGGCTACTCCTCAGATGCGATGAATGCCTTGGCTTGGTTTGTCGGTGGCGCAATGGCGGGGGTCGCTGGCTCCTTCGCCGCGCCCAGTACTGGAATTACTTCCGAGCTGTCGATTGCGATGATCACTGCGGGCTTTGCCGCGGCGGTAATCGGAGGTTTCGACTCCCTGCGGGGTGCCCTACTTGGCGGGTTGATTCTAGGCGTCTGTGAAACTCTAGCTGCAGGATATGTTTCAAGTGCCATGAAGAATGCCGTCAGTTTCCTGCTGATCTTTGTCATCCTGTTATGGCGGCCAGAGGGCTTATTCCCAGAGGCGAAAATACGAAATGTCTAGAACTAGCGTGCTCTGGCGAGTGTTTGCGCCCAGTGCCTTTCTGTTTGCGCTCTCAATCGCTGGACTTCTGCTGGGCAGCTATTGGCAATATGTTCTCGCGTTATCCATCTCGGCAGCCGTGATAGGCACCGCGCTCGCAATGATCGTCAGCTATGCGCGATGTATCACGATCGCGACTGGCGCAATGCTCGCTATCGGCGCTTATGGTGCCGCGTTGCCAGTGATACGGCTGGAGATGCCATTCCTAATCTCGCTGTTGTTCGCCACCGCACTTGGCGCCCTGGCTGGATTGATCCTGGCTGTGCCAGGGGTCCGATTTCGTAGCCACAATTTGGCAATGGTGACCTTTGTCTTTCAAGCCGTTGTCATCATTGTTCTACGCCAGAGTAAAGGTTTAACTGGCGGGGCCGAAGGTCTCCCCGTCCCCGCGCCTATCGTCTTTGGATTCCGCTTCAGCAGCGATGCCGACTTTCTAGTCCTCTGCGGTTGTCTATCGGCACTAGTCATTCTGCCACTTGTCATTTTGCTCGAAGGCGCCTTGGGCAAGAATCTGCGTGCTTTAGCAGCCAATGAGAGCGCCGCACGCGCATTCGGAATCAATGTCAACCGCCATCTGATCGCAGCCTTCGTCTGGAGCTCGGCAATTATCGCCTGCGCGGGCGCAATCATGGCTCCCCGGTACCGAATTATCGATCCGGATAGCTATGGGATACTCGCCTCGATCCTAGCGCTTGCCTACCCAATAGTGGGCGGAATGGGCTCGCTCTGGGGCGGCTTGATAGGTGGCGCTGTCTTGCGTGCTTTACCGGAGATTCTGCGGCCGTTGGCAGATTATCTCGAGTTGATGTTTTGCATTCTTGTGGTCGCGACCATTATCTTTTTTCCAAGCGGTTTGGGCTCGATAGTCGCCGGGGCATTTCGGCGAAAGACGGTGAACCCGGAAACAGCGGCAAAGTCTGCAAGGTCGCGGCAGGTGGATGATTTTATTTCAGATATGAAAATCCTTGGTAGCCGAGATCCCCATCCGCCCGAAGATCGTGCGCAGCCTACCCGGGTTCTCCGTATTGTCGACATTACGAAGTCATATGGAGCGCTGCGCGCCGTAAGCCACGTCTCTTTTGACGTAACTGCGCAAACAATCCATGGTCTGATGGGCCCGAACGGCGCCGGCAAGACTACATTGTTCAATATCATATCGGGGCTGACGGACTCCGATGAAGGTCGAGTGCTGTTTGAAGGCAAATCCCTGGACGAAGTTCCCGTCGAGGCGCGCATTACACTTGGCATGTCCAGGACCTTCCAGCATGCCGCGGTCTTCGACAAGTTATCGTGCATTGACAACGTACTGATCGGTCTCGGCCGCAACGACATTTGGCAGGCAAGCGTGCGCAGCCTCCACATGGCGGTTCGATCGCAGCACACCAGAGCAGAAAGGAAGGCCGCGATGGCCGCTCTCGACGCGGTGGGACTCGCCCATCGTGCTGGCGACAACGCTAGCTCTTTATCGCTGGGGGATCAGCGCCGCCTAGAGATCGCGCGAGCAATCGTCTCTTGCCCGCGAGTTATCCTACTCGACGAGCCTGTCTCCGGAGTATCGCTCGAGGAAGCAGCAGGGTTACGTGAGCTCTTACTCAAAATTAACAGTGAGCTCGGCACCGGAATGGTCGTGATTGAGCACAACATCAGCTTCCTAGTTTCATTATGCGACCGAATCTCGGTTATGAGCGACGCGCGGCTCATCGCGGAAGGTGATCCCGCGGTTATCGTCAATGACCCGAAGGTGCGACAAGCATATTTTGGCGAGCGGGAGATCGCGATGTGATTCTCGAAGTATCAAATCTTCGCGTCACTGCCGGTACGATGATCCGAGTCGATAACCTCGACCTATCGCTTGAAGAACGCGGTTGCCTCGCGCTGCTGGGCCCAAATGGCGCCGGCAAGACGGCAAGTGTAGAGGCCATTGTCGGTCTCATCCCGAAGTCCTCCGGAAAGGTCACCTTCGACGGAGAAGATATTTCATCTCTGCCAGCGAGTTCGGTGGTCCGATTGGGTCTAACATTGGTACCGCAGCTGCGGGAGCTTTTTACCGGGTTTACCGTCGACGAAACACTCTTGGCCGGAGCCAACGCCGCGGCACAGCGCCAAGCGGGATCCCGCGATCGTATTTACGACCTGTTCCCCCGTCTGGCCGAACGGCGACATCAGTTTGCCGGCTCATTGTCGGGTGGTGAGCAACAGATGCTCGCCATCGCGCGCGCCCTGATGTCCAACCCAAAAGTGATCCTGCTGGACGAGCCATCGGCGGGACTTGCGGTCGGCATCGTGCGATCATTCATTGACGTAGTGAAGGAAATTCAAGAAACGGGGGTAGCCATCCTTTTGGTTGAGCAGAACCTGGAAATAGCATCCGCGTTGGCAGAGAACTGTATTGTGATGGCGGCTGGCCGCGTCGTTTGGCGGGGCCCAGCATATGACGCGATCAATAACGAGGAAATTCGCCGCGCTTACTTTGCGTAGTTGGTCAAATCAGAGTCGCGATCAGTCAGATTGAGCGCAACTATTAGATCCGTGAACAGTTCATTGTTCAGGCTGACGTGGTCAACAAGAAGCCTGAAAGCCTCATCGCCTTTCCCCGCCACGATCGCCTGAATGATCTGCTGATGTTCAAGTGACGCGAGCCGCAAAGCGTCCGGCCGGCGCAGCTGAAACGCTCGGTAGGGTGCAATACGGTCGTAGAGTGCGCCCGCCTGTTCAGCCAAATAGCGATTATGCGAACCGTTGTAGATTGCGCGATGAAACGTCTTGTTCAGTGCGTGATATCCTTCCTTATTGCCGGATTTCACGTAGGGTTCGAACTGCTTGTGAATAGCGAGAAGTTCCGCGTGCTCAGCCTGTGTCATCCGGCGGGCCGCAAGCCGACCGCAAAAGCCCTCAAGCTCTGCCATCATTTCAAACATCTCGACCATACGCGACGGCGTAATTTTTGCGACAATCGCTGTCTGATGCGGACGCCATTGCACAAGTTCGCTAGCAGCCAGTTGCCGCAGCGCTTCTCGCACGGGGGTACGAGAAACATTGAAAGTCTCGGCAAGACGCTTTTCGTCTAGCTCGTCGCCCGGGCTGAACTCGCCAGAAATGATCTTTTCGGCGATTTGCCGGCGAACCTGATCTGATCTGGTCAATGGGGGATTGTCGTTCGGTCTGTCCAGCAGCTGGACCCCAGCCGTTGCGGCTTTTGCCATGCGCGCCTCCTAGCGCAAATCTCTTCGTCAATGACTGAAGTAAATGCAACCTAATTTTTTTTGTATACCATACGGCGTCAATTGTATATGCTTACAAAAGCATAAAGAGATGGGGATCCTGCCAATGCCCGTTCGCGTCGGACTTCTTCAAGTGGAGTGCAATCGCAGCCGGTCTGAAAATCTCGAGCGCGCGGAACGCGCCATCCGTGAGGCAGCGGGCAAGGGTGCACAGGTGTTGCTGCTTCCAGAAGTATTCCACGAACTGTTTTTCATCACCGACCTGAACAACAAGTACTTCGATATGTCCGAACCGATCCCCGGCCCGATCACTGAAATGATAGCGAAGCTTGCAAAAGAGCTCGAAGTCGTGATCGTTGCACCGATTTACGAATCGGTCGGCCGAAGTGTTTACTATAACTCAGCTGCCGTGATCGATGCCGATGGCCAGCTGCTTGGCGTCTACCGCAAGAACCATATTCCCCTAAATACGATTTTCTACGAGAAGCTGTATTTTAAACCGGGCAATTTGGGCTATCCGGTCTTCAACACTCGCTTCGGCAAAATCGGAATCCTGATTTGTCACGACCGACACTACCCTGAAGGCGCACGCGCGCTTGCACTCAATGGCGCGGAGATCCTGCTTGTCCCAAGCGCCACTCCGGACAAAAGTCTTTCGCGTAAGGTGTGGGAGAAGGAGCTTTGTGGCCACGCCATTTTTAATGAGTATTTCGTCTGCGGTCTGAACCGTACCGGGCAAGAGGGCAACTATCTGTATTACGGCCATAGCGTTGCATTCGATCCAGCGGGGGAAATGCTTGGTCAAGCTGGATCCGGCGAGGAAATTTTCCTTGTTGATTGCGATCTCGATCTCGTCACTCAACGGCGCCGTGCCTGGCAATTTTTCCGCGATAGGCGCCCAGATACTTACGGCATTCTCACCGCTCTGGTGCCGTAAGGGTAGCAACAGCAGCAATTCAGCGCGGTTGGGATGGAGGCTTTGATGCGTAAGTTGACGTTATTGGCGATGATCCTGAGCGTCCTCGGATTTAGTGGTCAGGCGCATGCAGCGGACAAGGTGCGATTTGCCTACGCGGTTCAGGTTCATCAGGCGAACATGATGATCCTTCAGGATTATGCGAAAAAATATAATGTCGAGCTCGAGGTCGTGCCGATGCGGCGGTACGCCGACCTGCAGTTGGCGCTGATGACCAACCAAGTTGACGTCGCGGTGATGGGCTACATCAACGTCGGCTTGATGGAAGAAAAAAACTTCAAGGACTATCGTGCGATCGCCGGAGTTTTCCGCGGAGGCCAGAGCCTCACGTTGGCGAAAGATATTAAGCCTAAAAGCTGGAAGGATCTCGAAGGTCTCACACTTGGCACCGCCCCGAACAGCTACGCCGAACTGCTGTTCAAGACCACAGCCAAACTTGCAGGGGCCGACATCTCGAAGATCAAGACGGTGAGCTTCGCCGCTGGTGGCCCGCCCCTGCTTTCCGCCCTCAAGAATCGGCAAATCGATGGATTCGTTTCATGGGAGCCTAACAATGCTGACGCCGCCCTCTCGGGCGATGGCTATTACAGCACACTCGACATCGGCGACAATCCAACGAAGCACATTAACGGCGTTCTCGCAGTCAACTCGAACTTTTTGAAGGACCATCGATCAGCCGTACTTGGAGTGGTCAAGGCGCTCATCGATGCTACTAATGATCTCAACAAGAATAACGCGAAATATGTGGAAGTTGCGGTCAAGGGCACGGGTTCGTCTGCGGATATTGTAAAAGAGGCGATCCCGCGCGGACAACTCGACTACAAACTCTACCAAAAGGAAGCCAAAACTCTGCTGAAGCTCGTTGCCGAAGCGAAGATGACGAGTACCGATACGTCGGGCGCCATCGATCGCCAGTTCGACTACTCATTGCTGGCCGAAGCGACCGGCATGCCCAAGAACCAGCTTGGTGCCGAATAGGCTGGCTATATGACGACGACGCCAATTGCACGAACGTTCAGTGGTTGGGCTAGCGCACGAAGCTTTGCTTACACGCGGCCGGCCCTTCGTCGTGCAATTGGGCCGCTTTTCGTACTGTTGCTTTGGCACCTTGCATCCACCTATGGGTGGGTCGACGTGCGCTTTGTGCCATCGCCACTCACTGTTCTCAATTCTCTGAAAGAGTGGATGTTTGGACCCATAGGGGTGGGTCCATACTCTGGCACTTGGTTCACCCACGCCGCGAATAGCTTTTATCGTGTAGTCGGCGGATTCTTAATCGCATCGGTATTCGGCGTCGTACTCGGCTGCATAATCGGCTGGTCACGGCTAACTTCCGATCTGCTCGATCCGATCATTCAGCTCATCCGACCAATTCCGATCACAGCCTGGGTGCCCTTCGCGGTGATTTTTTTCGGAATTCGTAATGCGTCGGCATTTTTTCTGATCGCGCTGGGAGCTTTCTTCCCGATCGTGGTCAATACGGCGGCCGGAGTTGCAGGAACACCCAAACTACTCGTGCGCGCTGCACGCATGCTCGGCATTCGCAAACGCAACCTTTTGCCGCGTGTCGTACTTCCATCCGCAATGCCTTACATCTTCACAGGCCTGCGACTCGGTATCGGACTCGCCTGGGTCCTAGTGATCGTCGCCGAGATGATGGCGGTGAAATCAGGGCTCGGTTTTGCGCTTTGGGATGCCTATTATTTTTTGCGCATGGATATCATCATTGGTGCAATGTTGAGCGTCGGTGTACTCGGCTTCGTCAGCGACCTTGTTATCAAGGCGATTAGCCGCCGGGTTCTACGTTGGAGCCGTGGTCTATGAGTATCCTAGACGGTACGCGTACGTCCTCAGGTCCGCGCATCGTGGCACGAGGGTTGCGTAAAGAGTTCATTGATATCTCTCGACAGGCCGAGGTCATTGCGCTCGCGAGCATCGACCTCGAGATTGGCGAAGACGAATTCCTGACCATTCTCGGGCCGAGTGGCTGTGGGAAATCGACATTGCTCAACATCATCGCGGGGTTTGAAAGCGCGAGCGACGGAGAAGTGCGACTGGATGGCAAAGTGATTCGCGATCCGGGACCTGACCGCGGTGTCGTATTCCAGGAGTATGCACTTTTCCCATGGCTCAATGTGACTCAGAACATCGAATTCGGGCTTCGCGAACGAGGCATTCCGAAGGCTGAACGCCGGATCCGGGTCGGCAAGCAAATCGCCTCTGTCGGTCTTGGCGGTTTTGAAGACCGGTTCCCGCAGGAACTCTCCGGTGGCATGCGGCAGCGAGTTGCGCTCGCCCGTGTGCTCGTCAACGATCCCAAGATCCTCCTGATGGATGAACCATTCGCTGCGCTGGACGCACAGACGCGCACCATCATGCAAACTGAGCTATTGCGTGTTTGGAGCGCGGAGCGGCGCACCGTCCTATTCGTTACTCACAACATCGAGGAAGCCGTACTGCTCGGCGACCGCATCGTTGTGATGACTGCGCGACCCGGCCGGATCAAAGAAATCGTGCAAGTCAAGCTGGCGCGGCCACGCGATGTGACATCTGCCGAATTTAACGGAATAAGGCGCTACGTCGGATCGCTGCTTGAGAATGAAGTTCAGGCGACATTTGCATCGATGCGGAGCGAATACAATGCCGCATTATGACCGCGCTGCCGCCCAAGTTTCCGTGGCTTCCCGCGCCCTCACTGACAAGGTGGCGCTGATCACCGGGGCAAGCCGGGGAATCGGTCGCGCCATAGCCGAGCAACTGGCGCGAGATGGCGCATTTGTTTTCGTGAATTTCCGATCGAGAGCGCGTGAAGCAGCTGCCTGCGTCGCTGCCATCCGTGCAGCGGGCGGGCACGCCGAAGGGATCCGTGCTGACATCTCACATAGGTCGCAGGTCCACCACATGTTCCAACGCATCCGCAATAGCTCCGGACGGCTCGATATCCTGGTAGCCAATGCTGGAATCGCTCCTATCACCACCGATTTGGCTCGTGTAACGCCTAAAATTTGGAACGAGACTTTTTCCGTGAACGTTACAGGTGCATTTCTTTGCGTGCAGGCTGCTGTACCCTTGCTCCGCCGGTCCAAGGCTGGGCGTATCATCTTCATCGGCTCTGCAGCATCGCGATTGGGCGGAACGATTGGCCCTCATTATGCCGCGTCGAAGGCTGCTATTTCCGGCCTCGTCGAATACCTCAGTCGTGCCCTCGGCAGATACAAGATAACCGTCAACATCGTCGAGCCAGGCTTCGTGGAAACTGACCTCTCCTCAGACCTCCACCGCAACTCGGCCAGACTCAGAGCAATGCGGCAGGCGGTGCCAGTGGGTCGTATCGGCAGAGTCGACGAAATTGCGTCAGCTGTCGCTTTTCTTGCGGCACCACGCGCCGGATATATCACTCGTCAGAGCCTCGCGGTTACCGGTGGACGCTGACAGCAGAAAACAAAGACCGCAGCATGAGCCAAGAACTGTTGATCGAACGACGGGGCCCCACCGCGTGGCTGACTATTAACCGGCCTGAAGTGCGCAACGCGCTCGGCCTCGCGATTACCAAACGCATCGCAGATACGCTTCGTGAGCTCTCCGGCGACAAGACTACACGAGTGATCGTGCTGACGGGATCCGGAGACCACGTCTTCGTGTCCGGGGCCGACGTGCGCGAATTCAAGGAGCATTTAGCGACGCCACAAACGGCATTGAAGTACGATGCCGCCGCAGAAGAGCTGCAATCAGCTCTACGCGAGGTATGCCAGCCGGTAATCGCGCGCATCAATGGGCACGCGGTTGGCAGCGGCACGATCGTTGCCGCGTCCTGCGACTTTCGGATCGCTGTTCGACAAGCCAAATTCGGGATTCCGGTTGCGAAGTTTGGATTTATCGCTCCGGTGCCAGACACGTTGCGGCTCATTCAGCTTATCGGACCGGCGAACACAAAAATGCTGATGATGACCGCCCAGCTAATTGAGGCCGAGCGCGCTAAGGCAATCGGCTTGGTTGACCAAGTCGTCGATCCCGACAATCTCGATACAGCGGTCGAAGAGCTTGCCAATACACTGGCGAGCAACGCGCCGTTGACCCTCAAGGCGACCAAGCAAATGGTCGAGCAGCTTAATGCACCATCATGCGACGTGATGGTGGGAGCCAAGTGGTATCAGGAGATTTTTCAAAGCCGGGACTTCAAGGAAGGTCTCGACGCTTTTTTGACCAAACGTAAGCCGGAATTCACTGGTGAGTAAGCAAGAGAGAGAACAGCCCTCTGGATGCATTCCGCCGGCTAAGGATCGCCGGGGACCACTGTCGGGCATCAAAGTCGTTGACCTGACCCACATGCTCGCGGGTCCATATTGTACTTGGCTGCTGGGCGCTCTGGGCGCCGAAATCATTAAGGTCGAAATGCCGGGTCGCGGTGACTTTACCCGCTCGATTGCACCCTTCACAAACGGGCGAAGCGTGTATTTCTGCAGCGTCAATCGTAACAAACGCAGCATTACGTTGAATCTCAAGGAAGTGCTCGGCAAACAAGTGCTGATGCGCTTTGTGCAAAGTGCGGACGTGTTCGTGGAGAACAACCGACCAGGCGTTATGCATCGGCTCGGGCTCGACTACACAACACTATCGAAGATCAATTCACGGCTAATCTACGCTTCGATTTCGGGCTTCGGACAGACTGGCCCTTATAGCGAGAGGCCGGCCTTTGATGCCGTCGTCCAGGCCATGTCCGGGATCATGAGCATCACCGGCGATGAGAACGGTGCGCCCGCGCGGGTCGGTACGTCTATTGGAGATCTCGGCGCGAGCTTGTTTGGGACCATCGGTATACTTGCCGCATTGAATGATCGGGCAATTACGGGCCGCGGTGCCCATGTCGACATCGCTATGCTCGATTCGCAAATCGCTCTCCTTGAAAACGCTATGGCGAGATATCTCAATGCCGGAGATGTCCCACGCCGCCTTGGGTCTCGGCATCCCCTTATTGCTCCCTTTCAAGCGTTTCCGACCAAAGACGAACCGATCGTGGTCTGCGTCGACACGGAAGAACAATGGACGCGCTTTTGCCGAGCAATCGAGCGTAGTGACCTCATGAACAATCCGCACTTTACGAGCGGTTCCAAGCGTGCGGAGTACCATCGCGAACTCGAACCGGAGCTGATAAAGGCCTTGGCAAAGCGACCACGCGCGGAGTGGCTTACGATTTTTGGTAGCGCCGACGTACCCTGCGGACCAATCAACGACGTACCGGCCGTGGTTAAGGATCCGCAAGTTGTTGCTCGTGGCATGATTGCCCCCGAGGGAAACGGCGGCTATGTCAATCAGCCCATCCATTTTTCGCGCTATACACAAATGCCACAGCAGCCCGCTCCAGAGCTCGGCGCTGACACTATTGCCCTGCTGGCTGAGCATGGCTTTACCAGCGACGAGATAGCAAAGATGAGGGACCAGGGTGCAATCTGATCTGATGACGTTTTAGACCTGCAGCGAGGGACTTTGTGATGCCTTATCTGACCACCGATGACGGCGTGAAGCTGTATTACGAGGAAACCGGCTCAGGCCGGCCGATCCTATTTATCCATGAATTTTCAGGCGACTTTCGCGCGTGGGAGCTGCAGGTTCGCTACTTCTCACGCCGTTACCGGTGCATCACCTTCAATGCGCGCGGCTATCCTCCGTCCGAGGTTCCTGGCAGTGTTGAGCAGTATTCGCAAAAACGTGCGGTCGACGACGCGGTTAACGTTCTCGACCATTTGAAAATAGACAAGGCGCACATCGTTGGCCTGTCGATGGGCGGTTTCGCGGCACTGAATTACGGTGTGCACTATCCGCATCGGGCACTTTCAATAGTTGTCGGCGCAGCCGGGATGGGCGCGGAGCCGGACAAGACGGCCCAGTTCAGGGAAGAGGTCGAAGTCGTTGCCAAGCGTTGGGAGAATGAGGGCGCCAAGAAGTTCGCGCCGATCTATGGGTCGGGACCAGGACGCGAACAGCTTGAGATGAAGGATCCTCGCGGCTTTAAGGAGTTTATCGATCAGCTCAGTGAGCACGATCCGAAGGGCGCAGCTCTCACTCTTCGTGGTGTGCAGATGCGTCGCCCCTCGCCTTTCGATCTCAAGAGCGAATTGGAGAAAATGACAGTGCCGACCCTGATCATCCATGGTGACGAAGACCGTTCATGCTTGGGGACCGGCGCCTTCATGAAGCGCACGATTCCGTCAGCAGGCCTGATGGTGTTCCCGAAGACGGGGCACACGATCAATCTTGAGGAGCCTGCTCTCTTCAACTTCGCCTTGCAGGATTTCTTCACGCAAGTGGAAAGTGGCCGCTGGATGCTACGGGACAAACGCACCGAAACCGGTGCGGTGCTACTCGACAGCAGCCGGGGATAGCGAATCGGTGATATCTCAGGTTCAGAAGAGCTCCGGCACATCATTCAGTCCGCGGGCCGCGTCGATCGCGGCCGGCAAGTGAATGCAGAAGGCGTCGACCCATTCGGTTGGAACGGTCGTGCTGACTTTAACGAACCGCGAGCCGAATCGCGGCGTATGATAGGCGCCCTGCCGGATCATAATGCCATGCTGAGCGAAAACGGCGGCAAGTGCTTCGGGTCGTACGCCGAGATCGATGCATTCGATAATCACGAAATTGCCATTGGAGGGATAGATTGGAATCCGGAGACCGTCGATCTTGTCAACGGCTGACTTGATGGCCGACTGATTGCGGCGTTGCACGAATTGGACGCGCGGCATCCATTCGGATTTTACTCCAAGTCCAGCCATGGCGGCGCGCTGAGCGATTACGCTGCTGCCAAGCGTTGCGGTCGACTTGCTGGCTAACCGGTCTACAAGCGCCTTGTTCGCAACGACAGCCCCTACGCGCAACCCGGCCAGTCCCAACCACTTTGAGAAGCTATAGATCGTGAAAGAACGTTCCGGATCCACCGTCGCCGCGAGCGTGTGACTATCGGCGAAATCGCGATATGTACAGTCGTGCAAGAGATAGGCGCCCACAGACCGGGCGATATCGCAGAATTTGCGGATCTCGTCGGACGTGTAGCAGATACCAAGCGGGTTGTTCGGATCGACCAGATATATGATCCGCGTCTTTGCATCGACAGCGTCACTGAGTTGTTTGGCCGACAGACGGTAGTTGTGTTCCGGGCCATAGATCGGGATTTCGCGGATCTCCGCCCCGCGGTCGCGGGCAAACTGTATTGGCCACTTCCAGCCGGGATCGGTAGTAACAAAATTTGTGCCCGGCTCGCACAGTGTCTGGCAGACCGTCGCCAATGCGGCCACGGCTCCATCCGTGACGAGCGCCGACGTACTCTCCTTGGGAAGTTGCAAATCGTCAATGATCGCATCGATCAATGCTACGAAGCCACCCGGCGGCGCATAGGCGTGAAACTCCTCCGATTCAATTGAATCGAGCAGCGCCTGGCGCACGCGCGGGTGCATCGGCAAATGATTCGTGTTCTGACCAAGCCAGAACAGGTTCTTGGTCGCAAACAGTCGATCGAAGTGAGCGTTTCTTTGCTGAAAAGTGCTCACTGCTTTTTCGGCCGTGGCTTGATGATCGAACCGTAGCCGGCGATGCCTCCGTCGATCGTGACTATCGTGCCAGTGATGTAACCTGCCAGAGGTGAGGCCAGGAAAGTCACGAGATCGGCAACTTCCTGATCAGTGCCCATGCGACCACCCGGGTAATCTTTCAGGTATTCTTCCCAGCGGCTTTCGTCGCCGAGATTTTCCCGCGCCCGCAGCTTCATCATCCGGGTCATGCGATTGGTCGCGATCGGCCCAGGATTTACACCCACGACCCGCACCCCGTAGTCGAGGCTCACTCCCCCGATTGCTTTAGTGAAGGACATGATCGCAGCGTTGCCGGTGCTGCCAGCGACGTAATTGTAGTCCCAGTTCTCACCTGAGTTGCCGATGTCGTTGATAATGACGCCGGTTCCTCGCTTTTTCATGCGCGTATAGATTTCGCGCGTCAGGTTGATGTAGCCGAAAAGTTTCAGGTCAAATCCGCGGCGCCAGTCGGCATCGGTGAGCATTTCGATTGGGCCTCCCGGAATGTCGCCTGCGTTGTTGAACAGGATGTCGACATCGCCTGCCCAGTTGGCAAGTTGGACCATACTGTCCGTGGTGGACAAATCGCCGGGACGAAGTTCGACCCTTACCTTATGCTTCGACTGGATCTCTTTCTTCAGTTTTTCCAGCTCTTCGCCGGAGCGCGCCGCGAGATAAAGAGACACCCCCTCGCCTGCCATCGTGAGCGCGGTCGCACGGCCGATCCCTTTCGAGGCGCCCGTAATGAGCGCAGTTTTCCCTTGTAGCTTCAGATCCAAAGAAACCTCCCCCGGTTGGCGGACTTACTAGTGCTTTTGTATACAAGTATGTCACCATAGAATACAAGACGGGGCCTACTCAAGCATTGGGAGTGTGACTTTGCTTCCTCAGAGTTCACGAGTCGCGAGTCGAATCAGCGGCGAACGTCTCTGGGAGCGGTTGATCGCGCTCGCGCGTTTCGGCGCATTGCCTGGTGGCGGCGTGAACAGGCAGGCTCTCTCGCAAGAGGAAATCGCGGCGCGCGCCGAAATCGTGCGTTGGTCAGAACCGCTTGGACTGGTTCCATCGACCGACGCAGCAGCAAATCTTTTTCTCAGACTATCCGGCCGAGACGATAAGCTGCCTCCCGTCCTCGTGGGTTCTCACATCGATAGTCAGCCCACCGGTGGAAAGTTCGATGGCGCGTACGGCTTCCTAGCCGGCCTCGAAGCCGTCGAAGCCATCCGTTCCGCAGGGATTGAGCCCCGTCGCAGCATTGAAGTGGTTGCGTGGATGAACGAGGAAGGTTCGCGTTTTGCGCCCGGTATGATGGGTTCGGCCGTGTTTTCGGGGGCCAGACAGCTTGGTGACATCTATCCGCTCAAGGACTCCGCGGGTGTGAGCGTCAAGACCGCGCTCGAGAAAGTACTTAGCGCTGATCCTTCGCTGCCGGTCCGGTCATTTGGATGGAAACCGCATGCCTTTCTTGAGGCGCATATAGAACAAGGTCCCATTCTCGAACTCGAGCGCAAGATCATAGGAGTTGTTTCTGGGATCCAGGGTAAACGCACCTTCCGTGTGGAAGTCGTCGGCGAAGAGAACCACGCCGGCACTTCACCACGCGCGGTCCGCCGTGATGCTCTTGTTGCTGCCAACAACATCATTCATGCGTTGCAGAATGCTCTTTGGGACAAGGATGACATCGTTCGTTTCACGGTAGGTATGTTCACCGTCTCCCCGAACGCACCTTCGGTAGTACCGGCGCGTGTAATATTCTCTATTGATCTGCGCCACCCGAATGCTGGCACTTTGACCAAACTCGGTGACCTCGTGACACCTATCTGCCAGGAGCACCGGCTGCGCTGCGAGGTCAATATACGCGAGCTATTGCACGATCCACCTCTCGAGTTCCCGAGGCAAATTCGAGACAAGCTAACTCAAATTTCGAACGCATTGGGGATTTCGAACATCGAGATCGCGTCCGGCGCCGGTCATGACGCGCGGTATCTACATTATATTTGTCCGACTGGAATGATCTTCATTCCTTGCAAAGCCGGCATCAGCCATAACGAGTCAGAAAGCATCGAGAAAGAGCACGCGGTTGCAGGCGCTCGCGTGCTGGCGGAGGCCGTCTTGGATCTCGCGAACGCGGAGTAAGCAATGAGTAGCTTGCCCATTGGGCCGAAAGTTGAAGGCGGGCCCGCGGCGCGGCCGCAGCGGGTCACGCTACGCGGGAACTATGTAATTGTCAGACCGCTTCAGCCTGCGGAAGACGCACTCAGTCTCTATGAGGGAACCCATGGTCTCGGCGAAGACGACTTCTGGCTGTACATGTCTGAAGGCCCGTTTCCGACGTTTCAGGAATTCCGCGAATACCTTGACAAACGTAGCAAGTCGGAAGACCCGCTTTCGTTCTCCATTATTGAGGTTCCGACCGGGCGAGCGCTGGGACATGCGTCATACATGCGCATCACGCCGGAACACCGAGTTATTGAGGTCGGCAACATCTTTCTTACGCGATCGCTGGCGCGTACCCGTGGTGCCACCGAGGCGATGTATCTGATGGCGAAATACGTATTCGATGATCTCGGCTACCGCCGTTATGAATGGAAATGCAATGCTCTGAACATCCCGTCGCGGCGTGCAGCGCAACGATTGGGCTTCGCCTTTGAAGGTATCTTCCTTCATCACATGATCCAAAAAGGTAGATCCCGCGATACGGCTTGGTATTCTATGCTCGCGGACGAGTGGCGCGTCTATAAAAATGCCTTTTCGCATTGGCTGTCGCCGGAAAACTTTTCCGAAACCGGAAAACAACGGCGTCCGTTGCAGTGGTATTTGAAACCATTAAGAACATAGCGTCATACAGTGTGCATGTTTTCTTGAGGCATGCTCGTCACGCTGATCTGACGTAGCGGAACAATATTTTCCTTGCCATCGACCGCGTAATCTGCCGTCAGATTGGGAAGCCGAATTCATCGTCGGGCGGCGCATTGTTTGTTCGATTCCATATGTCGGTAAGCACAGCAATTGAGGTTATCTCCCCGAACAGAGCATCGATGGTCTTCAAGGCGGCTTGATGCAGCTCGCGGCTGTAACTTGCTGTCGCGTCGTCCACTACGACCACGTAGTAATCTCGCATGAACGCTTCACGAGCCGTGCTCTCGACGCAACAATTGGTCGACACACCGGTAAACACCGTCGTACGTATCCCATTCGCACGCAATATCGTGTCGAGGTCGGTATTAAGGAATGCGTTATAGCGATGCTTGATCACGACTGGATCATTCGCTTGTGGCCGTATCGTTCCATAATAATCTGCGCCCCATGACGCCGCTTCGCAGCCTGGAATGGTGATGTAGCCGCCAGGCCGCTTGCGAGCCGCCTGCTCTATCCAGACATCCGACAAATAGTGATTGGTGCCGGTCGAATAGATGTTGTGCACGAACACGATCAGTACACCGGCTTCCCGGGCAGCAGCCAATAGGCCAGGGAGCCGCTCTGCCATCTCCTGAGCGAGGCTCAGGTTCCAGCCTTCCTTTCCCATCATGCCGTCTTTGGCGACGAAATCATTCTGCATGTCGATAACGATAATGGCCGTGTGACGAGGAGCCACTTTGTTTCGCAGCCCACGTAGTAATGGCTTGTGCGCGATGGTTTGCGCAATCTCGTAAAGTTCGTTCCGATCGGTCATGACGTTCCTCATGCCTCCTTTACAAGCGCAATAGTCGCTCAACATTCTGATGCAGAATTTTCTTTTTCACCGATACGTCTGCTGGAAAGTCCTCTATGAAGCTGATGCCTTCAACGTTTGTGGCCCAAGGCCAATCGACCGAGAACATGATAGAATCGGACCCCAGTTCGGCTAGACTGCATTGCAAGGCGGATGGCGAGAAGTTGCCGCTCGTTGTCACGTAGAAATGCTCACAGAAATAGTCGCGGACTGATCGTGGGAGCCTCGATTCACGCGAAACGATTGAATCCGTTCGCCACAGCAGAAAAGGAAGGCCCTCGCCAAGATGCCCGAGGATGATCTTCAGTCGCGGGTATTCATCAAAAACGCCGCCGACAATCATTCGCATGGCTTGAGTTGCGCACTCGATGCCGAAACCCCAGCCGGCACGCGTAAGGGCGGGCCGATCGGAATAATAGGCCTGGACGACCAAAGGATGCGGCGTGGCCGGATGAAGATAGATCGGCACATCGAGTGCTTGCGCGCGTTCGAGTATCGGCCAGAAACGCTTGTCGTCGAGAAATAATCCCCCCCGTGAGACCGTGCACCATGGCACCTTTAAAACCCAACTTGTCGACCGTGCGTTCCAGTTCGTCAGCCGCCGCATTCGGATCGATCGTCGGCAACGATGCAAATGCGGCATAACGCGTTGGATGGCGACTGACTGCTTCGTGGAGGAAATCATTCGCGCTACGCGCCAAGGATACGGCATTTGACGCGCCGAGGGCCTGGGCTCCTGGAGGGGCATGCGAAAGCACTTGAAGGTGAATTCCACCTTCGTCCATTTCCTTGAGCCGTAGTTCATCCAAATCGAGCAGGCGGTCCACGATGGTTGCTGGCTGAATCTTCCGCAAATCGCCGAACCGAGGGTCGGAGTAATGCTCTTCAAGCGCGATAACCCGCGAACCGATCTTGTTTGGACGAATGTTATTCGCCACGGATCATCCCTCGACATTCGTGTCGGACGACATGGTAAGTGCGGCGATTAGGCGATCGCACATAGACCGGACACGATTTTGCTTGGTTGCGTATATCAATCAAGCTTTCTAGTATACAAATAATCGGTGTTATAATACAAAGGAGCCGGGTGAGCGGAACGCCAGTGAGTGAAATGTATGAAGGAAGGCGTAGTCAACATACCAACACGCGACGGGACGGTGGACACATTCATCACCCACCCTTTAGAGGGGGGGCCATTCCCGCCAGTTTTCGTCTTTATGGATGTCTGGGGCCTGCGCGAGGAGCTATTTGATATCGCCCGCCGCATTGCGACGGTTGGCTATTTTGGCGTGGTGCCAAATCTGTACTACCGGCAAGGCCTCATCAGAAATGAGTACCGCAATGCCAAGGGTCAAATGATCACCCTCGACGCGCTGCCGGCCGACCAGAAGGCGCGCGTTCTTGAACCGCTAGCAAAACTCACAGATGAACTTGTCGTCGCGGACGTCGCTAGCATCCTCAAATATTTGGATGGCAATACGGCCGTGAAAAACGGTGCCGCAGGCTGCGTCGGCTACTGCATGGGTGGCCGTCATGCTTTCCGTGCTGCCGCTAACTTCCCCGATCGCTTCAAGGCATCTGCAAGTCTGCACGGCACAGATCTCGTGACGGACGGCAAGGATTCGCCGCATCTCCAGATGCACAACGCCCGGGGCGAAGTTTATTGCGGCTTTGGCGAAAAAGATCGCCACACTCCTCCATCAACTGTGGAGACTCTCAATCGCACCTTTGCCGCACTGGGTGTTGGTCATGCACGCTACATCCACGAGGTCCATCGTGGCGCCGAACACGGCTATGCACTTCCGGACCGCGATGTTTTCGATAAGCAGGCAGCCAATCGCGACTGGGAAATCATATTCGCGATGTTCCGCAGGCAGCTGAACCGATTACGAATGAAGGTTCCTTTAGACAAAAGGCACGGCTTTGACGCTTGATCCTAAAGACCGCAGAAGCCGAGGACTCGCTGTCTATAAGAAAATGGGCTGGGGAACAAACCCGGCACTGTACGAGCTCGATCCTGAACTTTGGCGTCTGACGACCGAATTCGTGTTTGGCGAAGTATGGGCGCGGCCTGGCCTGAGTCTGCGAGAGCGCGAGCTGATATGCCTGGCGGTGCTTATCACTTTGGGCAGCGAAGGCATGGATCTTCATCTTAGGCACGCCGGCACGCTTGGGATCACGGAGAACGAGCTCAAAGAAGTCATTTTCCAGGCGATGTACTACGCTGGTCAGCCGCGCGGACTTTTCGCGATGAAGCGACTCAAGATGGTTATGGCGGAGAAAAGGCAAAAGCAAAGCCACAAAGGACCGCCTTCGCGGCGACAAGCGCGTCGCAAGAATCGCTGAACTTAACTGGTGAATTGCCGTGAGAATTACGGTTTACAGGAGGTTAGCATGCATAAGGCTCGCTTCTATGCGTTCTCGACGGTCATGGTCACCGCTATAGCACTTGTCCTCCAGCCAGCATGGGGTCAGCCGCTCGATCAAGTTACTCTGCGCTTAGCGTGGATCGCCGGCTTCGGCGGAGATCAGACCCCGTTCTTTCTTGGAAACGCGAAGGGCTTTTATAAAGAGCAGGGAATTGATCTGAAAATTGTAGATGGTCGTGGCGCAGCATCCAATGCTACCGTGCTGGCGCAGAAGTCAGAACAATTCGCGGTTATCGATGCGAATGTTCTCGCTTTAAGTATTGGAAACGGACTGCCAATCCGATCTGTCGGCACGTTCGTACAGCAGGCGCCGTTCGATCTGATCTACGGCACCAAGTCCGGCATTAAATCCTTTGCCGATCTGAAGGGAAAAACTGTCGGCCTTCAGCCCGGCGAGGCGATGACAGCGCTGTTCGGGGCGTTGCTAACCACGAATAAAGTCGATCCAACCACGGTGCGCATCGTACCTGTAACGGGCGCCAACAAGCCGCAAATCCTCTATCAAGGGCAGGCCGACGTTGTCGGGGGATATGTGACCGGCGAGTTCTTCCGGATCAAACTTGGCGCACCGGCGGGTTTCGAGGTTGAGCAGCTCCTGTATAAGGATGGCGGTATCAGCACGCTTAATGCTTCCGTTGCCACCCATACCGATTTCATCAAAGACAACCCAGATCTGGTGAAGCGATTTATGGCCGCAACGGTGAAGTCGTGGGAATACGCAAAGCAGCACCCTGAAGAAGCCGCCGACGAAACGTTAAAGGCCGCGCCGAAGTCCAATCGGACTTTCTTGCTCGAAACCTTTGCTTGGGTCGTGAAGCTGTCGCAAACTGAGAAGTCCGCTGGAAAACCGCTGGGTTGGACGAGCGAGCAGGACTGGGCCTCAACCCTGGATTTGCTTGACCGGTACGTTGGCTTGAAGAACCGGCAGCCTGAAACGGCGTACTTCACAAATGAGTTCATTCCTGCCCGTTGAATGCGAGGGAGACGCTTCCGTGATGTCTTACCGTAGGCGCAACGAAGCGTGGATGATCGATATGGCGCTGGGTACCTCGGGTACCGAAGCCATGTGGCCTGGAATGATGCCGGCATGGTTGGAGTGCGGTCAGCGCCAAATCGATCTCGAACGGACAATGGCCCGCGTCCGATCATTTAAAATGATCACAAAGGAGTGGGAAAGAACAGCGCGCAAACTTGAGGCGCTAGCTATAGCCGCCGAACAGGCCGACAATACGATTACCGCCGGCGAATTTTATCACCGCGCAGCAATTTGTTACGGCCGGTCGAAGTGGCCGATCATGGACAACAGTAGCGTGCGGAAACGGGAGCTGCACGACGCTGAAGACCGCTGCTTCGACAAAGTGATTACTTACAACGATCTTTACACTCTAAAGCGCGTCGAAATTCCGTTTGAAGGCAGCGCCATTGCCGGAATTCTTCACCTACCTAAGGGCGTGAAGAAGCCGCCGTGCGTCATATTCGTGCCGGGCATGGACATGACGAAAGAGGACTTCCCCAATGTCCAAAACAATATATTCGTCCGCCGCGGCATGGCCTGCCTTTCGATCGATGGCCCGGGACAGGGCGCGAGTAATCTTCGTGGCATACACTCGCGGTTAGGTACTTACGAAAAAGCACTCGCTGCGGTTCTTGATGCTCTCGAGAAGCGCGACGACATCGATGGCGCAAACGTGAGTCTGTTGGGGCTTTCGCTCGGCGGCTACTATTCAGTGCGAGGCGCGGCCGCCGATCCGCGGTTCAGGGCGCACGTCTCCATGATCGGGCTTTATGGCCATCTCGATCAGTTCTTCATGATGGCGCCCCCGAACTTTCGGCATTGTTTCATGTACATGGCCGGCATCAAGACCGACGCCGAATTGGATGAGCAGGTCGATGAACTGTCGGCTCCGAGACTTGCACCGCTGATTAAGGTGCCGACCTTGATTGTCACGGCTGAGTACGATCAACTTACCCCGCTGGAGGCAGCCGAAGCGTTCTTCGAAAACATGAAGTGTCCGAAGGAGATCTGGATCGCTGAAGGCCAATTTCATCCGGTTGGCGCTTTGCGAGCCAACCTGTGGCCGATGATCGCAGATTGGATCAAGCATGTCGCAAGCGTCGGGCTTCCGACCAGTTACAATGTAAAAACCATCATCCCCGAGTCATGACTCCGCCGCGGCGTGTCGGGTGTCCAGCCCTGACCTATGCAATCACCGGTGTAATGGTGATCGCAATTTGGTGGCTCACGGTAAAAACAACGGGCGTCAAAGCCTATCTGCTACCACCACCCGACCTGGTAGTCATGAAAATGTGGACCGAACGCATCTCTCTTTTGCAAGAAGCGGCGGTAACGGCATGGGAAACATTGCTCGGCTTTGTTCTGAGCGTCGCACTCGGGATTCCACTGGCGATGGTCATGTCTGAATCGCGGCGTGTTTACGATGTTGGTTATCCACTTCTTGTCGGTCTTCAGACCTTACCGAAAATTGCGGTGGCTCCCCTTTTGGTCGTGGCCTTAGGCTTCGGAGTTGGTCCGAAAGTCATCCTGGTCGTACTGGTTGCGTTCTTTCCAGTCGTTATCAACGCCATCGCTGGCTTCCGCTCCGTTGATGAAGACCTGCGAAATCTTGGGCGGATTCTCGGTTTCAGTCGCATCGCATTCTTCTGGCGCATCAGCTTCCCGTACGCACTGCCTGCGATCTTTGCTGGCTTAAAGGTAGCGATGACTCTCGCGCTCATTGGTGCAGTGGTGGCAGAATTCGTCGGCTCCGACAGCGGGCTGGGCTATCAGCTCTTGTCTGCTTCCGCATCGCTCGATTCGTTGTTGTCGTTTTCGGCCCTGATCGCACTGACCTTGCTGGGCTTGATCTTGTACGGCGCGGTTGCGCTCCTAGAGTGGATATTTGTTGCTTCGCGGCGGATGTCGGAGCCGGCAGGGGGATACTGACGCATGGCAAGCGAGCCTGCATCGGTGGTTCTCGAAAAGGTGTCCATGCGGTTTGGAGGGCATACAGGTTTTGAAGTCCTGCGTGACATATCCTTCCGTTTGGACGCTGGCCAATTCGTATCCATCGTCGGACCGAGCGGCTGCGGAAAAACTACAATCTTGTCCCTCGTCGCAGGGTTACGTCTGCCTTCGTCGGGCCGGGTGTCGCGTGCGGGCAAGCCTATCAGCGCACCGGTGACGTCTGCCGGCATGGTCTTTCAAAAGCCGGTGTTGCTCGATTGGCGAACGACCCTGGGGAACGTCATGCTGTCAGCCGAAGCTCATGGCATGGAGCGACGCAGCGCGGAGAAACGAGCGCGACAATTACTAGCGTCCGTGGGACTTGGAGGTTTCGAGTCGGCTTATCCTCGCCAATTGTCTGGTGGGATGCAGCAGCGTGTTTCGATCTGCCGCGGCCTGATTCATGAGCCTGATATGCTGTTAATGGATGAACCCTTTGCCGCGCTCGACGCGATTACGCGCGACCAGATCGCACTCGACCTTCGCAACATGCTGCAAGAACGATTCGTGAGCGTGTTGTTCGTCACGCACTCAGTTCCGGAGGCTGTCTTTCTCTCGGACAAAATCATTGTAATGACCGGCCGACCGGGCCAGGTGCAGAAGATCCTCGACGTCGACCTGCCTCGTCCACGAAATTTGCAGGTACGGCAAACATCGAAATTTGGACAATACGTCGAAGACATTCTTGAGCTTTTCATGGCCGCTGGACTATTGTGCGACGATAACTGGCGATCCAATGATAAGTGATCCCACAAGCTCGCGACCAAACTTCGCGTGGATGCAGTAAGGTGCTCACCACGTCGATGATTGGACCACGATGACTAAGACGCTCGCTTTGGCAATGTGGTTTGCTCCCGAAGAGCCCTGATGACGTTTGATGAGTTCGCTGTGCTTAAAATTTTCAATGCACCTAGGGAGTGCCCTAGTATGCCCCAGACTTTTGAAGCAAGCCGAACGCCCGCTTAGTTTGTTGCCATCGGCCCTCATTGCGAACCAATGCAAAGTTCGTAATTCCGTCATTCTGGGCACTTTGATGTGCGGGAACCACGGTTTGCATAAACAACTTCCAAAAGTCATCAAACCATTTTTTAAACTCGGTTTCCGATTGCAGGAGCTTATCGAGATCCACGCCTTCATTGTCGAGATAGGTCTTCGCCAAACTAACGGCCCAAAACCTCAACCGCTGTAAAAAGTGGAAAGAGACCTTGTCCTTTTTTATTAGCTCCTTCACTCGTCTCAGCACTTGCAAGTAGACAAGCAAAGCAAAAAGTGCCTGTTCGAATGTTTTGTCATCCCAAAAATCATGTAGCTCTTCGTTAATTCCAAAAGCATCTTCGTAACTACCGCCATCTTCTTTCAAAGTCCAAAGAGCTCGTGGGTCTGCAACGCATTTCGTCGGCTCATACAAAAAGGCAAATCTAACTTTTGCAAACTCCTCAAATTTTATCGGTGTGGCCGCACGAACCCGATGATGCGTCCTTTTTCGTACATAACGCATGGAAGAGGATATCGCGCCTCTCGGTCTTAATCTCGCAAACCGGTCTTCGAGCCACAATTGAATTTTGTCATTGGATCGAAAGTCGCTCGCCTTTACGACATTCTGAGTATTGTTGAACCTGATAATATCCGCATTAAAGCCTTTTTCCGTTTTTACGGACGCACCTTCTGTTATGCGCAACAGAACCTCGCAATCCGAACTGAGATCACGGACAGCGGCTAGCGAGCCAACAGTTTGAGCGCCATTGATGATTTGAAAATTATGCAATCGAAAAATATTTTTTCCGCGGTCTTCAATCGAGGTACAAATCGCTGAAACGCCGTTGTTGAAATAATAAAACTCGGAAGGATTGCTTTTTGCAGTTTCCACAATGTCTTTATTCACTCGCTTACCCAAAAACGAGCGAATGTTGTACGCAAACAAGCTATCTTTCTCTTTTCGGTATAAGTTGACCAGCGCATTCCCCCTCACCACTGAAACAAGCGTTCGGTGTGGAGACTTTTTTGAGATCGTCGTATTTTCAGCAAACTGAATATCAACAAAATCAGAAATTGTCGCTTCAATGGCCTGGGATCGTACGTACAATTCCTTTAGTCCGTAAAAATCATAAAATTCAAAGCTCACGTTTTCGTCAGTTTCCTTTACTTTCTTGTCCAATGCCTCAGCGAGTTTTTTGACCCGGTCAGATGCCTTACCGGTGCTGATGAAGTAATAACCTATTTTCCAACCGGTCTTTAGTCTCGTGCGATAATCGGACACAAGGTCATATAGTTCATCAGAGGCGTGCTCATAAATCCACTCATCTTGTGTCTGAAGAATTTCGTGGCGTTTAAAAAAGTCGTGCACCTCGGTTTCAGGGACATCAGGATTTGAAGCAATACTCACAAACTTCGTCTGTCCGAAAATAAGCAGTTTGTTGTCTTCGTCTTCAAAGGCGATGTCGATCTTCAGATCGTTGGATTTAAAAACAACATTCTCTGGCTCTTCATCGACGCTTTCGAGCCTTAACAACAACTCTGCAGCCCAAATCTCGAATGCAAATCCTCGGTCCTGCTCTTTGTCGTAATTCTTACCGAGTGTTTCGCAAACGGCTGTAACTTCTTTTCTGAGCTGCTGCCGAAAGCTGTCGACGGACATACTCTTAACCGCTTCAGCCAGGCGCTCTTCTGCATTTCGGCTCATTACAAAAACCCTTTCGATTTGGGCTCAGCATAGGTCGCAAGGCTCGCAGAAGTATCACGATTTTGATCGAGGAAAGTTGGCCTAGAACGATAGGGCGTCCGTGAACTAATCGATGTCGGAGCCCCGTAAGCACTTGCATTCCACTCCGAAATGTTCTCATTTTGTTCTAATGGGTATAGAGACTATCGGTGAGGCTTATGACGTGTTTGGCGGGTCCGGGTTCGCTGCGCTTGGGGTCCACGCGAGGGAATGAAGCGGGTTCGCGAGTGCATTTACGGAGCCGAGTTGGACCTCTCCACCCTCGTCTGGACGCGCGGGCGGAGTTTTCCATTGGGGATGCTGGAGAGCCGGATGCGGTGTCCGCGCTGTGGATCGAGGCGCGTTATATTGTTGTTCGAGCATCCGACCCGAGCGTTGACCGTGCGTTAATTCCAGAGCAAGTACCAAGTAGAGGGAGTTGGCCTTCGTGAAACCTGATCTCTCACTCGTCGGCATCGGGTTGTACACGCCATCGGAGGCGGCGAGACTTACTGGAATTCCAAGTCAGAAAATAATTCGCTGGCTATGCGGTCATAAAATTGGAAAGAAAAAATACGAACCGCTTTGGACGTCACAGATCGAAATCGAAGATGGCACCTTTCTCGGCTTTCTTGATCTGGTGCAAATGCGTGTTGCGGCCGCCTTTATCACGGCTGGCCTAAGTCCGCAGAAGGTTCGCAAGGCAATTGCGTATGGATGCCAAATACTGGAGGCGGATTACCCCTTTGCGAACGCGCGCTTTCGTACCGACGGAAAAACAGTAATTCTTCATGTGCTGGAAAGCGACGGCGACGAAGATGATGATCGCCTGATCGATCTATTTCGTGGTGGTCAGTATCTAATGCAGCGTGTGATTGAACCTAGTCTGAAGGGACTAGAGTTCGAAGATGATTTCGCCGTGAGGTGGTGGCCAAATGGAAAGGCTAAAGGAGTTGTTGTCGATCCAACGCGACAATTCGGGCAGCCCATTGATGATGCAACAGGCGTGCCTACAGTCGTTTTAGCTCGCGCTGCAGAAGCTGAAGGATCGCCGGAACGCGCCGCAAAAGTATTTATGGTTCCAATAAACTCCGTGCGTCGGGCTGTTGCTTTTGAGCAGCAGCTCGCTGCTTGAGGGTGTTTTTTGATAATTGTACGTCGCCCGTTTTTGCGGGCGCACTCAACGCTCTCATAACTGTAGACGGCAACTCAGCGCGGCATATACGCCATATGGGAGACTATGGTTTTAGCGAGCGGACGAAAGACGTCGAGTGGATCGAACGGCTCGGAAAAGATATGCCCAATGACTGGGTCATTATTAGTGGCGACCAGCGCATCAGGAAGAACTTGGCCGAGCGCAGTGCCTGGATAAAAGCTCGATTGAAAGCGTTCGTGCTAGTGCCAGCATATCAGAAGACACCGGTGAACCAATGCGCCGCAACCATTCTGTGGCGGTGGCCGGAGATGGAACAGTTCATATCTCTCGCCACTCCGGGGTCGATGTTCGAATTGTCGATCAATCGCAAAACCGGATTTGCCCCGCTCGCCGTCTAGACCGCCGTTTACACTGAGCTAGTTCGGTGAGCGTCGGAAAGGATCGGGAACGAATTGCGATCTTCACCGAGGGAAAAGACGAGGGGCGCGACAGAAAATTTGAGAAAAGATCAGAGATTTCATGACGGTCTGGCGGAGACGGAGGGATTCGAACTCAAGGTCCATTCTCGCGCCCTGGCCGATAATCTGACGCTGGGATCAGGCCCTAACTAGCAACAAAATTATCCAGAAATCGCTGGCGTGTCGCTGCATTTGGAGCGGTAGTGGCGGAGTCTTGGTGCCAAGGGCATTCCGAGATCCTGCCCCGCCGGCTGCATAGCCGAGGTGGGGCTTCGGTGGTGAGGCGGCATACCCGCTTCAAACCGAACGGAGGATCTCAATGTCCAAGTCTGCCAAAAAGCAATCGACCACCTCATCAACGACGTCAGCAGGCCACAAGCCCCCGAACCAACTGGTAAGCGTTTCAAAAACAAAAAAACCCGACCGCGACTCGAAGCAATCGCAGGTGATTGCAATGCTACAATCACCGACGGGCGCCACAATCGCAGCGATGATGAAGGCGACCGGTTGGCAGCAACATTCGGTGCGCGGTTTCCTGGCTGGGGTCGTGCGTAAACGTGTGAAGCTGAAGCTTGAGTCCAAGCGCGTGGATGGCGAGCGGATCTACCGCGTGGCAGGCTCGCCCCATACCAAGTCGACATCTCGCAGACCAAACCCCTAACACGTTAAGTCCATGCGACGCGTGAAGATTGTTCGCGCGGGATCAGTCCGAAGATCAATCGAGATCGAGATTGCTCGTTTGCGCGACCTCGATCTCGGGGAGCTTCGCGCCCGCTGGCACACCATGTTTGGACGACGCCCCCCATCGTCCCTGCCCCGTCATTTGCTGTTCCGCGTTCTCGCCTACCGCATTCAGGCCGATGCGCTAGGCGACCTCGACAGCGGCTGTCAACGCATCATCGATCGCACAGCCTCGCTCAAAGCCGCCGACAATCAGGTGAAAAGGCTGAATGACGTCATGGTCACTCTTCAGCAAGGCGCCATTCTTTGCCGCGAGTGGAACGGGCGGATGCACCGTGTCGCCGTGCTGGCTGATGGCTTTGCCTGGAATGGCAAGACCTACCCGAGCCTCTCAAAGGTCGCATTCGCAATCACCGGCACCCGCTGGAATGGACCACGATTCTTCGGATTGCGTGACCGGTCAACGCACGGATTGGGAGCCAAATCATGAGCGCCAAGCGCAACAAGACGGTTCGCTGCGCTATTTATACGCGTGTCTCGACAGACCAGGGACTCGAGCAGGACTTCAATTCGCTCGATGCGCAGTATGATGCCTCGCAGGCCTATATCCGCAGCCAGGCGCACGCCGGCTGGACGCTGATCCGCACCAGGTACGAAGACGGTGGCTTCTCTGGCGGCAATACCGACCGGCCGGCCCTGCAGCGGCTATTGGCAGATATCCGGGCCGGCAAAATCGATGTCATCGTGGTCTACAAGGTGGACCGCCTGACGCGGTCGCTGGCCGACTTCGCCAAACTGGTGGAGCTATTCGACCAGCATAGTGTCTCGTTTGTCTCGGTCACCCAGCAGTTCAACACCACCACCTCGATGGGGCGGTTGACGCTTAACGTGCTTTTGTCCTTCGCCCAGTTCGAGCGTGAGGTCACCTCCGAGCGTATCCGCGACAAGATCGCTGCCTCCAAGCGTAAGGGACTGTGGGTCGGCGGCATGGTACCGCTCGGCTACGACACCAGAGAGCGCAAGATCACCGTCAATAAGTCTGAGGCCGCGACAGTACGGACGATCTTCCGCAGTTATCTCAAGCTCGGCAGCCTGAACCTGCTCATGGCTGAGCTGCGCAAGCGAGGCATTGTCACCAAGAAGCGCCTACTGAAGTCCGGCAAAACGGTCGGAGGAATTCCCTTCACGGGTGGCCCGCTTGCCCACCTGCTGCGCAACCGGTTCTATATCGGAGAGGTGGTGTTCAAGGGTGAGACGCTTCCGGGTGAACAGCCGGCGATTATTGACCGCAAGCTGTTCGACGCAGTTCAAGCCAAACTGGATGCGCAGCGACGCAACCATAACCAGATGCGCACGAGCTCCGAGGCCATTCTCGCTGGCCTGTTGTTCGACGACCGTGGTCAGCGCATGACGCCGACCCACACCTGTAAGGGGGCGATCAAATACCGCTATTACATCTCGCGGGCTTTGGTGGAGGGCCGGCCCGGACAGGCTGGCAGCGTCAGTCGCATATCGGCCCCAGAGATCGAGGCGCTCGTTACGAAGGCGGTCCGATATGAACTCGGCCTGCCAACCAATCTCGACGACAAGGCCTTGGTTCAGAACCATATCACCCGCGTACATATTCGCCCTGATCGGCTGATCATTGAGCTTGCCGCGCTGAAGGGCGCGAAGGCAAAGCGACGCCTGCGCGCGCAGAGACTCGAGGTACCATGGCGCAAGACATCATCTCCACGCCGACGCGAGATTCTCTTGCCCGAGACCCCATCCTCGCATCCCGCGCGTCCAATCCGGTCAGAGAACCGCGCACTCCTCATTGCTTCAATTGCCAAGGGACGACGATGGTTGAACGAACTCATGACCGAATCGGCAATCACTGTTGAAGCAATCGCTCAACGAGAGGGCTGCAGCATGCGCAAGGTCAACATGACGATCTCACTTGCCTTCCTTGCACCCGACCTCGTCAAGGCGGCCGTTGAGGGTCGGCTGCCCTATGGAATGGGCGTCACGCGTCTTTGCGAGCTCCCTGCCGAATGGTCGCGCCAATACCGTGCGCTCGGTCTGACCGCACCCTGATCGCCACATTCGAACCGGTCTCTCACCAACAGTCTCCGTTTTCCCAGGAAAGGGAATTTTGGAAGCCCAGAGACAGCCCGGCCAAAGTCGCCTGTTCGCCTGTTGCAGTCTCTGTGGAGACAGCGACGCGGATAAAAATTACGCCGGTTGGCGGCGTTTTTCGGCGGCTGTCAGGAAACTTGCGTACACGCAGGACTGTGTGGTGGGCCCGGGAGGACTCGAACCTCCAACCAGACCGTTATGAGCGGTCGGCTCTAACCAGTTGAGCTACGGGCCCGTCGCGTCTTTCTATCAACGCGCGCCGCCGATAAGCAATGCTGCCCCTCTCCTGTCCGGCAAAAGCCTGCGCTAGGCTGGTTACTACACTTGCCGGAGCGCTATCGCCATGCACGTCTTCAGCCTCGAACGCGAGCAGCAGTGGGATCCCAAGCATCACGTCGAGAAGATTCTCGGCAAGATCGCCGACGGCGACGTCACCGTCGCCTGCTGGGAGCCGGGCCAGATCAGTCCCTACCACTGCCACCCCGAAGCGACCGAAATCTACTTCTGCTTCAGCGGCGGCGGTACCATGCGCACGCCCGCGCAGACGGTCGCCGTGACGCCTGGCGCATTCGTCGTGCATCCGCCCGGCGAGGTACACGAATACGAGAACGGGCCGGCGCGCACCCTGCTGTTCCGCGTGCGCTACGGCGCCGACATGCGCGCGCATCATTGCGAGTGGCGCGGCAACGACGAGTGGAAGCAGTCCGCCGCCGATGCCGATTATTACCGGCACCACCCGGTTCGCTGACTACATCTTCAGCAGGCGCTTGGCATTGCCGCTGAGAATCTTGACCTTGTCGGCGTCCGAGATCGAGACGTTCTGCATCCATTCGACCGCCGGCGGATTCATCACGAAGGGCCAGTCGACCGCAAACAGGATGTGGTCAACCCCCATCTCCAGCATGCAGCAGATCAGCGCCGGGTCGGAAAAGAAGCCGCTGGTCGTGACGTAGAAGTTCTTGCAGAAGATGTCGCGGAAGCTCATCGCCTTCTGCCCAGGGCGCTTGAGCGAGGAGTCGATGCGCCATAGCAGGAACGGCAGCGTCTCGCCGAAGTGGCCGAGGATGATCTTCAGGTTCGGATGCGCGTCGAACAAGCCCGAAAGCACCAGCCGGATCGCCTGCGTCGCCGTCTCGACCGTGTAGCCCCAGGCCGGCCGCACGACGAGCGGGAAGTCCTTGGCATAGTCCTGGTAGTAGATCTCCGTCACCTTCGCGTGCGGCAGCGACGGATGGAAGTAGATCGGCACGTCGAGCTTCTCGGCGCGCTCGTAGATCGGCCAGAATTTCTTCAGGTCGAGAAACTCGCCATTCGACATGCCGTGCAGCATCGCGCCCTTGAAGCCGAGCCTGGTGACGGCGCGCTCGAGCTCGTCGGCGGCGGCTTTCGGATCGACGGTCGGCAGCGCCGCGAAGGCGGCGAAGCGCCTGGGATTGGCGGCACAGACCTTGGCGAGCCGGTCATTCACCTCGCGGGTCAGGTCCGCGGCAATGTCGGCGCCGAGCTTCTGCGTCGACGGCGCGCCGTGCGAGAGCACCTGCACGTCGATCCCGGCCTCGTCCATTTCCTTGAGGCGAAGGGCCCCGAGATCGAAAAGCCGTTCGTCCGTTTCATTGCCGCGGCCGGCTTCGGGCCCGGTGAAATGCTTGGCCAATTCCCGGTCCCAGTAGTGCTCCTCGATCGCGATGACCGGGCAATTCGGCTTTTTCATCATGATTGTCCCCGCAAATGCTTCCCCCGCGCGGGTTTCGTAGCAACGGTACCTAGCCCTGTCACGGGCTTTGCGACGGCTGGATGACACCTCCCGTGACAAAAATGCCTCATAAACTGCCGGCCGCTTGCCGGACCCGCAGGCGGGCTTTGGGATTGTTTCCGACTCAGTTATGCACAGGCGATGCTGCCGATTTTCCGAATTCTTCCAGTGGGCGGCGTGCTTCTCGCCATTTTGATCCTGGCTCTGGCGCTGAGCCCGCCGGACGGGACGCGTCCGCCGCTGAATACGACGATCGCGCCGGCACGCGGCGCACTCGTTGCACGCGAGTACCATCCGGAAATGCGGCAGTTCCTGATCATGGCGGCGCTCAAGCGCGCCGACGAGTTGAACCGCCTGCGCGACCTGCCCGATACGCCGACCCGGACCGGCCCGACCGAGCCCGAAACGGTCACGCAGGAGCCGAAGGTTGCGGACCTCCCGAGCGACCCGGCTGAATTTGATCCGTCCGAGAACGACACCGGTGTTCAGGCGCCAGGCATGAACGTTCCCGCCGAGGCCGGACTTCAGGCAATCGACTCTCCGCCGGCCACGGACGAGACGACGTCGGCAGTCGAAAAGCCCGAGCAGTTGAAGCCGCAACCGCACCGGGACATCCGACGGCGCGCGCACAGGCCGCGCCACGCCAGGCCCTCGGCCAATCAACGTCCATTGACCCTTTTCGACGCCTTATTTGGCGGACCGCAGCGTCAATACCGCTCGCCTGCCTATGGTCCCGCACAATCGGCTCAGGCGTATCAGCAGCCGACGTACGGTTTGCAGCAGCCCGGGCAAAACCAGTACCAAGAGCCGCTCGGCGGCGGCCAGCAGTCAACCCAGCAGGAGCCGATCGAGCTCTATCCGATGCTGCGCCAGCAATATTACTAGGCCGGTCCGCCGCTCAATAATAATCGAGACGCCCGCTGTACATGCTTGAGGACGAGGCGACGCTTGCGCCATGCGCGCGGGCGCCCTGCAGCTTTTCCTGCGGGCTCACCTTGATCGCGCCGACTGGCGCACTCATTGCAAGCGACTCCGCAAGCGACTCCTGCACCTGGTCCGGCTGGCCGATCTTCATGCCCTTGGCTTTCGCCACATAATAATAACCCGACGCGTAGTAGTGCACCGCGCGGTCCGCGTTCCCGCCGGCGGCACGATAGGCACCGGCAAGATATTTCACCGCATAGGTCATGTTGGTGTCGGCATCGAGCAGACCCGCCGCGCTGCCGGTGTAGCCCATCGACCGCGCGGTCGGCAGCTTGATCTGCATCAGTCCATAATTTCCCGCGCTGACGGCGCGCGGGTTGCCGCCGCTTTCACGCCTGATGACGCGCCTCACCAGCGCCTCCGGTATGTTGTTCGCGGCGGCGTGGCGTGCGATCAGGGCTTCAAGATTGCCGTTGGCATCAAGGTTCGCGGTACGCTGCTTCTGCGCAGACGCCGGCGCCGCGGCGGCGACGAGCGCGATCAGAATCGTCGTAAAGCTGAGGGTGCGAATCATGTCGGCTCCGAATTGTTGGGGGGTGCGCGGCTTGTCATGTGAAACTCAGGCAACTTTGTGGCCGCAGCGGGAATCGTTCCCGCAGGTTCCATCACGAATTGATTCATGCTGTGCTTGAATACCGCTCGGGCCCGGCGCGATCACGGTTAACAGGCCTGTCTTTTCGTCTTTGCTCTCGTGCGGAGGAAACAATGACTCAGTCGCTGGAAGATCGCCTGCGCGCCGTCGAGGACACGCTTGCGATCTACCGTCTCATCGCCAGCCACCCGCCCGCGGCCGACACCGGCACCGACCGCTATTACAGTGACGCGTTCACCGTCGACGGCGAAATGGATCTCGGCGGCGGCAAGGGGGCGCGCGGCAACGAGGCGATCGGCGCCCTGGTGAAGACGCCCGCGCATCAGGCCGCCATCGCCGGAGGCCTCTGTCATTTCGCGGGGCTGCCGCGCGTCGATGTCGACGGCGACCGCGCGGTCGCGGTCTCCTACCTGCAGATCATCACGCCCGACCGGCAGGCTCCGCCGCGCGAGGTGCCGGGCCACGGGATCACGACCGGTTTCCGCATCCATCGCGTCGGCGCCAATTGCTGGGAGCTCAGGCGCGGACGGGATGGCTGGAAGATCGTGCGGCGCACGCTGCGGCCGCTCGACGGCAGCGACGATGCGCGGGTCTTGCTGCGCAAGGCCATCGCGCCGTAGCTTGCCGGTTTCAACACGGCACAACGACAAGAGGGGTTGGAAAATGCCGAAGGCCTACTGGGTGGTGACCTATCGCTCGATCAGAAATCCGGACGCCTGGAAGGCCTATGCCAAACTCGCGCTGCCTGCGATCGAGTCATCCGGTGGCCGTTTTCTGGCGATCAACAACCCCGCCAAAATCTATGAAGCAGGCCTGAACGAGCGCGTCGTGCTGATCGAGTTCGACAGTCTCGACAAGGCGCTCGCCTGCCACGATACGCCCGCCTACAAGGAGGCGCTCAAGGCGCTCGGCACCGGCAACGTCGAGCGCGACATCCGCGTCGTCGAAGGAAGATAGCGCCTTTCGCTCACCACTCGGCGAAGGGATAGCGCTTGTGCGCCTCGGCAGCCAGCCGCTGCGCCTCGGAAAAAGATTCGATCACGATTCTGAAAAAGGACAGCAGCCGCGCAGCGCCGGAAAGCGGCGGCACGAACGGCGCGCGGATTGGCAGTGTGGTCATTTCTCCGGTTTCTCCTTGTTGCTCACCAGTGAGGCGGCTTCGAAAGGAAGCGGCGCTCGATGTCGCGCTCGGTCTCGTCGGTAAATTTGTGGCTTTCGAGATAGCGGGCGATCTCGCGTTCGGCCATGCGCTGCCGCGACAGGAAGATCGCGTTTACCAGCGCCCGGAAGAAGCCTGGGCGGTCACGCTCGGGTTTTTCCGTGACAAAGTCGCGCGCCGCGACGGTCGACGGGACATAAGCCATGGATCATCTCCCTCTTTGGGTTCGACGACTCCACAGGCGTTTCCCGTTTCTTCTTGTTGCACTGTAGATAGGCTTCTTCGGATGCACGCAGTAGATGCGGCGCAACATAGGTTCCATGCGCCGTTATCATGTGAACCGTCGCGCGCCTGTCGCAAATGCGTGCATATGATTCAAATTGCGGCAGCAGGGTGTTAACGATTGCAGCACGGACGCTATGTTCCGCGCATTCATGCCGCCGAGTCGGTGACACAGTCGCAGAAATAAGCCGATCATCCCCGCGAAAGGCATTGCGGGGCACGCGCCGTCCGCGATCGCAGATTCGCTTGCCAGACAGCGCAAATGGCTTGGGCCGCCGGGCCTTCGCACCGCATCGCCGATGCGAAGTCATAACTCCCCGGCCACCGCTCCCCGCCCCGCGTCTGGAGAACCGTTCCTCCCGATCAAAGCTAAGCCTCGACGCCCAGGTAGGCCGCGAGCACGTTCGGATCGGACAGGACCGTTTCCGGCTTTCCTTCGGCAATCGTGCGGCCGTAATCGAGCACGTGGATGCGGTCGGCGAGGTCGGCGATCATCTGCATGTCGTGCTCGATCCAGATCATGGTCATATCCAGTTCGTGCTTGATGCGCAGGATAAAGCGGGCGAGATCCTCGCGCTCCTCACGGTTGAGCCCGGCCGACGGCTCGTCGAGCAGCATGATCGAAGGCTCGAGCGCCAGCGCGCGGGCAAAACCGACGATCTTCTGCACGCCGAACGGCAGGCTGCCGACGGCGGTGTGCCGGTAGCGCTCGAGCTCGACCAATTCGACGATGCGCTCGACCGCCTCGCGGTGCGCGATTTCGGCACGCCGGACGCCGGGGAGAAACAGCATTTCGGCCACCGGGTTGGTGCGGATGCGTGCGTGGCGCCCGGTCAGCAGGTTGTCGAGCACGCTCATCTGCGGGAAAAGCTCGCCGTGCTGGAAGGTCCGCGCGAGGCCGAGCCGCGCGATCTCGTGCGGCGCGCGCCCCGCGATGTCGGCGTCGCGGAAGCGGATGGAGCCGCTGCCGCGGTAGATGCCGCTGATGCAGTTGAGCACGCTGGTCTTGCCGGCGCCGTTCGGGCCAATCAGCGCGAACAGCTCGCCCGGCGCAACCGAGAACGACACGTCCTCGAGCACGGTAAGGCCGCCGAAACGCAGGCTCAGGCGCGCAACCTCAAGCTCAGCCATACCACCTCCGCGACCGGCGATATTGCTTCACCGCCCGGTACGAGCGTCGCTCACCGCCCGCCTGGCCGAGGTAGAATTCCTGCACGTCCTTGTGGCTTTTGAGCCGCTCGCGGTCGCCATCGAGCACGATGCGGCCGTTCTCCATCACGTAGGCATGGTCGGCGATCGCCAGCGCGGCGGCCGCACTCTGCTCGACGAGCAGGATGGCGATGCCGAGCTCGTCGCGGACCGCGAGCAGGCGCCGCGTGAGGTCCTGCACGATGACGGGCGCAAGCCCGAGCGACAGCTCGTCGACGAGCAGCAGGCTCGGCCGGCACATGAGCGCGCCGGCAATCGCCAGCATCTGCCGTTCGCCGCCGGAGAGCAGCCCGCCGATGCGGTGGCGCAGCTCGGCGAGCCGCGGGAACAGCTGGTAGATCTGCTCGTCCTGGCGCCGGCGTTCCGCCGTGCCCAGCGCGCGCGAAACCGGCACCGCCAGGTTTTCGGCGACCGTCAGGTTGGGAAAGACCTTGTCGCGCTCGGGCACGAGCGCGATGCCGCGCGCGGCGATGTCGTGCGGCGGGGCGTTCTCGATCCGCCGCCCCCCGAACGAAATCGTGCCTTCGGTGATGCGCGCGTCGTCGAGGCCGAGAAATCCCGAGATCGCACGCAGCGTCGTTGTCTTGCCGGCGCCGTTGGTGCCGAGGATGGCCACGATCTGCCCCGGCCTGACCGACAGGGTGACCCCCTGCACGGCCGTGATCACGCGCTTGTAGACGACCTCGATCTTCTCGACCTGCAGCAGGGCCTCGCTCATTTGCGCGCTCCCGCGAGCGGACGGTACCTGAACGGCCAGAGCAGGAAATAGTTCTGCAGCCGGTGCCAGATGCCGACGAGCCCGAGCGGCTCGAAGACAAGGAAAAGGATCATCACCACGCCGAAGGAGGCGTAGTTCACCGCGAAGATGTCGCCGGCGAGCTTCTCGACATTCGGCAGGAGTTGCAGCAGCGCCTCGATCGCGTAGGGAAACAGCGTCACGAAAGTCGCGCCCAGCAGGGCGCCGAGCAACGAGCCCATGCCGCCGATGATGATCATCGCCACGTACTCGATCGACAGGAACAGATCGAAAGCCTCGATCGAGACGAAGCCGCGGTAATAGGCGAACAGGCAGCCGGCGACCGATGTCATGCTGGAGGAGATCACGAAAGCGAGCAGCTTGTAGCCTGCGATGCTGATGCCGAGCGCTTCTGCGACCGTCTCGCGCGCATGAACGGCGCGAAAGGCACGGCCCGAGCGGCTGCGCAGCAGGTTGATGCAGATGAGCAGGCTGACGGCCGCCGCCGCGAGCAGAACGAAGTACCAGGCACGCCCGCCGCTCAGTTTGAACCCGGCAAGGCTCGGCGGGTCGACGATGATGCCGGTCGAGAAACCGCGCTTGGTCTCATATTCGCCGCCGAGATAGATGACGACGAAATGCAGCGCCAGCGTGCTCACCGCCAGATAGAGCCCGCGCAGCCGCAGCGACGGCAGGCCGAACACAAAGCCGAGCACGATGCCGGTCGCGGCCGAGGCCGGCAGCGTGATCCAGAACGGCGCGTGAATTTCACGTGCGAGGATTCCCGTCGTGAAGGCGCCGGCGGCGATCAGGCCCGCGTGACCGAGCGAGATCTGCCCGGCATAGCCGGTGAGCAGCATCAGCGACAATGCGCCGACCGAGGCGAGAAAGACCTGGCAGGCGAGATCGAGCGCAAAGGGCGAGGCGACGAACGGAAATCCCGCAAGGACCAACAGAAATACAGCGAGGCTGACGCGCTCGGTGCGGGTCTGCAGCAGCGCCAGGTCCTGCCCGTAACCGGTGCGGAAATAGCCGCTGGCGCGCGGGGCCGGCCTAAACACGATCGAGCTCCTCGCGCGTCCCGAACAGGCCCCATGGGCGCACGATCAGCATCGCGATCAGCACCAGGAACGGCACGACGTCGGACAGCAGCGGATCGACGTAATAGATGAGCAGCACCTCGGCCGCGGCCACGATCAGGCTGCCGGCGAGCGCGCCCACGAGGCTGTCGAGGCCGCCGACCAGCGCGGCCGGAAAGGCCTTGAGCCCGACGACCGGCATGCCGCCGGTCACGCCGGAATCAAGCGCCATCAATATGCCGGCGAGCGCGCCGGTGAGTGTCGACAGGCTCCAGGCCAGCGCATAGACGCCGTGCAAATTGATGCCACGCTGCGCCGCCAGCAGCGGATTCTGCCCGGCCGCACGCATGCGCATGCCCCAGCGGCCGAAGCGCAGGAAGGCAAACAGCGCCGCGTAGACGACGACCGTCGTTCCGACCAGCACCGCGGACCACATGGAAATGCGCGCGCCGCCGGACAGCACCAGCGACGGGTTCGGCACACCGAGCGCCTGCGCCGGATATTGCTGCTGCGCCGACCAGATCAGCACCACCAGGCCGCGGATCAGGATGCCAAGCGCCACCGTCGTCAGGATGGCGGCGAGCACCATCTCGCCGGTCATCTTGCGCATGAGAAAGACGTAGACCAGCGCGCCGACGAGCAGGCTCAGGAGAACGGCAGCAGCAAGCGCAATCACCGCATGCCCGTCAAACAGCGACGCGGTCGCCAGCACCATGTAGGCGCCGAGCATCATCAGCTCGCCGTGCGCGAGGTTGAGCACGCGGCTGACGCGGTAGATCAGCACATAGCCGCATGCGATCAGCGCGTAGATCGACGCAAGAACGACGATGTTGACGGCGAGCTGCACGGACTATCCGATGTGAGGGCGCTGTCGTCATTCCGGGACGGCCCGAAGGGCCGGACCCGGAATCCAGACACAGGCGAGAGTTTTATTCTGGATTCCGGGTTCGCGCCCATAAGCGCGTTTACGCGCGTCTTCGACGCGTTATGGGCGCGCCCCGGAATGACAGATCTTGGATCACTTCACCGCATAGTTCTTCCAGTCCTGCACGCGCGCGATCCTGCTGCCGTCCCATCTGTAGACGCGGTAGTAGAGCTGCGTGCGGAAGTGGTTGTCCTTGGTCCACACGATCGGCCCGCCACGCAGGCCCTTGGTGTCGATCGTGAGATTCTCCATGGCACTTCGCAGTTTCGCGCGATCGGCCGAGGCGCCCGCTGCCTTCAGCGCCGCCTCGATCGCCATGCCGCCGATCCAGCCTTCGGTCATGGTCTGCGCCGGATATTTCGAGCCCGCCTGCTTGGCGGCGGCCTCGATCTCCTTCTGGATCGGCAGGCCCTCCTGGAACAGCGCGTTGGAGTTGATCACGAAGAACTTGCCGTCCTTCAGGCGCACCAGCTCGGCCTCGGCCTCGAGATGCCCCCAGGCGATGTAGTCGTCGTTCCAACCGAGCTTGCGTAACGCTTCCAGCGTGCGCACTTGCGTGACCCACGGCGCCCAGGAATAGACCCAGTTCGGGCCGGCATCCTTGAGCTTGGTCGCGAAGGGCGTGTAGTCGGCGGTCGGCGGCGGAATCACCTGCTGGTCGACCGGCTGCATGCCGACCTTCTTCGACAGGTCCATGGCGTAGTCCATCTCGCCGCGCGAGAGCGGGATCGCCATCGCCGAGAAGCCGATCTTGACCGGGCCCTTCGCGGTCGCCTTGATGAAGTCGAGCGTCGCCTGGCTGTCGAAATGCGACGCGTAACCCGTGGTGCAGAACTGCAGCGGGTCGGCCGGCGGATAGACACTCTGCGGGCAGACGCCGCTCGCGAACAGGAGCGGCACCTCGGCGCCCTTGGTCTCGGCGATCACCGGCGCGTAGGTCGACGACAGGCTCGCATTCACCATCAGGATGACGTTGTCCTGCGTGATCAGTTTTTTGGTGTTCGCCGCGGCCTTCGAGGGTTGCGCGCCGTCATCCTCGATCACCAGCCTGATCTTGCGGCCGCTGACGCCGCCCGCCGCGTTGACGCGGTCGATATAGAGACGCATGGCGTCGACCGCCGGCGCATAGGTGCTCGATGGCGGCCCGGTAAGCGCGGCCGTCACGCCGACGACATAGTCCTGCGCCGCCGCAGGCAGCGCAAAAGCGACGCCGAGTGAGGCGCCGAGCAAAGCCTTCCTGAACATGGTGGTCCCTCCCGTTGTCATTCTCCGTTACCTAGAACTTCACGTCGCCCGCGCCGGCCGCGATCAGCCGCTCCTCGCTGTCGTCGTACATGCCATCGACGAGATCGCGGAAACGTTCGTACATGAGCTTGCGCTTCACCTTGCGCGTCGGCGTCACCGGCTCGCCCTCCTCTTCCGGGTCGAGCGCCTTGGGCAGGATGCGGAACGACTTGATCTGCTCGACGCGCGCAAGATCACCGTTGACGCGGTCGATCTCGGCACGCATCAGCTTTTCGATCTGCGGATGCGCGGTGAGACTGGTGAATCCGGTGTAGCCGACATTGTGGCTGCGCGCCCAGTCGGCGACCGTTTCGAAATCGATTTCGATGATCGCGGTGAGATATTTGCGGCCGTGGCCGAAGACGACGGCCTCCGCCACGTAGGGGCTCGCGCGGAGCGCGTTCTCGATATAGGACGGCGAGATCGTCTTGCCGCCGACGGTGACGATGAAATCGCGCGCGCGATCGACCAGGCGCAGCGTGCCGTCGCGCCACTCGCCGACATCCCCGGTGCGCAGCCAGCCGTCGGCACCCATGATCTCGTGCGTGGCCGCGTCGTTCTGCCAGTAGCCGTCGAACAGGTCGGGGCTGCGCACCAGCACTTCGCCGTCGTCGGCAAGCTTCAGCTCGACGCCTTCGACGACAGTGCCGACATTGCCTGGCCGCGCAAAGGGGCCGCGCTGGCCGGCGATGATGCCGCCCGCCTCCTCGGTCTGGCCGTACATCTCGACCACGTTGACACCATAGATCTGCCAGAGCGCCGCGGTTTCGCCCGGCAACGAGGCGCCGCCGCAGACCACGAGCTCCAGCCGGTCGAAGCCGAACTTGTTGAGAATCGGCCGGAAAATCAGGCTTCGCAGCACCCGGTAGACGGCTTCCTGCAGGCCGGAAGCCGTACCGTCCCAGCGCCGGCGCGCGTGCCCGCGGGCAAAGCGCATCGCGGCCTCATAGGCGGCGCGCTTGATCCGGCTGGAATTGAGCACGCCGACCAGCGCATGCGAGGCGAATTTCTGCAGGTAACGCGGGACGGTGAACATCACCGTCGGCGCCACCTCGAACAGCGTGGTGGCGAAATCCTCCGGGTCCTCGCCGAAATGCGGCGTGAGCTGCGACATCAGCGGCAGCGTGATGGCGACGTCGCGGCCGAGCACGTGGCACATCGGCAGATAGATGACGGTGCGATGCGGCTTCTCGCGCAGCATCGGATAGTGCGCGATCACGGTATCGGTGGCGGCAAGATGCTTGCCGTGGGTGACCAGCGCGCCTTTCGGATGGCCGGTGGTTCCGGAGGTATAAACAATGAAGGCCGGATCGGCCGGCGAAAGCCCTGCCAGTTTCTTCTCAAGCCAGGCGAGATCAGGCCTGTCCACCGCGGCCAGCAGATCGTCGAAGCGGCGCAGCTTTTCGTGCGCGTAACCGAACATCGCGGAATCGTCGAGCACGACGATTGCCCGCAGGCCGGGCAGCCGGCCGGCGATCGGCAGGATCTTGTCGACATATTCCTGATCTTCGGCGATGAAGACGCAGGCGCCGCCGTCCCGCATCTGGTACTCGACCTCGGCCGGCGCCGCCGTCGGATAGATGCCGTAGGTGATGGCGCCGAGCGACTGCGCGGCGAGATCGCAGATCATCCACTCCTCGCAGACGTCGCCCATGATGGCGACGCGATCGCCGCGCACGATGCCGAGGCCCTGCAGCGCCTTCGCCGCATGCGCGACGAGCATCGCATAGTCACGCCAGGTGCGCTCGCGATAGATGCCGAGATGCTTGGAGCGGAAGGCGACCGAATCCGGCATCGTTCGCGCCCGCTCGCACAGCAGATGCGGAGCGGTGGTGCGGCGCAGCCTGTCTCGATCGACCGTGACGGCCATCGTGCGCTTTTCCCGCGCTTGGCTTGACCTAAAATTCTATAGCTTTATCGAATTCCATATCGCGTCGCCCGTCAAGCAACGCCGCCGTTCAGCGGCGCTTCCGCCGCGCCGTGGGGCGCCTGCCCATCCCTTCGGTCACCAGGCGCGCAAATTCCCCGGCGATGTCCGCCACATCGATATTTTCCCTGCGCTGCCAGCTCGATGCCGCATTGCACATGCCAAGGATGGCAAGCGTCGCCAGGCGAACGTCGAGATCGGCGCGGAACTCGCCTCTGGCGACACCCTCCCTGATCACGTCCTCGAAGATGCGCTCGAGCCCGCGCGACCAGCGCCCGATGCGGCGGCGGCTCTCGCGCGGCAGATGCTGGCGCTCGTTGAGGAACACCTTGACGAAATCGGCCCGGTCGACCAGCGGCGACAGGTGCGATTCGATCAACGAAATCAGGCGCTTTCGCGCGCTTTGCGGCCGGGCGGCAATCGTCTTGGCCGCTTCGAAAAAGCCCTCGACCCCTTTGAGGCAGACGACCTCCAGCGCCGCCTCCTTCGAGGAGAAATAGTAGTAAAGGCTCGCCTGCCGGATGCCGAGCACGTCGGCGATGTCCTGCGTCGTCGCACCGTGAAATCCGCGCTCGGCGAAGACCCGCGCGGCCGCATCGATGATCTGCGGCGCGCGGCGCCGCTGGCTGGCGCTGCGCCGGGTCGATGGCAGGGCGAGAACGTTCATCGGCATGGCCCGCGTGGGATGCTTCCGAAAGGCGCCGGAGATTGTCGCACGCTTTCGCCGGCGGGGCCATTGTGTTCTGCCGTGCCGGCGATCTAAATTCTCTCTATTGAGCTATAGAATTTACGGGGACCCCGCGCATGAGCGCCGCCAGAGGCCGACCGCCCTTCCGTGCCGACCACGTCGGCAGCCTGCTGCGTCCTGCCGCACTGCGCCAGGCCTTCCGCCGGCATGCCGCCGGCGACATCAGCGACGCCGAATTCGCCACGCTGCAGGACCAGTGCATCCGCGAGGTCGTTGCCCTGCAGGAGCAGGCCGGGCTCAAGGTCGTGAGCGACGGCGAGTTCCGCCGCGGCTCCTACTGGGGCCGCTTCGCCGAGCGCACCGACGGTTTCGCGATAAAGCCGGCCTCGTTCAAATTCCGCAACGATGCCGGCCATGAGGTCGAGTTCACCGCGCCTTACGCCGTCAAAAAGATCAAGCGGCTGCAGCCGCTGGCGCTCGACGAGTTCGTGTTCCTGCGCGGCGTCACGAAGCTCACCGGCAAGATCACCCTCCCCGCGCCATCGACCATGCACTTCTACCGCTGCAACGACTTTGCCGATCGTGCGGCCTATGCCGGCGTCGAAACATTCTTCGCCGACCTCGCCACGATATTCCGCGAGGAAATCGCCGGGCTTGCCAAGGCGGGCTGCCGTTACGTGCAGCTCGACGAGGTGGCGGTGGCGCTTCTCTGCGATCCCGCCATCCGCGACGAGATTAGGCGTTCCGGCAGCGAGCCGGACGCGCTTGTCGATCTGTATATCGAGAGCATCAACGATGCCGTCGCCGATTGCCCGCCGGAGGTGACCATCGGCGTGCACATGTGCCGCGGCAACTTCAAGGGTCATTATCTCGCTGCCGGCGGCTACGAGTCGGTTGCCGAGCGCTTTTTCGCCGGCGCCAACGTCAATCATTTCCTGCTCGAGTACGACACGCCGCGGGCGGGCGACTTCGCACCGCTGCGGTTCGTGCCGAAGGACAAGGGCGTCGTGCTGGGCCTCGTCAGCTCGAAGACGCCGGTGCTTGAAAGTCTCGATGCGCTCAGGCGCCGCGTCGACGACGCGGCGCGCTACATCGACATCGACCGGCTGGCCATCAGCCCGCAATGCGGTTTTGCCAGCACGGTCGCCGGCAACCCGGTTACGGAAGCGGACGAGCGCGCCAAGCTGGCATTGGTGGTGGAGGCCGCGAAGGCGATCTGGCACTAGCGCGGGCCCGCATTGCCCGCGGGCGCGCCCCTGCCAACCTCGGCTCGTTCAGCCAGATGCGGCGGCGGCCCATGCACTACGTCGCCATGACCGGATCTGTCGCGGCGGGCCTCGTCATCGCCGCGCTCTCGACGCGCACGATGATGCCGCTGCGCGTCATCGGCCTTGCCGGCTGAAAGGGCGCGTGCACGGCCTCCCGCCGTGCACGCGCGTCGCACTGTCAGGAGCGGCTCGCGACAATGCTGTGCGGATTGACGAACACGTAACCGCGCACGTCGCGGACGTGCAGCCGTGACAGCCCTCCACCGGAATTGTAGTCGCGCACCAGCCACTGCCCGTCGCCGGCGGCGGCCTCGATGTACATCACGTGGCCGCGGCGGACAGCGGCAAGGCCGGCGCGCGGCCCCGCCTCGCGCGGGAACAGCCGCACCCAGTTCGACGCGAGATTGAGCCGCGTGTCCTCGAGCCCGAGATATTTGCGCAGGCCGCAGCCGCAGTAGGCATGCGGACAGTCGCTCGGGCGCGCGCCGATGATGCGGCCATCGTCGGCCATCGCATAGGCGCGGTTGCCGGCGGCGTCGACCACGGGAACGTCGGGCGTGGCCGCCATCGCGGACCGCGGCGCGGCGCCCATGCAGATGCGCCGTCCCTCGTTGGTCAGGATGCAGTCGCCGCCGCGGGCGGCATGCGCCGGGCGTGCGCGCTGATGCCGGACGGAGCGGGCGGGCGCGGCGTGATCGGCTGCGTACGCGTAGGACTGGGAATACTGGTGATGATGCCGATGATGCTGGCGCTTGTGAAAGGCCTCGGCGGGAGTAAGCACGGATACCGCAAGGAGCAGAGCAATCGACGCTCCGATGAAAGTCAGACGATTCATCGTGTCCCTCGTGTGAGCTGGTGAAGACTTCCGGTCACGCCGCCTCCTGCCGGCGTCTTGATATCAGCGCTCCGCGGACGCGGGGCACCGCGCGAAATACATCGATCGTGAACCGCGGGAGGAATTCGCCGGCCACCGCCGGCCGAAGGCAACCCGCAACCACTTGGCTTCCAACTTCAGGTAGATCGTCTGGACCGCAGACGTAGAAAATCGACACACCCCAGACCTGTGCTCATAACAGCGCAGATCAACTAAAGTTCCCGGCTGTCGAGGGCCGGACGACGGTATGTCTTGCCGTCGCGGACAAGCCGCGAATTACTTGGCCCCGAAAGAGATTGCTTTTTGCGAGTAACCGATCACCTTTGGATGCGTCAAAAACGCTGAAAATCCGGCAGAATCGAACGGACGGAAAGGCGGGAAGCACGGATGGACCTGTCCTACACGCAGAACATGGAGGACACCCACCTCTGGCTCGCCTTCGGCGGCCGGCAACGGGGTACCTATATCGACATCGGTGCCGGTCACCCGATCGCCGATAACGTGTCGTTCTTTTTCTACGAGCGCGGCTGGCAGGGCATCGCCGTCGAGCCGCAGCAGTCCCTCATCGACCTTTACGCGCGGCTGCGCCCGCGCGACACGGCGGTGCCCGCGCTGATCGGCACGCGCAGCGGGCCGGCCGACTTCCACGTCTTCGACACCTTTCACGGCCTCTCCACCACCAGCACGGCGCATGCCGACGCGGCGAAAGCGCTCGGCGCGCCCTACCGCACCGTCAAGGTGCCGATGCTGACGCTCGCCGAGCTGTGCCGCACGCACGGTCTCGCCGCGATCGACTTTCTCAAGATCGACGTCGAGGGCGCCGAGGCCGACGTCCTGAAAAGCGGCGACTGGAAAACATTTCGTCCGAAAGCGGTGGTGGTCGAGGCGATCACGCCCGGCTCGAACGAGCCGTCGTGGCACGAGTGGGAGCCGTTTCTGCTGGCACAGGGCTACAGCTTCGTGCTGTTCGACACGCTCAACCGCTTCTATGTCGCCGACGAGGCGAAGGACGTCGCCGCGCGCTTTCCGCGCCGGCGCGCGCCGTGGGACTCGGTGCGGCACATGTACGAGATCGGCCGCGCGCCGGAAAACGCCGGTCATCCCGAGCACGCGCTCACGCGCATTCTCGGCAAGGGTTTCTGGGCCTCGCTGCCCTATCTCGACCGCGGGCTCATCGCCGAAATCCTCGAGCGCGGCCGCACGGCCACGAACGGCGATGCCGTCGATGCCGCGCTG
>Ga0070741_10001213_pt1 | contig 81197 bp, 76 predicted proteins | sample Coa_R1_4_FD_66440 | JGI IMG/M metagenome (GOLD analysis project Ga0070741, IMG submission 66440) | Surface soil microbial communities from Centralia Pennsylvania, which are recovering from an underground coalmine fire - Coalmine... | ecosystem: Environmental > Terrestrial > Soil > Unclassified ...
CGCGGCGTTCCCCGGATGTCGTCGGCGCTGCTGGCGCGACGCCTCAAAGAGCTGCAATTCGCGGGTATCGTCGAGCGCCGGCGCGGCGCTGGCGGCTCGTTCGAGTATCACCTGACCGCCGCCGGCCGGGAGCTATTTCCGGTGATCGAGAAAATGGGCCTTTGGGCGCAGCGCTGGCTGCGTCACGATCTGGTCGATACCGGCAATCTCGATTCCGACCTCTTAATGTGGGATATCCGCCGCAATGTCGCTGGAAAGGCGCCGCCACGCGAGGGTCGGTACGTTGTCGAATTTCGGCTTTCCGGCGTTCCGATCAGCCGCCGCCGCTACTGGCTGGTCTTCGAGCCCGGGGTGGTTGATCTCTGCTACCGCAATCCCGGCTTCGAGGTTGACCTTTTCGTCGAGGCAAGCTTGCGCGTCCTTACTCAGATCTGGCTCGGTCACGTCCCGATCGATCAAGCAATGCGTGATAACCGCTTGCGTCTCGACGGGTCGCGCGACGATGTGCGCGGCTTCCGCTCCTGGTTCGCGCTCAACATGTTCGCACCGGCCGGTCGCGAGCCGATCGGCCAAATGGCTGTGGTCTCCGGCGGTTCGCCGCGCAGTTAAGGGATATCTGCGCTGGGATGAACGGTGCCGCCTTTCGACCGGCGAAGCAGGCATCGCTGGCCGAGAGGCACCGGGCTCGTTTCTCTCACCTGACGATGCACCCGCAGCGGTGTGTGCGGACATTTAGTTCTGCATTACACCTTTTGGCATATTCGTATGCGCCGCAAGCCCAAGCTGGCGACAATGCTCGATGCTGCCACTGCCAACCGGCCATTGCGGGTGAAGCGAGGCATAGAAACGCGGCGGCTAAAAGAAGAATTTTGGTCTCGCTCATTTGCGCTTCCTTCAGAGGCAGCATGGCAGCGGCCTACCAATCGCCAAGTGCGTTCATTCAAGTGCATCATTCAAATCTGCACGTTAATGAGTGGCAGGGCTTATTGTCCGAGCCTCGCCGGGTTGCTCACCGGCGCTTGTCTCAATGTGATTGGCCGTCGCGCCCTTATCGGTCATGACCAAGGCGTGGCCGCCGGCAATGGGCTTGGGCTGCCTGGCGGGTCCGCGGAGCGCGCGCCTTCGCTTTCTGTAGGACTTGGCGGCATCGAAGTAGCGCACGTTGACCTCCGAGGCGTAGAGCTTATTCATGCGGTCCTTGACCTCCTCGGCCCGGGCCCTCTGGTACGTTGAGACAAAGTCCCGCACCTCGCGACGAGTAGCCGCGCGCCAGCGGATCTCGAGATGCGGGTAGCCGCTGATGCTCTCGACCAGCCGGACCTCCTCGGCCTGCAGCATCCAGTTGGCCGGAATGTTATCGTCCTCGGATAACTCGGCTTGCGCTGTGGCACGCGCATCCATGCGCAGCGTCGGTCTCCAGTCCAGGATCGGCTTCAGTTCGCCCATGGCCTGGCGTCGGCGCCAATAATCTTGTGCCCACACCGTACCGTACGCACCAAGCGCGACGCTGCATGCCGCTATGGCAAAGATCAAAGTTGTCATGATCACCTCGCTTGATGTCGTTGTTTCTTGAGTGACGCCGCCGGCCTCCTTCGCCGCAACTTAACATCGACCGTTTAGCTCAAAGAAAGGCAAAAGCGCGTAATCTGAAGAAGCGGTTGGCGTTGGGTCGATCTGCGCTCGTGGCCTTTGATCCAAGGTCATTTCTGCCGGACCGACACCCGTTTTCAACGGGCCGTAAATAACGCTCATGGCGGCCGGGCGGCGAATGCCCGGTTGGCGGCTACGTCACAAAAAACGGCTTCATGCGCCGCAACCGCTCAGTCGGCAATTCATCGACGTCGTCAGCCTTGGCGGCCAGATTGATTGCCATCAGCGCGAGGCGTTCGGCAATGCGCCGATCTTCACACTCCTCTGCCAAACGGGCGCACACGCGGGCCTGCCGCCGCAAGTGACCGGCGAAAATCATGGGCACGTCCCCTAGGCGCAATTCGACTGAACCGCAGTATGAGCAGCTTCAGCCGGCAATTTGCACCTGTCAGAACGTGTAGGTCGGTTAGACCATCGTTTGTCCTGGCGAAAATTGCATTGCGAAAGTGCTGGGAACCGGACCACGTTGAACTGCGCCGAACGGTGGCAGAGGGCCCCAGACAATCCTGCGGGGCCTCGGTTGATTTTTTGCCGCGCCTCCTTTCGGCCGCCCTACGAGAGCCCCATACATTTTGCGCGGTTTGAGTAGTGCGCTCGATTGCGATCGGCTAAATTTTGCGCCGTGGGTTATTTGCCCGCGCATTCGACTGCTCAGGACTTGGCCCCGCCTGCACGGCGGGGCTTTTGTATCCTCAAATTCGCTGCTGCATCGCGCGCTGCCGGAGCTGCGTTGCCTTGCTCCTTCTGATGCCGCCGTTAGCTGACGGCACTGAAGGTATGTTCGTGCCACACTTTCGGACATCCGTAATCGCTTTTGGCGCAATGGGAGAACGATCTGCAGCGGCGCTACTCTTTCGATCAAGCAAACCGTTGTTGACGAGCCGATGCTCGGTGCTCGGTAAAAGGGAGTTCTGTCATGCGTTCAGCAATCTTGATTTGCGTTGCCATTCTGGCCTTTGCGATGACGCCGGCGAGCGCTCAAAGCTTCAAGGCGGTTTGCAACAACAAGCCGTCGCCTGCTGCCAACAATGACCGGTTGGCGAGGCGGCTTAATCTCACCGATCCGCAAAAAGCGTTGCTTAAAGGGTTCACTGACGCATCTGCAGCCGCCGATGCGTCAGCGAAGAAGTCGCTCTGCACTGACAAGATAGATCGCTCTGCGGTGCCGGGCCGAATGGCCTACGCCGAAAAGGTGGCGGAGACCAGGCTTGCCAGCCTCAAAGCCGTCGAGCCAAAGCTTCAGGCGTTTTATGACAGCCTGGACGCAAGGCAGAAGAAAGCGTTCGACACCGGCGGGCGCGTCGGAGGCATATTCGACTGGTGGGGCAAGAAATAGTGCCGTGCTTGCAACCGCGCAAAGGCCACGCCGGCGTGACGTCTTCGCTACGCGAGACGCGCAGCACCTGACAAAGGGAAATCCGCTGCGGCCAAGCTTTCGCTAGCCGACCGCGCGGCTCGCGATGTAGAGCGAAAGCGCTGCGGCGTTTGAGACGTTGAGGCTTTTGATGGCGCCGGGCAGATCGAGCCGGGCGAGGCGGTCGCAGGTCGTGGCCGTCAGCTGGCGCAGGCCTTTGCCCTCGGCGCCGAGCACCAGCGCCAGTGGCGCGCGCAGGCCTACGGCCGTGAGATCGTCCGGCGCTTCGGAGTCGAGCCCGACCGTGAAGAAGCCGCGCTCCTTCAGGGCGGTCAGGCCGCGCGCCAGATTTTGCACGGTAACGATCGGCACGTGCTCGAGCGCGCCCGATGCCGCTTTGGCCAGCACGCCGGTCGCCTGCGGGCTGTGCCGGGCCGTGGTGACGATGGCGGCGGTGGCAAAGGCGGCCGCGGTGCGCAGGATGGCGCCGACATTGTGCGGATCGGTGATCTGGTCGAGCACCAGCACGATGCCGGACGGATCGAGTTCTTCGATGTCGGGCGAGGGCAGGGCATCGGCCTCGGCGAGCAGGCCCTGATGCACGGCGTCAGACGTAAGCCGCGCATCGAGCGCATCGGGACGGACCAGTTCGGGCGTCAGCGGCAGCGCGATGCCGTCGTCGGCCAAGCGGCGCACGGCATTTTCCGTCGCCAGCAGCCGGCGGATGCGGCGCGCCGGATTGGCGAGCGCCGCGGTAACGGTGTGCCAGCCGTAAAGCAGGACAGTGTCGTCGTTTCGCTCACGGCCGCGCCGAAATGCGTATTGTCCCGCACCGTGCGTGCCGCGATGGTGCGGCGGTCCGGCGCGGCCGCGAAACGCTGGTCCATGTGGTTTTTTGGTCATGCGCCGCGCAAAGAAATCTACGCGCGGGCTTATACTCAATCCTTGAACGGATCAAATTCGCCGGCGCCGGCCATTGCCACGGCGAATGGCCGCAAGGTGTGCAGCACTTTTACGGTGCCGGCATGCGCGGCGATGACTTCGGGGAGCCGCCGGTACGCCATCGGGCTCTCGTCGAGATCGGCGCCGACCAGCACGACACCGCGCTCGCGCAGCCAGGCGTCCATCTGCGCGCGCGAAAAACGGCGCTTGGCCTCTTTGCGGCCGAACAGGCGCCCGGCGCCGTGGATCGTCGAATACAGCGAGGCGCGCGCCTCTTCACTGTCGACGCCCTCGATGATCACCGCGTCGTCGCCCATTGAGCCGCCGACAAAGCCGCGCTGGCCCGGAAACGCCGGCGTTGCGCCCTTGCGCACGACCCAGAGGCTCCTGCCGTCGTGCACCTCGCGCCAAGCGTAGTTGTGATGATTGTGCACGCTCTCGGTGACGGCGCCGCCGATGATCCGGCGCACGCGCTCGACCACCCACTGGCGCCCCGCGTACGCATAACGTCCGGCAAGCTCCATGGCGGCGATGTAGCGGCGGCCGAGCTCGGACTCTTCGTCGACCAGGGCCGGCGGCACGTTCATGCCGTCCTTGCCGCCGGCGGCTTTGAGATAACGCGTGGCGCTGGTGTGGCCGAGGCCGCGGCTGCCGAAATGCACGCCGATCCAGACAAAGCCGCTCTCGTCGCGCATCAGATCGACGTAATGGTTGCCGGAGCCGACGGTGCCGAGCTGCGCCACCGCCTTCTGGCGATAAGCCGCCATGTCCGATTCGCGCCAAGCGTCGCCGTCGTCGAACAGATCGTGCTCGACCCGCTCCTCGTTGGTGCGGCCGATGCCGAACGAGATGGTGCGGGCGACATCCTTGATGATGTCGCCGACCTTGTCCTCGATGGCCGCAAACGGCGTGTCGAGCCGCGCCGCCATGTTGCCGCAGCCGATGTCGAAGCCGACGCCCGAGATGCTGATCTGGCCCTCATAGGCGATGACGCCGCCGACCGGCTGCGCATAGCCGAGATGACCGTCGGCGCAGATCACGCCGGAGACGACATTGCCCACCGCCATGCAGTTTTTCATCTGCGCCACGGTGGCGTCGTCGTGCCGGCCGAATATCTTCAGCGGGCTGTTCTGAAATTTTTCCGCTTGCGGGCGCAGCGAGGCGATATCGGCGGCCGCGCTCGCGGCTTCGTGCGCCAACTGCTCCTTGCGCGCGGCGTCGCGATAGAGGCACCAGGCCGGCATGCCGCGGCCTTCGCCGACCCGGCTGTCAGGATCGACGCCGGCGGCAAGGCACAGCTTGCGCGCGCGCTCGCGGTAGGGATCGGGCCGGGTCATGGCGAGGATTTAGAGCTACGGCGCGCTGGCCGCAATGTGCGGTTGGCGAATAAGAAAAGCGATGCGCCGCTTGGCGCATTACCGCCTCGGGCTTCGGTGCGCTTAACCCGCAGTCAGCGTGGCGAGCTGGATGGTGTCGTACTTGGCGCGCAGTTTCGCCAGCGCCTCGGGATCCGGCTTGCCGCCCTTGGCGACCAGGTCGCGCAGCTCGTCGAAATATTTCTCGTGTCCAGGTGGCGCCGTGATGAGCAGCATGCGGCCCATCGTTGTGCCGGAATTGCCGAACGCGTGCGCCGCGCCCGGTGGCACGAAGACGAAGGTGCCTGGTCCGCCGCGCACGGTCTTGTCGCCGCAGCGCAGATCGAGCTCGCCCTCGAGCACGTAGAACAGCTCTTCGATCTTGGTGTGGTAGTGCGCGCCGGTGTTGAAGCCGGGGGCGATCGAGAACTCGAACAACGAGCAGTGCTTGGAGTGTTCGGCGGTGAGCAGATAATCGACGCGCGTATTATGCAGCGTGACGCCATCAGCCTCGCCGTGATGCAGGATGAGCCCCTCGACCGACATCGCGATCTCCCGTTCGGATCAAGATGCGATGATATCGAGATCGGGTCGTAAACGGAAGCGGGGCGCTAGGACGGTTTTACGCCGGCAAACTTGATCACTTTGGCCCACTTCTCGGTGTAGTCCGCAATCAGCTTGCCGAATTGGCCGGGCGTCATCGACGTTGGCAGGGTGCCTAGGCTGACGAGCTGCGCCTTGAGCTTGGGCTCGGCCACGATCGCATTGCACTCCATATTCAATGTGCTGATGATCTCCGTGGGGGTGGCCTTTGGCGCCACCAGGCCGAACCAGCCGTCGGTATCGAAGCCCGGCAAAGTTTCGGCAACGGTCGGGACATCCGGCAGCGGCGCCACCCGCGCTCGTCCGCCGATCGCCACGGCGCGCACCTTGCCGGCTTTGATGAATTCGATGGCCTGCGCGACGGTGGAAAAGGCGGCCTGCACCTGCCCGGTCATCAGGTCGCTCAAATAACTGCCGCGATAAGGGACGTGAACCAGCTCCACGCCGGTCATCATTCGCAACAGCTCGATGGCAAGGTGTGGCGACGTGCCGATGCCCGGCGAGGCGAAGTTGATCTTTCCCGGATGCGCCTTGGCATAGTCGATGAACTCGGCGACCGTTTTCGGCGGGAACGATGGCGTGACGATCAGCACGAACGGGGTGCCGGTGATGACGGCAACCGGCGCCAGGTCGCGGGCAAAGTCGAAACTCAGATTGGGATAAAGCGAGGTGTTGATGGTGTTGGCTGCGGTGGCCATGAACAGCGTGTAGCCGTCGGGCGGCGCCTTGACGACGGCGTCGGCCGCGATGCTGCTCCCTGCGCCAGGCCGATCCTCGGTGGTGAATTGCTGGCCGAGCCGCTCCGACAGCCGCTCGCCGAGGAGGCGCGCGACGATGTCGGGGCCGGACGCGGCCGGAAAGCCGACGATGATCCGCACCGGGCGTTTGGGATAGTCGAGCGCGTGCGCGAAGCGCGGGAGAGTCCCGAGAACGCAAGCGCTTGCTGCAAGATGCAGCAACGAGCGGCGAGCTAGCGTCATTGGCACCCCCGTAGCGGGTCGAACGGCTTGCGCGGCAACTCTGCCGGCAGGCTACACCAATATGCGCGTATGGAGGAGGGGCGAACGCCCTTGATTCAGCCCGTGGCCGCCTCGCCGCAGCCGTTGCGCGACCATACGGCCGCCATTTTTATTACCAATGCTGTCGGGCTGTGGGACGGGAGTCGGAAAAGAGGGGGACCAAAAAGGTTCGATCCTCGGAGGCTGCCGTGTTCAAGTTACCCGCCTATGATCCCGTCGGAATAGCCGTGCTTGGCTTCGGCATCGTGTTTGCCGTGGCGCTCGCACTGGCGTTCTGAGGGCCGCGTCGACCGAACATTCTTATCAGTGAGCGATCGGCTACGCACGCTTGCGTACGCCACATCGTTACGGCGTCCGTTCTAAAGTCGCGGCGGACACGCCCGGTCGCGCTAGCTTGCGAAGCGGGCTTGTCGGAGCGGCGAGGGCACGGGGGTCGCCTTTACCAGGCGCTGCCACCACGACGGCTTGGGCTGCGGCCGCTGATCCGTGATCGCCAGGCGCTCGGCTTGCGCCTGCCAGGCATCGCGCTGGGTTCGCATATCGTCGAGGGCGGTCTTGAGATCGCCGACGCGGTGCTCGGCCAGCAGAACCTTCACTTGCAGCTCGACGTCGGCCAGTGCGTCCCGCTGCGGCGCATCGCTGCGCGCGTTGCGGGCCGCATCGGGCGGGTAGACCCGATGCAATTCGACCGGTTCGACCAGCCATTGGCCGTGCGGATCTTTGGTGGCGGAAATCTTGCCGCTTTTGATGGCGCGCAGGATCGTGGTTTTGTTCAAGCCAGTCGCTGCGGCAGCCGTTGCAAGGGTGTAGGACATGGATTGCGTCCCGTTGCATTTTTACGTTGCGGGCATCATGGCGCGCGCATGGTTAACAAACGGTCAACAGGCCGCGTCTGCGATGCGCAATTTGAAGGTGCGCCAAACGTATAGCAAAGCGCGCCAAAACCTTATGACTGCTGCCCCTCTCATCGTCGCCGCTGTTTGAACACAATTACAATATGCAATCACGAGTGTTTATACTTCAAACTGCGACTTCAGTGACACGTCAATGGGAGGCGACAATGGCTAAGACTGCAAAGGTCAGTTATTCGCCTGAGACCAGGCGGATCGAGATCGTCGTGCCGCGCGGCAGCAAGTCTGGCGATCTTACGCACATGCTGCGCAACGTGCTTGGTCCGAACGGCATCGCCCGGCTGCCGCGGGGCTGTTCAAGCTGTACGTCCGGTGACCATCTGCTGATCCGCGAAGAACTCGCGGAAACGATCAACGTCGAACTCGGATAGCCCGGACTGTCTCTGCGGGCATAGCCCAACGTCGGTTCGATGCGCGATCTCGCTGCGACTCCGGCGCTCGGCGTCGGAGTCCTGCACAATCCCGCCGTGCCCGATCTGCTGGCCGCCGACCCCGGCCTGGTGGATTACGTTTCCGTCATGCCGGACATGTTCTGGACCGATCGCGGGCCGGAGGCGACGCCGCGCTTTGTCGAGCTGGACTCCTGGATCCGGTTTCTCGACTGGGCCGTCGGACGCTTCCCGTTGGTGGCGCACAGCATCGGGCTTTCAATCGGCAGCGCGGAATTTTCCGACGACGCCTATGTCGAGCAATTGGGCCGATGGCATCAACGCTATCGTTTCCATTGGCACAGCGATCATCTGTCGTTCGCGCAAGTGAGATCGGCTTCGGGGCGCGAACAGCACGCCGGCATGGCCGTGCCATTGCCGTTCGATTTCGACGTGCTCGAAATGGTGACTGAGCGAATTCGTGCGCTGCGGCCCCGCCTTGCCTCGCCGTTCCTGGTCGAGAACGCCGTCGCCTATCTGTCGTTCTCGGACCAGGATATGAACGAGCCGGCGTTCCTCAACGCGCTGGCCCGTGACAGCGGCTGCGCGCTGCTGCTCGACCTGCACAATCTCTACACCAACGCCCGCAATCACAACTTCGACGCTTCCGCCTTCCTAAGCGAGCTCGACCTTGGCGCCGTCGTCGAGGTCCATATTGCGGGCGGCGGCGAGTTTGCCGGCATGTACACCGACTCCCATTCCGGGCCGTGTCCCGAGCCGGTTTGGGCGTTGCTCGAAGAGATCATGCCGCGCACCCCTAACCTGAAAGGCGTGACGTTCGAGTTTCATGACTCCTATTTTCCTCGGTTCGGCGCCGAGGGCGTGCGCGAACAGCTGACGCGGGCTCGCGCCGTGTGGTCGCGGTATCGGCCGCAATGAGCATCGCGTCGTTTCAGCAAGCGCTGTGCGATCTGATCGCGTCGCCGCAGCTGTGCCTTGCGTTGCGTGCGAAACCCGAATCTACGCTGGCGGGCTATCAGCTTTCCGCGCGCGAGCGAAGGCGGCTGTTGGAGGTCGTGTGGCAGCGCGGCATGTCGACGAATTGCACGCTCTATCGCTCCAACCGCGTCACGCCGATCTATACGCTGTTGACCTTTACCTGCCGTGCGCTCGGCGACCAGCTCAGGACTTTGCTCGACGAATTCTGGGATGCCAGGGAATTCCAGGACGGCCAGTTCCACAGCGAAGTCGAACGGTTTGCCGCTTTCCTCTCCCGATGCATCGCCGCTGGCGGCATAAAAAGCCCATTTGCCGCCGAACTTTTGCAGTTCGAACTGGCGGTGAACGCGCTCGAGTTCGCGCCGCGCCGACAGATTCTCAAAGAGATCGTCAAGCATCCGGCGCTGCAGCCGGATACGCCATGCCGGCTGCATCCATTGGCGCGTGTTGTCCGCTTCCGGCACGATCCCGATGTCCTCCTCGAAGCCGCGGCCCGCGGCGCCTTGCCCTCCGACATGCCGGAGCAGGACGCGCTCGTCGTGGTGAGCGTCATCAGCGACAGCGCTCCGACCATCGTGCGGCTTTCGGACGATGCGTGTGACGCGCTGTTCGATGCTGCGGGGATTGTCGAACCGCTGATCCCGCGGCGTTTGCCTGCGCTGGCTGCAGCGGGATTGCTTGTGGCCAGCGATGTGGCTGTCCGCGTCAGCGCATATCCCAGCCTATGACTCGCCGTTGAACATCGTGTTCCCTTTGCGTCGCACGCTCCGTGGCCGAGCACATGGAAACAAAGCCGGCCGGGCACGGTGACCAATATTCAACGGACGGCGACCCGGACAGCGGATGACGACCCGAAAGTATGCGGCGGATTTCGCCGATGACGGCTGCGTCGGCTGCGCGGCTTTTGCTCCAATCACCAAGGGGTTCGATTGGGCGCAAATCCGTCCCTGAAGAGTAAGCGCGGCGCGTCTATTCGCCCCGTCGCGGCAACCAACCATAGGTATCGCTACACCAACGTACAATGGATCGTCCCCCGGCGCTTGCCACATCATGTAACGGAACAGGGGACCTTCCGCCGGAACATTCGTTGCTTAGCGTACCGGAGTCGTGACCATGTCGTTGGCTGGCGAAAACGTTGTGCTGATCGCCGATCGCGCTCCGCTCCATAGCGTTCGGGAAATGCCCGATGGCACGAAATCCTTCGAGGAGCTTGTTCGGATTTGTCCGGCGGTCCAGCCGAGCCAGACCTTCGCCGAAAGGGGTGTTCAGGGAGCGGTCTACACGCTTGGCCCGGTCGACACGACAGAGATGGAATTCTCGCTTGCAGCGCACATGATCCTGATGTTTCCTGATGGAATTTCCAGAGGATGCGAATGGACCAACGGTGACGAGGCGGGAAGCCTGTCGGTGGTGGCGCCTCATACCGTTCTGTTCAATCCCGCCAAGGAATATCTCTTCTTGCGCAAGAGGAAATCGCAAGCTCCCTGTCGGATGCTGCTTCTGACCATTCCTCCGGCGATCCTCAATCGCGCCAATGGCGGCGAATTGCCGGATAGCCACCTTAGTCAACGAATTGGGTTGGACGACGCAATCATATGCCAGACGCTGGGCGCTCTCCACCAGGAGCTCGAAAGCCCCGGTCCGAACAGCGCATCATATATCGATAGTCTGGTGATGCTGTTGTTGAATCGCCTTGTTCGCTGTGCGTCGAACCTGGCGGCGCCATTGGTCAGACCGAAATTCGCCAAAGGGGGGTTGGCTCATTGGCGCTTGAAGCAGGCGCTTCAACTCCTGGAGAGCGATTGCGCAAAGGCGCCATTGCTGTCCGAGATCGCCCAATCGATCAATCTTCACCCGACGTCATTTTGCCGGGCCTTTAAACAATCGACCGGGGTGCCGCCGCACCGATACCTGCTCGTTCACCGCACGAACCAAGCCAAGAAGATGATGGAAGACCGCAATCTCACACTCACGCAGATTGCCTTGGAGTGCGGCTTTACCAGCTCGAGTCAATTTTCCGCAGCCTTCAAGCGCATCGTTGGCGTGCCGCCGCGGGCGTTTCGCCGAGCGTTGTAGATGCGAGCGTAACGATGGTCTGGTAGCGACGCGCCATTTTTATGCCCGCCGCGTTGCTTTCTCGCCGCCTGCCGCCGCTCGATCGACAAACCAAAACAATTCGCCGACCGGCCGGACGCGCGCCGCCGGCACGCGGCTGCTGCCGGCGCGTATGGCGCCGAAAATCTCGGCCTTTTCCTCGCCGGCCACGAGGAAGGCGACTCGCCGGCTGCTCTCGATCGCCGGATACGTCATGGTGATGCGGACCTCGGGCCGGCCGTGTGAAACCTGCCACCCAGCGCTTGCGCTCGTCCAGGACGGGCTCGCCAGGAAGCAGCGATGCGGTATGCCCATCGGGACCAAGCCCGAGCAGCGTGACATCGAATAGTGCGCGTTGCGGATCGAGCGTTGCTGCGCCGTAGCAGTCCTGCAATGTCCGCTCGTAGCGGCGCGCCGCGTCGTCGGGAGTGCCATCGGTCGGGATCGGATGAATGTTCTCCGGCGGCACCGGAGCTTTGGCGAGCATGGTCTCGCGGGTCATCCGGTAATTGCTGTCGGGATGATCGTACGGGACGAAGCGCTCATCGCCCCAGTACCAGAACACCCGCGGCCAGGGGAAACGGCTTCTGAAGTCATCCGACGCCAGCAGTCCATAGAGCATCTTCGGCGTCGAGCCGCCGGACAGCGAGACGCGGAACGGGCCGGACGCCGACAGCGCGGCTCGCGTCATCCATTCCGCCACGTGATGCGCCAGCGCCTGCGGGTCAGGCAATATTTCAATGTGCCCGATCGCCGTGCTCATGCGCTTGAGGCCTTCATCATTGTAGAACGCCATGATGGCCTCGCGGCACCAATTTCGCCGGTCGACGTAGGATATGTGAGGGCGCCAGCGTCAAACGCGGAACGAGTGGTGGGGGAGGTAGGACTCGAACCTACGAAGGCATAAGCCAGCGGATTTACAGTCCGCCCCCTTTGCCGCTCGGGACACTCCCCCGTCAGGGCGGGTAGGTAAGGGGTTCCAAGGGGTTACGCAATAGCGGCGGCATCGTTCCGACTCGCATTCAGGAATCGCGTCCGGAGCCCCAAAAAGCTGCAGGGAAAGCCGCCATTGCAAGCTTGGACTTGATCTTGCTCCCCAGTCCGGTTTTGCCGCGAACGTGGAGATTTGCTCGCCGCGACATTTTGGAAAGCATTGCCGGAGGCCGCTGGACTGGAGGCGATCCGTGCTACGAATAGTGTCGATGCATGCCATCGATGCGCTTTATCAGGAGCACTTGGCGCGCCGGCAGGCGCCGCCGCGCCACTTGATCGAGCGACACACGCGCTGCATCACCGATGAACACCTCGCCCGGACCATCGCCGGCCGACTGGCCTGCGCACTGCCCAGCGCCGAAGCTCTCGATTACGTGCGCCGCCACCTCCGCGCGCCCTTGCTGACGGTGGCTGCCGGCATCGGCTTCTGGGCGCACTGCCTGCATCACGTCCATGGCATCGAAACGCTCGCCACCGATCTCTTCGCGCCACAGAACAATCCGCGCTTCCGCCGGCCGGGCTGGTATCCGGTGCAGCCGATGGACGCGCTCGAAGCGCTGCGCGGCTATCCGCACCATGATCTGCTCGGCGTCTGCCTGCCGCCGACTTTAAGTCTGCAGCAGGTGTACGAGGCCGTGCCTGAGGCCACGTCCCGGCAACTCTTCGTCGCCGGCTACTTCTCGCGCGACGCTTTCGGCGGCGGTCAGGACGGAATCATGTCAGCGGCCCACGGCTTGAAATTCAGGCGGGTGGATTGCATCGCCCGCTGGGGTCTCGAGGCGCCGGATTACCAGACCGTGCTGATCCACACGTGGCGGGGGTAAAAGGGCGGTCGCACTTGGGGAGGCGGCCGTAGTGCCTCTACACGCGGCCGTAGGGTTGCTGTAATTTGTCAGGAGTGCTGCTCGCGGAATTGGCTTGCCGATCGAGGCAGCGGGCAACTCAGTGGGTCTGCGCATCGAGGCGAGGAAAGCTCTGATGCAAATGCGCCGCCGCACGGTTCTTGGTCTCGCCGCCGGCGCTGCCGCTTTGCCGTTCATGCGTGGCGCCGCCTGGGCGCTCGATTATCCGACGCGGCCGGTGCGTATTCTGGTCGGTTTTGCGGCGGGCAGCGGCCTTGACCTTTATGCGCGGCTGATTGCGCAATTTTTGACAGACAATCTCGGCCAATCGTTCGTTGTCGAGAACCGGGTCGGCGCCGGCAGCAATGTCGCCGCGGAAATTTTGGTGCATGCGACTGCCGACGGCTACACGCTGTTCATGGCGAGCGCCGCGCAGTTCACCAATGCCACGCTCTACAGCAATCTGAGCTTCAATTTCATTCGCGACACAGCGCCGGTTGCGAGCGTCAGCCGCGGACCTTTTGTCATCGTCACCGATCCATCGTTTCCGGCGAAGACTGCGGCGGAGCTGATAGCCTACGCCAAAGCCAGGCCGGGCAAGGTTACCTTCGGAACGGCCGGCGTCGGCACGCTGACGCACGTCTCCGCCGAGCTGTTCAAGATGATGGCCGGGATCGACATGGTGCATGTGCCCTATCGCGGCGAGGCCCAGGCTATCGTCGATATGCTGGCCGGCCAGCTCTCGATCGATTTCAGCACGCTTGGCGGCGCCAGCGAATTCATCAAGAGCGGCAAGCTGCGCGCGCTCGCGGTGACCGGTGCGCAGCGTTCGCCATTTTTTCCCGACATACCGGCGGTGAGCGAAACCCTGCCGGGATATGATGCGACGCCGTGGAGCGGCATCTGTGCGCCGAAAGCCACTCCCGTCGAGATCGTCGCCAAGCTCCATCGTGCCATCAATGCCGGCCTGGCCGATCCGAAGATGAAGGCGCAATTCGCATTGCTCGGCAGCACGCCGACCCCGCTCACGACCGACGAATACGGCAAGGCCATCGTCAGCGAGACGGAGAAGTGGGGCAAAGTCATCCGCGCGGCCGGCATCAAGATTCAGTAACCGCACGGCTGCAACCGCACGGCTGCGCGGTGAAAAAGCCGCTTATCGTGTGGGATCGCGCTCAGCCGGTCTTGCAAGCGAGAGCCAAATCCTTTTCGGCAGCCTCGCGCGTCGTATAGGTCTTGTTGCCGCCGATAATCGTCACCGTCGCCGGCGGATGGCCCTCGACGACGTGACACGGGCCCCTGCCTTCTCTGACGATGTAAAAGGTGGCGGCCAAGACCGGGCCGGAAGACGCCAGAATGGCAGCAGCGACCAGAACGATCAGCTCTTTGCGTTGCGATATGTTTCGTTTCGACATGTTTCGTTCCAACATGGCGGCGGGCAAATCAATTTCGACGCTGTGTTAATTGCCGAACCGAAGAGGCCGTTCCGACGGAACCGTCCGCCCGGAGCGACTCACTGGCAGTGCTTGGGATATTGGCCATTTTTGAACTGAACCGCGGTCCGGCGTCGCTTTCGGCCGCCTAATCGCGTCAAATCCCGCTTGCCCACGCCGTGCCGGCCCTGAGCGTGGAACTTCGTAACAACTCGTCAAGGCAGGCGAATTAATCTCGCGCCGGTCAGACGAGGCCTGGTTGCGGTGAGCACGTACGAGATATCGCCTGCGCGCGGCACCGGCGCCAAGCTGGCGCATCCGGTGGAGCTCATCGGCTTTGCGCTGATTGTCGTCAATCTCGTCGGGTTCCTCGCCTTCTATGCGCAGGGCTTGTGGATCGTCCCGGTTTCGAAAGGGGCCGGTAATACCGCCGACTTCGTCACCTTTTGGGCGGCGGGACGCGAGATCCTCGCCGGTCATGCGGCGGCGGTTTACGACTGGCCGACGCTGAAGCCGCTCGAAGAGGCGATCGTCGGCCCATTCGACGGCTACCTGGGCTGGGCCTATCCTCCGACTTTCCTGTTCGTTGCCGGCGCTTTGGCGCTGCTGCCGTACGCGATCGCATGCGTGGTCTGGGTGATCGGTACGTTCCTGGCCTACCTTGTGGCGATCCGCAGCATTGTCGGTGACCGGGTCGGTTATTTTGTTGGCGCGGCGTTTCCCGCCGTGCTGGCGAACGTCATGGTCGGCCAGAACGCTTTTCTCTCGGCCAGCCTCATCGGCGGCGCGCTCGCACTTGTCGAAAGCCGACCGTTATGCGCCGGCGCGCTTCTCGGCCTGCTGACCTATAAGCCGCACCTCGGCCTGCTTATTCCGATCGCGCTGCTGATGGGCGGCCGGTGGCGCGTCATCGCCGGCGCTACGGGCGTGGCAGCCGCCGTCGCGGCCGCATCGGCCCTGGCGTTCGGCAGCGAAACCTGGCGGGCATTTTTCGCCGGCATAAACCCGGCCCTGACCTTCGATGGCGCGGCCTGGGGCAAGCTGCAAAGCGCATTCGGGCTTGTGCGCGCGCTCGGCGGCAGCGAAGCGCTGGCCTGGACCGTGCACATCGCCGTGGCGGCCATTGCCGCATGCGCCGTCGGCCTGGTGTGGCGCAGCCGCACTGCCTACGAGATCAAGGCTGCCGCGCTCGCCACGGCCGTGCCGCTGGCGACGCCTCATCTGCTGGCCTACGATTTGGTGACCCTGGCGGTCCCGGTCGCGTTCCTGTTTCGCCTCGGCCGGGCAGGCGGGTTTCTCACGCATGAGCTGGCCGGCATCGGCTTGGCCTGCCTGCTCATCCTGATTTACCCGTTTGTCGAGGCGCCGGTCGGCTTTGCCGCTGCCCTCGTCATCGCGGCCCTGGTAGCGCGCCGCGCCATGATCACGGACAAAACAAAAGCCGCCCTGTGAGGCGGCCTTTGCCTGTCGCACCCGCCGCAGCCCCTTATTTCAAGGCCGTCGAGACGCTGCTGAACGTGGTATTGAGGTTCGATCCCAGAGACTGGACCGTCACGATGATCGCCACGGCTATCCCTGCGGCGATCAAGCCGTATTCGATCGCGGTCGCTCCGGAGGTGTCTTTGCTGAATTGTTTGAGCACTTGAATCATGTCAGCCCCTGCGTTTGCTGGCGTTGATGGCGCCTTACCCGCATCGGTAAAAATGCCTCTGGCAATTTTAATCAGTCATGGGGTTGCGCTGAGGTTTTGCTGCGATCCTAAACGAGCGACAAACCGAGCAGCTTCGCCGGCACGGCTTATTCGCCGAAAAACAACATAACATTGTAACAAACAGCCGATCCGATTAGCCTGCAATGTCGGAAAGCGGACATTGGGGGCGACAATGGCGGAAGCGACACCAGTGCCGATCATGAAAATTGCCATGGGCTTCATGGCGGCCAAGCACCTTTTTGTTGCAAGCGAAGTCGGATTGTTTGAAGCGCTGGCTGCAGGCCCGGCTGATCTCGCCATGCTCAGTCGCAAAACCGGAGTGCCGGCGCGGACGCTCCGCGTCCTGGCGGCGGCGATGGCGAGTGTCGGGCTCATCGAACAGGACGGCAGCAAATACAAGAACAGCGCGGCAGCCGCGGCGTTTCTGGCCGGCGTTCCCGGCATCGACTTGCGGCCGAATCTGCGGTTCTGGGATCAAATCAGTTACCCGATGTGGCAGAAATTGGCCGATGCGGTGCGCAGCGGGGAGGGACAGTCCCAATTCGGCAGATTTGATGCGCGCCAACAGCAAATTTTCTCGACCGGGGTTGAAGCGTTCACCGCGCCGGTCGCAGCGGCGCTCGCCGAGGCTTACGAATTCGGCCGTCATCACCGCGTCCTCGACGTCGCCGGCGGCACGGGCTCATTTTTGGTTGCCGTGCTGAAGAAGCATCCCGGGTTGCAGGCAACCTTGTTCGAGTTGCCCGGCCCCTGTGCGGTCGCGCGGCGCAAGCTCGAAAATCTGCCCGTGGGCAAGCGCATCAAGATCGTGGAAGGCGATGTGTTCAAAGACCCGCTCCCCGATGGACATGACGTGGTGATCGTGGCCAATACCGCGCACGTCTTCTCGGCGGAGCACAATGTCGCGCTGATGAAGAGCATCCGCGCCGGCGTTGCCGCTTCTGCCCGGCTTCTGCTGGCCGATCTGTGGACCGATCCGACTTACACACAGCCCGCTCCGGCGGCGCTGATGTCGGGCGAATTTCTGGTCTTTTCCGGAGAAGGCCAAACCTACAGCGAAACCGACGCCGGACATTGGCTTGATGAGGCCGGATGGCGAATGATTGAGCGCAAGCCGCTTGCCGGTCCGGCCAGCTTGATCGTCGCCGAGGCGATCTGAGTTCCGCGCCTGCGGTGACGCGCAATCCGCGCGCGGTGCCAAGAAGCCGTCCTGCTTGACGTCTCCGCCGGGCGGCCAGACAATTCATCGCACTGGATTCGAACAGTGCGAGGGTCATGCGCGAGCCCAATGCAGTCGATTTTTGGCGCGGGTTCGCGCTGATCACGATCTTTATCGATCACATTCCCGGTCTATTCTACTCCTCCTACACGCTGGGCAATGTTTCGATCTTCGATGCGGCCGATTTGTTCGTCTTTTTGGCCGGCTGGTCGCTGCGGCTGATGGCGGAGGGCCGCGGCCAGCCGCGGCCGCTCGGCGACGTCATGCTGCGTCTGTTCGGACGCGCCCTGGAACTTTATGCCGCGCAGGTTCTGATCACGATGATCGCCATCGCCTTCCTGGCGTTGAGCGCCATCCAGCTCGACAATCCGCTGCTGCTGCAATGGCACAATGCCGCCGCCGTTTTTGACGATGCGGTGCCGACCCATATTGGGCTTGCGATCTTGAGCCATCAGCTCGGCTATTTCGACATTCTGCCGCTCTATGTGGTTCTCATGCTGATGGCGCCGTTCTTTGCCCTGATCGATCGCGTCGCGCCGGCTTGGCTGTTGCCGACCTCGCTGGTGCTTTATCTCTGTGTGCTGGCGTTCCAGCTGACGCTGCCGACTTGGCCGGTTCCCGGCACTTGGTTCTTCAATCCGCTGGCGTGGCAGATCATCTTCGTTCTCGGCTTCCTCTTGGCCGATGGAGGCAGCCGCGTCGGCCTTTTCGCCCGCCGCCACATCGTGGCGTTGCGGGTGATTGCGGTGCCGATCGTGATCGCCGGCGCGCTCATGCGCCATTACGGCTGGTGGCCCGATCCGACGCAGGTGCCGAGCCCCAAGCTGTTTTTCATCGAAGACAAGACATTCCAGACGCCGATGCGTTTGATCCAGTTTCTGGCCGTAGTGGCGGTATTCTCGCTGGCTTGGCCCACTATCGCGCGCGCGGCGCAAATACGCTGGCTGCGCTGGCCGGTCGGCGGGATCGTCGGGTTATTCTGCATGCTGGGCCGCAACTCGCTTTATGTGTTCTGCGTCGGCTCGCTGTTGAGCTTGTCGGCTCAGGTGGTGCGGCTCTATTTCCGTGGCTCTGTCGGGTCGGATACGTTCATAGTAATATGTGGCATCGTTCTCATGGGCTTTACCGCATGGCTCGCCGAAGCTCGCGCGCGGCTACGACCGGCGCGCTCGCCACTGTCGCCGCCGCGGGCTTCCTGATCGCGTTCGCGGTACTGGCGCACGCCCAACCGGCTGCCGCTCCTGGCGCGGATTCGGGGACGTCCTCGGGCACGGCACTGTCGAAGTCGTGTCAGCCCGGCGCGGCCGCACTGTCTGAAAATCTGCCATTGCCGAGCGTTGCCGCTGCGCTGGCACAGCGCAAGACGCTTCGCGTGCTGGCGATGGGCGCCGCGCCGGGCCGCGTCGGACGACATGGCGCCACCTATACCGCGTTGATCAAGGAGATGCTCAGCCGTGCGCTCAACGGCGTGCCGGTCGAGGTGATCAACCGCGGCGTATCCGGGGAACTCGCCAGCAATGCCGCGCAACGCATGCGCAACGAGGTTGGCCTCGAGGAGCCCGATCTGGTGCTGTGGCAGGTCGGCACCAACGACGCGCTCGCTTACGTGCCGACGGCGGAATTCATCGCTGCGGTCGCCGAGCAGATCGAATGGCTCAAGGCCCACAAGATCGATGTGGTGCTGGTCGGGCTGCAATTCGCGCCGCAGGCGATGCGCGACGAGCACTACATCGAAGTTCGTGAGGCGCTGCGAAAACTGGCGGCCGAGAAGGGCGTCCTGGTGCTGCGTTTCTACGAGGCGATGCAGATCCTCAATGCCGCGACCGAGGCGGACCTGCCGCTCACCCGCGAATTCGACTTGAACGACGACGGCTACAATTGCCTCGCCCAATACGTCGCCCGGGCAATCACGCTCGGCGTTTTCGGCGCACACTTGGCGCCACGACCGAAGCCGCCCCAATAACACGCCGGACGACCGTGCCAGGCAGGGCGGCGCCGAAGCTAGCCGGTCACCAAGTTGTAGGCGAGCAGGGCGGAGTCGACGATGACCATGACCCCGATCAGGGCCATGACCATGTAGCACAGCTGGTCGAGCACACGTGATCTCATGGGCTGCCTCCGCTTTGCGGCCCTTCCACCAAAGCGGTTGTGGCAGCCTGGGTTCCAAAGCAGGCAGCTACGCTGCACTAAAGAGTCGGGAACTCCATCGGACGGCTCGAATTGCCCGTACGTGACGAGGGCTCCCCATGCTGGCCGCTCGATCGCTTCCTTTATCTCTCTCCGCCGTCGCACTTATCGCGCTGAGCCTGAGCGCAGCCGCACAGGCGCGGCATCATCACCACCGCCATCACCACGACCCGAATTACCAGGACCGCGCGGAGCCGGAGCCGGACCTGCGCGGCGCAAGCAACGCCCAAGCCCAGCCGCAGGGCAACGGCCTTGCCCCTGCTGCCGCGCAAATGATCCGGGCCTGTGACGCACAGGCGGCGGAATTGAAAGTCATGCCGTTCGATGCCGTGGTCGAAACGGTGCAGCCGAACGACGACCAGCGCACCGCGTTGGACCAGATCCGCGCCGCCGCGGCTGGCGCGGTCAACACGCTCAATGCCACCTGTCCGAAGGACGTACCCGCGCGCTTGAGCGATCGCCTCGACACCATGCGGACGTCGCTCGACGCCATCAAGACGGCGCTGCTGCCGCTGCGGCCTGTTTTCATCACCGCTTATGCGGCGCTCGACGACGAGCAGAAGGCGCGCCTGGTGGCGCTCGCCATCTCGCGGCAGCCCGCGGCCGCGCAACAAGGCACGGCGCATTCCGGACAAGCTGCAGCCGGTGCGACGTCCGTGGCCGACAATCCGCCGCGGCCGGTCGCGCTCGATTGCCGGCAATGGCCGACGCTTCTGAAAAGATGGCCGCTGCAGCGCATCGAATCCACCCTGTCGCTGTCCGACGAGCAGCACGCCGGGCTCTATGCGCTGATGGCGACCATCTACCGTGGCGCCGGCGGCTTGGCGGCGTCGTGCCACGATGAGAATGCGCTCACCCCGGTGGCGCGGCTCGATGCCGAACTCAAACGCCTCGATGTGCTGCGCCACTATGTCGATGCCATCGCGACCGCGCTCAACGGCTTTGCCAATTCCTTGAATGACGAGCAGAATGCCCAGCTCAACGCGGCGCTCGAGCTGTCGCCGCAGCCGGCCAAGACTGCGCGTTGACGCTCGCAGCGCATCGTCAACAATCGTATAATCAATAATCGTATCGCCAATGGGAGATTGCCATGAGATCGACGGCTCTTGCCCTTGTCGCGTTCGTGGTCACGTTGGTCGCCGGCGCGGCGTCGAGCGGAGCGCAGGCGCAGAATTACCCCTGGTGCGCCGTCTATAATATGGGCGACAACGCCTACAATTGCGGCTTCGCCACCTATGAGCAGTGCAGGGCGACCATCAGCGGTATCGGCGGCTTCTGCGAACGCAACACGCAATTCCGCCCGCTGACGCCGTACGGTCGATAAGCGCGCGCGGCTGCCATCTTGCTTAGCGCCGCCTTTATAACCTCGCCGCGCGCGTCGACGCATTCACTAGCGGCGCCTACCACCGTTCTCATCGTGGATCGTTAAGAAAGCGCAGCACCGAGTGTCGCGCCTCCTACCATCGAGCCCGGCGCCGATCAGGCACGGACGCGTTCGAAACACGAAAGCATCTGCGAAAACGCCGCTTTCGCGGTGAACGAATGGTCAAGAGTTTAGTCGCAATTTGACGCGTGTTCGTGCCGTCAGCGCGGCGAATAAACCGACTTTTTAGCGTGTTATTTAAACTGATCTTAGCGCGGCGGCGGTAGGGTTGCGTCAAATGGCGGGAAAACAGGGCCCGCCGGCAACGACATAAAGTCGATTGGGAAAGGCGTCTACTCATGAAAGCCGTCGTCAAGACGGTCGAGCCCGCCGCTGATCGCGAGGCGCGCTTCGACCACATCCGGCCGCACTATCTGGAGGCGCTGACCTTGGTCGAGCGTCTGCATCGGCGATTGCTCGACGTCATCAAGGACGAATTCGATCGCCGCGGCCGCGCCGACATCAACTCGGTGCAGGCGCTGCTCCTTTATAATATCGGCGACAAGGAGCTGACCGCCGGAGAGCTGCGTACCCGCGGCTACTATCTCGGCTCCAACGTCTCCTACAATCTGAAGAAGCTGGTCGAGATGGGCTTCCTCGACCATCAGCGCTCGCGCGTCGACCGGCGCTCGGTGCGCATCAAGCTCACCGAAAAGGGCCGCGAGGTGAGCTCCATCGTCGACACGCTCTACCACAAGCACGTGCGCACGGTGGAGCAGGTCGGCGGCATCAGCGCCGACGAGTTCTCCGTGCTCAACAAGGCGCTGCACCGGCTCGAGCGCTTCTGGACCGATCAAATCCTCTACCGGCTCTAACAGGGCGGTTGTCTTCGCCAGGAATCATCGTCGTACTGGCGGTACTTTGCCCCGGCAGCAATGCCGGGGCTTTTTTGTTTTGACAGGAGTGCCGCGGCGGATTCCGCTCATTCCCGCGGAAGCGGGAATCCAGGGGCTGAAGACTGGGTCCCCGCCTTCGCGGGGACGAGCGGAAAGGGCATCTGAGACGATTCAATCAAATCCGCGCGCCAATCCAACTCAGCACCGGGAACGGCGTGAACAGCTGGATCAGCACCGCGATCAGCACGATCAGGACCACGTAGGCCACCACCTCGCGCAAAATGCGCCAGTGCAGCGCCGGGTAGGGCGGCTTGTCGTCCTTGGGCCAGGCGAACTGCTCTTCCCAGACCTCCTGCGGGCAGTCGGCGGGGCGGATGCGCTCGAGCGGCAGCCAGGCGCGGTAGGCGGCGATGCCGCGCTCGCGGGCGATGGCGCTGCGCAGCCAGAGAAAATTGCTCCAGCCCATAAAATCGATCAGGCGCCTCACGAAAAAGCGCAGCACGGTGAAGATCAGCAGACAGGCAACGTAAACGTACACGATCATGACGCTGTCGGTCAGCAGCGATTTGCTGAACGTGCGCAGCCGGACGAGATGATCGGAAACGATCTGCACGGTGCCTTCCACCGCCTTGTCGAGCACATCGGCGACCTGGCTCACGATCGGCCTACTGTCGGAAAAATTCTCCAGCAGCAGAATAATGGCGACGACGACGCCGAGCTGAACCAGCCGCGAGCTCGCCAGCCGCCGGATCGGCGCCGCAATCAGACCCATGAGCGCTCCCTGCGCAACGCGTTTGGGGACGGTGAGGCGTTGCGAATAACTATAGGCGCGGCTTTGCGGTTCCAAAATGGCCGGAGCGTCGAGCGGTTTCGTGAAGGCAGGGGCGAATCCGATTCGCCCGGAGAATCGAAGCGTTCGCTGGATTTTGCCTCTATCCAATTCAGGCTACGATGCCTGGATGCCGTTCTCCCTGAACCTCTATCACGACCAGGTCGGTGCCGACGGTTCGACGGCGTCGCCGCTACCGCCGGCGCATCGGTTGCTTTACGTGCGCCACGGCCGCGTTTTGATCAACGACAAGATCATGGGCGCCGACGAGGCGGCGTACTGCGACGCGCCACTGTCGTTGAAATCGGCCGGTGAATGGAGCCAGGTCTGGCGCTGGGAATTGGCGGCGCCGAACGCGGCGCCGAATCTGCACCAGGGGAGTGGCGTTCTGTCCAGCCTGCGAATGTCGCGCGTCATCACGAGCCTCCCTATGCCGGAGGGAACGCGCTGGCTGTTCCGGCTCGACCGCATCGTCACCGCTGCGGGCCGCATCGCCGACCGCCACCAGCATCCGGGACCGGGCATTCGCTGTCTGTTGGAGGGTACGTTCAACGTCCAGCAGGACATCGAATCCGCGCGCGATCTTTCTCCCGGCGACGCCTGGTGGGAGACCGGATCGGATACCGTGATCGCCTGGAGCTCGCCGCAGATGGCGGCCAAATTTCTGCGCGGCATGGTGTTGCCGGTCGAATGGGAAGGCCGCGTCACCGGCACCTGGCTGTCCGGCAAAACGCCGCCGCCCGGCAATTGGCAGCTCTACGTCGACCGCGTGATTGCGGTTTAACGATCAGGCGATTTTTGACGCCATTGCCGGATTTCACCCACGCCCCGTTCTGGGCTACGCTCCGCGGCAAGGACTGCCGCAAGTGCTCGTGGCGTGGGAGGATAGCGTGAGCGACCAGATCAAATTCGTTCTCGACGAAATGCAGATTCCGAGAGTTTGGTACAATCTGGCGGCCGATCTGCCGGCGCCGCTGCCGCCGGTGCTGCATCCCGGCACCAAGCAGCCGGTCGGGCCCGGCGACCTCGAGCCGTTGTTCCCGATGGCGCTCATCCTGCAGGAGGTCTCTGCCGAGCGCACCATCGAAATCCCCGAGCCGATCCGCGACGTCTACCGCATGTGGCGGCCGTCGCCGCTGATGCGCGCGCGCCGGCTCGAGCAGGCGCTCGATACCCCGGCGAAGATCTATTACAAAAACGAAGGCGTCTCGCCGGCCGGCTCGCACAAGCCGAACACCGCGGTGCCGCAGGCCTGGTATAACAAAGAGCAGGGCGTCAAACGCCTCTCCACCGAGACCGGCGCCGGGCAGTGGGGCTCCTCGCTCGCCTTCGCGGGCGCGCTGTTCGGCCTCGACATCACGGTCTTTCAGGTCCGCGTCTCGTTCGATCAGAAGCCGTACCGCCGCGCGCTGATGGAAACCTACGGCGCGCGCTGCATCGCCTCGCCGTCGAACGAGACCGATTCCGGCCGCGCCATTCTAGCCAAGACGCCCAACAGCCCAGGCTCGCTCGGCATCGCCATTTCCGAGGCGGTGGAGATGGCGGCGAAAAATCCGGACGTCAAATACTCACTCGGCTCGGTGCTCAACCACGTGCTGCTGCATCAGACGGTGAACGGCCAGGAAGCGATCAAGCAGTTCGAGATGGCGGGCGACGATCCGGACGTGATCATCGGCTGCACCGGCGGCGGCTCGAATTTCGCCGGCCTCGTGTTTCCGTTCCTCGGTCTGCAGCTGCGCGGTGGACGCAAGCGCCGCATCGTCGCGGTCGAGCCGGCGGCATGCCCGTCGCTGACCCGCGGCAAGTACGCCTACGATTTCGGCGACACCGCGCATCTCACCCCGCTCGTGAAGATGCATACGCTCGGCTCGACCTTCATCCCGCCCGGCTTCCACGCCGGCGGCCTGCGCTATCACGGCATGGCGCCGATGATTTCGCACATCTACGAGCTCGGCCTGATCGAGGCCAAGGCCTATCACCAGAAAGCCTGCTTCGACGCCGGCGTGCAGTTCGCACGCTGCGAGGGCATCGTGCCGGCGCCGGAAGCGACGCACGCGGTGCGCTGCGCCATCGACGAGGCGCTGCGCTGCAAGCAGATGGGCAAGGCCGAGACGATTCTGTTCAACCTCTCCGGCCACGGCCACTTCGACATGGCGGCCTACATTAATTACTTCGAGGGCAAGCTGGTCGATCAGAAATACGACGAGGGCGAGCTCGCCATGGCGCTCGCCGGCCTGCCGAGCGTCGCGGCTTAACCATCATTGCATTTTGCCGTAGGGGCGCCCCGCGTGGGCGCCCTAAATAACAAAAAGGCCGGCCGCAAGGGCCGTCCCTGCGAGAGGGCGTCATGATCGAACCCTATAACGCCGTAGGCCTCATTCCGACCTTCTACGGCATCCGCCGCCGCGACGACATCGCCGACAATATCGAGCATCTGAAAAGCCTGACCAAGGCGGCGTTCTGGCTGTCCAATCTCGACATCCCGGTAAAGCTGCTCGCCATCCCCGAAGGCGCGCTGATGGGCTTCAACGATGAGGTGCTGGACGTCGATCACGCCGACTACGCCAACACCTGCTGCATCGACATTCCAGGCTCCGAGACCGACGAGATCGGCAAGCTCGCGAAACAATGGAACGTCTACATCATGGCGCAGGCCAAGGCGCGCCATAAGGACTGGAAGGACCGCTTCTTCAATATCGGCTTCATCGTCGATCCCGACGGCGAGGTCATTTTGCAGCATTACAAGATCTCGGCGCTGCTGCCGGTCGAGCGCTCAGTGTCGCCGCACGACATCTACGATTGGTGGATCGCCAAATACGGCCGCACGCTCGATGCGTTCTGGCCGGTCGCCGATACCAAGATCGGCCGGCTCGGTATCATGATGGCGATGGAGGGCAATTATCCGGAGAACGGCCGTGGCCTCGCCATGAACGGCGCCGAGGTGGTGTATCGCGCCTCGATGCCGTGCCCGTTCACCGAGAACGACGTGTTCGAAATCTCCAACCGGGCGCGTGCACTCGAAAACAACATGTACATCGTGGCGCCGAACATCGGCTCCTACCATCTCTACAACGAGGGCCGCCATTTCGGCATCGACGCCGGCGGCGGCCAGTCGATGATCGTCGACTATCGCGGCCAGCTGGTCGGCAAGCAGCGCGACACCAACGGCTCGACTTTCGTCGCCGCCGTCATCAACATCGAGGCGCTGCGCCACCACCGCGAATCGGCGCAGGTCACCAACTGGATGAAGGACGTGCGCGCCGAGCTTGCGCAAATCATCTACGAGCAGCCGATTTATCCGAAGAACCGCTACCTCGACAAAGTCCCCGGCAAGCACGCCGATTACAAGCGCGAAGTGATCGACAAGCAGGTGGCGCTCATGCAAAAGCGCGGCATCTGGAAGAAGCCGGCGCATAGTCCGGGGTGAGGGGTGAGTGGGCGCCTCGACCTATCGGAGCAGGGCATTGTTGGCGCGACGTCTCGGATCAGGATTGATGCTCGTCCTTCTTGGCGTTGCCGGGAGCGTGACGCCGGGACATGCGCTGGACATTTGCGTCGACTCGAAAGTCGTCGAGCTTAAGAAAGACGAATGCCTCAAGCGGGGCATTTCCGTCATGGATAAGTATTTCACCGACACCTTTCATGACGGCGGGGCGGTGTTCGGACGGCAGGGCAACGCCAGCGCGGCGGCAATTCTCTGCGACCGGACCGACAAAGGCGCTGTGTTCTTCGCGGCGTCGAGTGTCGATCCAAGAGTCTGCGAAGAAAATATCCGTCGGCTGCTCAACGATTTTTAAGATGTGGCGCGCGGTCCAGCTGTTTTGCCGCGCGCGATCACTGTCTTAATCCAGCAGCCTTCAATGCTGCCTCGATGATTGGTGCAGGATCGACTTGCGCTGTCGCCTCTGAGGCCTCGCTCGGAAACTTTGGGATTGGTAAGCCGGCCGCCTTAAAGGCAGCAGCGATCGCGGCCCTGGCGTCATGCGAAACAGTTTTGTCCTGCGCGCTGCCGAGGTCGACCGTTTCGACGGAGTGAGGCCCGTCGTCGTCATTTTGTCTGGCCACAAGGATGCCGCGGGCATCAGATCGATTTTGGGCTGGCTGAAACACCGTCATAGGCGCACGCGCCATCTCAGGCACGCTGTCATCCAGCGCCCAAAATTTCGCGATGTGGTGCGTGGACGAGATTTCGGCCTCGAGGAAGAATGGACCGGCCGTCCCGCAATTGTCGCCGCCCGATGCGGGTCCAAGCGGCACGCCGTGCGCCATGCCGCTGATCGAAAAGGCTTCGACCAATGTGTTTCCCTCGCTGTCGTTCCAACCCCGGCGCGTATGTCGCCCGAGCTTTTGTTGGTGTGATGGAGTGGCAGCGAGACCATGGACATCGAGCCATTGCCGAATGCTTCCTTCGGCATTCGAGGGCTTGACGATCGCGTCGGCGGTGCCGTGCCAAATCGATATTTTGGGCCACGGTCCGCGATGCGGAGATGCCGCCCTTATGCGGTCGCCGAGTGCAGGCGCCGAGACGTGCTGATCGGTAAACATCGCTTCGAATGCTTGCTGGACGGTTCTGGCGGATCCATAAGGAAGTCCGGCAATGAGGGCACCGCCGGCAAAAATCTCGGGATAGGTGGCCAGCATCACAGCGGCCATGGCGGCGCCGGCGGACAATCCGGTTACGAACACGCGCCGACGGTCCACCCCAAAGTGTTGAACGGCATGTTCCACCATTTGTTGGATGGAAAGCGCTTCGCCGTGTCCCCGCCTGGTGTCGCCAGGCAAGAACCACGAAAAACAATTCTTGGGATTGTTCGATTGCTGCTGTTGCGGATAGAGAACGACGAAACCAAGCCGATCCGCGAGCGACGACCAACCAGTGCCGCGGTCGTATTCTTCAGCAGTTTGACCGCAGCCGTGCAGGGCGACCACCAAGGGGGGACTGCTCAGCGATTGCTCGGGCCGATAAAACAGCATCCGGAGATTGCCGGGATTCGCGCCGAACGCGGCCAACTCCTGCAGGCGTTGCTCGGCCGGCGCAGCTGCCTTCTCATCACGATGGCTAGTTCGCCGCGCCGCTGCCAAAAGCGCGTCGAACTTCTGACGCATCGCGCTAAGCCGGTCCATCGCGCGCCTGAAATCTGCCATTGAGCACCCCTTGCACTGTTATGTTGCGGTGCAACATGGTGCCTATTCTCGGGGAGATCAAGGCCGGAGAAGAAAAGTTCGTGTGCGAACATTCCGCACGACGCCGACGGTGGCGCTGAGACCTGCAGCGACTTCGCATCGGCGCGAGCGCATTTAGTTCGTACTGATGGCGCCGCTGTCCGCGTGATGTCATCCGTCCCGCAGTCCGGCCGCGCCAAAGTCTCAGACGCGACTCTTTGCAAAACGCTCGCTCACTTATTCCAGTCGCGAAGAACCGCGGCCGGAACCTTTCAATTAGACCGCGGTTTGCCCCTCGACATTCCAACCGGGAGGATGACCGTGAACGGAATCATCTATCTCATCGGCCTTATCGTCGTGATCTTGGCCATCCTTTCATTTTTCGGTCTTCGGTAGTTTGGCTCATGGAACCGATGGCAACGGCCGAAGCGACGACGGTTCCTGATTGGGCTTCCGCGATCGCCGGCGCATTCATCGCGGCTGCGCTGTTTTTTGTGCTGCTCACATTCGGCGTGACGATAGGTCTGGGTGTGTCGTCGACCTCGCCGAGTTGGCGCGATACATCATTTGCCCTCGCCTTTCTCTCCGGCCTGTACATCCTGCTCTCCGCCATAATCTCCTTTGGCGTTGGCGGGTATCTCGGGATGAAAATGCGTTTTCACTTGAGCCCAGCAGCTGCACCGGACGTTCGTTTCCGGGACGGATTGCATGGTCTCCTGGTGTGGGCCATTGCCGTGGTGATCGGAGCTCTGTTGGCGGCGCTCACGGCGTCGAGCCTGGGTTTGCATGGCGCGTCGGGGGTAACCTCGGCGAATGCAGCGCCGGAACCGCTGCTCTCGTATCAGCTCGACCGTCTGCTTCGCTCCGACCGGGTCCCGCCGGCGGACGCGGCGTCGTATGAGCGAGCGCAGGCAGGTCGGATCCTGCTCACGTCGTCCAGCCATAGCGGCGTATCCGGCGACGATCGAAACTATCTCGTCCGGCTTGTCGGGCGCTCAGCCGGGCTGTCGCCCGCCGACGCACAACACCGCGTCGATACCATCATTGCCGACTCCCGTAACGCGATAGCAAGGGCTCGCCGTAGCGTCGTCCTGATCGGATTCATGACTGCGGCCGCCCTCTTGATTGGTGCCGCCGTCGCCTGGGAGGCGGCATCTCTGGCCGGCCGCGAACGGGACGGAAGCCTGGTCGACTATAGTGGGTGGTGGACTTTCCCGCGGCTTGAGTTCTGGAAGGCGCGCGGGCAATCCTCCTCGCGTTCTGCTGAAAATCCTTGAGGTACGTGGCCGCAGCCGCCTCCCTGTGAGTTCGGCTTCCGAATCGCGCTAAACGTTTACGGGATCAGCAGCAGCTTGCCGATCACCGCGCCGCTTTCCAGCAGTTCATGTGCCCGTGCCGCTTCGCTCAGCGGCAGACGCTCGTAGATGCGCGGATGCAGTTTTCCGGCGGCGAGCATGTCGATCAGGGCGCGCATGCCGGCGCGGCGCTCGTCGACCAGATGATCCCAGGTGTGGATGGTGAATTGCCGGACCGCCGGCGAATTCTTGCGCAGGCGCGGCGTGGGCAACAGATCGAGCGGCGCCTTGCCGCCGAGCGCGCCGTAGATGAGCAGCGTGCCGCAGGGCGCCAGCATGTCGATATTGTCGGCAAAGCCGGATCCAGCGACGGGATCGACGATGGCTTCGACGCCGCGGCCGTGCGTGATCTCCTTGATGCGTCCACCGACCTTTTCGGCTTTGCGATCGACAACGTGATCGGCGCCGAGATCGCAGACGAAGCGCGCTTTGTCTTCGCTGCTCACCACGCCGATCACGCGCAAACCCGCCGCCTTCGCCAGATCGATCAGCGCATTGCCCATGCCGCCGGCGGCGGCAAAGATGAGCACTGTGTCGCCTGTGCGAAGGTGCAGCGCATCGTTGAAGATGTGATAGGCGACCTGATAGTTGGCGAGTGCGGCGGCGGTTTCGAGATCGACATTGTCGGGCAACAGAAACGTCGCCTCCGCGGGCGTCGCGACGTATTCGGCGTAATGGCCGCCGCGATGCGGCCGCTCGCGCGCCGTCGTGTACACCCGTTCGCCGGGCCGGCGCGTCGTCACGCCCAATCCGACTTTCTCGATGATGCCGGCGAGTTCGGTGCCGGGCGTTGCCGGCAATGGCGGCATGTGGCTGTACTTGCCGGCGCGGATCAGGCAATCCGGCATGCCGACGCCGATCGCATGCGCGCGGATCAGCACCTCGCCGGGCCCGGGCTCGGGGATCGGCACATCGAGGCACCGCAGGACCGCGGGCGGCCCGGGCTCGCTGAACTGAATAAGACGCATGGGCAAGAACCGCGGGCGCGCTGCTATGCCGCCGGTTCGTCCTCGAACTTGAAGCCGATTTTCTCCAGGCCCTGCAGCGCGGCCTTGCCGTACTGGCTCTCGATCTCCTTGGCGAGACTACGCGCATAGGAAATCGGGTCGGCCTGCTCTTCGGTCTCGGGGACGATCATCACCAACAGCCGGCCGGTTTCATTGGAGACATTACGGAAGCTGCGGTTCTCGCCGCGCGGTACCGAAATCATGTCCAGCGGATCGAGCACCAGGGAATGTTCGCCGTGGTCGCCCCAGGCAATTTCGAAGCGGCCGGACAGACACATGAAATTTTCGACTGTGTTGAGATGCCGGTGCAGGCCGGGCCCGTTGCCCGGCTCGCACTCGGCGATGCTGACGATGAGACCGTGCGGCCCTTTGACCGGCGCGCCGGCGCTGCGGCCCTGATAGTCGGCTGGCGCCATCACCGGGTAGACGCGGCGCGCCGTGATCTTCTCGACCGCGCCGGGCGGAATGCCATGTGCGTCGAAATTCTGCCGCTGGTAGGTCTGCAGCTTGTTGAAGCGCGAGACGCGCGCTTCCATCTGCTGAGGCGTGAGCGTTGTCGTTGTCACGGTGTGCGCTCCATTTGTTTGCAGGCGGCCGGATGGCGAACGGGCTGACGAGAGAGCGATGAATCCCGGGGACACACAGGATTCTCCCCGGTCCCAAGACGACAATCTACCATGCCGGCGCACGGAAGGGAGTCTGCTTGCTCGCCGGCCTCACGGCCATGAGGGTTCACGGAGTCGTTTCGACGGACACGCCTCGCGCACAAGGGCCGCCGTTGACGCAAAGCGGGCGGGCCCGGAGCGGCCCGCCCGTAGTCTTTTACAACACGTAAGCGGCTAATGGATTTTCAAAAGTTCTTCGTAGCCGCTGCTGTAGTTGCCGCCGATCGCCGGCGTTGCCTCTTCGCGCGGAACCAGCGCGTAGGCGCCGCGTCCGCTGCGATATCCGGTGGCCTGCTGGTGCTGCGCGGCCGCGCCGTTGAACACCGTCACGATGTTGCCGGTGCCCATGTCGGGGTCCCACGACTGCGCGAGCGCGGGGGACGCGATGCCGGCGACGGCGATGAGCACGAGGGTTGCCTTCCTGATCATGTCTCTTCTCCTGGTTCAGCCAATCAAGAGCACCACGCTCCTGTTGATGGCGGTCCAGGTAGGCGAAGGGGTGCTTGTTAGATGTGCCGCGCGTCACCGATGAGAGTTATTTATTTGTGCCGCACGTCACCGATCAGGCGGGTTGTGCCTTAGGTGCGACTCAGCCACGTGGCGGTCGCACTGATGGCTTTTATGTGGACAGGCGATCGAGCGCCTAGCCGAAATAAACCCGATAGATTAGCGGGGCGATCCGAATGATTGTCGCGAATAGATTGATCGGTATCTGTGCGTCCTTGAACGAGGCCCTATCTTGCCGAAGCGCAACGGGTGAAAGGACGTCGGTTCCCTACATCCGTCTAACAAAGACAACTCACGCCGTTGTGCGTGGAGGACACCCGCCGAGGAATGTGCCTGTACAGAAATCGGAGAACAACCATGACCAAGATGTTCAAGCTCGGCATCATAGCCGCGATCGCGGCTAGCATGACGGCCCCGGCCTTGGCGCAAACTCCATATGGAGGTTATTATAATTCCTACCCCGGCCCGGCATGGGCCTATGACCCCTATTATTCAAACCTTCCAGCGGCCACGGGCGGCGGCAGCCTGGGCTACAACGAGCAAGTGATCAAAGACAATTGGTAAATACCCTCCCCCGAGGGTATTCGCGGCTGGGCGGCGCGAAATTCGGGGGCGTCCGGGACCTCAACAGCCTGGATTGCGCTGCGCGCAATCCAGGCTACATTATATGCAGTGATTTGAATGCAGTGATTTGCCTCCCGAACCGACGGAGCAAATGCCGTGAACGTCGAAGCGAAGCACGTCGAACGCGCCAAAGCGAAGAGCGCCACCAAGCTGAAAATCATCGACTGCGACATTCATCCGAAAAGCTCGCTCGAGGACCTGCGGCCGTATCTGAGCAATCGCTGGTGGGATTATGCGCAGACCTATGGGCCGCGCTCGCATCACGGCTACGTCAAGGGCTTTCCGTATCCGAAGGGCCAGCCGCTCGCCTCGCGGCGCGATTCGTGGCCGCCCGACGGCGGGCTCCCGGCCAGCAATTACGAGTTCATGCGCGAGCAGCACCTCGATTTCTACGGCATCGAATACGGCGTGATGAATCCGCTGTCGCCGTCGGGGCAGGGCGAGCAGAACGACGAGTTTTCCGCCGCGTTGGCGTTCGCCGCCAACGAGTATCAGCTCAATCACTGGAATAAGCTCGATCCGCGGCTCAAGGCGTCGCTGATCGTGCCGTACGAGGATCCGGAGGCGTCGCGGGAGGAAATTCGCAAGCGCGCCGGCGACCGCCGCTTCGCCCACGTGCTGATGCTGACCCGCACCGCCGAGCTGATGGGCCGCCGCCGCTACTGGCCGATCTACGAGGCCGCGTGCGAGGCCGGGCTGCCGGTCGGCGTGCACGTGTTCGGTTATAGCGGCCGCGCCGTGAGCAATACCGGCTGGCCGTCGTTCTATGTGGAGGAGATGACCGAGCACGCGTCGGCCTGCCAGGCGCAGGTGACGAGTCTGATCATGGAAGGCGTGTTCGAGCATTTTCCGCAAGCGAAATTCGTCTTCATCGAAGGCGGTTTTGGCTGGCTGCCGTCGCTCGGCCATCGCCTCGACCGCGCCTGGCAGCGCATGAAAAGCGGTCTGCCGCACGTCAAGCGGCCGCCGTCGGAATATCTGCGCCAGCATTTTTGGGTGACGACGCAGCCGATGGAGGAGCCGGAAAATCCGGCACATCTCGCCGAGATCATGGAATCGATCGGCTTCGACCGCATCCTGTTCTCGTCGGATTACCCGCACTGGGATTTCGACGACCCGTTCGTCGCGCTGCCGCAAAATCTCGGCGACGAGCGGCGGCGGCAGATTTACTCCGGCAACGCGCGGGCGCTTTACGGTTTTGCCTGATCGAGCGAAGCCGCCGGCGCACCCTAACGACCAGGAAGCTTAAGCACAGCGCGTGATGAGCGGCGCAAAGCCGATTGCTATGGACTTGTGGAATTATCAGTCATGCATTTTTGTAAAAACGTCGGGTAGTCGAAATCCTGCAAATGCAGAGTACCCCATTTGAAATCGCACGCGGCGCGCTTGGGGCCGTGGTCCGATAGGACGTCGCTTGGCGGCGAGGGCGCGGCGGATTTCGCGTGCTGCAACGCCTGAACAAATTTTGGATAGTTGACGATCGCCAAACCGCTACTCGCCATAAACAGGAGAGCGCCGATCGCCGCACTGCCGGCCGCTGCTTTGCGAAATTGCGGAATGCGCGCGCCCTCCGGCCAGCACTTCAGCAACGCAAGAGCGAGGATAGCGCCGCTCAGCGTACCACCTATGTGCGCGCCGTAGTCGATGCGCCCGACCGACGATGTCTGGAGGAACGGTAAAAGCGACGGAACGAGAATTCGCAGCGAATTGAGCAGGAGCCTCGTCCGGGCTGCCGTGCCCGACGGGTAACGGAAGCTCCCGACAAAAAGCGCCGCGAACAGCCCCATGAGTGCGCCCGATGCGCCGACCGACACCAAGTTGATGGGGTTTACCGCAATTGAAACCAGCGATCCGCCGAGCGCGCCGATGCTGAAAAAGGCGAAGAACCAGAGTCGTCCAACTAGGCGTTCAAGCAACCAGCCGCCCCACAGCAATGCAATGCCGTTGCCCAGGATGTGCGGGGGATTGGCGTGCAAAAGCGGACCTGTGAATAGGCGATACCATTCGCCGTTGGAGACTACGAGTTTGTGGCTCGATGCACCGAACGCAATCAAGGTCGCGATACTTGGGGTTAAGCCTCTGCCGCCGGGCGACACCGCGAGCATGTTCTCGAGCGTGAAAATGGCTATGAGCACGAAGAGGATTGATAAGGTGAGCCACGGAACCTTGAACTGCGCCAGCCCCAGGGATGTTTCCTTGGCTTGCAATTCCTTGGCCTGCAGTTCCTTGGCTTGCAATTCCTTGAGGGCTCGCGGTGTTTCGCCGGTCGCCAGTGCCCGTGCGACGTTGAGGTCGGTGGCAATCACGCCGATCGGTACGGTGAATTGGTTAGGTATCGTAAAGGTGCGTGCGCGCCGTCGGCTGCGGCGGGGAGCGGCTCCGGCGACTTTCGCGGATGTCGAATGGACTTTGACTGCGAAAGGCCCGATAGCGTCCCAAGTTGCGCATTTGGTCCAGATGCCGCTTTCGAACTTTATGCCGTCAGGCGTCACGGTGAGACGCGGCAGGCCACGTAGCGCATTCGAAATGAATAGGATGGTGGCCGCAAGAAAGAAGAGGGTGACAGCCGCACCAAAGAACGCGCTACCTCCCGGTATTGGGCCGCCTGAGAGCCAATCAGAAATCTGCTTCAGCGGAATCAATCCGAACGCGCTTAGAGCTAAAGCGATGAAGGCCAAGGACCATTGGCGGCCGGATTTCGCGTGGTACATCTTGATACGCGCGGAGGACTTAACCGCGGGACGATCAGGCCATGTGGCCGCAACGTCGACATGGTCTGACAAAGGTGTCCGAACGTCGGGTCGTTTCGCGCTTCGATCCATCCGGCTCCGCCCTCGGGAAAAAGATAGTCTGTGGCGCGGATCTGGCGGTTCCGGATCATCCGCTCGATGTCGGTGCGCCGATAAGGACCGAAATTCTTGCCACCGACGTGTACGTACCAGCGCGGGTCGCCGGTTGTGGGAGAGGCCAAAGTTGCTGCCGCGGTGAGTTGTGTCACGTCTCGAAGTAGACCTGGCACGGGATGTAGGCAAGGCGACCCTCGCCCGGTCCCCGTCCGCCGTTGCGGCTTGCGGCGTAATGGAAATCGCTAATGTACGGCGGGATTATTCGAGGAAATATCCCAGGGCCTTGGGTTTGTTCGCTGGCATGAGGCCGGGGGCCGTGTATGACCGCGGCATAGGCGGGCGGGCCAGGAGCCAGGAATGTCAGTACCCCATAGTGCGAAGCAGCTGACGGACGAGGGCTTTTTCGCCGCCCGGCTTGGCGAGAGCGCCGGACTGTGAGGGTGCGTCCAAGTAGATGCCGTTTGGAAGTCCGTTATGCCGCGATGTGAGCCTATCAGGGAATCGCGACAGTTTCGCTCCTTTGATCGCTCATGGGTTGCGCGCCCTGGTCGGTCCCCTGACAACCGCGAAGGTTTGAGACTGGGGCGTGGCCGAGCGGCGCGGCGGCGGACTATGGGCTTGTGGAATTCCCATACATGCATTTTTGAAGGAACGTCCGGTACGGGGCGGGGTCGTGCAAATCCCGCTTGCTCCATTGGAAATCGCAAGCGGCGCGCTTAGGGCCGTGATCCTCCAAGACGTCCTTTGGCTGCAACGACTGAACAGATTGCCGATGGTTGGCGATCGCCAAACCGCTACTCGCCACAAAAAGGAGAGCGGCGATCGCGATAATGGAGGCCGCGACTGGCCGAAATTGCGGAATGCGCGCGCCCTCCGGCCAGCACATCAGCACAAGCAGCGCCAGGATGCCGCCGCTGAGCATGCCGCCGACGTGCGCGCCGTAATCGATGCGCCCGCCCCCCGCCGCTGGGAAGAACGGCAAAAGCGACGGAACGAGAATTCTGAGCGAATTGAGCACGAGGCTCATCCGCGACGCGCTTCCGAACGGGAAACGGAAGGCCGAGACGAAAAGCGCCGCGAACATCCCCATAAGTGCGCCCGATGCGCCGACCGACACCTGATTGACGGGGTTCACCGCAGCTGAAACCAGCGATCCGCCCAGTGCGCCCACAGTGAAAAAGGCGAAGAACCACAACCGTCCAACCAGGCGTTCCAATATCCAGCCGCCCAACACCAGCGCAACACCGTTGCCCAGGATGTGCGTGAAATTGGCGTGCAAGAGCGGCGCCGTGAACAGGCGAAACCATTCACCGTCGGGGAATACGAGTTTGTGGCTCAACGCACCGAATGCAACCAACGTCGCAACGCTGGGGGTTGAGGCGCTGGGGTCGGACGCGTTCTCGAGCAGGAAAACGACGATGAGCACGACGAGGATGGATAAGGTGAGCCATGGAACCTTGAACTGCGCCAGTCCCAGCGGCGGCTCTGAAAAAAGCTTTCCGAAGGTCGGATCGTTTCGCGCTTCGATCCATCCGGCTCCGCCCTCGAGAAAAAGATGATTGCTGGCGCGGAGCTGATGGTGCTGGATCATCCGCAGGATGTCCGAGCGTCCGTAGGGACCGAGGCTCTTGCCGCCGACGTGTACGTACCAGCGCGCGCCGCCGTTTGGGGGAGTATCCGAGGATGCTGCCATGAGGGGCTGTATCGGGTTGCAACCAAACCTAGCACAGGATGCGGCTGTGGCGACTTCGGCCCTTTACCCCGTCTGCCGTTGCGGCGTGGGGCGTAGCGGAATCGCTAAATGTACGGGGTTATTCGAGGAAATATCCCAAGGCCTTGGGTTTGTTCGCTGGCATGAGGGCGGGGCCCGGTGTATTACCGCGGCATAGGGGGGCGGGCCAGGAGCTAGGAATGTCGGTACCCCATAGTGCGAAGCAGCTGACGGACCAGGGCTTTTTCGCCACGAGCCTCGGCGAGAGCGATCCGGAAATCGCCGATGCGATCGGCCGCGAGCTTGGCCGCCAACGCGACGATATCGAGCTCATTGCCTCGGAAAACATCGTCAGCCGCGCCGTGCTGGAGGCGCAGGGCTCGGTGCTCACCAACAAATACGCCGAGGGGCTGCCGGGACGGCGCTATTACGGCGGCTGTCAATTCGTCGACATCGCCGAGCGGCTCGCCATCGAGCGTGTGACAAAGCTGTTCGGCTGCCGGTTCGCCAACGTGCAGCCGCACTCCGGCGCGTCGGCCAATGCCGAAGTGTTCATGGCGCTGATGCAGCCCGGCGACACCTTCATGGGGCTCAACCTCGCTGCCGGCGGTCATCTCACCCACGGCTCGCCGGTGAACCTCTCAGGCCGCTGGTTCAAGGTCGTGCCCTACGGTGTACGGCGCGACGATCACCAGATCGACATCGACGAGGTGCAAAGGCTTGCCCGCGAGCATCGGCCCAAGGTGATCATCGCCGGCGGTTCGGCCTATCCGCGCATCATCGATTTCCGCCGCTTCCGCGAGATTTGCGACGAAGTCGGCGCCTACCTGATGGTCGACATGGCGCATTTCGCCGGGCTCGTCGCTGGCGGCGCGCATCCGAGTCCGTTTCCGCATGCGCATGTGGTGACCACCACCACCCACAAGACGCTGCGCGGCCCGCGTGGCGGCACGATCCTTACCGATGACGAGGAACTGGCGAAGAAGCTCAACTCCGCCGTGTTCCCCGGCATGCAGGGCGGGCCATTGATGCACGTCATCGCCGCCAAAGCGGTGGCGTTCGGCGAAGCGCTGCGTCCGTCGTTTCGAACGTATGCGCGCAACGTCGTCGAAAACGCCAAGGCGCTGGCCGAGACCTTGAAAGCGCGCGGCCTCGATATCGTGTCCGGCGGCACCGACACCCATCTGATGCTGGTCGACGTGCGCAAGAAGCGGCTGACCGGCAAGGTGGCGGAAGCAGCCCTCGGTCGCGCCCGTATTACCTGCAACAAGAACGGCATCCCATTCGATCCGGAAAAGCCGACCGTGACTTCCGGCGTACGGCTCGGCACACCGGCCGGGACGACCCGCGGCTTCGGCATTGCCGAGTTCAGGCAGATCGGCGACTGGATCGGCGAAGTGCTTGATGCCATTTCGCAAAATGGCACCGACGAGGACGCGATTGCGGAAGCTTCGGTGCGCGAAAAGGTCGGCCGGTTGGTCGGCCGCTTCCCGATCTACGAGGGCTGAGCGGCCGCGGCAGTGAACGGGGGCAGGGGATGCGTTGTCCGAGTTGCGGAAGCCTCGATACCCAGGTGAAAGATTCGCGGCCGACCGAAGACTCGTCGGTCATCCGGCGCCGCCGGGTGTGCCTTGCCTGCAATTTCCGCTTTACCACCTTCGAGCGCGTTCAACTGCGCGAGCTGATCGTCATCAAGCGCAACGGCCGGCGCGTGCCGTTCGACCGCGACAAGCTTCTGCGCTCGGTGCAGATCGCGTTGCGCAAGCGTCCGGTCGAGCCCGAACGCATCGACCAAATCGTGTCGAAGATCGTGCGTGAGCTGGAAAGCCTGGGCGAGAGCGAGGTGACGTCGGAAACGATCGGCGAGACGGTGATGGCGCATTTGCGCGAGCTCGACGACGTGGCTTACGTGCGCTTTGCCTCGGTCTACCGCAATTTCCGAGAAGCCAAGGATTTTGAAACGGCGCTGGCCGAATTGTCGGCCGACGAGGCGGCCGAGATCGCCCGCAAGTGACGGCGAGCGGCCGGTCACGAGAGGCGGCGTTGGCGCAAAGCGATGACCTCCGTTTCATGAACTTGGCACTGGTGCTGGGCCGGCGCGGCCTCGGCCGCACGTGGCCGAACCCCGCGGTGGGCGCCGTGATCGTCAAGGATGGCGCCATCGTCGGACGCGGCTGGACCCAGCCGGGCGGGCAGCCGCATGCCGAGGTCGAGGCGCTGCGCCGCGCCGGCGAGGCAGCGCGCGGCGCCACGCTCTATGTCACGCTCGAGCCGTGCTCGCATTTCGGCAAATCGCCGCCTTGCGCGGATGCGATTGTCGCAGCGGGCGTGTCGAGGGTCGTCTCGGCGCTCGAGGATCCCAATCCGGAAGTGGCCGGCCGCGGTCATGCGCGGCTGCGCGCCGCTGGAATTATCGTTGATGCCGGAGCCGGTGAGGCGGAAGCGCGCCGCGACCACGCCGGTCACATCCGCCGCATGCGGGACGGCCGGCCGCATGTGACGCTCAAGCTTGCCATATCGGCGGACGGCAAAGTGGCGGCGGCGGAGCGGCGGCCGCTGCCGATCACCGGCGAGGCTGTGCGCGAGCGCGTGCACCTGATGCGCGCGCAGAGCGACGCGATCCTGATCGGCATCGGCACCGCGCTCGCCGACGATCCGATGCTGACCTGCCGGCTGCCCGGTATGGCGGCCTCATCGCCGGTGCGCGTGGTGCTCGACAGCGGGTTGCGGCTGCCGCTCGGTTCGCGGCTGGTGCAGAGCGCGCACGAGGTGCCGGTCTGGGTGATCGGAGGCTTCGAGGCGCCGCGTTCGGCCGAAGAAAGCGTGCGGGCGCACGGCGTCGAAGTCTGGCGTGTCGACGCGGCGAACGGGCGGCTCGATGTTGCGGCGGTGCTGAAACGCCTCGCCGCGCGCGGCATCACGCGGCTCTTGGTCGAGGGTGGGCCGACTGTAGCGGCCGCATTCCTTGCCGCCGACCTGGTCGATGCGGCCACGCTGTTCGTCTCAGCCAAGCCCATCGGGTCCGACGGGATTGACGCGTTCAATCCGTCGGCTGAAATCGCGCTGTTGCGGCTCAAGCAGGGCGAAGCGGAACAGGTTGGGCCGGATCGCCTCGAAGTCTATCAGCGCGGGTGATGCGATGTTTACCGGCATTGTCACCGACGTCGGAGAAGTCATTGATGTGGAAGAGAAAGCCGACGGCCTGCGGCGGCTGACGATTGCCTCCGGCTACGATCCGGAGACGATCGATATCGGCGCCTCGATTTCCTGTTCCGGCATCTGCTTGACTGCTGTTGACCGCGGCAAAGCCGGCAACCGCGCCTGGTTTGCGGTGGATGCCGCAGCCGAAACGTTGCGGCTTACGACCGCGGCCGGCTGGGAACGCGGCACGCGGCTCAATCTCGAGCGCTCACTGCGTCTCGGCGACGAGCTCGGTGGCCATCTTGTCAGCGGCCATGTCGACGGCATTGCCGAACTGTTCGCGCGCGACGACTTCGTCGACATGGCGGCGTTGTCGCTGCGCGTGCCGGCGGACCTGGCGCGCTTCATCGCGGCGAAGGGTTCGGTCGCGCTCGACGGCGTCTCACTCACCGTCAATAAGGTCGAGGGCGAAACATTTTCCGTGCTGATCATCCCGCACACGCTGAAAGTCACCACGCTCGGCGCAGTCGGGATCGGCGCTCGGCTCAATCTCGAAGTCGATCAGATGGCCCGATACGCGGCGCGGTTACTGGAGGCGGCGCGGCCTTAGCCCGGGCCGCGCTTGTTCGCATCCGCCGCCCTTGCTACCACCCCGCAGAACGGAGCGCAGCGATGGCCGGACCGCGGCGGGGTAAAAGCGACAAGAGCGACGGCAAAGGGGCGCGCATCCTCATCGTCGAGGCGCGCTTTTATGAAGCGATCGCGGATGCGCTGCTTGCCGGCGCCACGCGGGCGCTCGAGCAAGCGCAGGCGACGTTCGACCGCATCAGCGTGCCGGGCTCCCTGGAAATTCCGACTGCCATCGCGCTTGCGCTCGACGCCGCGCGGCGCCGGCGCCGGCCGTATGACGGCGCGGTGGCGCTCGGCTGCGTGATCCGTGGCGAGACCATTCATTTCGAGATCGTCTCACACCAGTCGGCGCGCGGGCTGATGGACGTCTCGCTGGCGCGCGGTATTCCGGTCGGCAACGGCATCATCACGGTCGAGAACGAGGCGCAGGCGTTCGCCCGGGCCCGCATGGAAGATCAGGACAAGGGCGGCGACGCCGCGCGTGCCGCGCTTTCTCTGATCGCGCTCAAGCGACGGCTCGGGATGAAGTAGCCATGGCGCTGCCGGCGAAATCCAACGCGAACCGCAAGGCCAATAAGCGCGGCGCGGCGCGGCTTGCCGCGGTGCAGGCGCTTTATCAGATGGATCTGGTGGGTACCGGGCTCAACGAGACCACGGCGCAGTTCGAGAGCCATTGGCTCGGCGGTGAAGTCGAAGGCGCGCAATACCGGCCGGCGGAAGCCGCCTTCTTCCGCGATGTCGTCGGCGGCGTGCTGCGTGAGCAGGGCCGGCTCGACCCGCAGATCGACGCGGCGCTCACGCGCGGCTGGCCGCTCAAGCGTATCGAGGCCGTGTTGCGCGCGGTGCTGCGCGCCGGCGCCTATGAGCTGGCATGCCGGCCCGATATTCCGGCGCGCGTCGTCATGGCGGAATACGTCGACGTGGCGGCCGCGTTCGTCGACGAGGACGAGACCGGCATGGTCAATGCCGTGCTCGACCAGCTCGCGCATCAACTGCGCGCCGCCGAATTTTCCAGCGGCTGATCGAGCGCGCCATGGCCGCCCGCAATGAACAGTCGGCCGAGGAGCGCCTGATCGCGCGGTATTTTCGTCCGCTGGCCAGGCATCCCGGTGCGCTTGGGCTTGCCGACGACGCCGCAATCCTTACGCCGCTGCCCGGCTGCGATCTGGTGCTGACCACCGACGGGATCATCGCCGGGGTGCATTTCTTTGCCGACGATCCGCCCGACACGATCGGCCGCAAGGTTTTGCGCATGAATCTGTCCGATCTCGCCGCCAAGGGTGCCAAGCCGCTCGGCTTCCTCCTCTCGGCGGCGCTGCCGGCCGGCGTCGAAGAGAAATGGCTGGCCGATTTCGCTGCGGGTCTTGGTGCCGACGCGGAGCGTTACCAGTGTCCTTTGCTGGGCGGCGACACGGACCGCACCCCAGGCCCGACCTCGATCTCGATCGCTGCGTTCGGCGCCGTGCCCCAGGGCAAAATGATCCGGCGCTCCACCGCCAAGGCCGGCGATCGCATCGTGGTGACCGGCACCATCGGCGATGCGGCGCTTGGCGTGCTGCTGCGCCGGGACGCCGGCCTGGCGCAACGTTTGCAGTTGGCTGAGCCGATGCGCGATCACTTACGCGACGGTTATTTGCTGCCGCAGCCGCGCAATGCCTTGGCCGAAGCGATGTTAGGGCACGCATCCGCCGCCATGGACGTTTCCGACGGCCTTGCCGGCGATCTGGCCAAGCTTTGCCGCGCGTCTGGCGTTGCCGCTGAGATTGATGTGGCGCGCGTGCCGCTCTCGGCAGCGGCGCACGCCGCAATCGATGCCGATCCAGCGCTCGTGGAAACGGCGCTCACCGGCGGCGACGATTATGAGATCCTGCTGACGCTTGCGGCCGAACGGCTCGCTTCGTTTCGCCTCGCCGCGGAAGCCGCCGGCGTTGCGGTGAGCGAAATCGGGCAGGTGGTGGCGGGCGAGGGCGCCCGCTTTATGCGCGACGGCAGGATCCTCGAATTCGTGCGACCATCGTTCAGCCATTTCTAATCAGGGCGAGTGGCGAATAGCGAATGGGATGCTTCCCCATTCGCTATTCGCCATTCCCCATTCGCGCTAATGGCACGTATATTGACGCTCCCCGGGGGGACGCCCATGCTCGACAAGACAACGACCGCTCCGGCCGAAACGGCTGCCCCGCAGCGCAAGCCGCGCGCCGGCGCCAGCGGCAATCCACGGTACGCGGCGCTCTATCGGCGCTATCCGACCATCGATTATCTGCGCCGTGCCGCGCGGCGCCGCCTGCCGCATTTCGCCTTCGAATACAGCGATGGCGGCTCGGGCAAGGACGATGCCGGCATCAGGCGCAATTGGGCGGCGCTCGACGCCGTCGAATTGGTGCCGCGCTACGGCGTGATGCCGGCGCTGCCGCCCTGCGATGTCGAACTGTTCGGCCGCCGCTATGCGGCGCCGATCGGCATTGCGCCGATGGGCGGCCCGGCGGTGGTGTGGCCCGGCGCCGACATTTATCTGGCGCGCGCCGCGCAGCGCGCCCGCATCCCCTATACGCTCGGCACCGTCGGCTGCGCCACCATCGAGACAATCGCCGACGTGGCGCCGGACGTGTTCTGGTTCCAGCTTTACCGCGCCGCCGGCAACGATCACGCCATCGGCTTCGATCTGGTCCGCCGCGCCCAGGCCGCGGGCTGTCATGCGCTGGTGCTCACCATGGACGTGCCGGTGCGCACGACTCGGGCGCGCGAAGTGGTGGTCGGGCTCGGCGGCGCGTTCCATCCCGACCTGAAGATGATGCTGCAGATGATGCGCTCGCCGGCCTGGTCCATGGCGCTGCGCAAGAACGGCATTCCGCGCTTTTCCAATCTGCGCGCATACGCGGGCGACAATGTTTCCATCAACGAGATGGTGGCGTTTGCCCGCCGTGAGATGGGCGGCGCCTTCACGTGGGAGGAGATCGCTCGCTATCGCGACCGCTGGAAAGGTCCGCTGATCGTCAAGGGCATTTTGCATCCGCAGGACGCCGAGAAGGCGGTGTCGCTCGGCGTCGACGGCCTGTTCGTGTCCAATCACGGCGGACGGCAGATCGAGGCGCTGCCGGCGCCGATCGACGTGCTGCCGGCCATCGTGCGGCAGGTCCGCGGCCGCGCCACGGTGATGATGGATTCCGGCATCCGGAGCGGCACCGATGTGGTGCGCGCCTATGCGCTCGGTGCTGCCGCGGCCTTTGCCGGCAAGGCATTCCTCTGGGGTCTCGGCGCGCTCGGCGAGGAGGGGCCCGGCCACGTCATCGATCTGTTGATCGAGGAGACGCAGTCGGCGCTGGGTCAGCTCGGCGCCCACACGCCGGCCGAGGCGCGCTCGGTCGTCATCCGCCATAACGGCGCGCTGCAGTTTTAATCATCCTGCGCTCTGCCATGCAGGTCGCGCAGTGGCGCCGGCCCGATGCGGCCTGTACAAGCCGACTCATGACTGTGCTCGCCATCCCTGCAATCGATGCTGCCGACGACCGGCTCGCCGCGCGCAATGCGCTGGTGCTCGCCATCGGGCAAGCTTTGGCCGGCGGCAATGCGACCGTCATCACCGCCACCACCGGCATCATCGGCTCGATGCTCGCGCCAGACCCGGCCCTGGTGACGGTGCCGATCAGCACCATGGTGCTCGGCATTTGGATCGGTACCTTGCCGGTGGGCCTGCTGGCCAAGGCGTTCGGCCGCCGCTTTGCCCTGCAGACTGGCTCGGTCTTCGGCATGCTCTCCGGCCTCGTCTCGTATACGGCCGTGCTGCATGGCTCGTTTGCGCTATTGCTGCTCGGCACGTTTTGCGGCGGCCTCTACGCGGCTGCACATCAATCCTACCGCTTCGCTGCCGCAGACACGGCGAGTCCGCAGTTTCGGCCCAAGGCGGTGTCCTGGGTACTCGCCGGCGGCGTCTTTGCCGCGATCATCGGCTCGCAGCTCGTCATCTTCACCAAGGATCTGATTCCCGCCTCTCTGTTCGCCGCCACGTTTCTCGGGCAATCGGTCTGCGCTGCGCTCGCCGCCGGCGTACTGGTCTTCGTGAAAATCCCGCGTCCGCGAGTGTCGCATTCGTTTGCCGACGGTCGCCCGCTCCTGGAGATCGTCCGTCAGCCGCGCTTCATCGTTGCTGCCGCATGCGGCATGGCAAGCTACGCCATGATGAACATGGTCATGACATCGGCGCCGCTCGCCATGGTGATGTGCAACCATTCGGTCAACCAAGCCGCGTTCGGCATTCAGTGGCACGTGATCGGAATGTATGCGCCGAGTTTCATAACCGGTTCGCTGATCTTGAGGTTTGGCGTGCACCGCATGATGGCGCTCGGCCTCGCCATGATCGTCGGCGCCGCCGCGACAGGGCTTGCCGGTATCGCGCTGTGGAATTTCTGGATCGGGCTGGCGGTGCTCGGCGTCGGCTGGAATTTCGCCTTCATCAGCGCCACGACGCTGGTCACCGAATGCCACGACCCGCACGAGCGCAACAAGGTCCAGGCGTTCAACGACTTTCTGGTATTCGGCTCGATGGCGCTGGGCTCGTTCTCGTCCGGCGCGCTGCTGTCGAGCTACGGCTGGAGCGCTGTCAACGAAATGGTGTTTCCCGTGGTCCTGGTGGCGGCGCTGCTGCTCGCCTGGGGCTCGCTCATCCGCCAGCCCAATCCGGTGTGAATCTTCGGAGCCCGGATGGGCGGAGCGCAATCCGGCAGCGGCTTTGATGCTATAATAATCCCTTCCCGGATTGCGCTTCGCTCCATCCGGGCTATGGCAAGGGGAGGATGATTGCATGGCCAAGGCACGCGGAATGCGCAAGGCAGCAAAGCGTCCGGCGACAAGGACTCGGTCGCAAAAATCCACGCGCCGGCCGCGCAAAACGGCGCGAACGCAGGTCGCAACCGCGCCAAAGACCAAAAAGAGTCCGCGCCGGCAGCGGTTCGTGGCCAGCCATCTCGAACCCGGCGCGTTCAAGGAGGGGCTGCGCGCTTACGCCCAGTACCGCGACCTCTCGATCGCCGCCGCCACCGGCGGCCTCGTGGTGGCGCACGTGATCAAGATGGTCCCGCCGTGCGATCCTGCTGTGGTATCGAAGCGGCACTATCACGACGTCGAGTTCCAGATGATCTACGTGCTCAAGGGCTGGATCAAAGGCGAGTACGAGGGCGACGTCGTCACCATGCGCGAAGGCTCGTGCTGGCTGCAGCCGCCGCGTATCAAGCACGCCGTGCTCGACTACTCGGACGACTGCGAGCTTCTCGAAATCGTCCTGCCGGCCGATTTCAAGACGGTGGAGCTGGAATAGGCGGTCTTTCTACGCCGCATCTACATCCCGCGGCTCGGCGCCGCCGCCAGGAACGCGCGCAACTGCTCGGCATAAAATTTTGCATTGCCGGTCGTGCCGTGGCCGCGGGTCTCGTCGCTCGCCGGGATCAGATAAAGCTTGCCGTTCTTCACGCGCTTGAGCGCGCGCTCCATGATGCCGGATTCCGGCGGGTTGCGTTCGTCGTCAGCCGCATTGATGGCGAGCAGCGCCGCGTCGATGCGCTCCAATCCGGGCGCGGCGTCATAGTCGGCCGACGAGCCCCATTGGTAGATGAAATCGTTGGCATCGGCGGAAGACGGCGCCGCCAGCCGCTCGTCGACCAATTTGCTGGCGAGCGCATTGGTCGGCGCCTGTTTCTGGTAGGCGAGGTTTCCACCGCTCGTCGCAAGGCCGAAGAACACGCTGGCGAGCCGCAGCGACGGCGGCTGTCTGGTATAATTGCCGTTGTCATATTGCGGATCGTTGCGGATGAACTCGATCATCATCCGCCGCAGCATCCAGTTTCGGCTCGCCATGGCGGTCGGCTGCGCCGCCATCGGCACCAGCACATCCATGAAGCCGGGATACCGCTCGCCCCACATCCAGGTCTGCATGCCGCCCATGGAGTTGCCCATGACGAGACGCAGATGCCGCAAACCGAGGCCCTCGGTGATGACGCGGTACTGCGCCTGCACCATGTCGTCGTAATTGTAGGCGGGAAATTTCGTGCGCAGGCCCTCGGACGGTCGCGTTGAATGCCCGGCGCCGATCGCGTCCGGCAAAATGATAAAGTATTTGCCGGCATCGAGCGGCTGCCCGGGGCCGAACATTTCGTCGGCAAACGCCTTGGTCAGGAAGTTGGCACCGGAGCCGCCGGTGCCGTGGAGCAGCAGGACCGGCGCGCCGGTGGGCTCGCCGATCGTGGTGTAATGCAGCCGCAGCTCGTGCATCACCTCGCCGGTATGGAATTTAAAATCGCGCGCAATGAAGTCGCCCTGGCGGGGCGCCGGGTAATCGGCTGCGAAAGCGGGGGCACAAAGCCCCGCGGTGACAATGACCCACGCGGCGACCAAGCGTGCTGCGGACATGTGGCCCTCCCTCCAGTGGTGGTTTGTTGTCGCGGCAAGACTAGACCATTTTCCGCCGGCTTTGAATTCGGCGCAAAGCGGCCCGGAAAAGGGCTCGCCGTTGCGCACTTTTCCGGCGATTGTGAAATTCTGGAAAGCGTGCTGCCGGTGGTTTTCACGACGGTGGAGGTGGAATAGACGGTTAGCTAAAGGTTTGCATCACGATCCTTTGATCCACTTGATTTCTCAGGGCTGCTTTCAGGTCGCGGCGGATGTCGCTATCAGAGCGGCTTGGCTCGGTCGAAAATGAGCGTGAAAGCCACCGGCCGACAGCTCAATTGCGATAAATAAAGCCACACTTCCACCGTACGGGCCTCACCCGCTACCATGCCCCTCACAAGCCTCGGGAAAGCCATGAGACGGCGCTCCAGAGCAGGTCCAGCGGTCAAGCCGCGGCGCCGCAAGGCGGCAGCGCCAGAGCGCCCCGGCGGACCTGAACCGACGCGACCGCGCAGCTCATCTGCTCCTGGCCGGACATCCGAGATCGCGCAGCTTGGCCGCGACCTTTCGGAAGCGCGTCAGCAGCAAACCGCTACCGCCGACGTGCTGCGCATCATCAGCGCGTCGCCCAGCGATTTGCGGCCGGTGTTCGATGCGCTTGCCGAGAATGCCGCCCGCTTGTGTCACGGCTTTGATGTCTACATTCAGCTGCGCGAGGGCGATCTGGTGCGCTACGTCGCGCACTATGGAGATGTCATTCCGGGTGCTCCGGTCGTCGGCGACACCAGGCCGCTGACGCCGGGGCTGGTCATCGGCCGCGCCATGCTCGAATCCAGGCTCATCCACCTCCTCGACCTGCAAGCTGAGTCCAAAGAATTTCCCGAAGGCAGCGCCATTGCCCGGCGCGATGGCTATCGCGCCATCGTCGCCGTTCCTCTGATGCGCGAAGGTCATGCGATCGGCACCATCGCGGTCCGTCGTCTGGAAGCAACGCTGTTCTCCGACAGGGAAGTCGAGCTGCTCTCGAATTTCGCCGCGCAAGCGGTCATCGCCATCGAGAACGCCCGGCTGCTCAATGAGTTGCGGCAGCGGACGGGAGATTTGAGCGAATCGCTCGAGCAGCAAACGGCCTCGTTCGAGGTCATGAAGGTGATCAGCTCGTCGCGGGGCCAGTTGGAGCCGGTTTTTCGTTCCATCCTGGAGAACGCGACGCGAATTTGCGGAGCCAGAACCGGGATATTGTTCCGCTTTGACGACGGTGTTTACACGGCCTACGCGACCCTCGGCGTGACCGCCGAATACAATGAATATCTTGAGCGAGGACCCATCCGCCCTGGTCCAGGGACTGGCCTGAGCCGGATCGCCGCCGGTGAGCAAACTGTCCACATCGTCGATACCCAAGTCGGGCAGGCTTACGCCGACCGTGAGCCGCTTCGGGTCGCGACAGCTGAATTGCTCGGCGCGCGAAGTCTTCTCAACGTGCCGATGCTCAAGGAAGGTCAATTGATCGGAGCGATCGGTATCTACCGGCAAGAGGTGCGGCCGTTTACCGACAAGCAGGTCGAGCTGATCACCAATTTTGCCGCCCAGGCCGTGATCGCGATCGAGAACGCCCGGCTCTTGCATGAGCTGAGCCAACGCACCGAGCAGCTGGAGATGCGCTCGCAGGAAATCGCCCGCCTGAACTCGCAGCTCGAAGAGCGAGTGAGCGAACAGGTTGGCGAGATCAGGCGGATGAGCCGGCTACGCCGCTTCCTGCCGCCGCAAGTTGCCGACCTGATCGTCGCGTCCGGAGCGGAAAAGCAGCTGGAAAGCCATCGCCGGGAAATTACGGCGCTGTTCTGCGACCTGCGCGGATTTACCGGCTTCTCGGAAAGCTCGGATCCCGAAGACGTCATGGCGCTGTTGCGCGACTACCATGCGGCGATCGGCAAAATCATCTTCACGTATGGCGGCACGCTGGAGCGATTTGCCGGTGACGGCGTGATGGTCATTTTCAATGATCCGGTGCCGGTCGAGAACCCGGCGCTTCAGGCCGTACTGATGGCGCTGGATATGCGCAGCGCCATCGGCACGTTGATCGAGCGATGGCGCCTCCTCGGTCATGATCTCGGATTTGGAATCGGTATTGCGCATGGTTTCGCGACACTCGGCACGATCGGATTCGAGGGTCGCTTCGATTATGCCGCGATTGGCATGGTTTCGAGTATCGCGTCCCGCCTCTGCGATGAAGCGAAACCGGGTCAAATCCTTGTCAGCCCGCGTGTGTTGGTAGCGGTCGAACAGGTGGTGACGGTCGAGACCGTTGGCGAATTTGCACTCAAGGGCATCCGCCGCCCGATGATGACTTACAACGTGCTCGCCTCCTCGGCGTCGCAGTCGGCCTGACCTCTTTGGTGCCCTTTCCGCCATTCTGCTGCCGCGCACCCAGTCCGGCCGGTCTCCAAAGCAGACATTGGCGGGCGGTACCGCATTGAGAACGGCGATCGCTCTAGGTCGGTGCCGGGTGCAGCGCAGAAAGCGAGAGTTCCTAATTCGACCTCCGCGCCATCCGTATTCGCTCTTTAACACATGCCCAAAAGCTTGGAGCACCGAAGCAGGACGTCATTTTTCCTCTTGGGCCAAGGAAATGCACGAACCAAGCGGCCAAAAGTGCACCGACAACCGTTGCCGCTACCCACATAGCCATCTCTCGTCCCATCTTTCGCCTCCCTCATCTTTCGGCCCTGTGCTCCGCCATGGGCGTCGGATCACGACACTACCCGGAACGCCGCGCCGTTGCGTGGCTGAGCGTTTTATGCGATGTCCGCGGCGATTTCGGCGACCTGCGGGCTTGATCGCGCGGCGGGCGCCTTCCACTACCTTTCGGGCCGGACCGACAGGTCCGGCCCTCACAACAGCCGAGGTTCCCTGCCATGAACGTCTTGTGGCTCATTATTATTAGCGGCGTTTTGGCCGTGCTCTACGCCATCTGGGCCACCTATTCGGTGATGCAGGCCGACCCCGGCAGCGACCGCATGCAGCAGATCGCGGCCGCGGTACGCGAGGGTGCGCAGGCCTACTTGCGCCGGCAATACACCACCATCGCCGTGGTCGGTGTGATCATCTTCCTCATCGTCGGCTTCTTCCTCGGCTGGCTGGTCGGCATCGGCTTTGCGATCGGCGCCATCCTGTCGGGCTCGGCCGGCTTTATCGGCATGAACGTCTCGGTGCGGGCCAACGTGCGCACCGCGCAAGCCGCGATCGGCTCGCTGGCCGGCGGCCTGGAGCTCGCCTTCCGCTCCGGCGCCATTACCGGCCTTTTGGTAGCGGGCCTCGCGCTCCTCGGCGTGACCGTCTACTTCGGCATTCTCACCCAAGGGCTGCATCTGGCGCCCAACGACCGCACCGTGGTCGACTCACTGGTGGCGCTCGGCTTCGGCGCCTCGCTGATCTCGATCTTCGCCCGTCTCGGCGGCGGCATCTTCACCAAGGGCGCCGACGTCGGCGGCGACCTGGTCGGCAAAGTCGAGGCCGGCATTCCCGAGGACGATCCACGCAACCCGGCCACCATTGCCGACAACGTCGGCGATAATGTCGGCGACTGCGCCGGCATGGCGGCCGACCTGTTCGAGACCTATGCGGTGACCACGGTCGCCACCATGGTGCTGGCGGCGATCTACTTCCGCACCGTGTCGCCCGAGGCGGTAACGCGGATGATGACGTTTCCGCTCGCCATCGGCGGGGTGTGCATCATCGCCTCGATCATCGGTACATTCTTCGTCAAGCTCGGCGCCAACCAGTCGATCATGGGCGCGCTCTACAAGGGCATGATCGCGACCGCGATCCTGTCGCTGATCGGCATCGCTGCCGTTGTTTATTGGCTGATCGGATTCGGTCCGCTCGCCGGCGTCAAATATTCGGGCGCCGACCTGTTCGCGTGCGGCGTCACCGGTCTGGTCGTGACCGGGCTGATCATCTGGATCACCGAATACTATACCGGCACGAATTATCGGCCAGTGCGCTCGATCGCAATCGCTTCAGTGACCGGCCACGGCACCAACGTGATTCAGGGTCTCGCGGTGTCGCTCGAGGCCACGGCAATGCCGGCTTTGGTCATCATCGCCGGCATCCTGGTGAGCTACAATCTCGCCGCCCTGTTCGGCATTGCGATCGCGGTCACGACCATGCTGGCGCTCGCCGGCATCGTGGTCGCGCTCGACGCCTTCGGGCCGGTGACCGACAACGCCGGCGGCATCGCCGAGATGGCCGGGCTGCCCAAGGAAGTGCGCAAGTCGACCGATGCGCTGGACGCGGTCGGCAACACCACCAAGGCGGTGACCAAAGGCTACGCCATCGGCTCTGCCGGTCTCGGCGCGCTGGTGCTGTTCGCCGCCTATAACGAAGATCTCAATTTCTTCATCGGCAACGCGTCGTCGCATCCGTATTTCAACGGCGTGTCGCTGAACTTCTCGCTGAGCAACCCATACGTGGTCGCCGGCCTCTTGTTTGGGGGACTGCTGCCGTATCTGTTCGGCGCGATGGGCATGACCGCAGTCGGCCGCGCTGCCTCCTCGATCGTCGAAGAGGTGCGCCGGCAATTCCGCGAACGGCCCGGCATCATGAAGGGCACCGACAAGCCCGATTACGGCCGCGCCGTCGACCTGCTGACGCGCGCCGCGATCAAGGAAATGATCGTGCCGTCGCTGTTGCCGGTGCTGTCGCCGATCTTTGCGTACTTCGTGGTCTACTTCATCGCCGGCGGCGGCGCGGCCGGCAAATCGGCGGCGTTCTCCGCGGTCGGCGCCATGCTGCTCGGCGTCATCGTCACCGGCCTGTTCGTGGCGATCTCGATGACCTCGGGCGGCGGCGCCTGGGACAACGCCAAGAAATACATCGAGGACGGCCATTACGGCGGCAAGGGCTCCGATGCCCACAAGGCCGCGGTGACCGGCGACACGGTCGGCGATCCCTACAAGGACACCGCCGGACCGGCAGTGAACCCGATGATCAAGATCACCAACATCGTGGCACTGTTGCTGCTTGCTGTCTTGGCGCACTGATCAGAAATCAGTAATTGGTAATCGGTAATCAGAACAAAGAAACGGCGGCTGCACGGCCGCCGGTTCCGTTTCTGGCGTTCGGGTGCGTGATATATCGTGCGACGACCGTCAGGTCGTCTTGTCGGCAATGATTCGGAAGATGCCGTTGATGATCGACAGGTCGGCGCCGCTGGTCGGCGTGGTGCGGCTGATGAAGTCGAATACCTTGCCGTCCTTCAGCCCGTATTCGGCAAGCCGTTGCACCCGGCGGTTCTTGTCGAAATAGACCGCGATCACGCGCTGGTCGACGATCTTGGTTGGCATGAAGGAGACCGACCGCTCCGCGCGCTGCGAGATGTAATAGAACGCTTCGCCGCTGACGGTGGCGACGGTGGACGGCGTGCCGAGCACCAGCAGCACCTGCTCCTGCGAGGCACCGAGCGGGATCTGCTGCAGCGCGCCGTCCGGCAGCACGTAGCCGCGCTGAAATGTCTCGCCGAAGCAGCCGCCGGGGAGCGCGCCGAGTGCCAACACCACAAGGCACGCCGCCGTGGTGCGCCGCGCGCCGATTTTTTGGCCCTGACCAACCGCCGTCTTGCCCCGCATCACCGCTCCACCTTGCACCCGGCCGCTGCCTGCCGTAGCCCCATAGCGCCGTCCGGGCAAAAGCTGCAAGCGGAGATGATATCCGAATTGCCCGCGCCAGCCCCGGGCCGGCATCGCGAATTTAGGACTAACCCCATGATCCTGCGGCCATTTCGGCGCAGCCGCAGCGCCACCAACATCGCCTCCCTCTATGGCGCCATCGTGGCGCAGGCGCGCCTGCCGGCATTCTATGTCGAATTCGGCATCCCTGACACGATCGAAGGCCGATTCGACCTGCTCGTCCTCCATCTCGTGCTGATGCTGCGGCGGTCGTCGCGGGCCGGCGAGCGCGGGCGAGAGTTCGGCCAGCGGCTTTTCGACGCCTTTTGCCGCGACCTTGACGGCAATTTGCGCGAGATGGGCGTCGGCGACCTCACCGTGCCGAAGCGCATGCGGCATTTCGGTGAGGCCTTTTATGGCCGGCAGGCCGCCTATCTCGCGGCGCTCGCGGCCGAAAACTCCGCGGAGTTTGAAAACGCCCTGTCGCGCAATATCTTACACGGCGAGGGCGGCGATCCTCGCGCCGCCGGTCTGGCGCGCTATGCGCGCGAGGCCGCTCGCCAGTTGGATGCTCAGGAGGATGCCCGCCTGTTCGGCGGCGCGATGGATTTTCCCCAGCCCGAGGCCTTTGCAGATGCGCGAGCATAAACGGCAGCAACCCGAGATGCCGTGGCGGGTTCCGGTCGCGGTCGCGGACATTGCCGAGACCGGCGAGCACATGAACCTAGCCGCCGATGCCGAAACGCGGGCTGCTATCGCGCGGGTGGCGGCACTGCGCGACCTGCCACGGCTCGCGGCGAGCTTCGATCTGTTGCCCCAGAGCGGTGGCGGACTGCGCGTGACCGGCCGGGTTTCGGCCACGGTCGGCCAGACCTGCGTGGTTACGCTCGAGCCGCTGACCAATGAGGTCGAGGAGGAGATCAACCTGCTTTACATGCCGTCGGCCGCGGCCGCCGCCGCGGACGATGAGTCTGAGGCCGAGATCGAGCCGAAATGGGGTGAGCCGGAGCCGCTGATCGCCGGCACGGTCGATCTCGGCGTACTCGCCACCGAGTTTCTCATCCTTGGGCTCGATCCGTACCCACGCAAGCCTGGCGCCGTGTTCGAGGGACCACGCGACGATCGGCCCGAGCCGGGGCCGTTTGCCGATCTTGCCGGCCTGATGAAGAACCGCAATGGCTCCTGAGTGCTGTTGTGTCGGCGCGCCGAACCGCTATTGTCGCGCTCGCTTTCGACCCGCCTCCTTCCGGAACTAGCAAGCCAATCCTGCGATGCCAGACAAGGTCCGCATTGCGCTCGATGCGATGGGGGGAGACCACGGTCCGGCTGTGGTCATTGCCGGGGCCGAGCTGGCGCTGGCGCGGAATCCGGCGAGCGAGTTCCTGTTCTTCGGCGATGCCGCGCAGGTGGCGCCGCTGATCGATGCACGGCCGGAGCTCAAGGCGGTGTCACAGCTCACTCATACCGAGGTGGCGGTGCGCATGGACGCCAAGCCGAGCCAGGCGCTGCGCTATGGCCGCTGGAAATCGTCGATGTGGCTCGCCATCGCGGCGGTCAAGAAAGGCGACGCCGATGTCGCGATCTCGGGCGGCAATACCGGCGCGTTGATGGCCATGGCCAAGTTCGAGCTGAAGATGCTGCCCGGTATCGACCGTCCGGCGATTGCGGCGGTGTGGCCCACGCTGCGCGGCAAATCCATTGTGCTCGATCTCGGCGCCTCGATCGGTGCCGATGCCGAGCACCTCGTCAATCTCGCCATGATGGGCGCGGCAACGGCGCGCATCCTGCTCGGCATCGCGCGGCCGAGCGTCGGTCTCCTCAACATCGGGGTCGAGGAGGTGAAGGGGCTCGAGCCGGTGCGTGAGGCCGGCCGCATGCTGCGCGAGGAGAAATTGCCGGACTTCGACTATGTCGGCTTCGTCGAAGGCGACGATATCGGCCCGGGCAAGGTCGACGTCGTCGTTACCGAAGGTTTTGCCGGCAATATCGCCCTGAAAACCGCCGAAGGCACGGCGCGGCAAATGGGCGAATACGTCAAGAACGCGATGAGCCGCACGATCGGCGCCCGCATCGGCTATCTGTTTGCCCGCTCCGGGTTTCGCGAGCTGAAGGAGCGCCTCGACCCGCGCCGCTCCAACGGCGGGGTGTTTCTCGGCCTCAACGGCATCGTGATCAAGAGCCACGGCGGCACCGATGCGGAAGGCTTTGCGGCGGCGATCGAGGTTGGCCACGGTGCGGTGCGCGACGAGCTGTTGGCCAAGATCAGCTTCGCGCTCGGTCGTCATCGCGATTATCAGCGCCATGCGCTTGGCGGAGCAGCCTCGTGACGGTGCGCCGCTCGGTCATTCTCGGCTGCGGCAGCTATCTGCCGCACCAGGTCCTCACCAACGAGGATTTGGCGCGCAAGGTCGAAACCTCCGATGAGTGGATCGTCCAGCGCACCGGGATTCACGAACGGCGGATCGCGGCGGCCGGCGAAACGACCTCGCAAATGGCGACCAACGCGGCCCGCTCCGCGCTCGCGCATGCGCATGTCGAGGCCGGCTCCATCGATCTCATCGTGCTGGCGACCTCGACGCCCGACAATACGTTCCCCGCTAGTGCGGTGTCGGTGCAGGCCGAGCTCGGCATCAGCCGCGGCGCCGCATTCGACCTGCAAGCGGTGTGCTCCGGCTTCGTGTATGGCCTCGCCACCGCTGACGCGCTCTTGAAGTCCGGCGCGTTCTCGCGGGCGCTCGTGATCGGCTCTGAGACTTTTTCCCGCATTCTCGACTGGACCGACCGCTCGACCTGTGTGCTGTTCGGCGACGGCGCCGGCGCCGTTGTGCTCGACGCCCAGGAGCAGCCGGACACGCGCGAGGCGCGTGGCATTCTTACGATCCATCTGCGTTCGGACGGCCGCCACAAATCGAAGCTCTATGTCGACGGCGGGCCATCCTCGACCGGCACCGTCGGCCATCTGCGCATGGAGGGTCGCGAGGTTTTCAAGCACGCGGTGGCGATGATCACCGACGTCGTGGAGGATGCGTTCAAGGCGACCGGCTATACGGCCGAGGACATCGACTGGTTCATTCCGCACCAGGCCAACAAACGGATCATCGACGGCTCGGCGCACAAGCTTGGCATCGCGCCCGGTAAAATCGTCACCACCGTGGACCGCCACGGCAATACCTCGGCGGCCTCGATCCCGCTGGCGCTATCCGATGCGGTCACCGAGCGCCGCATCAAGCGCGGCGACCTGCTGTTGTTCGAGGCCATGGGCGGCGGGTTCACCTGGGGCGCGGCATTGGTCCGCTGGTAGACTCAAAGTTCCGGGTCTGAGGGGCGGGCGGGCGACGAGTCTGGGGGGTGGGCCGGAAGCCCGTTGACCCTGCCCCGACAAGCTCATATCCTTGATAATTCAGGGCGATAGAGGTCTTCGGTAGGGACCGGTCGCCGACCTGGCGGGGCTGGCCATGGCGGGAAAGACTGTAACGCGAGCCGATCTGTGCGAGGCGGTCTACCAGAGAGTCGGTCTGTCGCGCAGCGAGTCGGCTTCGCTCGTAGAACTTGTATTGCAGGAAATTACCGACTGTTTGGAGCGTGGCCAGACCGTGAAGTTGTCGTCGTTCGGCTCGTTCGTGGTGCGCAAGAAGGGGCAGCGCATCGGACGTAACCCGAAGACCGGCAAGGAAGTGCCAATCTCGCCGCGTCGTGTCATGGTGTTCAAGCCGTCTGCGATTCTCAAGCAGCGCATCAATCCCAATTCCGGCAGCAAGCCGGAGGCGTAAGCAGCGGCGCCCGGCACGGGTGAGAGGGCCAGCCATTGGACAAGGCGCCGGAAGCCTTCCGCACCATCAGCGAAGTCGCTGACGAGATCGACGTGCCGCAGCACGTGCTGCGCTTCTGGGAAAGCCGGTTCACGCAAATCCGCCCGATGAAACGCGGCGGCGGCCGGCGCTTCTATCGGCCCGAGGACGTCGATCTGTTGCGCGGCGTTCGCCATCTGCTCTACGGCGAGGGCTACACGATCCGCGGCGTGCAGCGCATCCTGCGCGAGCAGGGCATTGCCTTCGTGCAAGACGTTTGGCGCGCCGGCGCCGCGCAGCCGCCGGCGCAATCCGACGACGATTTGATCGAAGACGACGGCGACGAGGCGCGGCATACCGATGCCGTACAAGCCGCTCGGTCGCTATTTGCCAATGCGGCACCGCGCGAACGCTCGGACGAAGTCCCAACACCGGTGCGTCGCGAACCGACATTCCAATCGCCGGCCGCCGACAAGCCCAAGGCGGCAGGACTCGGTAGCGAAGCGCGTGGTCGATTGCGCGCGGCGCTGGAAGAGTTGGTCGAATGCCGCCGTCTGCTCGAAGGGGCCCTGGCGAACCATGTCTCTGCCGAGGCCGGTGCTGACGGTGGGTAACGCTCCAGCGGGAGAGCGTGGCCGTTCGCGGTCCGTTACCGCCCGCTGAGCGCCAACCTCCGCTCCCGTGCGGCGCTGATGAACGCCGCGTAACTCCAGGTCAGATGCGATGCGGACATCGGCGCGCCGCTGGTGCGGTCGATTTGCTCCGAGAGCGCGCCATCCGCGGGAACAAATGCGCGCAGTGTCGTCATATAGGCGTCGCCGTGTGCGATCAGGTCGCGGCGCCGCCATCCTTGCCGCCGCGCTCGCCGGTAGCAGAGACCAGCGGCGGCAAGCGTGGTCGGATACCAGGCGCCGCCGCCGAAATAGCGGTCCCGGCGCGAGCGGCCGAGCGCCGGCCCGGCAGTGCACGTGTGGTTGATCGGGAACTCGCGGGCAAACAGCGCTTCGATGGCGGTTTGCGTTGTCTCCAGCCGCGGGTCGCCGATGCTGTGCGGACCGTCGGGCAGGTCGGCATCCCAGGCGCCGAGCAGCGTTAACGCGTCCAAGAGGTCATCAGCTGTTTCCGCTGCGGCGGGCCGCATCGCGCTCAGCACCTGGTGGCGTTCCGACCAATACTGCTCCAGGCCCTTGCGCAGTTTTTGCTCGGCTTCGTCCCTTTCTTTTGTTTGATCGTTCGCGACCCAGGTGCGGCCATGAACGAGCGCGGCCAGCTGCACGAGCTCGACGTAATAGTGGTTGGCATGCTGCTCGGGTTCTTCCCACGGCCCGATGCAAGGTTTGCCGGCATGCGCGACGGTGAATGCGAGGTCGCGGCGCAACAGCCGTGCCAGCTCGTCGGTTAACGCGCTGCCGGCCTGCAGATAGCGCAGGCAGGCAAGCGCCCGCAGCGCCGGTCCGTCATATTGCGGCCGCGACCAGTGGAAAATATCGAGCGTGCCGTCGGGATTGAACCGCGGCTCGGCAAGCAGCGCGTCGCTGCCGAGGGCGTGAATCTCGGCTTCCTTGCGGAGGAATTTTTGATCGTTCGTCGCGCACGCACCCGTCGCACGGGACAGCGCGAGCAAATAACGCTCGTCAGGTTCGGCGAGCTTGAGCGAAAAGCGCACAAAGTCTTCAAAATGCTTTCGCCAGCGCGCTTGTTCCGTGGCGCTCGGCGCCTCCTCCATCAGCTCGGCGACCGTGCGCATGACCAGCGCCGCATCGCGCACCCAATGGAAAAAGTAATCCGGTCGCGGATCCCAATCGGCAAAAACCGGCGACGCCAGCACTGAGCCTACGGCCGGGGTGACGGCTTGACCGAAGCGCTCACGCCGCCGGCACAGATGCGTTGCCGATATCGCACGCTCGAGTGCCACAATGCTCGTGGCGTTCTGACGCGCGATCCATGCGTCCAGCGATGCCATCGTATAACCGAAGCGGCGTAAGTTGTTATTGTACAGAGGTCGCGGCGCGGGTATTGCGCGGCAGCTCCAAGCACGGAAGGCGCATGTGCGCAACGGGCGCGATGGAACCGCGGAGTTCCATGGCGCCATCAATTGCTCGCATTTGCCGCGCTTAAGGGCGCGCAGGTGTGAGGGTGATTCAACAGCATGGCTATGACGCTGGCCCGGAAGGTCGTCGACGACCTTTCCGGCGGCTCCGATCCACATTGCCGTAGTGAGCAGGCGCGGTCGCAGGTGAGCGATTGCGATTGCGGCGACGCGGGCTCCATCGGCGAAATCGATTTTCGTCCGCCTGCCGCCGAATACAAAGAGCGCTCGGCACTTTCGGAAAGCGCCGTTTTGCTGCGTGCGCTGTGGCGTTCGCCGCAGCGGCTGCGCGCCCTTCTGCTTGCCGCCGGCATTGTCGCGGTCCTGCTCGGCAACATGGTCGGCCAGCTGCGGCTGAACACCTGGAACGGTGCGTTCTTCGACGCGGTGGCACAGCGCAGCCTCAATGGTCTCGGCCACCAATTGCTGGTATTCGCCGCGCTGATCGCCGTGCTGCTGACTCTCGTGGTCGGCCAGACCTGGATGCAGCAGATGCTCAAGGTGCGGCTGCGCGAGTGGCTCACCCAGCATTTGCTCGACGCGTGGCTCACGTCCGGCCGGCTCTATCGCTTGGCATTGGCGGGGCCGATCGGTGCCAATCCGGACCAGCGCATCGAAGAAGACACCCGTAAGCTCACCGAGCTCTCCGCAAGCCTCGGCGTTGGTCTGTTCCAGGCAACACTGCTGCTGGTGAGCTTCATCGGCATTCTGTGGGTCTTGTCCGATCAGCTCGTCTTCGTGGTCGGCGGCACCCGCTTCACCATTCCGGGCTACATGGTGTGGTGCGCGGTGGTTTATGCCGGCATCGGCTCGCTGCTGACGTGGCGTGTCGGCAGGCCGCTGATCCGATTGAACGCCGACCTCTACGCCAAGGAAGCCGAATTGCGCTTCGCGTTGGTGCGCGTCAGCGAAAGCGCCGAAAGCATCGGCTTGTTTGGCGGCGAACGGGACGAGCGCCGGCAGCTCGACCGCAATCTCGATCGAGTCATCGGCTCGATGCGGCATTTATCCGGCGCGTTGTCGCGGCTGACCTGGATCACGTCGGGCTATGGCTGGATCGCCATCGTGGTGCCAATTCTGGTGGCGTTGCCGGGCTATTTCAGCGGCGGCCTGACGCTGGGCGGGCTGATGATGGTGGTCGGCGCATTCAACCAGGTGCAATCGTCGCTGCGCTGGTTCGTCGATCAGTTTCCCTCGATTGCCGATTGGCGCGCCACGCTGCATCGCGTCAGCGCGTTCAAGGCGGCGATCGAAAAGCTCGACGAGATCGACAAGGGCGTCGACACGATCAGCCTCGTCGCGCATCCCGAGAGGATGCTGGCGTTCGAAAGCGTCAGCGTTCTCACCGCCGACGGCCGGGTGGTGATTGCCGAAGCGACCGTTGACATCGAGCGGGGCGAGCGCGTGCTGATCGTCGGCGAATCCGGCATTGGCAAAAGCACGCTGTTCCGCGCCGTCGCCGGGCTGTGGCCCTGGGGCAGCGGCACCATTCGGCTGCCCAACCGCAACGACGTGATGTTCATGCCGCAGCGGCCGTATCTGCCGCTCGGAACCATGCGGGCCGCGATCACCTATCCGGATCCGCCCGATGCTTACACCACGGCCGAGGTGGCCGCGGTGATGCGGCGGGTCGGGCTGAAGGAATTCGTGTCGGTGCTCGACCGGCAAGCGCGGCTCGACAAGATATTGTCGCTCGGTCAGCAGCAGCTCATCGGCTTTGCGCGGCTCATGCTGCACCGGCCGACCTGGGTGTTTCTCGACGAGGCCACCTCCGCGCTCGACGAGCTCAGCCAGCGCCGCGTCATGTCGATCTTCGACCACGAATTGCGCAGCGCGAGCCTGCTGAGCATCGGCCATCGGCCGGGGCTCGAAGCATTCCACACCCGCACCCTGCATCTCGTCCGTACCCCGGCAGGAGCCAAGCTCTACCACGACAGCCGATGCGAACCGGTCGAAGCCGACGAGCAACCGCAGACGCCGCTTAACGCGAAAACGCTGGCGCCGGTGTAGCCTTTGCCATCATTGCGAGGAGCCCCCGAAGGGGCGACGAAGCAATCCAGGGCCGGGTACGCCGACTCTGGATTGCTTCGCTTCGCTCGCAATGACGGATGCAAGGCGCTCTACGGCCGGCACTGCGCCTTCGGAAAATATTGATAGAGCCAGGTTTCGGTTAGCGTCTTGCCGTCGAGCCGCAGATAGCAGCGCAATTGGATCGGCTCGTTGCCGGGCGCGGCGAGATCGAACAGCGCGCGCCACGTTTCGGTGCCGACCACCTTGATCACGTAGCCATGGCTGATCTTGCCGCGTGATACTGTCACGACCGGCTCGACGTCGTACCGCGGCGCTATTTTGGCTAACGGGCCGCCGGCGAAATCGATGACGAACTTGCGTTTGTCCTTGTCGTCCGGCGCCGGCTGGCCGGGCACGCCGCCGCGGCCGACTCGGGTCGCCACCACCGAGGCGACGTCGGTCGGCGGAAACGGGCCGTCGTTTTGCCAATGGAGCCGATAGTTGAGCTCGAGCTGATTGCCGGCCTTGACCGACGTCTTCGGCGTCCAAAACGCGACGATGTTGTCGTGGATTTCGTCGTCGGTCGGGATTTCCACGAGCTGTACGGCGCCGGCGTCCCAACCACCGATCGGCTCGACCCAGATGCTTGGCCGCCGATTGTAGAACGCGCTGTCGTCCTGGTAATCGGCGAAGTCGCGGTCGCGCTGTAGCAGGCCAAACCCCTTGGGATTTTGGTCGACGAACGAATTGGTCTGGACCGAAGGCGGATCGATCAGCGGCCGCCAGATGCGCTCACCGGAACCGGTCCAAAGCGCCAAGCCGTCGCTGTCGTGGATTTGCGGGCGCCAATCGGGTGTGCACGGGTGCTCGTTCTGGCCGTACCAGTACATGCTGGTCATCGGTGCGATGCCGAGCCGCGCGATGTCGTTGCGTATGAAGAGCTTGGCCGCCACTTCGGTGATGACGCCGGTCGCCTTCTTGGCTGCGACGCGGTAGGCGCCGGTGAGGCTTGGGCCGTCGAGCAGCGCGTAGATGGTGATCGATGACGCCGCGGCCGGCTGGTCCAGCCAAAATTCGGCGAAGTGGGGAAACTCCTCCTTGCTCGACAGCGCCGTGTCGACCGCGATGCCGCGCGCCGAGGCGCCGTACTGGTTCTCCTGTCCGGAACTGCGGAAGTAGCTGGCGCCCTGAAAGGCGAGCCAGTCGGTTTCCACCTTCGGCCCGTTCATCACCCGAAAGCCCGAGAAGCCGAGGTCGGGCGGCAGCTTGGCCGCCAAGTCCGTGCCGTCGTAGTCGAAATCGTCGGCCGAGTAGATGATTTGGCGTGCGATGGCGCCATCGACGAGGTTGATGCGCACCGGCAGCGCGTTGAACTTGTCGAGGTGAAACAGTCGTACCGGAAACGGTCGTGCGCCGTCGCCCCAGATCGTGCGATCGGCGCGGAACTTGATCTTCTGCACCGCGTCGAAATCGATCTTGTTGACGATGTCGGCTGCCGGCGGCTGCACCGCGGCGTACGGCTTCTTGGCCAATGCGGCCGCTTGCTGCGTCAGCCGGTCGAAATCAAACGGCTGCGGCGGACCGTAGCGTTGGTCGTTTGCAGCGGCGCGCGCGTGCGGCGTGCCGATGCCGCTCAACGCAAACGCCATCGGGGCGCTCGCAGCAAGGAAGCGTCGGCGGCTGAAGGGGCTCATAGTCTCAATGCGGGTTGGTCTGCGGCATAAGTGCCGTCGTCTCGCGAAACTTGCTGTGTGCAGCGTTGGTGATTCGCTTTTGTTCCGTCTCGCAGCAGCAACGCAAGTATCGCGGAAACAAACGAGGCGGCCACGCGTTCCATAAGGAGGCTGCGGCGAGGCGAGTGCTTTTGCCGTCGTCGTACAAACGCGGCGCGGCACCCGATGAACGAACATTCACAGACGACAACAAAGGACAGCGCGGAACGGAGCGCGCTTGCGATCGAGCAGGCGGCGCCGCCGCCTCGTCCGAGCCCGATGCCGACCCAGGTGATCGAATTCTGGACGCCGCGTTTGCTGGTGGTGGCGCTGCTGTACTGGATCGGCCGCGCGCTTCGACGCGCCTCCCGGGGCGCCATATTCTCGGCGGCGGATTCCCATGAACCACGATGAAGCTGCCACGCAACGGTGGCTAGTGCTGGGCCTGGTATTGGCCACGACGGCCGTCGCCACCTCGAAGCTGTTCGCAATCTTCCGGGTCGACGGGCTGTTGGCCGAGGAATGGCTGTTGCTCGCCGTTTTCGCCGTGCTGTTTTCCTGGATCGCAGCGTCGTTTTGGCTTGCCTGTGTCGGCGCCTACGAATTGTGGAGGGAACCGCGCCGCCGCCTGATCACCAAGGGCTTCGGACCGCCTGGCCCTTCACGCTCGCGCACCGTGCTCGCGGTGCCGATTTACAATGAAGATAGCGCGAGCGTATTTGCCGCCATCGAGACCATGCAGGATTCGTTGCGCGAGCTTGGCGCGCTCGACCGTTTCGACTTTTTCGTGCTGAGCGACACACGCGACCCGCAGTGTGTCGCCGACGAGGAGAACGCTTGGCGTCGGCTGCGCGCCGCTCACCCGGATGCGCGCATCTACTACCGGCACCGCAGCCGCAATGTGGGCCGCAAGAGCGGCAATATCGCCGATTTCTGCATGCAGTGGGGCGCACTCTACGACTACATGGTCGTGCTCGACGCCGACAGCCTGATGAGCGGGCGCACCCTGGTCAAGCTCGCCGGCCTGATGGATCGGAACCCGCGGGCCGGACTCATCCAGGTCGCGCCGCTGCTCATTGGCGGCGAAACGCTGTTCGCGCGCATGCAGCAGTTTGCGTCGTGGGTCTACGGCCCGATCTACGTCAACGGTCTTGCCAGGCTGCAAGGCGCCGATGGCAATTACTGGGGTCACAACGCCATCATCCGGGTGCGGGCATTCATGCAGTCGTGCGGCCTGCCGCGTCTGCCCGGGCCGCCCCCGCTCGGCGGCGAAATCCTCAGCCACGATTTCGTCGAGGCCGCACTGCTGCGCCGCGCCGGCTGGGACGTCTGGCTCCTGCCGACGTTGGGCGGCAGCTACGAGGCGACGCCGCCCAACCTGATCGACCACCTCAAGCGCGATCAGCGCTGGTGCCAGGGCAACCTGCAGCACGTTCTGTTGCTGTTTGCTCGCGGCTTTCGCCTGCAGAGCCGGGTGCACATGGCGTTCGGTGCCATCAGCTATTTGTCGTCGCCGCTCTGGCTCATCCTGATCGTGTTGTTCTCGGCCGATGCGGCGCGGCTGCAAGCCGCGGCGCCGGTGACGTTCTTCGGCCGCTATCCGATCCTGAGCTGGCCGGTGTCCCATGCGGCAGCTTTTCTCAGCCTGATCGCCGCCACCGCGGTGCTGCTGTACGGACCAAAACTCCTTTCGGTGGCGCTGTTGCTGCGCCACGATGATGCGCGGCTCTATGGCGGCGCACGCGCGCTGATCGTCAGCGTGCTTGCCGAAATCCTGGTGTCCACATTGCTGGCGCCGATCCTGATGATCTCGCACAGCTGGTTCGTCGCCAATATCCTGGCCGGCCGCGCCGTGGAGTGGGGCAAGCAACGGCGCGGCGGCGGCGCACTCGACTTCGCGGCATGCGCTGCCGCGTTTGTTCCGCATACGCTGATCGCGGTCATTGGTGGCGCGTTGGCGTGGTACTTCATCCCCGGCAGTATTTGGTGGTTTCTGCCGCTGCTGGCCGGCTTGGGGTGCGCCATATGGCTGTGCCAGCTTACCAGCGATCCGCAATGGGGCAGGGCGGCGCGGCGACGCGGCATTTTTGTGGTGCCGAGCGAAACCGCGCCGACGCCGCTGCTCGTGCGCCTCGATGCTCGTCTGAACAAGCCTACACGCCCTGGCGAGATGGATCGCAGCGGCGACTCATTGCAGGCAGCGTAACCCGCATTCTTGTTCTGCGTCCATGCGCGACCAAGTTGACGCATTGCTGCAACGCATGAGTCTGGCCGAGAAGATCGGCCAGCTCAATCATCCCAACCTTGCCGGTGCCGACACGACCGGTGCCGGCAGCGCCGTCACCGACATCGAGGCGCGGGTCCGGCGTGGCGAGGTCGGCTTCATTTCCACCGGCCTCGATCCGCAACGCGCCGATGCGTTGCAAAGAATTGCCGTCGAAGAATCGCCGCACGGTATTCCGCTCCTGTTCACGCTCGACGTCATTCACGGCCATCGCACCATTTTTCCGCTGCCGCTGGCGCTCGCCTGCTCGTGGGACATGGACTTGGTGCGCCGCACTGCGCGCGTCGCCGCTGTGGAAGCCGCGGCCGAGGGCATCGCACTCGCCTGGGCGCCGATGCTGGACGTGACACGCGATGCCCGTTGGGGCCGCTGTGCCGAAAGTCCCGGCGAGGATCCGTTGCTCGGCGCGGCATTCGGCGTCGCCATGATCGAAGGTTTTCAAGGCGACGACCTGCGCCGGCCCGATGCCGTGATGGCAACGGCCAAGCATTTTGCCGGCTACGGCTTTGTCGAGGCCGGGAGGGATTACAATGCGGTCGATATCAGCGCCTACCGCATGCACAACGCGGTGCTGCCGCCGTTTCGCGCCGCGGTCGCGGCCGGCGTCGGCGCCATCATGGTGGGCTTTCACGATCTCGCCGGCATGCCCTGCACCGCGCACCGGGCGCTGCTTCGCGATCTCTTGCGCGAGCGCTGGGGTTTTGAAGGCCTGATCGTATCCGACTACACCGCGATTTTGGAACTGGTACACCATGGCGTGGCGGCCGATCTGAAGGAGGCGACCTTTCTGGCGTTTGCGGCGGGCGTCGATGTCGATCTGATCAGCGAGGCTTATGTGAGGCATTTGCCGGAGCTGATCGGCGAAGGCCGCATCGCTGCGACAGACGTCGACGCGGCGTGCGGCCGCGTGCTGCGCGCCAAGGCGCGGCTTGGCCTGTTCAAGTCACCGCATCGCGGCCGCGAGCGATCGCGCGAGCCGGCGATTGCGCCGGCGCCGGAAAGCCGACGTTTGGCCCGCGAGGCTGCGGCGAAATCATGCGTGCTGCTCAAGAACGATGGCGTTCTGCCGCTCGCGCGCGGCCGCACGATTGCGGTCGTCGGGCCGCTCGCTGACAGCCGTGCCAATATGCAGGGCACTTGGGCTGTGGCGGCGCGGCCGGCCGACAGCGTCACGCTCATCGACGGCATCCGTGCTGCTGCCGATCGCGGCCGCATTCTGCACGCGCAAGGCGCCAACATCGTCGACGATCCGAGTCTCGCGGCGCGGCTCAACGTATTCGGTGAAACGTTCGCCATCGATCCCCGGCCTGCAAACGAGATGATCGCCGAGGCGGTCGAGATTGCTGCCGCGGCCGACGCCGTCGTGGCCTGCGTCGGCGAGGCCAAGGAGCATTCCGGCGAATCCGCGACGCGGAGCGATCTCGGCCTGCCCGGCAGCCAGTCGCGGCTGTTGCAGGCGCTACACCGAACCGGCAGGCCGCTGGTCGTCGTGGTGCTGAGCGGTCGGCCGTTGGCGCTGGAATGGGAAGACCGGCACGCCAACGCCATCCTGCAGACCTGGTTCGGCGGCAGCGAAGCCGGCAATGCGATCGCCGACATTTTGTTTGGCGCCGTCAATCCGTCGGGCAAGCTCGCGATGAGCTTTCCGCGGCACGCGGGCCAGTGTCCGATTGGCTACGCCGAGGTGCCGACGGGCCGGCCGATCGGCCGCATCGGTATCGATGTGGCCGGCGATGCCGAACGTGACCTCCACGGCCGCCGCGTGTTCCGGAAGTTCACCACCGCCTGCCGCCTCGAAGGGCCGCACACGCCGCTTTACCCGTTCGGCCACGGCTTGAGCTACGCGCGTTTCGAATATGGCCCGCTGCAGCTCGATCGCACGGTACTGTCCGGCGAGCGCGACGCGCTCAATGCGGGCCTGAAAGTCCGCAATACCGGTGCGGTCGCCGGCGAGGAGATCGTGCAATTGTACATCGGCGATCCGGTCGCCAGCCGCTCGCGGCCGGTGCGTGAGCTGAAAGGTTTTGCGAAAATCGCGTTGCAGCCCGGGGAAGAGCGCTTCGTCAGCTTCCGGATCGCCGCGGACGATTTGCGGTTCTTCCGCGCCGAGACGTTGACCGCCGCCGAGCATGTCTTCGAGCCCGGCGTGTTCGTGATCCAGATCGGTCCGAGCTCCGACATTGGGTCGTCGGCGACCATCGAATGGAAGGCGGACGGATGAGCGCGACGCCGCGATCGGCAAGCGCCGTGCACCCATCGGACCATGAGCTGCTCGATCTGGTACAGCGGCATACGCTGAACTACTTCTGGGATTTCGCCCATCCGGCGAGCGCCATGGCGCGCGAGCGCAGCAACCCGGTGCCGGGCTACGATTATCTCGATACCGTGTGCAGCGGCGGCAGCGGGTTCGGCATCATGGCCCTGATCGCCGGCACGGCGCGTGGATTCTTGCCGCGCGCCGGCGTGCTCGAACACATCGGCCAGATCGTCGAATTTTTGGGGCGCGCCGAACGCTTTCACGGCGCCTTTCCGCATTTCCTGCATGGGGCAACCGGCGCGGCTGTTCCGTTTTCCGAAAACGACGACGGCGGCGATCTGGTCGAAACGTCGTTTCTCATCGCCGGACTTTTATGCGCGCGGCAATATTTCTCGGCCGCTACTCCGCTTGAGAAAAGCCTGCGTGAGGCGATCGATCGCTTATGGCTCGGCGTCGCGTGGGATTTTTACGCGCGCGGCGGCGAGCGCCTGTACTGGCATTGGAGCCCGCGCCATGGCTGGGCCATGAACCATGCTGTTGCCGGCTGGAACGAGTGTCTCATCACGTATCTGCTGGCATGCGCGTCGCCCACGCACGCGGTGGCGCCGGCCGCCTACCATCGAGGCTGGACCGATAGCCCGGTTTTCCGCAATGGCCGCACCTATCACGAGATCGCGCTGCCGCTCGGACCGCCGTTCGGCGGCCCATTGTTCTTTTCGCATTATTCGTTTCTCGGGCTCGACCCCCGCGGCTTGCGCGATCGTTATGCCGATTATTGGCAGCAAAACCGCGCCCATACGTTGATCAACCGCGCGCACTGCATCGCCAACCCGCATGGCCACGCCGGTTACGGCCCGGATTGCTGGGGTCTCACCGCATGCGACGGCGATGCCGGCTACAGCGCCTTCTGTCCGCAAAACGATCGCGGCGTCATTGCACCCACCGCGGCGCTGTCGGCGATGCCCTACACGCCGGCCGAGTCGCTGCGTGCGTTGCGGCACTTCCACGAAGCGTTGGGCAGCACGCTCTGGGGCCGCTACGGCTTCCGCGATTCCTTCAACCGCTCGCGCAACTGGATCGCCGAAGGCCATCTCGCCATCGATCAAGGGCCCATCGTCGTGATGATCGAGAATTATCGGTCGGGACTGATGTGGACGCTTTTCATGTCGTGTCCCGAGGTTCAGGCCGCGTTGGAGCGGCTTGAGTTCACTGTCGACCGGCGCCCGTCTTAACCAATAATTTCGAAAGGATGCGCGGTGGTGAAGAAATATGGTATAGTTTGTTTGTTAGCGGCGATCAGTCACTGAGAGTGATTGAGGCCCACTCTCAAAGTCTGACTTACCGAGCAAATCTTTCACGAGCGCTCGCGGGGCCGCTGCGGGCGCTCGACCATGTGGCAGTGGCACAAAAGCCACACACAACGGATTTCGCAGGGCGAAATTTAGGCAGCCTCAGTCACGTCATATTGCCGGACTGCCCGAGGATTCGAGCGCATAACTCGCCCCAATCGGCGCAGAAATTCACCACGCTTGAATGGTCTAGTTCTCAAGCCGCGTGCTTCGCACGCGGCGCATACGTCTCGCCCCACTTGGCGTCGGCGCGTGTAGCGTGATTGCGCCGAACCGTCGACGCCTCCTTTCTCTTGCTTAGCCGCTATTCCAATCTGTCAACGTTTCAAACGCGAGGACACCGCCATGAGTGAGTATCCTTCCGTTGGCCAGCTCAGCGTCAAATGGGACGTTTTCTTGATTTACAGCGTCGGCCTTGTGTTGATCATCCTCGTTCTGCTGCTGATGCTGGCTTGAATCAAAAGGTCGCACCGTGGTGCGGGCGGCCGCTCGCCTGTGCGCGTCTCGATAGTCCAGGTCGGCGGCGAAAGGTCCCTAGTGAAACAATGAGTGACAACGTCATACCATTCCGGCCGAAACCTGCCGATCCACGTATCCAACGCCGGGATGCGCTGAGCAAAATTATCCAATGGTCAGGCGAGATGCTGAAGGCGGGACACATGCCGCACGAGGTGCGAACCGCCTTTGCAACGTTCTTCGGTAAAGACGAATCCGGCCCCGCTCCTCGTCCACCTTGCGGGTGACGAGCTTTCAAGCCGCCTTGGCCGGCCTCGAAATGTCGGCAAGCGTCGTGCCGCTCACCTCACGGTGATCACCAGGCCGTTGAGGTCGGCGCTGACGATGGCGCCGACCGAACTGCCGGTAAGCCGCAGCACCGCGCCTTTCTGATTGGTGAGCACAATCGCCTGCACGCCGCGTCCGACCGCCGCGCCGACGTTGCCGGCGGCATAGACGCCCGAGACGTCCGACGGGCGGCGGATGTTGCTCACGGTGCCGCTAAAGCGCGTTTCCGAGGCGCCGAACGTGAACCCATAGCTGACGCCGCCGATCCCGAGCGGGTACCGCGCGCCGTGAAAGACGAGGACGCCCGAGCCGGCCGAGCCGCCGATGACCAAGCCCGCCTTGACGACGCGGAAGCTGATGCCGCCGCCGTCGGCGTAGGCAGCCGGCACCAAGGCTGTGCCGGCGATGACAAGCAATGCGATCACGCAGGCACGAAAGGCGGACAGAGTGCGCATGGGTTCGCTCCAAAAAACGTATGCGGGCGCGAATCAGTTGTGACGCCCGGAACATACTGCGCGGGCGGCACGCCGAAGCCAATGTCGTTTGCTTGAGGGCGGCGCGCCCGGCCTGCGGCCGCCCGCCCTGCCTTTCAATCCCCACGGCCTCCTGCCAAAGTGCGGTTCGCGATTTTGGGAGAGTGCATCGATGTCCACGACGACGGTCGAGGTGACGCTGGCGTGCGGCGATTACGAAATCATGCGCGCGCTTAAGGAAGGCACGGTGAGGCCAGACGGGATCGAGCTGAAGGTCGTCACCGCCATGGACTCTCCGACCCGTCACTGGCGCTTCCTGCGCGGCCACGAGTTCGACATCGCCGAAGTCTCCTGTTCCTCCTACATCGCCGCGCGCGACAACGGCCATCCGTTCCGCGCGATTCCGGTCTTTCCCCACCGCCGCTTTCGCCACGGCTTCGCGTTCGTCAATACCCGCAGCGGCATCAAGCAGCCGAAGGATTTGATCGGCAAAAAGGTCGGGGTGAAATTCTTCCTCAACAGCGCGGCACTGTGGCTGCGCGGCATCCTCCAGCACGAATACGACGTCCCGTTCAAATCGATCGACTGGTACACCGAGCTCGATGAGGACATCGACGAGGCGTCCTTCCCGAAAGACCTGCGGCTGTCCAAGGTGCCGCCGTCGAAATCGATCGTCGGCATGCTGGTCGAGGGCGAACTCGACGCCGTGCTGCATCCGGACATCATCAAGCCGTTGCGCGAGAAGGATCCGCGCGTCGGCCGGCTGTTCCCGAACTACAAGGCCGACGAGGCGGCGTATTTCAAGAAGACCGGCATCTATCCGATCATGCACGTCGTCGGCATCAAGAAGGAGATCGTCGACAAATATCCCTGGGTCCCCGTCAACCTCTATCGGGCGTTCACCGAGGCGAAGGCGATCGCCATGAAGCGCATGGAGAACCCGCGCATCGCGCCAATCGTCTGGTACCGCGAAGCCTGGGAGGAGCAGGAAGAGGTGTTTCAATCCGACCCATGGGAGTACGGCCTCACCGACCGGAATCGCCATAATCTGGAAACGCTGGTGAGCTATTCCTTCGAGCAAGGCCTGATCAAGCGCAAGATGCCGCTCGACGAACTATTCCTCGACGTGTCGCAAGGCAGCCGGCGCGGCGAAGAGTTTACGTTTTAGGGCAGCGCTTGTTATCGCGGCGTTCGCACCGGCCCGGGCAAAAGACATCAGCACGGACTTGATCTGGTCGGAGCGGGGAGATTTGAACTCCCGACCCCCAGTCCCCCAGACTGGTGCGCTAACCGGGCTGCGCTACGCTCCGAACTCGCGGCGGACTATAGTTATCCGGTCCCGGCGGCGCAACACGGTGCCGGAGTCTGGCGCGCGTATGCGGCGGTAGGCGCGGAGGCGTCGAGCCCAACGATCCGCCGGCGGCTGGCGTTGATGGTGGCGGCGGTGAGGCCCCAGATCAGCCCGAGCAGCAGGAAGAAGTGGCGCCAGTGATCGGTGTCGACGATGAAGCCTTCGACAGCTTCGCCGACGAAGGCGGCGTACGCGGCGATCAGATACGGTTGCCAGGGCGTGGCGATGATTGCCGCGCGGATGCCGATTACAAGGGTGACCAGGACGAGCGTCGCATAGGCCGCGCCGCCGAGCCAGCCGTAGACCAGAAAACCCTGCATGTAGACGTCGTGCTGCTGGGTGCCGAAGATGCGGCCGAACTCGAACGGCCCCATGCCGTTCGGATGCTCGAGAATTTGACCGAGCGCCAGGCGCTGCTCCCAGAACCGGCCGCCGGGCCCGATGTCGTAGGGCTGAATCGCCTTGGCGCGCTCGAGAAAAAGGTCGTGCACCGAACCGATCGAGATCAGCGCGGCGACGAGCAGCGCCACCGCCACGGTTGCGCCGATGCCGAGCAGCACGATGCGGGCGCGCATGCGCGGGTCGGGCGTGACCGCGAACGACAGCGCGATGGCGACGAACGCCGACACGGCGAAATGCATCCAGGCACCGCGCGAAAAGCTCAAGAACAAACCGCCGAGCAGGATCATGGCGAGGATCAGAGCGCCGAGCCGGATGCCGCGGGTCATGAAACCGACGATCAACAGCAGCAGCGGAAAGATCAGGAACGGGCCGAACACGTTGGGATCTTTGAAGGTGGCGCTGACCCGGTCGTTGTCGAGGAAAATCTGGTAGTGCGGGACGAGATGGAAGAAGCCGGCGAAGCCGGCCGCGGCGGCGATCACGGCGGCGAGCAGATAGCCGCGGCGCATGATCTTCAGCCGCACCATGTCGCCGTCGCAGACCAGGCAGGCGAACAGGATGGCGGCGATGGCGAGATAGATCGAGGTGCCGTCGTACTGGATGGTATTCCTTTGATCAGGGACCTGAGTGAGCGACAACAGGCCGCCGATCAGCCAGACGATCAGCAATACCAGGAGCGGCACCAGCTTTCGGTCGAACGGTACCCGCGCCGCCACGCACGCGCCGAGAAGCACGATCATCATGCCGTCGTGCGGCGACGGTTCGATGAAGGCGATCGCACTGAACGCCACCGTGACGAACAGGATGATGTTGAGCAGGCGCCGGCCGAGCGCCGGACTGGCGGCGTGAGCCTCGCCAGAATAGTGCGCAGCGGCAATGTCGCTCAATACGCGCTCTCCAGATTGAGCAGCGCGAATGGCGTGCGCGCCAGAATGTAGACGTCGAACAGGATCGACCAGTTTTCGATGTAGTAGAGGTCGTGCTCGACGCGGCGCTGGATCTTTTCCTGGCTGTCGGTCTCGCCGCGCCAACCGTTGATCTGGGCCCAGCCGGTAATGCCCGGTTTGACGCGGTGGCGGGCGAAGTAGCCGTCCACCGCCTCGTCATAGATGCGGTTCTCGGCCTTGGCGTGCACCGCATGCGGCCGCGGCCCGACCAGCGACAGATTGCCGGCGAACACCACGTTGAACAGCTGCGGCAACTCGTCGAGGCTGGTCTTGCGAATAAAGCGGCCGACGCGGGTCACCCGCGGATCGTCCTTGGTGACCAGGCGCGCCGCATTGGCGTCGCTCTGCTCCACGTACATCGAGCGGAACTTGTAGACCTCGATCAGTTCGTTATTGAAACCGTAGCGGCGCTGCTTGAACAGCACCGGCCCCCGGCTGTCGAGCTTGATGGCGAGCGCCACCAGCGCCATCACTGGCGCGACGGCGAGCAGCGCCAGCGCGCCGACGATTTTATCGAACAGCCATTTCATCACCACGTCCCAGTCGGCGATCGGCTTGTCGAAAATGTCGATCACCGGGACGTTGCCGATGTACGAATAGGAGCGTGGGCGGAAGCGCAGCTTGTTGGTATGCGCCGAGAGCCGGATGTCGACCGGCAGCACCCACAGCTTCTTGAGCATCTGCAGGATGCGCGCCTCGGCCGAGATCGGCAGCGAGAAGATCACGAGGTCGACGCGGGTGCGGCGGGCGAATTCGACCAGATCGTCGACGGTGCCGAGTTTTTGCACGCCTTCGCAGCTTGCCGGGCTGCGCGCCTCGCCGCGATCGTCGAACACGCCGATGACGCGGACGTCGGAATCGCGCTGTGCGCCGAGCGAGCCGATGAGCGACTCGCCGTTCTTGTCGGCGCCGACCACCACGGTGCGGCGGTCGAGCCGGCCGTCGCGGGTCCAGCGGCGCACCAGAAGAAACAGCGCGCGGCGGAAGCCGATCAGCGTCAACAGGCCGAACACATAGAAGCTGCCAAGCCAGACGCGCGAGAACTGATCGCCGGTCTTGGCGAAGAACGAGACGCCGATGGCGATGAGAAATACCACCGACCACGCCGAAGCGAGCCGCATGTATTGCTTCTCGTGACCGCGGAAGGCCTGGACCTGATAGATGTCGGCGGCCTGGAAGGCGAATAACGCAAGCAGCGCAATGCCGGCGATGGCCCCGACATAGCGCCAGGCAAAGCCTTCGATCGGGACCACATAAGCGCAGTAGATCGCAAAGCCGACCAGCGCGACCAATGCGACCTCGATCAGCCGCACGGTGCCGGCAACCACGATTGGCGAATAGGCGAGGCGGAACGGCTGTGCCGCGGCTTTGAGCGCCGGGGCGGACAGGCGAGGGGCAACTGCTGCGCGCGGCGGCGCACCGTTCCGGGCGACCGCCGATTCGAACAGCATGCTGCGCTCGGGACTCGACATCTTTTACGCAACTCTTTGACGCAACTGCGGGACCGCAGGCCAACACGCCAAGCCCACGCCCACGCGGCAAGATAGTGAATAAAGTTCAAAAATTAGTTAGGCGAATTGCCGGGCTTGTGGCTTTGCCAGCGCGTCGCGATAGGCGGCAAGGCCGCCGTCCACCATGGCGTCGACAGTGAAATGGCTACGGACCCGCCCCTGGATGATGGCGGCGGCGCGTTTGAGTTCCGCCGGATGGGCCAACGCGACGCCGATCGCCGCGGCAAGCGCAGCGGCATTGCCGGGCGGTACCAGCCGGGAATTCTGTGGGCCGAAAACGTCCGGCACGCCGCCGACGCGCGTGGCGATCATCGGCATGCCCGCGGCGGCGGCTTCGAGGATCACGTAGGGCAGCGATTCCGCCCGCGACGGCATCACCATGATGCGGCCCATGGCGAACGCCTCGCGCGCCGGCAGGTGGCCGGCGAAGTGAATTTGATTCGTCAGGCCAAGACGCTCGGCTAAGGCCTTGAGCTCGCCTGCATCCGGCCCATCGCCGGCGAGGATGGCGCGGACCGCGCGGCCGGAGCGTTTGAGCAGCGCCAGCGCCTCGAACAACACGTCGTAACCCTTGATCGTGCGCAATTCGCCGAGGCAGACGATGTCGGCAGCGTCGGGCCGAGTCGCGATCGGCATGAACTCGGCGTCGCCAACGCCATTGCAGGCGATCCGCACCAGCCCGCCCGGACGGCCGACGGTGCGGGTAAATTCGGCGGCGGCGAAATTGCTTTCGAAGAGAAAGAGATCGGTGCGCCGGCTGAGAAGGCGCTCGAGCGCGCGGTAGAAGCCGCCGGCGAGCGTGCCGGGCCGGTAAACCAGGGTGCCCCCGTGCGGCGTGCAGACACGGATCGTGCCACTGCGGCGCGGCGCCAGACGCACCAAAGCCGCTCCCTTGGCGCCGTGACCATGCAGCACGTCGGGCGCGACCGCCGCGATGCGCCGCGCCACCCGGCGGATCGCGGCAAAGTCGCGTGGGCTGAGCTGGCGGGGAATGGCGGTCCGCTCGATGCCCAAGGCGAGGAGCGGCGCGAGCCCGGCCAGCGCCGCTTCGGCGCGCGCGCCGCCGGTCAGGCTGTCGACGATCAGGCCGACGCGGTGGCCGCGCGCGGCCTGGCCGTGGGCGACGTCGAGCACATGACGAAACAAGCCGCCGACCGGCGCGCGAAAAACGTGAAGGATTTTCAGGCTTTCAGAACAAACGTCGGCGCGCGTCGGCATGGCCGCCGGGCGCTGAAGCGTGTCTGTGTGCTGCTCCGGCACCAAACCCGGCGCTGCTACCGGCCGCTGATCCAAAACCTCGGCCGGAAGATCGGACATGACGGCGATCCGTAAATTGCGAGCAAAACGTTAAACCGGATTGAGACCGAGTGCGGTTAAGAAATCCTCACCTTGGCACCGGCAATTCGGTCGCGGGTGTCAAAACAATGCTGTTGAAGCAGCGCAATAGGGCCCCTCTTAACCGGCTGGCAACCTTAATGGATTGTAATCAGGGTGGCTGTTTCTGTCGGTGCTTGGGAGTGAGCAAATGAGCGTGGCGTCGTCGTCGCGGGCTTCGAGCCCTTTCATCGACGCAGAGTTCGATCTCCCGGCGCTCGGTGCGGCGCTGTGGCGCAGCAAATGGAAGATCCTGCGGCCGACGCTGTTTATCGCGCTGGCGACCCTTGCCGTGGTGCAGGTGATCCCGCCCAAATATCAGTCCGAGGCGCGCGTCCTGGTCGAGGGCCGTGACAATGTCTTTCTGCGCCCGGATGCCGACAAGGACGTGATCGACAGGAATGCGGTCGACGAAGTCGCGGTGACGAGTCAGGCGCAGCTCGTGCTGTCGCGCGACCTGGCGCAAGACGTGATCGCGAAACTGAGGCTAGGCGAGCGGCCGGAATTCGATCCGGCGCTCAAAGGCGTGTCGTCGTTCAAGGCCGTGCTTGGCAGGCTAGGCCTGATCAAAGACCCGCTGCGGATGACTCCGCAGGAGCGGGTTCTCGAGGCCTATTACGACCGGCTCACCGTTTATCCGGTGGAAAAGTCGCGCGTCATCGTCATCCAGTTTCTGTCCGAGGATCCGAAGCTCGCCGCCGCCGTCGCCAACGCCATCGCCGAGGCCTATCTGGTGCGCCAGCGCGCCGCCAAGCAGGATCAGGCGCGCGCCGCCGTGCAATGGCTGTCCGGCGAGATCGCCAACATGCAGAAAAAGGTCGCGGACGCGGAAGCCAAGGTCGCGGCGTTCCGCGCCGATACAAATCTGCTCGAAGGCCCCAACAACACCACGCTGTCGGCGCAGCAGCTCGGCGATTACAGCGCCCAGCTCGCCGCCGCGCGCGCCCAAAAAGTCGATGCCGAAGCCAAGGCCAAGATCATCCACGAGATGCTGCACTCCAAGCAGCCGATCGAGGCGTCCGACATCATCAATTCCGAACTGATGCGCCGCCTGTCCGAGCAGCGCGTGACGTTGCGCGCCCAGCTTGCCGAGCAGTCGTCGTCGCTGATGGACGGCCATCCGCGCATCAAGGAATTAAAGGCGCAGATCGCCGATCTCGACGGCCAGCTGCGGGCCGAGGCCGAGCGAGTCGCCCGTTCGTTCGAGAACGACGCCAAGATCGCCGCGGCGCGCGTCGACTCGCTGATGACGAATTTCGATCAGGTCAAGAACCAGGCGGCGAACACCAACGAGCGCGACGTGCAATTGCGCGCGCTGCAGCGCGACGCCAAGTCGCAGCGCGATTTGTTGGAATCTTACCTGGCCAAATACAGCGAAGCGACCGCCCGCGAAACGCTCAATTCATCGCCGGCCGACGCGCGGGTGATCTCGCGCGCCACGGTGTCGAACGTGCCGGCCTATCCGAAAAAGCTGCCGAGCGTGCTGATCGCCACGGTAGCGACGCTGATGCTGGCCTGCGGTTTCGTGCTGACCAAGGAACTCTTGAGCGCGCCGGGCACGGCAGCCGCGGTCATGCCGGCGCCGCGCGTCGTTCCGGCCGCTGCGGCCTCACAGCCAGACGCTGCCGAAGCGCCGAGCGAAGACCGCCTCCGCTTCGTCACCGGCGCGCCGCGCGACGGCGTCGCCGACGTAGCGCAACGCTTGCGCGGGGAGGGCAACGGCCGCATCGCCGTGCTCGCGGCCAATGCTGCGCTGGACACCGGCGAGGCCGCCGTCAAGCTGGCGCGGGCGCTCGGTAAAAACGCGCGTGTCGTGCTGGCCGGGCTCGATCCGACCGATGCGGCGCTCAAGGCCGTGTCCGGCGATCCGGCCGCTCCCGGCCTTGCCGAACTCGCCGACGGTTCGGCGTCGTTTCGCGACATTATCGGCAAGGACAGGTTATCGTCGGTTCATGTCATTTCGTGCGGCGGCGAGCCGACCCAGCGCATCGCGCTATTGTCGTCGCCGCGGCTTGCGCCCAGCATCGAGGCCTTGGCGCGCAGCTACGATTACGTCGTCCTCGATGCCGGGCTTGCCGAGGGCGCCGACCTCGAGGCGATCGCGGAGATCGCGCCCCGTGCGGTTCTGCTCGCCGACGATATGGGCCATGAGGCGGCCGAAGCCGCACGCGAGCGGCTGGTGGCTGCCGAGTTCGCCGACGTGATCGAGCTGGCAAGCGGCGCCCGCATGGTGAGCGCCGAGGCGGCTTAGATCCCTTAAGGGCCGGAGAGGCGGTCACGCTAGGGGCAAAATAGCCGGGGCGAGGGCAAACAATTGTCAACCTCGCCTCCCAATAATCGGCGGGCACAATAAAGGGCGTCCATCGTGGGGGCACTCAAACCGGCAATCATCCGTGGCGGGCTGGAATCGCTCTATTTCAGCGGCGCGCATCGCGTGCTCAAGCCGCTGCTCGGCGGCGTCGGCGCCATTTTGACCTTGCATCATGTGCGGCCGCCGCGGCCTGGCCGCTTTCAGCCCAACCGCCTGCTCGAAATCACACCGCGCTTTTTCGGCCGGGTCATCGCCGACCTGCGCCGCGCCAAGCTCGACATCGTCAGTCTCGACGAGATGCACCGGCGGCTGGTCGAGCGCGATTTTACCCGGCGCTTCGTCTGCCTCACCTTCGACGATGGCTATCGTGACACGTTGCAGGTCGCCTATCCGATGCTCAAGGCGGAAGGCGTGCCGTTCGCCGTCTATGTGGCCACGAGCTTTCCCGACCGGCTGGGCGAGCTGTGGTGGCTCGCGCTCGAGGCGGTGATCGCCCGCAGCCAGCGCATCGGGCTGAATATCGAGGGACGCAACCAGACCTTCGATTGCGGCACGGTCGGCGAAAAGCGAGCGCTCTACGACGAGCTCTATTGGTGGCTGCGCGGCCGGCCGACCGAGACCGAGTTGCGCGACGTGGTCCGCAACCTCGCCGGCTGCTACGGCGTCGACCTCGCGGCGTTCTGCAAGGACCTGTGCATGGGCTGGGAGGAGCTGGCGGAGCTCGCCGCCGATCCGCTGGTGACCATCGGCGCCCACACCGTGACCCATCCGATGCTCGCCAAGCTGCCGGACAAAGCGGTGCGCTCGGAGATGGACTTGAGTCGCTCGGTGATCGAGGCGGGGCTCGCCAAGCGGCCCGAACATTTGTCGTTTCCGGTCGGCGACCGCACCTCGGCCGGGCCGCGCGAGTTCAAGATGGCCGCGGAACTCGGCTTCAAGACCGCAGTGACCACGCGACCGGGCGTGCTGTTCCCGCAGCATGCCGAGCGGCTGACCGCGCTGCCGCGCATCTCATTGAACGGCGAATACCAGCGCCTGCGCTACGTGCGTGTCCTGCTGTCCGGTTCCGCTACCGCCATGTGGAACGGATTTAGGCGCGGCGAGGCGGCTTGAACTCGCGCGTTCTGATTCCTGATTACCGATCCCTGATCCCTGGTCTTCCCATCCACGCCACGATCGGCATGGCCGGCAACACCCAGCCGAGGCCGACAATCACGTAATAGGCGACCGAGAGGAGCGCGCTGTCGTGAATGGCGGGCGCCTGCGCCAGCGCCATGGCGACCAGCGCCCAGACGGTGACGAGAACAATGAGCGCGATGGTGCCTAGAAATTTTCGCAGGCGGATCGGCATGGGTCGCGGGGCGAAGCTCTTCGCAAACGTGCGGCAGATGGCGGTTCGGCTGCGACGTTCTGAACTGTTCGGTCGCGCCGGTTCTCGCAATGACGTTATTGCGAGGCGAGAACGAGCCCTATATGGTCGGCGCGTCCCAGACAAGCGAACGAGACGATGGCGGCACGTTCAACCGGCGTTTCTTTGGCTGACGCGCATCGGCGCGCGATCCGGCTGTGGCTGTTGGCCGTTGCCGCGCTGGTATTCGCCATGGTGTTGGTCGGCGGCGCGACCCGGCTCACCGAATCCGGTCTGTCGATCACCGAATGGAAGCCGGTCATGGGCGTGGTGCCGCCGCTCAGCGCCGCCCAATGGCAAACCGAGTTCCAGCACTATCAGGAAATTCCGCAATACCGCGCCCTCAACAACGGCATGAGCCTTGACGCGTTCAAGTCGATCTATTGGTGGGAGTGGACGCACCGGCTGCTCGGCCGCCTGATCGGAGTGGCGTTTCTGCTGCCGTTCCTCTGGTTCCTGTGGCGCGGCTCCATCGGACCCGGGCTGCGCGGCCGGCTGTGGCTGATCTTCGCTCTCGGCGGGCTACAGGGCGCGGTCGGCTGGTGGATGGTGGCGTCGGGATTGGCGAAACGCGTCGAGGTTTCGCAGTATCGGCTTGCCACGCACTTGGTTCTAGCGTGCGTCATTTACATCGCCATGCTGTGGACCGCGGCGCAACTCGGCAACGGCAAAGGCAAGGCCGCGATCGCCGAGCGCCGGAGGTCAGACGAGAAGGTGCCGGCGCGGTTGCGCGTGAGCGCCGTCGTGCTGCTCGTTCTGGTGCTGGGGCAGATCTATCTCGGCGCCTTGGTGGCCGGATTGCGCGCCGGCTACATCTACAATACCTGGCCGCTGATTGACGGCGGGTTGGTGCCGCAAGCGGCGCGGTTGTTCTCGGCTTCGCCAGCGTGGCGGAATTTTTTCGAAAATACGCTGACCGTGCAGTTCGACCACCGCATGCTGGCCTACACGATCTGGATCTGCGCGCTGCTGCACCTGTTCGATGCGGCGCGGACGGCGCGGAAGAGCAGGGCGCTCCCCGGCGCCATCGCGCTGGCGACGGCGGTGACGTTGCAGGCCTCGCTCGGCATCTGGACCCTGCTCGAAGTGGCGCCGCTGTCGCTGTCACTTGCGCATCAGGCGATGGCCATGGTGGTGTTGACGGTCGCTACCTTGCATGCTGCGCGCGTTGCCGAACCGGCGCCGCGCGAGGTGATCGCCCTCAGTCCCGCGCTTTCCCAGAGGTAACGGCCGCATTCGAGATCGTCGAAGCTGACAGGGCCATGGTGCTGTGACCGCGCGACGCATCTATCTCGATTACAACGCGAGCACACCGATCGATCCTGCGGTCGCGGCGGCAATGCGGCCGTTTCTCGATGGCCGCTACGGCAACCCGTCGAGCGGACATTGGGCATCCATCGAGGCCAAGGCCGCCCTCGAAAAGGCGCGCGGTCAAGTCGCGGCGTCGCTCCAGTGCGCGGACGACGAGATCGTTTTCACCAGCGGCGGCAGCGAGGCGAACAATCTGGCGCTGAAGGGCGTGTTCTTCGCGCTGCGCGACAAGGGCGACCACATCATCACCACCGCGATCGAGCATCCGGCAATCATCGAGCCGTGCCGGTTTGTCGAACGCTTGGGCGCGCAGGTGACTTATCTGCCGGTCGACGACACCGGCCGCGTCGATCCCACCGATCTGCGCCGCGCCATCACGCCGCGCACGATCCTCGTCACCATCATGCATGCCAACAACGAGGTCGGCACCATCGAGCCGATCGCAGAGTGCGCGCGCATTGCGCGTGAGCGTGGCGTTCTGTTTCACACCGATGCGGCGCAATCCGTCGGCAAGATCTCGACCGACGTGACCGAGCTCGGCGTCGATCTCCTCTCCATCGCCGGCCACAAGGTCTACGCACCGAAAGGCGTCGGCGCGCTGTTCGTGCGCCGCGGCGTCCGCCTGGAGCCGCTGATCCATGGTGCCGGGCACGAAGCCGGCCGGCGCGCAGGTACGGAGAGCGCGTTGCTCGCCGTCGCTCTCGGCACAGCGTGTGAGCGGGCGCGCGACCTGGCGCCGATGGATCGCGTGCGCACATTGCGCGACCACTTCTGGCAGGAATTGCAGAAGAGCTTCGGCAATCGCATCGCGCTGAACGGTCATCCGACGCATCGCCTGCCCAACACGCTCAACATTTCGTTCATCGGCCGCATCGGCGCCGAGATTTTGGCGCGGCTCGACGGCGTTGCGGCTTCGACGGGCTCAGCCTGTCACGCCGGCCGCATCGAACTGTCGCCGGTGCTGCAAGCCATGGGCGTCACGCCCGAGATCGGCATGGGCGCCATTCGCTTCAGCCTCGGCCGCGCCACGACGCGCGAGGAGATCGACGAGGCCGTCGAACGTCTCACAGAAATATTCGCCAAGGCCGAGTAGCGGGCGACGCCCGGCCGAAGCAGCCGGCGACCACTCAACCCGCCAGCGCTTGCTCCAGGTCCGCGATGATGTCCTCGACGTCCTCGATGCCGATCGACAGCCGCACCACGTCGGGGCCGGCGCCGGCTTGGGTCTTCTGCGCGTCGGTGAGCTGGCGGTGCGTGGTCGAGGCTGGGTGGATGATCAGCGAGCGGGTGTCGCCGATATTGGCGAGGTGCGAGAACAGCTGCACGTTGGTGACGAGCTTGACGCCGGCGTCGTAGCCGCCCTTGAGCCCGAAGGT
>Ga0070741_10001214_pt1 | contig 81096 bp, 68 predicted proteins | sample Coa_R1_4_FD_66440 | JGI IMG/M metagenome (GOLD analysis project Ga0070741, IMG submission 66440) | Surface soil microbial communities from Centralia Pennsylvania, which are recovering from an underground coalmine fire - Coalmine... | ecosystem: Environmental > Terrestrial > Soil > Unclassified ...
CCGCGCTCGAGCGCGGCCGGGCGAAGGCGGGCAAGACCATGGACGGCTTCGAGGTCGCGGGTCCGCTGTTCGTGGTGACCGGCACCAATGAGGACGAGATGGCGAAGGCCGCGGCGGGCACACGACAGCAGATCGCGTTCTACGGGTCGACGCCCGCGTACCGGTCCGTGCTCGAACTGCACGGCTGGGGCGGCCTGCAGGACGACTTGAACAAGCTGTCCAAAGAGGGCAAGTGGGTCGAGATGGGCGAGCTCATCGACGACGAGATCCTCAACACGTTCGCGGTGGTCGGTGAGCCCGAGCAGATCGCGCCGGAGATGAAGCGCCGCTACGGCGGCGTGGTCGACCGGCTCAGCTTCTACGCGCCGTACCAGTCCGACCGGGCACGGTGGCTGCCGGTGATCGAGGCGCTGAAGGCGGCGTGACGGGACGGCTTCAGACCGGGACGAGCTCGGCGCCCAGGTAGCGCTGCCGGCACAGGCCGCGCTGAAGCTTGCCCGACGACGTCTTCGGCAGCGTCCCGGGCTCGACCAGCACCACATCCTTCGGTGGGAGCCCGACCGTCGCGCGCACCCGCTCGGCAACCGTGCGCCGCGTCGCCGCAGGGTCGTCACTGCGGGTCTCGGCCACGACCACGACCCCTTCCTTGCCGCGTCCGGGGATGCCGAACGCGATCACGTTGCCCGCCCGCACACCGGCGATGGTGGCGACGGCGCGCTCGACGTCTTCGGGGAACACGTTGCGGCCGCCGACGATGATCACGTCCTTGATCCGCCCGCACACCACCAGTTCGCCGTCGACGAGATACGCAAGGTCTCCGGTGCGCAGCCAGTCGTCGTGGAACAGCTCGACCGCGAGGTCGGGCCGGCCGTAGTAGCCGGGCGTGACCGACGTCCCCCGGATCTCGAGCTCGCCGACCTCCCGGTCGCGGCGGGGCGAGCCGGTCTCCGGGTCGACGATGCGGATCTCGAGGCCGGGTACCGGACGGCCGAGGTAGGCGAGGCGCCGGACACCGGCCGGGGTCACGGCGGCCGGTTCGACCGGTGCGGCGTAGCGCTCGGTCTCCAGCACCCGCCGGTCGACGGCGTCGGTCCGCATGCCGGTCAGCGGTTCGGGGAACGTCGCGCCGATCACGACCTCGGCCATGCCGAAGGCCGGGAACACCGCGCCGGGACGCATGCCGTGCGCGACCGCGGCGCGGACGAACGCCTCGACGTTGTCAGGGTCGACGGGTTCGGCGCCGTTGAGCGCGATGCGCAGCGGACCGAGATCGAGGCCAGACGCGTTCCGCAGCGCCCGCGTCGCGAGCACCCACGAGAAGTTCGGCCCAGCCGTGACCGTGCCACCGAACGACGACAGCCACTCCATCCATCGCAGCGGGGCGCCGAGGAAGTCCTGCGGGGCGCCGATCACCACGTCGACCCCGGTCGACAGCGGGACCATCGTGAACCCGACGAGACCCATGTCGTGGTACAGCGGCAGCCACGAAACCATCACGTCGGTGTCGACGTCGAGCTGCGCAGCCGCGGCGATCGCGTCGAGGTTGGCGCAGATCGTCCGGTTCGGGAGCATCACGCCCTTGGGGTCGGCAGTCGACCCGCTGGTGAACTGCAGCACCGCGAGCCGGTCCGGGTCGTCAGCCGGCCGCTCGAAGTCCTGGGCGCGGATGCCGAGCCGGCGGACCTCGTCGACCAGCTCGTGCAGGCGGACCATGGGCGGACCGCCGGGCTGCGGCTCGATGAACGGCGCCAGGTCGTCGTCGACGACCACGAGGTCGACGTCCGCGTTCGCGATCTTCGCCCGGGTCTGGACCGCGAACTCCTCGATCGATCCGAGCCGCATCGGCAGCGGCAGCACGATCAGTGTCGCGCCGGCGAGCCAGTCGGCCTCGATCGCCGTGTACAAGAGGCGGGTGGTCGGGCCAACCAGCGCGACGTGGTCGCCGGCCGCGACCCCGCGACGCTGCAGCGCGGCAGCCAGCCGGACCGCCTCGTCGTAGAGCGCGCCGTAAGGGACCCGGTCGGCCACGCCACCGGTCACGAAGGTGGCGGCGCCCCGCCCCCCCGATGCTGCTTCGATGCGGGACGCGAGCGTCGACAACGAGGGCGCGCTGGGCATGCGCCCTTCGACCGCAGCCGGCTGCGGCGCGTTACGCCTTCGTCACGAAATTCACCAGCCGCGGCTCACGGACGATGACCCGGGTCGGCTCGATGGCGCCCTTGGCTCGAATCGCGGCGAGGGCCCGCTGCTCGGCCTCGTCCCGGGTGATCGTCGTGGGTACCTCGATGCGCTCGCGCACCTTGCCGTCGACCTGCACGACCATGGTCACGGTCTCGACCGCGGCCAGCTCGGGGTCGGCCTTGGGCCAGGACTGCTCATGGATGTGCTCGCCGTCGTGGCGGCGCGCCCACAGCTCGGCGGTGATGTGCGGCGCCATCGGCGCGAGCAGCAGCAGCAGCGTGTCGATCGCGAACGGCGTCGAGCCCTGCTTGTGGAGCAGGTTGGTGAACTCCATGAACGCCGCGACCGCGGTGTTGTACGACCATCGCTCGAACTCGTCGGTGACCCGGACGATCAAGCGGTGCGCGGCCCGGTCGACCTCGGCGGCGGCCGCACCGGTCGCGGACGAGACCACGGTCGACGACGGCTCCGCCAGCCGCCACACGCGCTGCAGGAACCGGGCCGTGCCTTCGATGCCCTTGTCGTCCCAGTCGACGTCGTCCTGAGGCGGACCCACGAAGAGGTGGAACAGCCGCAGCGCGTCGGCGCCGACGGTGTCGAGGTAGTCCTCGGGCGCGACGAGGTTGCCCTTCGACTTCGACATCTTCGTGCCGTCCATGCGGATCATGCCCTGCGTGAACAGGCGAGCGAACGGCTCGCGCAGGCTCTTCGGCGCTATGCCCAGATCGGCCAGCGCCTTGGTGAAGAACCGCGCGTACATCAGGTGCAAGATGGCGTGCTCCACCCCGCCGATGTACTGGTCGACCGGCATCCACCGCTCGACCGCGTCGAGGGCGAACGGCGCCGACTCGTTCCACGGGTCGCAGAAGCGCAGGAAGTACCACGACGAGTCGACGAAGGTGTCCATCGTGTCGGTCTCGCGTGCTGCCGGCCCGCCGCACACCGGGCAGGTCGTGTGCAGGAACCCCTCGTGGAAACGCAACGGTGACTCGCCCGTCGGGCGGAACTCGACGTCGTCGGGCGCGAGGACCGGCAGGTCCTCTTCGGGGACCGGCACCGCGCCGTGGTCCGGGCAGTAGACGATCGGGATCGGACAGCCCCAGAACCGCTGGCGCGACAGCAGCCAGTCGCGCAGGCGGTAGTTGACCGTGCGGGTGCCGATGCCGCGCTCTTCGAGCCAGTCGATCGCGGCGGCGATCGCCGCGGCCTTGTGCTTGCCGTCGAGCCACGCGCTGTTGATCGCGGGCCCGTCGCCGGCGTAGGCCTCGCCCTCCCATCCCTCGGGTGGCTGCACCGTGCGGATGATCGGCAGGCCGTGGGCCTTCGCGAAGTCCCAGTCCCGCTGGTCCTGGCCGGGCACCGCCATGATCGCCCCGGTGCCGTAGGACATCAGCACGTAGTCGGCGAGGAAGATCGGCACGGGCTGGCCGGTGAACGGGTTGATCGCGTACGCGCCGGTGAACACGCCGCGCTTGTCGAGGGGACCCTCACCCGAGACGCGGTCGAGCTCGCTCTCCTGACGGACACGCGTGACGAAGGCCTCGACCTCGGCGCGCCGGTCCGCGGTCGTGATCTGCGCAACCAGCGGGTGCTCCGGCGCGAGCACGCAGAACGTCATGCCGAAGCTCGTGTCGGGACGCGTCGTGAACACCCGGAAGCGGTGCCCGGTGGGGTTGCCGTCCGCGTCGGAAACGGCCATCTCGAACTCCGCGCCCTCGGAGCGGCCGATCCAGTTGCGCTGCATCGTGATGACCCGCTCGGGCCAGTCGAGCTGGTCGAGGTCGTCGAGGAGCTGCTGGGCGTAGGCGGTGATCCGGAAGAACCACTGTTCGAGCTCGCGCCGCTCCACCACGTCGCCGCTGCGCTCGCAGGTGCCGTCGCTCAGCACCTGCTCGTTGGCCAGCACGGTCTGGCAGCCGGGGCACCAGTTGACCGCGGCCATCTTCCGGTAGGCCAGGCCGGCCTCGAGCAGCTTGAGGAAGATCCACTGCGTCCAGCGGATGTACTGCGGGTCGTGGCTCTTCACGACCCGCCGCCAGTCGTAGGACGCACCGATCCGCTGCAACGAGGAGGTCAGCTCCTCGATTCGGGCGTCGGTGAACACCCGCGGGTGGGTGCCGGTCCTGATCGCCGCGTTCTCGGCGGGTAGGCCGAAGCTGTCGAAGCCGATCGGGCTCAGGACCCCGAAGCCGTTCATCGTGCGGTACCGCACGATGAGGTCGCCGAACGTGTAGTTGCGAACGTGGCCCATGTGGGCCGGACCCGACGGGTACGGGTACATGCACAGGACGTAGAACGGCGGGCGGCTGTCGTCGTTGTCGACCTGGTAAGTCCCCTCGTCGCGCCAGCGCGCCTGCCACCGTTTCTCGATCTCCTGCACGTCGTAGTCGGCGGCCATCGCCGCCGATGGTACCGGCGAGGTTCGTGGCCGCTCGACGCAGTTCGGTGTCGTCGACCGGCAGGCGGACGGCGGCCCACTGCTATCGTGAGCGCTCCGCGAGGGGCTGTAGCTCAGTTGGAAGAGCGCCACGCTGGCAGCGTGGAAGTCGTGGGTTCGAATCCCATCAGCTCCACACTCCGGCGTCTGGCGCAACACGCCTCGAGACAGCGGATGCGTGCAGACCTCGAGCGCGACCGCGTCGGGGTGGACCTCGGTGCCCTCGAAGTCGGCGAGGGTGCTGATTCGGAAGCGACCGTCGCGCGCCGATGCCCGCGTCATCTCGGCACGGCGCGCGTCGTAGTAGCGGGCCCGCGTGTAGCCCGACGCGACGGTCGTGAAGCTGGCGACGAGCACGCGGCGGGGCCGGTCGCCGCGGTTGGCCGCGCTGTAGTGCGGCGCGAGACCGTCGATGCGCACGGCATCGCCCGCATGCAACTCCGCCGGCGAGAACGACAGTGCCGCCACGACGTCGCCGCGGATCGCGCCACGCTCGTCGGTCGGCAACACCTCACCGACACCGGAGGCGAGCCAGACGCAACCGGACTCGACCGAGCAGTCGTCGATGGCTACGAGAAACGAGACCACGCGACCGGCGCCTGGGTAGGCCACCACGTCCTGGTGCGGGCTGAACCCCGCGCCGCCAGGTTGCTTGTAGTTGACCTTGTCCTTGAACGCGACAGCAGGTTCGCCGAGGGCAGCCGCGGCGAGGTCGCGGAGCACACCGTCCACGAGCGCGGCCACCACCGGCTCGCACGCGGAAACGTTCTCGGTCCGGCAGATCGCGGGGCCCGACACCGTCCGCTCGGCGTAGTGGCCCCACACGTGACTGCCCGCCGGCCAGCGCTCGACGCCCTCGACCGCGGCGCGCAGGGCGGCCAGCTCGGGCGCGTCGAGCAGGGCGCGTTCGACCTCGATCACCCGACCACCCGGTCCGGCGCGGCCTCCCACTCGACGCGCGGCACGTCCGACCAAAGTCGCTCGAGCTCGTAGTAGTGGCGCGTCTCGTCGAGGAACACGTGCACCACGAAGTCGCCGTAGTCGATAAGCACCCATCGCAGGTCGTCGAGGCCCTCGATGCGCAGCGGCTTCGGGCCGCTGGCCTCGGTGATCTGCCGCTCGATCTCCTCCGCGATCGTCGCGACCTGGCGCGGGTTGGTGCCGCTGGTGATCACGAACAGATCAGTGATCGCGAGAACGCCGCCCACTTCGAGCACGATCGGGTCGATCGCCTTCTTGGACGACGCGGCCTGCGCCGCGAGGATCGCCCAGCGTTCCGGATCGTCAGCCACTGGTCCCTCCATACTTGGCAGCCGCGTCCTTGCCGAGGATGATCGTCACGTCGTCAACGTCGGTCGGTGTCGAGCTCTTGCTCACCGTCCCGAGGCCGAGCGCGGCTTGGATCTTCTGCGCGTCCGCGGCGAACTGGTCGTCGTGATACACGATCTCGGTGGTCGCGTAGTCGAAACGGTCCGCGTTGCCGACGATGATGATCTCGCCGCCGGCACCGACGACCTTGCTCACGACCACGTTCGAGCTCGCGATCGGTCCCGTCCCGCTCAGCAGGCGGATGCGCGGGCGGTCGCCGGGGTTCGCCGGTGTCGGCAGCGGCACGATGCGCGCCATCAGGTCGGCCACGGCCGTGCTGTCGGCGACGAAGGTCTCGTCGGGGCCCGGCTCGCCTTGGGGATGAACCGGCAGCGAGGTGACCTCCACGTCGCCGTTCGCGAGCCCGCGCAGGAACCGCCCGAACCCTGACGCCGTCTCGCCTGGTACCGCGTCAGGGTCGGGCGAGTGGCGGATGGCGTCGAGCCACGCGGTCCACAGCACCTGCTTGCGAGCCAGGTGGGCGAGGTCGCTCTCGTGCGGGTTGCGAGCGGCGAGATAGCCAGCCACGTCGTTCGCGGCCAGCGTCAGCGGGCCGGCCGCGAACCGCGTTGCCGTGCGGCCCCTGCTGTCGACCTGCACGATGCGGTCGGGGTTCTGGATCGACAGCGGGGCGACCGGCGTGACGTACTGCGTGACCGGTCCCGGGCCGAAGAGGATCGCGTCGTCGAAGCTCAGCCCGACGAGGTTGGCGGCGGCTTGGCTGAGCCCCGCGAGGAACTTGGTCCTCATCGTGTTCGCGAGCGTGTCGACCGTGCCGTCCGCGCGCTTCGCCTCGGTGTTGATCGGGATGAACACCACGGCGCCACCGCGATCGTTCGGCCCGAGCGTGAGCATCGTCAGACCCTGCATGGTGCCGTCGGCCGCGGTCTCGACCACGAGCAGCACCGGTGTCGGCACCACGTTCGCCTCGTACCGGGGCTTCGACGGATCGTTCTGCGCGTCGATGCGCCGGCCCGCCGTGGTGTCGCGCAACGTCCGCACGCCGATCATGCCGAGGACGGGGATCGCGCCGACGAGGAACACCATCGCGGTCACGAACCCGACCCGGCGCAGCATCCGGCGCGCTTCGCGCTGACGCCGCCGGGCGACACGCTCCCCCGTACCCGACGCCGGGAGCTCGAGCACGACCGGGCGGTCGGATTGCGAGGGGGCGGTCATGAACGGGTCAACGATAGAGGCGACGTGCCCGGATGCAGTCGATCACGGCTGGTGTGAGCAGGTAATCGAGCGGGCGGCCGTCGCGGATGCGGGCCCGCAGGTCGGTGCTCGAGACTTCGAGGCGGGGCGTCTCGATACGGATCCAGTCCCATCCCGGCGGCGGCCGCCCCTCCTCGGCCCCCGGCCGGCTGGCCACAACGATGGTGGCGAGCCGGCGCACCTCGTCGACGCGCTCCCAGCTCGGCAACCCCGCTGCCGCGTCGCTGCCGACCACCAGGAAGAGCTCGCGCGTCGGATCCTCGTCGCGGAGCTGGGCGAGCGTGTCCGCGGTGTACGAGGTGCCGCCCCGGTCGATCTCGAGCGCGCTCGCTTCGAGGCCCTCGACGTCGCCGACCGCCGCGTCGACCATCGCCAGCCGGTCGGGCGCGCTCGATAGCGGCCGCAGCGAGGACTTCTGCCACGGGTCGTTGGCGACGACGAGCAGCAACCGGTCGAGCCGCAGCTCGTAGCGCGCGTTCACCGCGAGCACCAGGTGGCCGACGTGAGGCGGGTCGAACGTCCCGCCGAAGACCCCGAGCCGCTCACCCATGCGCGTACGCGCGTTGCAGCCTGTCCACCAACGACTGCAGCCGCGCCGACCGTCGCACCTCGTACGGGGGTGTCGCGGGATCGAGCGAGGTCAGCCGCGGCGGCAATGTCGCGATCGCCTCCGCACACCGCCGTTGCAGCACCGGGATCGGCTCGGGATCGCGCACGCGCGTGCCGTGGCGGACGGCGTCGACGATCAGCGGCCGCCCGTTGTCCTCTTCGTCGACCAGAGTCAGCAGGTCGTGGTCGTCGTGGCGGCGGATCTGCTTGCGGCCCGGCAGCGTCGCCTTGCCCTCCGAAAGCTTCAGCTTCGGTCCCGCCTCGTCCTCCACGAGCTTGTAGACGACACCGAGCGACGGCGCGTCCTCGCTCGTCCCCATGCGGGTGCCGACGCCGTACCCGTCGATCGGGGCACCACCGGCGGTCAGCTCCGCGATCCGGTGCTCGTCGAGGTCGCCCGACGCGAGGATGCGGACCTCGGGGCAGCCGCCCTCGTCGAGGATCGAGCGCACGTCGCGGGCGAGCGTCGCGAGGTCGCCCGAATCGAGGCGCACCCCTTGGATCGTGACGCCTTCGGCGCGCAGCTCGTGCGCCACCTCGACCGCGTTGCGCGCGCCTTGCCGGGTGTCCCACGTGTCGATCAGCAGCACCGCGGAGCTCGGGAACGTGCGAGCGAACGAGCGGAACGCGTCGCGCTCGTCGTCGAACGCCATGACGTAGGCGTGCGCCATGGTCCCGCTGAGCGGCGCACTCCACCGGCGGCCCGCCTCGACGAGCGACGTCGCCGACGCGCCGGCGACCAGCGCGGCGCGCGCCGCGCCGAGCGCGGCGTCGACACCGTGGTCGCGCCGCGCCGAGAAGTCGACGAACGACCGGCCCGCTGCCGCGATCGACACGCGCGCCGCCTTGGACGCCTGCATGGTCCGCGTCCCGATCACGTTCAGCGCCAGCGTCTCGAGCAGTTGCCCCTCGATGACCGGCGCGGTGATCTCGACGATCGGCTCGCCTGCGAACACCACCTCGCCCTCGGGCACGGCGCGCACGTCGCCGGTGAACTCGATGGCGCGCAACGCGTCGAGAAACGGTTCGTCGAACAGGTCGAGCGTGCGGAGGTAGGCGATGTCGTCGTCGGAGAACCGCCACGACGCGAGCGCCTGCAGCAGGTCCTCGAGCCCGCACGCCACGAGGAAGTTGCGGTTCGCCGGGAGCGACCGCACCGACAGCTCGAACGTCGCGCGGCCGGTCCGCCCGTTGGCGAAGTACGCAGCCGCCATCGTGAGCTCGTACAGGTCGGTGAACAGCGACGGCTGCACGCCGCCGTAGCCGGTGGTGCTCACGCGTTCGCCGCCGCCCCTGTCATGCGAGCGTGACCCCGGCGGCGGCGAGCTCGGCCAGGGCGCGCTCGCCGTCACCCGGCTGGACCTCGACCGCCGCGACCGCGTCGCGCACGACGGTGGTGGCGAATCCGAGGGTGACCGCGTCGAGCGCCGTGGCGCGCACGCAGTAGTCGGTGGCGAGCCCGACCACGACCACCTGCTCGATCCCCTGGCGGCGCAGCAGCTCGGCCAGCCCGGTCGACGACTCCTCGCCGGTCATCGGGTCGCGCACGGTGAAGCCTGAGTAGCCGTCCTCGCCGCCGACGCCCTTTCGCACCGTCTCGCCCCGCACCACCAGCCGGGGGTGCAGCTGCGCGCCCCATGTCCCGGCCACGCAGTGGACCGGCCACGTGCCGCCGTCCTTCGCGAAGTGCGGGGTGTTCTGCGGGTGCCAGTCCTGGGTGTACACGACCGGCGAGCCCGCCGCGACCGCCTCCTCGACGAGCGAGTTGATCGCGTCGACGACCCGCTCGCCGCCCGCCACGAACAGGCTGCCGGCGGGGTCGGCGAAGTCGTTCTGGACGTCGACAACCACCAGTGCCACCCCCGGCGCGAAGCGGACGGCGCTCACCGGCACCCTCCGGTGACACAATTCACAGCCGCCCCGGGAAGGCGTTCGAGCCCGTGCACGCTGGTCAGTCTTGCATCCGTCGCCGGGAAATCCGCTTCCCGCGCGCTGTCGTGTCAGGTTCCATGGTCTGATGGGGAATGACATCCCAGTAGTTCGCGTTGAGGGGCCTTGCCATGAGTGATTCCGTCGGTCAGTACCTGAACGAGATCGGCCTGGTTCCGCTGCTCACCGCGCAGGAAGAGCGGGAGCTGTCCCAGATCATCGAGCGTGGTCGCGAGGCTCAGGCGCGCCTCGACGCGGGTGAGAAGTCCCGCGAGCTGCGCAAGGCGGTGCAGGACGCAGCGGCCGCCAAGGACCGGTTCATCCGCGCCAACCTCCGGCTCGTGGTCTCGGTCGCCCGCCGCTACCCGATGCCGCCGGGCATGGAGCTGCTCGACCTCATCCAGGAGGGCAACCTCGGCCTCGAACACGCGGTCGACAAGTTCGACTGGCGCAAGGGCTTCAAGTTCTCGACCTATGCCACGTTCTGGATCCGCCAGGCGATCGGCCGGGCCCTCGACCAGAAGGCGAGCCTGGTCCGCCTCCCCGGTGACCGCTCCGCCAGCCTGCGCGCCGCGCTGCGGGCGGTATCCGGCGACAGCGACGAGCTCGACGACGAGCACGCTCGCCTCCACCGGCTCACCACGCCGACGTCGCTCGACCGTCCCGTCGGCGACGACGACGGCTCGGAGCTCATCGACCTCATCGCCGACGTGAAGCCCGGCCCCGAGGAGCTGATGCTGAGCCGCGAGCAGGACACCCTGGTGACCAGCCTCCTCGATGTGCTCGACCCCCGGGCCCGGTTCGCGGTCGAGCAGCGCTTCGGCCTCCACGACGGCCGCAAGCGCAGCTATCGCGAAGTGGGCGACGAGCTCGGTGTCACCGCCGAAGCCGCGCGCCGGCTCGTGAAGCGGGCGGTGAACACCGTGCGCGAAGAGGCCGCCGCCCGCGTCGACGCCGCCTGATCCTCAGGCATTCCGCTTTGCGTCGGTGGCGGCGCTCGGCCACCCTTTTCCCGTGTCCCCTGACTGGTCGCCGGAGTCCTGGCGCGATCGCCACGCCGAGCAGCAACCCGACTGGCCCGACCCGGCTGCCCTCGAGCGCGTCCTCAAGCAGCTGAGCACCCTGCCGCCACTCGTGTTCGCGGGTGAGGCGCGCAACCTCACCGCCGAGCTCGGCCGGGTCGCGAGCGGCGACGCGTTCCTGCTGCAAGCCGGCGACTGCGCGGAGTCCTTCGACGCGTTCTCGGCCGACTCGATCCGGGACAAGTTGAAGATCATCCTGCAGATGGCGGTCGTGCTCACCTACTCGTCGGGCGTGCCCGCGCTCAAGGTCGGGCGCATCGCGGGGCAGTTCGCCAAGCCCCGCTCACTGCCGATCGAGACCTTCGAGGGCACGGACCTGCCCGCGTTCCGAGGCCACATGGTCAACGACATCGCGTTCACGCCCGCGGCCCGCACCCCCGACCCGGAGCGCCTGCTCGCCGCCTACCACCAGTCGTCGGCGACGCTGAACCTGCTGCGCGCGTTCACAAAGGGCGGCTTCGCCGACCTGTCCCGCGTGCACCAGTGGAACCAGGACTTCGTCGCCCGCAGCCGGCAGGGCCAGCGATACGAGAGCATCGCCGCCGAGATCGACCGCGCGCTGCGGTTCATGAAGGCCTGCGGCTTCGACACCGAGGCGGAGCCGAAGCTGCACGAGGTCGACTTCTACACGAGCCACGAGGCATTGATCCTCGGCTACGAGGAGGCGCTCACCCGGCGCGACTCGCTGACCGGCGACTGGTACGACTGCTCCGCGCACCTGCTGTGGATCGGCGACCGCACCCGCCAGCTCGACGGCGCGCACGTCGAGTTCGTGCGCGGGATCGGCAACCCGGTCGGCGTGAAGATCGGCCCGTCGTGCACGCCCGAGGAAGTGGTGGCGCTGTGCGACGCGCTGAACCCCGACCGCCGGCCCGGGCGGCTGACGCTCATAACCCGCCTCGGCGCCTCCCGGGTGCGGGAGCTGCTCCCACCGATGCTGCGTGCGGTCGAGCGCGCCAAGCATCCGGTCGTGTGGTGCTGCGACCCGATGCATGGCAACACGTTCAGCTCAGAGACCGGGCGCAAGACCCGCGACTTCAACGTGATCCTCGAGGAGATCGCGGGGTTCTTCAGCGCGCACCGCGAGGTCGGCACCTGGCCAGGCGGCGTGCACGTCGAGCTCACCGGGGACGATGTCACCGAGTGCCTCGGCGGCTCCGACGAGCTCGACCACCACGACCTCGACGACCGCTACGAGACCATGTGCGACCCCCGGCTGAACGCCGGCCAGAGCCTCGACCTCGCCTTCCAGGTCGCCGAGCTGCTCCGCGCCGGCTAACCCCGGCAAGCGACCGGGAAAGCCGCGTCCGGGGACAAAAGTCACCCGCCGGGAATGTTGACCTCACCGCTCAGGTTTGCGACACTGGAAATCCTGATCGGTTCGGTCGGTTTTCGCCGGACCGGAGGTCCGCCGTCGAGGGGAACACCGCCATGCTCCAGCGAGAGATCGATCCCGCCCAGCTCGCTGACATCGAGAAATTCGAGACGATGCTCGCCCGATACCTCGCGGGCGAGCTCGACGACGACATCTTCCGGGTCTTCCGCCTGAACAACGGCATCTACGGCCAGCGCCAGGGCGGCCACAACCAGATGGTGCGGGTGAAGATCCCCTACGGCCGGGTGCTGCCCGAGCAGCTCGACCTGCTCGCACACATCGCCGACACGTACTCGCGGGGCTGGGGGCACATCACCACGCGCCAGAACATCCAGTTCCACTTCGTGCAGCTCGAGAACGTGCCCGCGATCATGCGCGCGCTCGCCGGCGTCGGCATGACGACGCGCGAGGCATGCGGCGACACCGTCCGCAACGTGCAGGCTTGCCACCTCGCCGGCGCGTGCCCGTTCGAGTACCTCGACGTCACGCCGTGGGCTGAGGCCGCGTTCCGCCACTTCCTCCGCCATCCGCTCGCGCAGCGTCTCCCCCGCAAGTTCAAGATCAACTTCTCCGGGTGCGAGACCGACTGCGGTCAGGCCATGTTCAACGACATCGGTGTGATCGCGGCCACGCGCACGCTCGACAACGGCGAGATCGAGACCGGCTTCCGCGTGTTCGTGGCGGGCGGCCTCGGCGCCAACCCGCATCCCGCGCTCGCGCTCGAGGAGTTCACCCCCCGCGAAGATCTCATGGCGACGCTCGAGGCGATCCTGCGGGTCTTCTCGAACCACGGCAACCGCGACAACAAGCTGCGAGCCCGCATGAAGTGGCTCGTCGACACGATGGGCTGGGACGAGCTGCAGGCGCGCATCCTCAAGGAGCGCCGCTACCTGCTGGCGTCGTCCTCGTGGCCCGGCGGCATCCCCGCGGCCGTGCAGAAGGAAGGCGACGAACCTGCGGGCCGGCACGCCACCATCGCCGCCACCGCGATCGGTCAGGGCACCGCGGTGAGCATCCGTGGAACGTCCGAGTACGAGCGGTGGGAGTCGGCGAACGTCATCCGCGGCAACGCCAAGGGAACGGTGTCGGCCATCGCCTACGCGAAGTTGGGTGACGTCACCTCCGACCAGTTCCGTGCGCTCGCCTCGATCCAGCGCGAGTTCGCTCTCGACGTGCGGGTCACGAACCGTCAGAACTTCGCGCTGCGCAACCTGAGCGAAGACCAGCTCCCGAAGTTGTTCGACCGGCTGCGCACGATCGGCATGGCCGAGCCCGGCGCGGAGCTCGCCCGTGACGTCGTCGCCTGTCCCGGCGCGGACACGTGCAACCTGGCAGTCACCCAGTCCCGCGGTCTTGCCGACGCGATCGGTGCCCGTCTCGAGGAAGAGGGTCTCGCCGAAGTCGGTGGCGTACGCACGAACATCTCGGGCTGCACGAACTCCTGCGGCCAGCACCACATCGCGGACATCGGGTTCTTCGGCGCCGAGCGTCGCGCCCACGGCCGTCCCGCACCGGGTTACCAGATGCTGCTCGGCGGCTACGTCGGTCAGACGCAGGTGCACTTCGGCGACAAGGCGCTCCGCCTGCCGGCGAAGAACGCGCCCGAGGCGGCGGTACGCGTGGTACGCCGGTTCGCCGAAGAGCGCGAGCCAGGCGAGCCATTCCGGTCATGGCTCGACCGGGTCGGCGGCGCGAAGGCGGTCGCCGCCGAGCTGAAGGAGCTCGACGAGTTCCCGTTGCCCGAGGACGGTCCCGAGTACTACGTCGACTACGGCGAGACAGGTCCGTACGTCGCCGAGACGTTCGAGTCGGAGTGCGCCACATGATGCTCGAGCCCAACCCGCTGGCCACGCTGCCGCAGTACACCGACGAGGAGCTGGCCGAGCTGAACCAGGAGTTCGAGCGGCTGCCCGCGTCGAAGATCATCCAGTGGGCGGTCGACAACTACGCGCCGCACCTGTGCCTGAGCGCGTCGATGACCGACGCGGTGCTCATCGACCTCGCGGTGAAGGTGTATCCGGCGATCGAGGTCGTGTTCATCGACACCGGTTACCACTTCCCGGAGACGCTGGAGACGGTCGAGCACGTCCGCCGGCGCTACGGGCTCAACCTGCGCATCATGACGGTCGCGCCGCACGACGAGGAACTGTGGAAGGTCGACCCGGAGAACTGCTGCTCGGCGGTGAAGGTCGGCCAGCTCGACCGGGCGCTGATGGGCAAGGCGGCGTGGATGAGTGGGCTGCGCCGGGTCGAGGCCGCGTCGCGGGAGAACGCGCCGATCGTCGCTCGCGACCTGCGTGGCCTGGTGAAGGTGAACCCGCTCGCCACGTGGACCGACCAGGACGTCGCCGGCTACATCGCCGACCACGACGTGCCGGTCAACCCGCTGACGCGGCGCGGCTACCCGTCGATCGGGTGCATGCCGTGCACCCAGCCGGTTGCCGACGGCGAGCACCCGCGCTCGGGCCGCTGGGCCGGCCGCGACAAGACGGAGTGCGGCTTGCACGAGATGTAGCCGGCCGGGGAGACTGACGGTCGTGGCCAGAACGACCGTTCCGGCAACGACCGTCCTGCCGACCCGGGTGCTGGTGCTCGGCATGGCGCACGAGAACGGCACCATCGTCGCCGACGAGTTGATGCCGGTCGCCGAGGCATGCGGCCAGTCGGCCGAGCAGGTGCGCTCGTGCCTGCGCCGGCTCGTGAAGGAAGGCCTGTTCGTCCGCGAGGGCGCGGGTCGAACGGCCCGCTACCGAGCCACCGAGGCCGGTTTGAAGGCACTCGGCACCAACCTCGAGCGCCACCGGCTCGCCTACGTGCAGGACCATGCCGGGCGCGGGTGGGACCGTCGCTGGCGGCTCGTCGCCTTCGGCGTGCCCGAGTCCCGCCGCACCGCGCGCGACGCGTTCCGCGACCGGCTCCTCCAGCTCGGCGGCGCGCCGATCACGAACGGGCTGTACGTGTCACCGCACCGATGGGACAAGGACGTCGCCGCCGACGCCGAGCGCCTCGGCGTCGCCGACGCGGTCACCCAGGCCACCACCGACGACCTCAACGTCGGCGGCGTTTCGGATCCCCGCGAGATCGTGACCCGGCTCTGGCCGGTCGCCGACATCGCGGCCCGCTACGACGCGTTCGTCGACAAGTACCGCGACGTGCCCGCCGCGCTCGAGAACATGCGCAAGCGCCACGAGCGGCTGCCCGACGCGGTGTTCCTCCCCGGCGCGCTCGCGATGTCGGTGGAGTTCGCGTCGGTGTTCTCCGACGATCCCCTGCTGCCGCCTGAGCTGCTCCCCCGACCCTGGCCAGGGCGCACCGCGCGCGAGTTGCTCGTGCGCAGCCGCCGGCTCGCGCTGGTGCTCCGCGAGCAGCACAACCGGCCGGCGCTGTTCCGCTCGTTCGACGATCTCATCGAATCGATCCCGTAGTGACCGACCGTCCCCGACCGCCGGAGGCTTTCGCATGAAGTTCGGCATCTTCTACGAGCACCAGCTCCCTCGTCCGTGGGACGAGGAGAGCGAGCACCGGCTCCTGAAGGACGCGCTCGAGCAGGTCGAGCTCGCCGACCGCGTCGGCTTCGACTACGTGTGGGAGGTCGAGCACCACTTCCTCGAGGAGTACTCGCACTCGAGCGCGCCCGAGGTGTTCCTCGCGGCCGCATCGCAGCGCACGACACGGATCCGCCTCGGGCACGGCATCGTGCAGCTCCCGATCAACTTCAACCACACCGCGCGGGTCGCCGAGCGGATCGCGACACTCGACCTCGTGAGCGACGGCCGCTGCGAGTTCGGCACCGGTGAGGCGTCGTCGGAAGCCGAGCTCGGCGGCTTCCTCATCGACCGGGCCACCAAGCGCGACCAGTGGAACGAAGCGCTCGACGCAGTGACCCGCATGATGGTCGAGGTCCCGTTCGCCGGCTACGACGGCACGTACCTGAAGATGCCGCCCCGCAACGTGGTGCCCAAGCCGCTGCAGAAGCCGCACCCGCCGCTGTGGGTGGCGTGCAGCAGGCGCGAGACGATTCACCTCGCCGCGCAGAAGGGCATCGGCGCGCTGTCGTTCAGCTTCATCGAGCCCGAAGAGGCGCGTCACTGGGTGAACGACTACTACGACACGATCGCCTCGGAGCAGTGCGTCCCCGCCGGCTTCGCGGTCAACCCGAACCTCGCGGTGGTCGTCCCGCTCATGTGCCACCACGACGAGCAGACGGCGATCGATCGCGGGCTCGACGGCGGCCACTTCTTCGGCTACTCGCTCGGCCACTACTACGTGTTCGGGGCCCACACGCCCGGCGTCACCAACGTGTGGGAGGAGTTCCAGCGCAACCGCTCGCGGTTCGGTTTCGACCGCGATGTGGCCGCGCAGACCGGACAGCAGCTCGGCGCACAGCTCTTCGAGCGGGGCCTCGGATCGCTGCGGGGTGCGATCGGCACACCTGACCAGATCCGCCAGCTCGTACGCGCCTACGAGGAGTGCGGCGTCGACCAGATCATCTTCGTCAGCCAGTCGGGCCGGAACCGCCACGAGCACATCTGCGAGTCGCTGGAGCTGTTCGGCCGTGAAGTGCTGCCGGAGTTCGCGGAGCGGGCCGAGGAGCAGGAGAAGGCGAAGCTCGAGCGGCTGGCGCCCGCGATGGACGCGGCGCTGGCTCGCCGGGAACCGCCCCGGCCCGCGCCGGCCGGCTACACGATCAGCGCCGCGATGCAGGCCTGACCGCTCAGCGGCGAGTGCGGCGCCGGAACGAGCGACTGAGTGATGGTGGCTGGTAGCCGGCGTCAGCAGGGTTCACGTTCGTGCCCGGCGGCACCAGCTCGTCGATGCGGTCGAGCACGTCGGTGCCGAGCGTGACGTCGGCGCCGGCGAGCACGTCGACGAGCTGGTCCATCGTGCGCGGCCCGATGATCGCGGAGGTCACCGCGGGGTGTTCGAGCACGAACGCCATCGCGAGGTGCGTGAGCGACACCCCGGCGTCGGCCGCCAGCTTCAGCAGCTCCTCGACGAGGTCGAGCTTGCGCTGGTTCTCGGGCTTCGCGTAGTCGAACCGCTCCGGCACGCGCGCCGCGCGGCCGGTGGTGGGTGCCGGCTCGCCCTTGCGGTAACGGCCGGTGAGCCAGCCGCCGGCCAGGGGGCTCCAGGCGATGACGCCCATGCCGTAGTGCTGACAGGTGGGCAGCACGGCGGTCTCGATGCCGCGGGCGAAGATCGAGTACGGCGGCTGCTCGCACCGGAAGCGCTCGCGCCCCCGTGCCTCGGCCACCCACTGCGCCTCCACGATCAGCTCCGCCGGGTACGTCGAGCTGCCGATCACCCGCACCTTGCCGGCATGCACGAGATCGGAGAGCGCGGCGAGCGTGTCGTCGAGATCGACGGTCGGGTCGGGCCGGTGCGCCTGGTACAGGTCGATGTAGTCGGTGCCGAGTCGCCGGAGGCTGTTGTCGACCTCCGCCTTGATCCAGCGGGGCGACGCGCCTCGCTGGTTGGTGTCCTCGCCCATCGGCGCGACGAACTTGGTCGCCAGCACCACGCTGTCGCGCCGGCCCTTCAGCGCCTTGCCCACGATCTCTTCCGACTCGCCGGCGGAATACACGTCGGCGGTGTCGATGAAGTTGATCCCATGGTCGAGCGCGTGGTGGATGATGCGGATGCAGTCGTCGTGATCGCGGTTGCCCCAGGCGCCGAACATCATCGCCCCGAGGCAGTACCGGCTCACTTGGATCCCGGTCCGGCCGAGCGTCGTTCGTTCCATGGCTCGACTCTATGCCCCGACCCTGCCGGCCCGTTCCGCGCCCGTGCAATGGCACAGTGCTGGCGCTATGGGCTACCGACTCGGCATCGATCTGGGCACCACGTACACGGCAGCAGCCGTCGTCGACGGGGGCCGCGCCTCGATCGTTCCGCTCGGCAACCGCGCGCCGGTCGTGCCGACCGTCGTGTTCCTCCGCGAGGACGACACGATCCTGACCGGCGACGCCGCCAACCGACGTGGCATCACGGAGCCGAACCGCGTGGCGCGCGAGTTCAAGCGCCGCATCGGCGACCCGACACCGCTGCTGCTCGGTGGCTCGCCGATGACGCCGCAGGCGCTCATGGCGAAGATGCTGCGCTGGACGGTCGACGAGGTCACGTCGCTACAGGGTTCCGGCCCCGAGCGGGTCGCGGTGTCATGCCCCGCGAACTGGGGGCCGTACAAGCTCGACCTGCTCCAGCAGGCGATCCGCATGGCCGGTCTCGCCGACGCCACGATCCTCACCGAGCCGGAGGCAGCGGCGATCTAATACGCCTCGACGACGAGGGTCGATTCCGGCGACACGATCGCGGTGTACGACCTCGGCGGCGGGACGTTCGACGCTGCGGTGCTGCGCAAGACGGAGACCGGCTTCGAGATCCTCGGCACCCCCGAGGGCATCGAGCACCTCGGTGGCATCGACATCGACGAAGCGGTGTTCGCACACGTAAGCGCCGCGCTCGGCGCGCCGTTCGCGCAGCTCGACCCCGACGACCCGGTGGTCGTGTCGGCCATCGCCCGGTTGCGGGCCGACTGCGTCGAGGCCAAGGAGGCGCTGTCGACTGACACCGACTGCGCGATCCCGGTCGTGCTGCCGTCGATCCGCACCGAGGTCCGCCTGACGCGGACCGAGCTCGAGAACAAGATCCGGCCGTGGCTGGCCGACACGATCGGCGCGCTGCATCGGGCGTTGGCGTCCGCAGGCGTCGAGCCCGCGGACGTGAAGGCGGTGCTGCTCGTGGGTGGCAGCTCACGCATCCCGCTCGTCGCGGAGCTGGTCTCGGCCGAGCTGGGCCGTCCGGTCGCGGTCGACGCCCACCCGAAGCACGCGGTCGCTCTCGGCGCGGCCCTCGCCGCCGCCACGCCCACCGCGCCGGCGCCCGCACCGCCGCCCGCACCAGCGCCACCGGCCACCTCCGCACCGCCACCACCGGCCACCCCCGCACCGCGGGGTTCGACCCGTTGATCGATCCCGACCCGTCGACCCACCACCTGCACTTCTTCTTCGACGACGTCGCGCCGCAGAACGCGGGCACGAACGGCAACCCGCCCGGCAAGTGGGTGATCTGGGACGTGCCCTCGCCGTTCACCGGCATGAAGGTGGCCGACCGTCCCGCCGACGCGAACCGCATCTGCGTGCTGGTCGCGAACTCGAACCACGAGATCGAGCTCGACACCGGCAACTGCGTGGACATCCCGGCGTGCTGAGGTTTCTTTCAGGTCACCCCAGATGCGCCGCGTCGTTGAGCCGCGCCAGCCACCACCGCCCGTCCTCGTCGCGAATGAACTCGGTGATCGACGTGTTCTCGACGTAGCGGACGACCGACCCGAACGGCACCCCGGCGAGCACCTCGAGCGCGCAACCGACAACGCCGCCGTGGGCGACGACCACGACCCGCTCGCCCACATGCCGGTCGACGACCCGGCCCAGCGCCCGGTCGACGCGGCGCACGAAGTCGCTCACGCTCTCCGAACCCGGCGCGCGGCGACGGCTCCGGTCCGCACGTTCCTCGAAGGTGCCGAACCGTTCGTCGTATTCGTCCCAACTCAGCCCTTCGCCCTCGCCGGGGTGCTGCTCGCACCAGTCGCAGTGCGGGTCGGCGTCGAGGCCGTCGCCGATCGCGGGCGCTATGAGCGCAGCGGTTTCCATGGCGCGGGGCAGCACGCTCGTGTACGCCGCGGTGGCATCACGCAGCTCGCCGGTCTTGAGCAGCCGGTCTCGCAGCGCGAGCGCCTGCGCGCGGCCAAGGTCGGACAAGCCCGTGCAGGTGTCGTGGCCCGACACGAACCGTTCGACCTGGGCACGGGACTCGCCGTGGCGGATCAGGACGATGCTCGTGGGTGCGTTCGTCGCTCCCATGTCGATCACACGAGGTTGTCGACGAACCGTTCGAGCTGGCGGAGGTTGCGGCACTCGAACACGCCGTCGCAGTGGATGCCGTACTCGCCGACGATCGAGTCGCCGGTGTCCCAGTACGAGCGCGGCTCGGGGTTGAGCCAGAACACGTGCCGGGCGCGATGGCGGATCTCCTTCAGCACCCAGCTCTGCGATGCGTGGTAGTTGTTCCGCGCGTCGCCGAGGATCATCACGGTCGTCTTCGGGCCGACCTCCTTGCCCCAGGTCGACCAGAACACCTCGAGCGCGTGCCCGTAGTCGGAGTGCCCGTCGACCCACACCACGTCGGCTTCGGTGTTGACCCGGTGGACGGCTTCGGCGATGTCTTCGACGCCGTCGAAGAAGCGGGTCACCTCGTCGATGCCGTCGATGAACACGAACGACCGCACCTTCGAGAACTGCGCGCCGATTGCGTACACGAGGTGGAGCGTGAATCGGGCGAACGCGGCGACCGACCCGGAGATGTCGGCGATCACGAAGATCTCCGGTTTCGACGGTCGCGGGTACTTGAACTTCGGCTCGGCGGGGACGCCGCCGTAGGACAGCGAGTGGCGCACCGTGTTGCGGAAGTCGAGCGGGCCCTTGCGGCCGTGCCGGCGCTTGCGGGCGAGGCGGACCGCGAGCTTGCGGGTCAACGGGTAGATGGCGCGCCGCAGCGTGAGCATCTCTTCGCGCGACGCGTGCATGAAGTCGATGTCCTCAGGCAGCGGCTTGCGCAAGGTGCGCGCCATCGCCTCGACGCCGCGGTCGGCGACGAGCCGGCGGCGGATCTCCGCCTCGATCTCCTTGCGGAGCTGGTCGATGCGGATCTCGAACTCGTCACGCTCGAGCCGCTCCTCGAGCGGGCTCATGTCCGGCACCTGCTGGCGGGTGTGCTCCATCAGTCGCTCGAGCACGGCGTCGAGGTCGAGGTTCCGCAGCGTGCGGTACAGGTAGTAGGTCCCGCCGACCGGGCGGCCCGGCTCCATGCCGGCGTAACGCTTCACCGCCTGGCGGGCGACGGCCCGCATGAGCGCGTCCTGGCCTTCGAGCAACGCGCGGTACAGCAGCTCCGCGAGCTCTTCGGCGGTCATCGAGTCGCCGCCGCTGCCCTGCATGCCCTCGGCCGCCTGGTCGCGGAGCTGCTCCATCAGCCGCTCCAGGTCGTCGAGCGCGGCGTCACCGTCGTCGCCGATCGCGTACTCCTTGCCGCGCAGCGAGAAGTACACCTCGAAGACCGTCTCGAACGCACGCCAGTGCGCGTTGTTCTTCACCAGGGTGGCGGCCAGCGCGTACTTGAACGCCTCCCGGTCGTCGATCGGGATGTGGCGCACCGCGGCCATCGCGTCGAGGTTCTCCGTGAGGCTCACCGGCAGGCCGGCCTCGCGCAGCTCCTGGATGAACCCGGCGAGCAGCGACAGGATCGGCTCACCGGTCGCCGGGTCGGCGGGAGCGGGCACCGGCTCAGCCACGGGGTGCGGGACCGCCCCGCTTCCAGCTCTGGCCGTCGGAGGCGAATTCCTTGACCGCCTTCGCGATGTCGCTCTGGTACTTGAGCAGGATGTTCACCGTCGCGGTGGCCTGCTCCGCGTCCACGTTCTCGATGCCGAGCAGCACCAGCGTCCTGGCCCAGTCGATGGTCTCGGATACCGACGGTGCCTTCTTCAGCTCGAGCTGGCGGATCGACCGCACGATGCGGGCAACCTGATCAGCAAGGTTCTCGGTGATGTCGGGGACCTTGGTGAGCACGATCTCCTTCTCGCGCTCGAGGTCGGGGTAGTCGATGTGCAGGTACAAGCAGCGTCGCTTCAGCGCCTCGGACAGCTCACGGGTGTTGTTCGAGGTGAGGAACACGAGCGGGATCTGGGTCGCCGCCACGGTGCCGAGCTCGGGCACCGACACCTGGTAGTCGGAGAGCACCTCGAGCAGAAGCGCCTCGGTCTCGACCTCGACCCGGTCGACCTCGTCGATGAGCAGTACGACCGGCTCGTCGCTGCGGATCGCCTCGAGCAGCGGCCGGGTGAGTAGGAAGTCCTCGCCGAAGATGTCCTCTTCGATCTCGGACCACTTCGCACCCTCGGCCTCGGCGACCCGCTGGGCCTGGATGCGCAGGAGCTGCTTCTTGTAGTTCCACTCGTACAGCGCCTTCGACTCGTCGAGTCCCTCGTAGCACTGGAGCCGGATGAGGCGGGCGCCGGACATCTCCGCCACCGACTTCGCCAGCTGGGTCTTGCCGGTGCCGGCCGGGCCCTCGACGAGGACGGGCTTCTGGAGCCGGTCGGCGAGATAGACGATGCCCGCGATGCCCTCGTCCGCAAGGTAGTCGACCTTCCGGAGCCCTTCACGAACGGCGGGGACCGACTCGAAGCGATAGGCCATCCGGCCACAGTACCGGCGCGCTTGACCGAACGGTCAAGGCAGTTGCCGGCTCAGGTCCTGACCTGGCCGTCGCCGTGGACGACGAACTTCAGGGTCGTGAGCTCGCGCAGGCCCATCGGGCCGCGGGCGTGGAGCTTCTGGGTCGAGATGCCGATCTCGGCGCCGAAACCGAACTCCTCGCCGTCGACGAAGCGGGTCGAGGCGTTCACGAGCACGGCCGCGGCGTCGACCTCCCGGCAGAAGCGGCTGGCGGCGTCGAGATCGCGGGTCACGATCGCCTCGGAGTGGCCCGACCCGAACCGGGCGATGTGGGCGATCGCCTCGTCGAGCGACGGCACCACCCGCACCGCGAGCTTCAGGTCGAGGAACTCGGTGGCGTAGTCGTCGTCGGTCGCGACCCCTGCCGCCGGCACCAGCTCGCGGGTCCGCTCGTCGCCGACCAGCTCGACCCCTTCGAGCAGCGGTGCCACCCGGGGCAGGAACTCGCCCGCCACGTCGGCGTGCACCAGCAGCGACTCCGCCGCGTTGCACACCGATGGCCGCTGGGTCTTGGCGTTGACGACGATCGAGGTCGCCATGTCGAGGTCAGCTGCCGCGTCGACGTAGACGTGGCAGTTGCCGTCGCCGTCGATCACGTACGGCACCGTCGCGTGGTCGAGGATCGAACGGATCAGCGACGGGCCGCCGCGAGGGATCAGGCAGTCGATCGACTCACGCAGGCGCATGAACTCGATCGCCGTCTCGTGCGAGGTGTCTTCGACCAGCACGAGCGCGTCGTCGGGCAGGCCGGCCTTGCGGACCGCCTCCCGCAGCACCCCGGCGATCGCGACGTTCGACTCGATCGCCCCGGACGAGCCGCGCAGGAACGCCGCGTTGCCCGCCTTCAGACACAGACCGAACGCATCGCTGGTGACGTTGGGCCGGTTCTCGTAGATGATCGCGACCACCCCGAGCGGCACCCGCACCTGCTCGATCCGCAGGCCGTTCGGACGGGTCCAGCCGCGGGCCACCTCGCCGACCGGATCGGCGAGCGCGGCCACCTTGCGCAGGCCCACCGCCATGGCCTCCACCCGGGCCGGCGTGAGCCGCAATCGGTCCACCACGGTGGCGGTCACGCCGCCGGCGGTGGCCCGCTCGACGTCGGCGGCGTTCGCCCGCAAGATCTCGTCGCTGCGGTCGACGAGCAGGTCGGCCGCGGCGGCCAGGGCCGCGTCCTTGGCGGCAGTCGAGGCCTTCGCCAGAACCCGAGACGCCGCCTTGGCGCGCTGGCCGAGCTGCGCGATCGCCCTGGCCTGCTCGCTCATCGTCCGGAGTCTACGGCCACTAGGTTTCTCCCATGACCGGTGTACGGGTGGCCACCCGGGCGGACGCCGGCGCCGTCGCGGCCACGCTCGTGCGTGCGTTCCACGACGATCCCGTGATGGCGTACCTGTTCCGCGACGAGCGGGCGCGGCGGCGCAAGACCCGTGCGCTGTTCGCCGGCGAGCACAAGCGCGCCGTCGGCAAGGGCAAGGGCCGGGTCGACACGACGGCCGACGGTGAGCCGCGGGGCGCGGCCATCTGGTTCGCGCCGCACCGCTGGCGGACCGGTGGCGCCGAGTTGCTCGGCCAGCTCCCGCTGCTGTTCCAGCTCGGCTTCGATACCCCGCGATCGCTCGCGCTGCTCGCGCAGATGGAGAAGGTCCACCCGAAGGAGCCGCACTGGTATCTGGCGGTGCTCGGCACCGATCCCGACCACCAAGGCAAGGGCATCGGCTCCTCGCTGCTGGCACCGGTGCTGCGCCTGTGCGATGAGGAAGGCCTGCCCGCGTACCTCGAGTCGTCGAAGGAGCGGAACATCGCGTTCTACCGGCGCCACGGCTTCGAGGTGACCGGCGAGGTCCACGCGAAGAACGGGCCGACGCTGTGGCCGATGTGGCGCGAGCCCCGACCGCCGGGCGAGGCGGGTTGACGACCGCCGCGTGAAGCGACTGCTCGCGCTGGTCGCCGGCGCCGCGCTGGTCGCCGGCGCGGTGCTGATCCGGTCGCGCCTCGACAACCGTGAGCGCGCCGAGCCGGCGGCCGCGGACTCGGGCGCGCCGTTGACGATGGCGTGCGTCACCGACCTCGCGGCGGTGTGCGACGCGCTCGCCGCCACCGACCCGACACTGATCACCCGCGTCGAAGACGCGGCAACGACGGCGCGCGAGCTCGCGGGAGGCGACGCCGGCATCGACGGGTGGGTCACCCTCGACCCGTGGCCCGATCTCGCCAACGGGCTCGTAACTGCCGGTGACCCGGTCATCCGTTCGGAGACCCGGGTCGCCGCGTCGCCGCTGGTGATCACGATGGTGAAAGAGCGCGAACTGGTGCTCGCGCCGAACTGCCCGACCGGGACGGTCACCTGGCGGTGCCTCGGTGACAACGTCGGGCGCCCGTGGACGGACCTGACCGGCGGGGTGACGGCGTGGGGCAACATCACGGTGGGCCTGCCACCGGTGCAGTCAGCGACCGGTGTGCTGCTGCTCGGCAACATCGTGAGCGCGTACTTCGGCCGTGCCGACATCACCGTCGACGACGTCACCGCCCCGGGGCCGTTTGGCGCGTGGCGTGACCGGATGATCCGCTCGTTCCGCGAAACCGACCCGCTGCCCGAGTTCGTCGCCCGGTTCCCGACGGCCTACGCGGCGGTCGGCAGCACCCAGGCGGACACCCAGCGCGCCATCGGCGCGCGCGCCGCGCAGGTCGTGGTGATCCAGCCCGCGGTGCCGGCCAGCGCGATCGCGGTGGTCGCCCCGGTCGGCAACGGCCCGCGCGCCGAGCGCGTCGACCGTCTCGCCAGCAGCCCTGCGCTCGCCGCCGCGCTGCGCGCCCTCGGCTGGAGCACCGACAACCTCCCAGCCGCGAGCGGCCTCCCCAGCCCCGCGGTGCTGCTGTCGCTGAGCGGCCTGACCGACCACGAGGCCCGATGAGCGCGGACCCCGCCGAGCTCGTGCGGTCGTCGGCGGTGGTCGGCGCCGGCACCGCGCTGAGCCGGGTCACGGGCCTCATGCGCACCGTTGTGCTCGCCTACGCGCTCGGCGCGGGCTTCCTCGCCGACTCGTACAACCTCGCGAACACCACACCGAACATCGTGTACGACCTGATCCTCGGCGGCATCCTGTCAGCCACGCTCGTGCCGGTGTTCGTCGACCGGTTCGCGGCTGACGACGACGACAGCGTCAACTCGGTGGTCACGGTCGTCACCTGCGTGCTGCTCGCGCTCACCGCTGCGTCGGTGATCGCCGCCCCGTGGATCTTCCGTGTGTACACGTGGGCGTCGGGTCACAACGCCAGCCAGTACGAGCGTGCCGGCGTCCCGCTGCTGCGGCTGTTCCTGCCGCAGGTGCTGTTCTACGGCCTCACCGCGCTCGCAACCGCAGTGCTCAACGCTCGCCGGAGGTTCGCGGCACCCGCGTTCGCGCCGGTGCTCAACAACGTGGTCGTGTGCGCGGTGCTGCTGTGGTTCGCGCACATCACCGGTCGGGCGGCGAAGGTCGACGAGGTCGCCCACCACGCCGGCCGGCTCTGGCTGCTCGGCGGCGGCACCACCGCGGGCATCGTGCTCATGACCGTCGTGCTGTGGCCGTCGCTGCGCGCCTCGGGCTGGCGGTTCCGCTGGCGGTTCCGGCCCCGCGACGCTTCGGTGCGCAAGGTCGCGGCACTGTCGGGCTGGACGCTCGGCTACGTCGCGACGAACCAGGTCGCGCTGCTCGTCGTGCTCGCCCTCGCCGCTCGCGAAGGCCCGGGCGTGACGACCTTCTACATCTACGCGTTCCAGTTCTTCCAGCTCCCCTACGGGTTGTTCGCGGTGTCGCTGATGACGACGGTGACCCCCGAGCTCGCGGACGCGGCGTCGGCCGGTGACCGCGCCCGGTTCCGCGAGCAGCTCTCGCATGGCTTGCGGCTGCTGGTGCTGGTCATCCTGCCGTCGGCCGTCGGGCTCGCGGTCGTCGCGAGGCCATTGATCACCGCGCTGCTCGGCAGCGGCTTCCTGCCTGCTGCTGACGTGCTCGCCAACTTCGCAGCCGGGCTGCTCGGCTTCTCGGTGTACCTGTTCGTGCTGCGCGGGTTCTACGCGCTGCACGACACCCGCACGCCGTTCCTGCTCAACACGTTCGAGAACGGGCTCAACGTCGTGCTCGCGCTCGCCCTCGTCGGCCGGTGGGGCGTACAAGGGCTCGCGTTCTCGTACGCGGCCGCGTATCTCGTGTCCGCCGTCGCCGCGTTCGCGGCGCTGCGGCGGCGGGTGGGTCGCCTCGAAGGCCGCCGGCTCGCGACGTCGACGGCGCGCGTCGCTCTCGCCGCCGCCGTGATGGGCGCGGCCGTGTACGCGCTGACCCGCGCCATCGGCTCGCCCACCGGCGGCGGCGCCGTGGCCCGCCTCGTCGCGGGGGTCGTGGGTGGTGTTGCCGTGTACGGCGGCGGGCTCGTCGCGCTCCGGGTCGACCTTGGCACCCTGCTCGGGCGAAGGCCACGCCCCGCAGCCGCAGCTCACGGACAAGGGGTGCGGCAGTAGCCTGCCCCCATGTTCAAGGTGCTGAAGCGCTGGTGGAAGTACTGGACCGCCAAGCTCTCGGGCAGGTTCGAAGAGCGCGCCGATCCGAAGGTGCAGCTCGAGCAAGCCATCGCCGAAGCACAGGAGCAGCACCGGCGGCTCCGCGAGCAGGCCGCCAACGTCATCGCGCACCACAAGCAGACCGAGATGCGGCTCAACCGCGCGATGGAAGAGCTCGAGAAGGTCAACGGCAACGCCCGCCAAGCGGTGCTGATGGCCGACGAGGCGGCGAAGTCGGGTGACACCGCGAAGGCCGGCGAGCTGACCCGGGCGGCCGAGTCGTTCGCGAACCGGTTGGTCGCGCTCGAGTCCGAGGTCGAGAGCCTGAAGTCGCTGCACCTCCAGGCCAGCCAGGCCGCCGAGCAGGCGAAACAGGCGGTGCAGCAGGACTCGACCGCGCTGCAACGCAAGCTGTCCGAGCGTCAGAAGCTGCTCGGCCAGCTCGACCAGGCGAAGATGCAGGAGCAGATGAACGCGGCGCTGTCGTCGCTGTCCGAGACGGTGGGCGACGACGTGCCGACGCTCGACGAGGTGCGTGAGAAGATCGAGGCCCGCTATGCGAAGGCGAAGGGGTTGTCCGAGCTCACCGACGCGTCGGTCGAGGGCCGCATGCTCGAGATCGAGCAGGCGTCGATGAACAAGCAGGCGCAGGAACGCCTCGCCGCGATCCGCGAACAGCTCGGCATCGCCGCGCCCGCGCCGGCGGGCGAGGTCACGCCGGACTCGGAGACACCCGCACCCTAAACGCAACCTGCCTCGGTCCATGCGGACCGGGAGCGTCCTGTCTACCCTTCCGACGGTGGAGCCGCAGGACGCGGAGCGCCGTCGCCTCGAACTGACGACGACGATCTCGGCGCTTTTGGGTGCCGGCCTGCTGCTCACCGCGGCGCTGTTCGAGATCTTCGAGCCGAACCGCTCGCAGTTCCGAGTCCCGTCGATCATCGCGCTCGTGGCGGGTGCGTTCGTGCTCACGGCCCTGCTCGTCAACGAGGCGATGCACCGCCGCAAGACCGAACGTGCCCTGACTCGGTCCGCGCTCGCGCTCGACCGCATGGGCCAGCTCGCCGAGGAAGAGCTCGAGGACGTCCGCCTCGGCGACCTGCTGCACGATCTCGCCGGCCAGGCCTGCGCCAGCCTCGACGCGCCCTGGACCGCGATCCTGCTGGTGGCGGGCGACGGCAAGGACAGCGCCTACGAGGTCGCGGCGGCCACCGCGGGCGCGCCGCGGCGGGTCGGGGTGGTCATGGACGACCGGCTCGTGCAGCTCGGTACACCGGCCCGGGCGACCGTGCCGCTCGCCGTCGAGGGAACACTGTATGGGCTGCTCGAAGTGGGGCTCCCCACCGACCGGGCCTTCAACGCGGACGAGCGCGCTCTGCTGCGGCTCGTCGGCGAGCGAGTCGCGTCCACCCTTGAACGGGCGCGCTTGAGCGACGCCGAGCGGCGGTCGCGGCTCGGCGCGGCACGCGCCCGCGCCAATCTCGCGCTCATCGCGGACGTGTCGATCGTGCTCGCCCGCGCCTTCGACGACGTGTACGCGTCGATCCGCGACGTCGCCGACATGATGCTCGACGACTTCGCCGACCTGTGCGCGGTGTACCTCACCCGGCCCGACGGTCGAGTCGCTCGGATCACGGCGCGCCACCGTGACGGCACCGGCGCGCTCGTCGAGCTCGCCGCCGAGCTCGCGGGCGCAGCGCCCGCCGTCGAGCGCGTGCGCGGCACCCGGCAGTCCGAGCTGGCGTTCGTCGCGCGCAATGAGTCCTTCTACGGCTTCAATGACCAGCTCGCGCGCACCCTGCGGGACGAGGGGCTCGCGTCGTGGGTGCTGTCGCCGATCCCGGTCGGCGACGCCGTGTCCGGCGTGCTGCTGGCTGGCACGAACCCGCAGCGCCGCGGCTTCCGCCCCGCCGACCAGGCGGTCATCGACGAGATCGCGAACCGCGTGGGCATCACCGTCGAGCGTGCCCTCCTCTATGCGGAGAGCCGCCAGGCCGCGATCGCCGCCGAGCGGCGAGCCGCGCAACTCGGGCGCCTGCTCGAAGCGGCGATCGCGCTGAACCCGTCGCTTCGGCCCGGCGAGCTGCTCGGCGCGCTCGCAGGCCAGGCCGCCGCGGTGACCGACTCGCCCTTCGCCCGCGCGTGGCTCAACCCGCCGCCCGCCCGCCGCGAAGCCGCGCACGGCGCCCCTCCGTCTCCGGGCGTGAGCACCGAGAGCGCCGTCGTCGACGCGAGCGGGGCCACGATCGGCGGGGTGCGGGTCGAGCGCCCGGTCACCGCGCCGTTCACCCCCGACGACGAAGCGACACTCACCTTGCTCGCCCGCGTCGCGTCGGTCGCGCTCCAGAACGCGCGGCTCTACGGCGACGTGCGCGATCGCGAGCAGCGGCTCCAGGCCCTCGTCGCCTCTTCGCCCCTCGGCATCCTCGAACTCGACGCCAGCGGCAAGGTCCGGGCCGCGAACCCGGCGGCTCGCGCGATGCTCGCGGCATCCGGCGACGGCCCGGTCGCGTTGCCCGGCGCGATCGCCCACGAGCTGCACGTGCTGACTGCCCGCGCGCTCGAAGGTGAGGTGGCCGACTCCGAGCTGTCGGCCGACGTCGGCGGGCATCGCCTCGACGTGTGGGTCTCGACCGCGCCCGTGCGCGGCCACGACGGGCAGCCGGTGGGCGTGCTCGCGATCGTGAGCGACACCACCGAGCGCAACGTGTTGAAGGAGCAGCTCGTCGAGGCGCAGCGCTACGAGGCGATCGCGCAGCTCGCAGGCGGCGTCGCACACGACTTCAACAACCTGCTCACGATCATCCTCGGCTACAGCGACGTTCTCATGGAGACGTTCCCCGAGGGATCACCCGAGCACGAAGATGTCAGCGCGATCTACCAGGCCGGCCATCACGCCGGCGTCATCACGAACCAGTTGCTGACGTTGAGCCGCAACCAGGTGGTCCGCCCCGTTGTCGTGCCGGTGGCCACAACGGTGCGCGACCTGCTCCCGATGCTGCGCCGGCTCGCCGGCGACCACATCGACGTCGTCCTCGAAGCCGAGGCCGCGGCAGACTACGAGGCCGGCTCCGCGTCCGAGCCCGCGATCGAGATCGACGCCGGCCAGCTCGAACAGGTCGTGTTCAACCTCGTGCTCAACAGCCGCGATGCGATGCCCGACGGCGGCACGATCGGCATCCGGGTCGAGCCGCGGCCCGCAAGCGGAGCCGGCCAGGTCGCGGTGTCGGTGCGCGACGAGGGTCATGGGATGGACGCGGCGACCATCGAGCGCTGCCGCGAGCCGTTCTTCACGACAAAGGGCCGGCGGGGCATCGGCCTCGGCCTGTCAACGGTGTCGTCGATCGTGCAGCGCGCCGGCGGCCGGCTCGACATCGACAGCGAGCTCGGGGTGGGCACGACGATCACCGCAGTGTTCCCGGTGTACGACCCAAGCGCGCGGGGCGCGATACCTGAAGCGGCCGCGCCCGAGGACCATCGACGGCCGCGGGTGCTGCTCGTCGACGACGACGAGGCGGTGCGCCGGTTCGCGGCGAAGGGGCTCGCCGACGCCGGCTTCGAGGTGACCGCGGTCGACGACGCCGCGGCCGCGATTGCGGCGGCCGGCGACACGCCGTTCGACCTGATCGTGTCGGACATCGTGCTCGACGGCATGAGCGGCGTCGACCTCGTGCGCCTGTTCGGCGAGCGCTGGCCGGCGACGGCACGGCTGCTCGTCACCGGCTTCGCCGAGACCGGCGTCGCCGGCGCCGACCTCGACTCGGTGCAGGTGCTGCGCAAGCCCTTCGCCGCCGATGAGCTGGTCCGCGCCGCGCACGACGCGCTGCGCGCCGTCTACGGCTCGAAGCGGTAGCCGACACCGCGCACGGTCTTCAGCCAGCGCGGGTTGTCCGGGTCGGACTCGATCTTGCGCCGGATGCGCCGCACGTGCTCGGTCACCGTCGCCGGGTCCTGCCAGTCGGCCGACGACGACCACACGTGGGTGAGGAGCTGGTCCCGGTCGAACACCTGGCGGGGGGAGGAGGCGAGGAACGCGAGCAGGTCGAACTCGCGGGCGGTGAGCGACACCAGCTCACCGCCGACGCGCACGTCGCGCGTCGCTCGGTCGATCTCGAGATCGCCGAAGCGCATCGTCGAAGACCCGGCCTCGGAGCCTGCACCGGCCGGCTGCGCCATCTGCGCGCGGCGCAGCACCGATTCGATGCGGGCGGTCAGCTCGCCCGGCGAGAACGGCTTGACGACGTAGTCGTCGGCACCCGAGCGCAGCCCGAGGATTCGGTCGGCCTCGTCGCCCAGCGCGGTCAACATGATGACCGGAACGGCGCTGCGCTCGCGGATCTCGGCGAGAAGGTCGATCCCGTCGACCTGGGGCATCACCACGTCGAGCAGCACGAGGTCGGCAGGACCGTCCTCGGATTCGATGGCCTGCAACGCGGCCCGCGCGTCGGCGGCTTCGTGCACGACGTAGCCCTCACGCTGGAGCAGCCGCGACACGAGCCGGCGCACCTGCGCATCGTCGTCGACGACGAGCACCACCGCCGGCTGGGTCGCGTTCACGATCCGATCACGCTACTGAGCCGGGACAGCAAACGGGGGACGCTGGCGCGTCCCCCGTTCCGTCCGGCGAAGGTCGGATCGAGCTGGTCAGTTGGTCCCCGGCGCGGTGGCGAAGCTCCGCTTGCTCAGCTCGACCAGCAGCAGGCCGCCGAGCACGAGCGAGCTGCCGACGATCGTCCACAGCCAGGTGTTGATGCCGGTGCGGGCGAGCTCCGTGCCGAGGACCTGCGTGCCCGCCGGCGCCACGGTCTCGGTCGCCAGCGTCTCGGTGGTCGGCGGCTCGGTCGTCGGCGGCTCGGTCGTATCGCTGACGTCCTGCGTGAAGGTGTTGGTGGCGATCACGGCGACCGCACTGGCCGACGCCGGCGTGACCTGCACGCTGGTGCCGGTCACCGGCACCCCACCGTCGACGCTGAACGACGTGCTGGTCGCGCTGTTCGTCGCGGTCTCGGTCACCGTGCACGACGTGCCGACGCCGACGTGCTCGGCGATCGTTGTCGCCGGGTCGGACGCCCGGATCGTGAACTCGGCACCCTCGGCGCCCATCGGGAACGTCGCGTTCGGGTCGTCACAGGTCACCCTGAACCCGAAGCTCGGATCGTTCTGCGGCGCCGCGTTGCCGGCGATCACCTTGTCGAGGGTGATCGACGCGGTCGGGTTCGGCTCGGCGGCGCATTCCTGGGCGGAGACGGTGGTCGTGGCCGAGACCTGGTCGTTGCTGGTCGAGGTCACGGTGATCGTCGAGTCGGTGCCCGGCTGCGGGAGGTGGAACACCTCGGTGGCACCGGCTTCGATCTCGACCTCGAAGCTCGTGCCGTCCTGGTCGACGGTGAAGTCCTGGGTGACGTCGTTGTTGGTGACAGTCAGCGTGATGCCGGGCGAGCCACCGTCACCGGTGCATGCCGTCGCCTCGATGGTCGGGTCGAAGCAACCCTGCACCCAGAACGTCTTGTGCTTGGTCTGTGAGCCGTTCGAGCTCGTGGTCTCGATGGTCACCTTCACGTGCCAGCCCTGCTTGTGGTGCGGGGCGAGGTTCTGGAGCGCGTTGGTCAAGTCGTAGGCCCGCGACGCGTCGAGGTTGTCGGCGCTCCCGCTGCCCTCGAACGAGAACGAGTCGTCGAGCAGGACGCCGCCCGACGTCGGCGACTGCGCGGCGAACTCCACGTCAGCGGTCTGCTCGCCCTCGTCGAAGCCCCACCACTGGACCGAGAACGCACAGCCCACGTGCGGATCGTTGGAATGGCCGGAGTCCGCATCCCCGCCGTCGATCTTGACGGTGCCGTTGTTGCCGCCTTTGCCGCCGCCTGGTGCTGCGCCCGCGGACATCGGTGCGAGCGCACCCACGATCACGATGGCACCGACCACGACGAGGCTGCGCCCCAGCCGCTGTCCCAGGATCCTGCGCTTGCTGCGATGCATCGGTGTGTGTCTCCTCTTCGCCGGACTCATTCCGACCACTGTGCGCGCGAATCCACACTGCGGACGCAACGGCGACCCAACTTCCGCCCAACCGTATTTTCCCTGCTAGAGCAGCCTTCAGAGACCCTGTCAGCGCCGCCGGGCACCTTGCGGTTGCCACTCTGTGTGGTTTACCTGCCGGTGCCCGGGAAGGTTCTCGCCGGGCGCGGCCGCTACGGCAGCACCACCAGGTCGTCGCGATGGACGACCTCGTGGGGGACCCCGTCGGGCAGGTCCGTGGTCTTGCGCCCGGCGATCGATGCGAGCACGTCGGCCGCGACACGCACGAGTCCCTTGGCGAAGACCGTGCCGTCGGGCCCGGCGAGCTCGACCGCGTCGTCGGCGCCGAACCATCCGTCCACACCGATCACGCCGGCGGGTAGCAGCGACCGGTTGCGCTCGCGCAGCGCGGCAACGGCACCGTCATCGACCACAACGGTGCCCCGCGCCTCGACAGCGAACGCGATCCACAGCTTGCGGGCCGACAGCCGCTGCGGGCGGGGCAGCACGACCGTCCCCACACCCGGCTCACCCGCCACCGCGGCGCGCAGCACCCCGGGGCGCGCGGCTCCCGCGATCACCACGCGCACCCCCGACCACGCCGCGATCTTCGCGGCGGCGATCTTGGACGCCATGCCGCCACTGCCCCGCACGGTGCCGGCGCCGCCGGCCACCGACTCGAGCGTCTGGTCGACCTCCACGATCTCTTCGATCAGCGAGGCGGATGGGTCCAGGCGCGGGTCGGCGGTGAGCAGGCCGGGTGTGTCGGTGAGCATGACGAGCACGTCCGCGTCCACGAGGTGCGCGACCAGCGCGGCCAGCCGGTCGTTGTCGCCGAAGCGGATCTCGTCGTCGGCGATCGCGTCGTTCTCATTCACGACAGGCACGACCCCGAGCTCGAGCAGCCGGCGGATCGTCCCACGCGCATGCAGGTACTGCTGGCGGACACCGAAGTCCAGCGGGGCGAGCAGCACCTGGCCCGACACGATGCCGAGCCCTTCGAAGGCACGGTCGTACACGCGCATGAGCCGGCTCTGGCCGACGGCGGACACGGCCTGCAACGTCTGCGCGTCACGCGGGCGGGCATCGCCGCCGAGGGCCAGCGCGGGCAGGCCGGCGGCGATCGCACCGGACGTGACGGCGACGATGCTGTGCCCGTCGGTGCGCAAGCTGGCGACCTCGCGGCAGAACGTCTCGACCGCGTCGACACGGATCTCGCCGTGCTCATTGGTGATCGACGAGGTGCCGATCTTGGCGACGATCCTCACGACATGAGCACCTGGTCGTCGGGTTGGTACTCGAACTCGAAGGATCCGATCTGCACCCGATCACCCTCGCGCGCGCCAGCCCTGGCGAGCGCCCGGTCGACGCCGAGCGAGCGCAGCCGCGCCTGCACGTAGGAGAGCGCGTCGGGGTTCGTGAGATCCGACAGCGCTACCGCGCGCTCGGCCTGCCGGCCGACGACCCGCCAGCCGTGCACACCGCCGCCGTCGAGCGGCTCGACCCGGAAGCCCTCGCTGACCGGGCGATGCACGACGAACGCCTCCGCGGGCGGCACGCTCGCCCGCGCCTCGGTCACGAGCTTGGCGAGCCGGCCGACCAGCTCGCGCACCCCGTCGCCGGTCACGGCCGACACCGACAGCTCGACAGCGTCGCTCGGCTCGCCGATGTCGGCTCGCGACCCGATGACGATCCTCGGCCGCTCGAGCAGACCGGGCTCGTAGCGGCCGAGCTCGCCGAGCAGCACCTCGATCTGCTCGTCAGGCTCCGGTGTGCCCGCCGTGCGCCAGGCCAGGTCGACGAGCACGCACAGGACCCGGGCGCGCTCGACGTGGCGGAGGAACTGGTGGCCGAGGCCCTTGCCCTCGCTCGCCCCCTCGATGAGCCCGGGCACGTCGGCCACGACGAGCTCCCGGTCGTCGAGGCGCACCACACCCAGGTTCGGTTCGAGCGTGGTGAACGGGTAGTCGGCGATCTTCGGCTTCGCCGCGCTGATCACCGAGATCAGCGTCGACTTGCCGACGTTCGGGAACCCGACGAGCGCCACGTCGGCCACGAGCTTGAGCTCGAGCCGCAACCAGCGCTCGGCACCGACCTCGCCCTGCTCGGCGAACGCCGGCGCCCGCCGCCGGTTGGACAGGAACCGGGCGTTGCCCCGGCCGCCCTGCCCGCCCTCGGCGGCCAGGTAGCGGTCACCTTCGTGGACCAGGTCGGCGAGCACCACGCCGTTCTGGTCGCGCACGACCGTGCCCTCGGGGACGGCGACGATCATGTCGTCGCCCCGTGCACCGTGCTTCTTCTTGCCCTGGCCGTGCACGCCGTCGGCGGCCCGCCGGTGCGGATGATCGCGAAAGGCGAGCAGCGATGCGACGTTGCGGTCGGCGATCAGCCAGACGTCACCGCCCGAACCGCCGTCGCCACCGTCGGGGCCACCCCGGGGGACGTGCGCCTCGCGCCGGAACGACACGGCGCCCGCGCCCCCGTCGCCCCCCTTGACGTGAAGGCTGCACTCGTCGACGAACCCGGACACCCGGGTCAGGTTAAGGGCGCGAAGGCCGGCTATTCGACAAGCTGGATCACTCTCGCACCGTTCGGGTCGGCTGGGCCTCCGATGCCGGTCTGGGAGACCGTCACGTGGCCGAGGAACACCCCGTTGATGTCGTGGTTGCTGACCGAGGAGATCCGGAACAGGCCGAGATCCACGCAGTAGACCTCGAAGCCCTTCCCGGGCTTCTCGGTTCCCTTCACGCACAAGGGCAGCACGAGCTTGCAGCCGGGACCGAACGAGTCGAACTCGCCGCTGCACGCGTCCCCCGAGTTGATCATCGCGAGCGTCGGCCCGTTCTTGTTCCCCGTGAGGGTGGCCCACCAACCGGGGATCGGGTACGGGCCGTTCTTGTTGTCGATCAGTCCCCGGAAGCTCGATGAGCCGTCGCCACAGTCGCGCCCGAGATCCTTGATGTCGTTGCCGTAGAGGTTGTAGTCCGTGCCGATGGCAGCGGGGTTCACGACCCAGACCGGATTGTCCTGCGTGCCCTGATTCAACAAGATGTTGGGAACGGCGCCCACCGCGTTCGCGCACATGAGGAACGGTGCGTTGCCGGCGGTCGGCTTCCCGATCAACGATGCTGCCGAGCTCGTTGCCGTGTACGAGTTCAAGCCAGTGACCCGCGCGAAGAAGGTCGGCTCGGTCTGGCGGACGCCGACGCGGACAGCCGCAGCGTTGTTCGGGATGCTGCCACCCGAGCTCGTTGGGCATGCGCCGAGCACCGTCGTCCGCGAGAAGTCGAGCAGCTCGCAGGTGAAGCTCCCGCCGCTCACGTCGGCGCCGTCTTTCTGCGCCTCCGTGCGAGCGGCGTTGTACACCACCGTGACATCCGTGGTCTGGCCGGTGTTGTACAGGTCGAGCGCGCGGCCGCCCGCCATCGCCGACGCATCTGCGGCGTTCTGCATCTGCCGGTGCAGCCCGTAGGCCCGGCCGCCGTCGATGCACACACCTGCCAGAGCGGTGATCGCCGTCAAGCTGATCGCGAACAGCACAAGCGTGGCGCCGCGGTCACCGCTTCGTCGCCGGAGCCACATGGTCGTACGCATGGTTGTCCTCCGCGTCAGGATGCCGCGATGTTGATCGGGACGGAGGTCTGCGCTCCGTTCGGCCCGTCGAATCTGATCTCGCCCGTGTCACTCGTGGTCGCCCATCCCTTTTGGTTCTTGGAGACCGTGTACGTGTAGGTGCTTCCACTCCCCGGCTTCATCTGGTCACCCGGAGGGATGGGCGTTGTCACATTCGAGACGGTGAGCGTCGGCGTCGCGCACAGGGTCTTGTCGTTCACGTTGAGCGTGATCACGACCGCAGCGTCGTTCTGGCCGTTCGACTTCTTGACCGTCACCGTGACCGGGTTCGGGTCGACGGTCGTGAACCGGCACCCCGACGACGTCGAGACCGTGAAGCTCGTCGACGTCGATGTGAGCCCGCCTTGTACCTGGATCTGCACGGTCTTGGTACCGGTGGTCCAGGCCTGGGTTGGGTTGTAGTCGGCGTCGCCGGGCTGAGCATTCGGGTTCGGGTAGGTGTAGGTGAACACCGTCGACCCGCTCGCCGACATGTTGACGACTTGCGGCAGACCGGACTCGCCGGTGGGGCCGATCTGCGTGATCTGCGGTGTCCCGCAGGCGTCTGCCGAGCTGACGGTGACGCTGATCGTCAACGACGACGCCAAGACGCCGCCGGTCTCGTTGACGGTGGACGGACTGACGGTGGCGTTGCTCAGCGTGCACCCGCCTCCTCCACCACCGCCGGCGTTGCCGGGCTGGCCGACGATCTTCATCACGGCAACGTCGGAGTGCGACCTGTTCGACAGGAGCCCGACTGCAGAGATCTGGGTCCAGTCGACCTGGACGCGGATCATGTCCGAACCGATGAACACGTGCGCGGGGTCGCAGCCGTTCGCCAGCGGTGTCGTTCCGTCTGCCTGCACGCAGGTGACGGTCACCGTCGGCGAACCGTCCACGAGGCCGGCGAGTCGCGACCTCACGGCGGCGACGATCCTGTTGTAGTTCGTCGACCCGACCTGATCGGCGTTGGCAAAGTCGAGGATGCCGACGCGCGCACCGTCACGAGCGGCGTTCCCGCCTGCCGAGTTGCCGGCCTCCGCCATCGAGAACTCGGCCAGCGCGAACAGCAGCGCGAAGAAGATCGGGATCACGAACGCGAACTCGACCAGCACCGCGCCCCGATCGCCGGCCGCCCGGCGCCCGCGCCTCATCCCTGCACCACCACGGTCTGGCTCGCGCTGATCGTGAAGTCCCCGCCCGTGATGACCGCAACGAGGGGGGAGATCGGCGAGAAGCTCTTTTCGACCCGCACGGTCACGTGGTCACCGGGCACGATCGCCTGCGAATCGCTCGGCAGCTGGCAGCCACCGGGCACCGCCGGTCGGGGTGTCCCGCCCGGGTCCGTTGCGGTGACCGTGACCACGTAGCTGGTGTCCCGGCTCCCACGCTCGGTCTGTGCGCGGTACTCGATGTTGTTCGGATTCGGACAGTCGGCCCCGTTCTTCTGCGCAAGCGGGTTCCGCTCTGCGAACGCCGCACCCTCCCGGGCCGCGTTCTTGACCGATGTCCAGGTGATGTACGCGCGACCGAGGTCGATCGTGCCGAACACGAGCGTGACAAGCGCGATGGCGATGATCGCGAACTCCACGAGGGCCGCACCCCGGTCTTCGCTCGCGCGAGGGGGGCGCTCGCCAGGATGCTGTCCGCGCCCGCGCACGGTCAGCATGGTGCCACAACCCCCACTTTGCCCGAAGTCAACATACGATCAACTCTGCGACACTCGCCTGCTGTTTCGAAGGACCATCGGTCGCGAGCGTCCGGCTGCTGAGCGCTTCGATGACCGGGAGCACCGAATGGGCCATTCGACCCACCATCCCCCGATCTGTCGGCCTCTTTCCGGGCGCGCTTGAGCCGGATGATCTCAGCTCTCGACGATCGGGGCCGGCCTTGCGCCGGGTTGGTCAGGCGGTGGGGACGACGTCGACGACCTTGCGGCCCTTGCGCTGGCCGAACTTGACCGAGCCGGCCGCGGTGGCGAACAGGGTGTCGTCGCCGCCCCGGCCCACGTTCTCGCCGGGGTGGAAGCGGGTGCCCCGCTGGCGCACGATGATCGCCCCGGGCTTGACCACGGTGCCGTCGTAGACCTTGACCCCGAGCCGCTGGGCGGCCGAGTCGCGGCCGTTGCGGGTCGAGCCACCACCTTTGGTCTTCGACATCGCCTGCTCCTAGCTCTTCGCGGCCGCACCGGTCTTGATGCCGGTGATCTCGATCGTGTCGTACCGCTGCCGGTGGCCCCACCGGGTCCGCGACCGGGTCTTGCTCTTGTACTTGAAGCCGGTGATCTTCGGGCCCTTCGTCGCGCCCACCACTCGGGCGGTCACGGTGGCGCCCGCCAGCTCGCCGGGCGTGGACAGGACGCTGTCGCCGTCCACCACGAGCACGGGAATGAGCTGAACCTCGTCGCCTTCGGCGGCACCGAGACGTTCGACGTCGATGCGTTCGCCTTCGGTCACCCGGGTCTGCTTCCCACCCGTCTTGATCACCGCGTACATAGGCGTTCGAGCCTACCGTCCCCCGTCCCCCGCGCCCAAAGCCCCCGACCGTCGTGCATCGAGCACCGGAATCCGGTGCTCAATGCACACCAGTCGCCCCCGCAGTGGCGCGCGGGTCAGGACTCGCCGAGGAGGTCCACGTCGAAGACGACGCCCCGGCCCTGGCACTGCGGACACAGGTGGGTGAACGACTCGAGCAGGCCCTCGCCGATGCGCTTGCGGGTCATCTCGACCAGGCCGAGCTCGGAGATGTCGAACACCTGCGTGCGGGTCTTGTCCCGGGCGAGGGCGTCGCGGAACACCCGGATCACCTCCTCACGGTTCTCGCGGACCTCCATGTCGATGAAGTCGACGACGATGATCCCGCCGATGTCGCGCAGCCGCAGCTGGCGGGCCACCTCGACGGCTGCCTCGAGGTTGTTGCGGAACACCGTCTCCTCGAGGCTCGACGTGCCCACGTTCTTGCCGGTGTTCACGTCGATGACCGTGAGCGCCTCGGTGTGCTCGATGATGAGCGAGCCACCCGAGGGCAGCCACACCTTGCGGTCGAGCGCCTTGTGCAGTTGCTCGTGCACGTGGAAGCGCTCGAACAGCGGCAGGGGCTCCTCGGTCGGGTCGTAGTACTCGACCCGATCGGCGAGCGCAGGCGAGATCGACGCCACGTAGTCGCGCACCTCCTCGTAGAGCTGCGGGTCGTCGATGATCACACCGCGGTATTCGCTGTTGAACTCCTCACGGATTACCCGTACCGCCATGTCGGGCTCGCGGTACAACAGCGCGGGCGCCTGCGACTTCTTGGCGAGCGCGTCGATCTGCTCCCACTGGCTCAGCAGCCGCAACACGTCACGCTCGATCTCCTCCGCGGTGACGTTCTCGGCGGCGGTGCGCACGATCACGCCGTGCTGCTTCGGCTTCACCTTGTCGAGGATGTTGCGCAGGCGCCGGCGCTCGTCGTCGGGAAGTCGCTTCGAGATGCCGTAGGTCGACGAGTTCGGGATGAGCACGACGAAGCGGCCGGGCAGCGACACCTCCTGGGTGAGCCGGGCGCCCTTCGCGCCGATCGGGTTCTTCGTGACCTGGCACAGGATGCTCTGCTTCGGCCGCAGGAGCTGCTCGATGCGGGGCTGCACGCTGCGCTCCTCGACGTCTTCGGGGTCGTACTGCACGTCGCCGCGGTAGAGCACCGCGTTCTTCGGCGTGCCGATGTCGACGAACGCGGCCTCCATGCCCGGCAGCACGTTCTGGACCTTGCCCAGGTAGATGTTGCCGTGGATCTGGGTGACGTCGTCGGACGGGCGCGACACGTAGTGCTCGAGCAGCGCCCGGCCCTCGAGCACGGCGATCTGCGCGATCCGGCCGCCGGGAACCGCGCTGTCGGGCGCGGGCTGGACGTGCACGCACATCAGGTAGCGGCCGACCGGCCGGCCCTTGCGCTCGCGGCCGCGGCGGGTCTCGAGGATGTCGTCGTCGAGCTCGAGGGGGACCTCGTCGGTGAGCACCGCGGTCACGGGATCGACCGGTCGAGCGGCGCCACCGCCACCCGAGCCACGGCCCCGGCCGCCGCGGCGGCGACGCCGCTTCGACGGCGAGGCCGGCTTGGCGCCGGGCGGCACGACCGGGGTTGGGGCGGGGCGGGTGTCACCGATCTGGGGCTTGCGAACCAGGGCGCGCTCCGCGGCCTCGACCGACTGGGGCCGGCCTTCGCCGGGACGGTCCGGCAGCTCGGGACGCTCGTCGGCCTCGGCCTCGGCTTCGGCACTCGTCCCGGTGCCGGCCGCGGTCTCGGCACCGGCTGTGGCGCGGGAGCGGTTGCGCTTGCGGCCACCACGCGAGCCGCGCCGGCGACGGGGTCGGGGCGGGCCGGCGATCGGGTCGCCGGTCTCGCTCGTGGTCGGTTCAGCCCGCTCGGGGCTGCCCTCCGGGAGGGGTTCGGACATGGGGGAAATCCCTTCTCATGACGCACGCACCTCGGCGTGCGGCGCCGACGTCGCGCCGGGCGGGAGCGGGAGCGGCTCCTCGCGCGCGCCGTCGATCGACAGCCATTGATGTAGTCGCATGACGCGGCTCTCCTCGAGGTCACTGCTGGCCGGTGCGGACAGCAACGCGATCAGTTCGGAGGGTCGCAGACCCCGGGGCTGGGTGGCCAGATCGGCCACCACCTCGGCGTCGCCGGATCGTTCGAGCGCAACGATGGCAGCACGCACATCGTCGGTCACCTGCTGTCCCTTGCGCTCGCGGGTCACAACGGCGTGCTCGGACGCGAGCACCTCCTCGATCCGCTCGTCGAGCTGGCGCAGGCCGGAGCCCTGGAGTCCGATGCGCCAGGTGCAGCAGACGACGGCCTGCTGCAGTGACGCGGTGCCGGGCGCGATCTCGGCCGCCGCCTGCACGTCCAAACCGACGGGCAGGCCCGGATCGAGCCGGGCGATCAGTGCGTCGACGTCGAGGACCCCCGTGTCCGGGTCCGCCAGCGACCGGGTGATCTCGATGTCGAGGTACTCGCCGAGCGATTCGTGGCCGGTCGGCAACGCCAGCCCGAAGCTCAGCTTGGGGTGAGGGGCGAACCCCTCCGTGTAGGCCACCGGGATGGCAGCCCGTCGCAGCGCCCGCTCCCACAGGCGTGCGACGTCACGATGGCTGGTGAAGCGGATCTTCCCCAGCTTCGAGAACCGGATGCGGTACAGGTGCCGGCCGCTCATCGCAGGAACACCAACTGTCCGGTGCCCTGGCTGCCGCCGGCGGGCGGCGTCGCGCTGGCAACGATGTGCTCGACGCCGTATCCCGTGCATGCACCGCAGTCGTAGCACGGCGTCCACCGGCAGTCGGGGAGCCCGAGCTCGGCGAGCGCGTCGCGCCAGTCCTGCCACAGGAAGTCCTTGTGCAGACCGGCGGACAGATGGTCCCACGGGAGCACCTCGTCGCCGGCGCGGTGCCGGTGCACGTACCAGTCCATCGAAAGGCCGTGGTCGTCCATCGCCTGCAACCAGCGCTCGACGTCGAAGTGCTCGGACCACTCCTGGAACGTGCCGCCCCGACGCCACACGGTCTCGATCACGGGGCCGAGACGGCGGTCGCCGCGCGACATGAGCCCCTCGATCAGTGTGGCCTTCGGGTCGTGCCACTTCAGGTCGACGCCGCGCTCGTGGTGGAGCAAGTCGCGCAGCAGGCCGACCTTGCGGTGCAGTTCGGCCACCGTGTTCTGGCCGAACCACTGGAACGGCGTGAACGGCTTCGGCACGAAGCCGCCGACCGAGATCGTCACCGACGCGTTCTTGTGGTACCGCCGGCCGATCGCCACCACCTGCTTGGCGAGCGCGGCAATGCCGAGCGTGTCCTCGTCGGTCTCGGTGGGAAGGCCGGTGAGGAAGTACAGCTTCACGCGCCGCCAGCCCTGCGAGTACGCGGATTCGACCGCGGCGTACAGGTCCTCTTCGGTGATGAGCTTGTTGATGACCTGGCGCATGCGCCAGGTGCCGGCTTCGGGTGCGAACGTGAGCCCGGTGCGCCGGGCGCGCTGGATCTGGGCGGCGATGCCGACGGTGAACGCGTCGACCCGCAGGCTCGGCAGGCTGACGCTGACGTTCGTGCAACCCATCGACTCGTCCTCGATGGTGGCCCGCACGACGTCATCGATGCCGGAGAAGTCCGCCGTCGACAGCGACGTGAGCGCGACCTCGTCGTAGCCGGTGCGGCGCAGGCCTGTGCTGATCATGTGGCGGACCTGGTCGGCGGGGCGCTCGCGCACCGGGCGGGTGACCATGCCCGCCTGGCAGAAGCGGCAGCCGCGCGTGCAACCGCGGAACACCTCGACGTTCAGGCGGTCGTGGACGACCTCGGTCACCGGCACGAGCTGGCGCTTCGGGTAGGGCCACTCGGCGAGGTCGGCGATCGTGCGCTTCTCGACCCGGCCGGGCGCGGCGGCATCGACGGGGACGACCGCGTCGATGCGGCCGTCGTCGAGGTAGGTGACTTCGTACAGCGACGGCACGTACACACCGTCGATGCGAGCCAGCGCGCGGAGCACCTCGGCCCGGTCGCGGCGACCCGCCGCCTTCCATGCCGCGACCACCTCGGTGATCTCGCCGACGACCTCCTCGCCGTCGCCGAGCGCCACGAAGTCCACGAAGTCGGCGATCGGCTCGGGGTTGAACGTGCAGTGGCCGCCAGCACCGACGAGCGGGTGCTCCGGTCGCCGGTCAGCCGACCGCACCGGCACACCGGCGAGGTCGATGCAGTTGAGCAGGTTCGTGTAGACGAGCTCGGCCGACAGGTTGAACGCGAGCACGTCGAAGTCGCCCGCCGGCCGGTGGGTGTCGACCGAGAACAGCGGCAGGCCGTTGGCCCGCAGCAGCGCCTCGAGGTCGGTCCACGGCGCGTACGCCCGCTCCGCGACCGCGTCGGAGCGCTCGTTGAGGATCTCGTAGAGGATCTGGAGGCCCTGGTTGGGCAGGCCGATCTCGTAGGTGTCGGGGTACGTGAGCAGCCACGACACTCGGTCGGGGTGGTGCTCCGGGTTGACGGCGCCCTGCTCGCAGCCGATGTAGCGAGCCGGCTTGGCCACCCGCGGGAGCAACTGCTCGAGCTGCGGCCAGATCGACGTCATGACCTGACCAGGCTACCGGTGACCCGCCGGGCCGAGCCCCACCGGGCCCGGGCCGCATCCCACCGAGCCGAACTCCGGGCGCTCATGGCCCCGATAGGGGCCATGGCGCACCAACATTCGTCGCCGGGCTCAGGCGAAGCGGCGCATGTGGACGTTCAGCACGAGGCCCATCGCCACGAATTCGGCGATCGTGGACGACCCGCCGTAGGACACGAACGGCAGCGGAATCCCGGTGACGGGCATGATCCCCATCGTCATCCCCACGTTCTCGAAGATCTGGAACATCAACAGCGAAAGGACCCCGACGCACACGAGCATCCCGAACTCGTCCCGGGCGAGCTGCGCGGTGCGCCACACCCGCCAGGTCATGATGCAGAACAGCGTGAGCAGCGTGCCCGCGCCGGCGAAGCCGAGTTGCTCGCCTACCGCGGTGAAGATGAAGTCGGTGTGCTGCTCGGGCACGTTGCCGAGCCGGGTCTGGCTGCCCTGGAACAACCCCTCGCCGAACGCGCCGCCTGCGCCGATCGCAGTCTTCGACTGGTCGACGTTGTACTTCGCCTGCGCCAGCGCCGGGTTGTCCCGGCTCGACTCGCCCTCGGCCAGGAACGACGTCAGCCGCGCCGTCTGATACTCCTTCAACACGTTTGAGTGCAGCGCGAACGCGGCGCCGGCAATCAGGATGAGCGCGATCACGGCGAGGTGCTTGCCGCGCGCTCCCGCCACGAGCAGCACGCCCGCGGTGATGCAGCTCATCACGAGCGCGGTGCCAAGGTCGGGCTGCAGCATGATCAGCCCGAGCGGGAGCGCGGCGAGCACGAGCAGCACGCCGAGCCGCCGCAAGTCGACCTCGCCCCGGAACTGCGAGGCCACTGCGGCGAGTGCGACGATCAGCGCGATCTTCGCGAACTCCGACGGCTGCAGCTGGAAGCTGCCGAGCTGGAACCACGACTGCGCGCCCTTGCTCGTCGAGCCAAGAGGCGAAACGACCAGCGCGAGCAGCGCGCACGCGCCGCCGTAGATGAACAGGGCCCAGTCGCGGAACACGCGGTAGTCGACCAGCGTCGTCAACGCGAGCACCGCGGCGCCGACGGCGACGAAGAGAGCCTGCTTCTCGAAGAACGTGATCGAGTAGGGCGGGGTCGGACCCCGGGTCGCGCTGTACACCATGAGCACGCCGAGGCTCGACACCGCGACGATGCAGCCGGCGAGCACGACGTCGAGGTGGCGCCACGCCGCGGCCGGGTTGCGGCGCAGCATGCTGGCCGGGCTCCTCGGCACCGACCGGGGCAGCGAACCGACGGCCATCAGTCCGGCGCTCCCTGCGAGTTGTCGACCGCACCGGGCGCCGGCGCGGACAGCACGCCGCCGGGCCCCACCGTCGGCGCGTTCGCCGGGTCGGCGAGCGACTGGAACACTCGCCGGATCACCGGCGCGGCGGCGGTGGCGCCGAAGCCCGACTGCTCCAGCACCGCCACTCCGACGTAGTTCGGCGCGTCAGCCGGCGCGATCCCGACGAACAGCGCGGTGTCGGACTTGCCGGTCACCTGGGCGGTGCCGGTCTTGCCCGCGACCTGCCAGTTGGGGAAGGCGCGGAACGCGCCGTACGCCGTGCCCTCCGGCGAGTTCACCGCGCCGATGAAGCCGGCCATCAGCGGGTCGCGCACCTCGGGCGGCATCTGGACCTGGTGGAGCACCCGAGGCTCGATCGTCCGCACGATCGGGCCACCACCGGCCTTCTGCACCTTCAGCGCGATGTTCGGCGAGTACAGCGTCCCGCCGTTCGCGACCACCGCGTACGCGTTCGCGAGCTGGAGCGGCGTGACCGCCACGACGTTCTGGCCGATGGCGAGCTGGATGTTGTTGCCGGTGAACCAGTCGCCGTTCGGGTAGTCGGCCGGGTACTTCTCGTGGATCTTCTTCAGCGTCTCGGGGGTGAACACGAACCCGGTTTGCTCGCCCGGGAGCGGAATGCCGGTCGCCGACCCGAGCCCGAAGTCTTCCGCGGTCGCCTGGATCGGGTCGCCGTAGGTCGATCGCTGCGCCCAGAACTGCGCACCGAGCGCGTAGAAGTACACGTCACTCGACACGGTGATGGCGCGGCGCAGGTTCACCGCGCCGTGCGACTCGTGACCGGAGTTGGTGAACGTGCACTGCTCGCCACTGCAGCCGGGCACGTGGAACACGCCGGTGTCGTTGATCGTCGTCGCCGGGGTGATCGCACCCGAGCGCAGGCCCGCGACCGCGGTGATGAGCTTGAACGTGGAGCCGGGGGCGTACTGGCCCTGGAGAGCACGGTTGTTCAGCGGGAAGTCGAGGCTGGGATCGTTCAGCTGGTTCCAGCGCTCGGTGGGGATGGGCCGGGTGAACTCGGACGGGTCGAAGTCGGGGTAGGACGCCATCGCGATCACCTGGCCGGTGTTCGGGTCGAGCACGACCGCTGCACCCGCGGGCGCGGCGTTGTAGCTGCCGTTCGAGTTGCGCCGGTTGTGGGCAGCGACCAGCTCGTCGTGCAACGACTGCTCGGTGATCGCCTGGATGTTCGCGTCGATCGTCAGGTACACGTCGTCGCCGGGGATCGGCGGGTCGTGGCGCAGCTCGCGCACTGTGTTGCCCTTCGAGTCGACCTCGAGCACCTGGCGGCCCGGGGTGCCGCGCAGCTCGTCCTCGTACGTGCGCTCGACACCGGTCTTGCCGATCTCGTCGCCGAGGGAATAGGTCTTGGGGCTCTGCCGGTGCGCGTCGAGCTCTTCCTGCGTGATCGCGCCGACGTAGCCGAGCACGTGCGACGCGGTGCGGCCGAGTGGGTACGAGCGGATGGTCGTCTGCTTCACCGACACGACGTCTGCAAACAGGTCGTGGTGCTCGGCGAGGTACAGCTCGAGCGGCTTCGGGATGTCGTCGGCGATCGGCACCGGCAGGTACGGGCTGTAGCGCGGGTCGACGAGACGGTGCTCGATGAACGCGCGGTCGATCGGATGCTCCGGCATGTACCGGGTGATCTCGGTGGCGAGGCGGTCGACGATCTGCGTGTACCGGCCGTCGTCGTGCTTGCGGATGTCCGCGAGGCGCTGCTTGTCGACCGTGACGACGACCGAGATGCGGTTGTCGACGAGCACGACGCCGTTGCGATCGAGGATGCGGCCGCGGGGCGCCTCCTCGAGGATCGTGCGCGTCTGGAGCGCGGCGGCCGCGGTCTTGAACTGCTTGGTCGCCATCACCTGCAGGTACCAGAGGCGCGCGAACAGCGCCGCGAAGAGCGACACGATCACGATCCCGAGGATCCCGAGCCGCAGGCGGGGGTTGTCGTTGTTCATCGTCACGCGGCAGCCAGGCGGCCACGGGTCTCGGCGGGCAGCGCCCAGCGCACGACGCGCAGCATCGGCAGCACGAGCACCGAGTTCAGCACGGCGACGACCGCTGCGACCGTCAGCAGGTGCAGGTCGAGGAAGCCTTCGAGGCCGAGCATCTTCGCCAGCAGGCCGAGCACGACCACCCCGAGCGCGCTGCCGGCCAGCGCGGTGAGCACCGGGATCCACCAGGCGGCCCGCAGCACGGTGGCCTTCGACATCCCGACGACGTACCCGGTGAGCGTGTAGCCGAGGGCGAAGAAGCCCACGGGGGTGCCGTGCACGACGAGGTCGAGCGCGAGGCCGGCCACGAACCCGGCGATCGCGCCGTCGTCACGGCCGTGCTGGATGCCGGCCGCGATCGGCACGAGCATCACGATGTCGCCGTACGCGCCGGCGATCGACACGTCGGCCACGAGCGAGGTCTGGACGACCACGACCGTGAACACGGCGAGGGCGAAGCGGATCGTCTTCACGGGGCCGGCAACCAGAGCAAGATCTTGACGAAGGTCAGGCTGCTGAGATCGGCGAGGGGCTCGACGGTGATGACCTGGCGCAACTGGTCGCCGGACAGCGCCGTCTTGGATACGACGCCGATGGGGATGTTCGGCGGGTACACGGCGCGGTCGTCGCCGCTCGTGGTGACGAGGTCGTTGGGCGGCACCACGACCTTCGGGCCGATGCCCTCGTCGATGACGAGCGGCTGGCCGTCGCCGGTGCCGTGCATGAGCCCGGTCTCCTGTGAGCTGAGCAGCCGGATACCCACGACGACGTCGGGGTCGCTCAGCAGCTTCACCACCGAGCGCTGGTCGTGCACCTCCACGACGCGCCCGACGAGGCCCGCGCCGGTCACCACCGGCATGCCCGGCTGGATGCCGCTGCTTGCGCCCTTGTCGAGCTCGAGCGTGTGCTCGAAGTTCGTGAGCGGCCCCGCGACGATGCGGGCGTCGACGCCCGGCAGCGCCGTCCACTGCTGGATCTGGTCGAGCTCCGACAGCGCCTTCAGCTGCTGCGCCGCGTCCTGGTTCTGGGCCGCTTGGCCGCGGGCGGCGTCGAGTTGCTCGCGGAGCCGCTCGTTCTCCTTGCGCACGTCACTGTAGTGCCACAGCCCGTTCCAGGCGTCGCCGATCGGGCCCACGACGTGGTCGGCGCCGTTGCGGACCGGGTTGAAGACCTTGGCCGCCCCGTCCCGCAGCGTCGACACCACGCTCGAATCGCGGTAGTCGAGCGTGAGCGCGGTGATCGAGGTGAGCACCAGCAGGACGAGCGTGAGTCGGGATCGTCCAGTGCGCCGGGAGAGGGCCACGGCCGGGCTGGATTGTCAGCGTTCGCCGTTGGCCGAGAACAGCACGCCCTTCAGCGCATCGAACTCCTCGAGAGACTGTCCCGACCCGATGGCGACGGCGTGGAGGGGGTCGGGCGCGATCACGATCGGCATGCCGGTCTCGTGCTGGAGGCGGGCGTCGAGGCCGTGGAGGAGCGCGCCGCCGCCGGTCAGCACGATCCCGGTCTCCATGATGTCGGCCGCGAGCTCGGGCGGGGTCTTGTCGAGCGTCACCTTCACGGCGTCAACGATCGCAGACACCGGCTCGTCGATGGCATCGCGGATCTCCTCGGTCGACACGACGATGGTCTTCGGCAAACCGGTCACCAGGTCGCGACCGCGGATCTCCGCGTGCACCTCTTCGACGAGCGGCCACGCCGAGCCGAGAGCGATCTTCACCTCCTCGGCCGTGCGGTCGCCGAGCGCGAGGCTGTACTCCTTCTTGATGTAGTTGACGATCGCGTCATCGAGCTCGTCGCCCCCGGTCCGCACCGACTGACTGGCGACGATGCCGCCGAGCGAGATCACTGCGACCTCGGTGGTGCCGCCGCCGATGTCGACGATCATGTTGCCGGTCGGCTCCTGCACGGGCAGGCCCGCGCCGATGGCGGCCGCCATCGGCTCCTCGATGATGTAGGCGGGCTTGCGCGCGCCGGCGAACTCCGCCGCTTCCTGCACGGCTCGCTGCTCGACACCGGTGATGCCCGACGGCACGCAGATGACCATGCGCGGGTGCAGCGACAGCCGGCGCGGGTGCACCTTCATGATGAAGTACTTGAGCATCTTCTCGCAGATCTCGAAGTCTGCGATGACGCCGTCTTTGAGGGGCCGGATGGCCTGGATGTGGGCTGGGGTGCGGCCGATCATGCGCTTGGCCTCGGCGCCGACCGCGAGCAGACGGCCGTCACGGGCGTTGACCGCGACCACCGACGGCTCGTCGAGGACGATCCCGCGACCGCGCACGTACACGACCGTGTTCGCGGTGCCGAGATCGACGGCCATGTCACGGCCCATGAACGAAGACAGGACGGTGTCGGACATGCAGGTCCCTTGTGGGCGCTTTGCGGTACGAGTTGCGAACGGTACTCGGCGCCGACACGTGATCGCCCGAGCGAGCGCGATGGTCCCGGCCCCTACCTGGCCCCACAGGTTAGACGCTGTAACGCGTTTGCAACAGTCCGGGGAACCACAGCGCGATCTCACGGGCGGCGGACTCGTGGCCGTCGCTGGCGTGCACGAGGTTCTCGGTCGTCGTGGTGGCGAAATCGCCCCGGATCGTGCCGGCCTGGGCGTCGTCGACCTTGGTGGCCCCGACCAGGCCACGGACGAGCGCGTAGGTGTTGTCCTCGGGTCCCTCGACGACCATGGCGAACACCGGTGAGCGGGTGATGAACGAGAGCAGCTCGTCGTAGAACGGCTTGCCGGCGTGCTCGGCGTAGTGCCGCTCGGCGAGCTCCTTGTCGACGAGGCGAAGCTCCGCGGCGACGATCTTCAGCCCCTTGCGCTCGATGCGCCGCACGATCTCACCGATCAGCCCGCGCTCGACCGCGTCCGGCTTCGCCATGACGAAGGTGTGCTTCATGGCGACGCAAGCTACCGGTGAAGGTGGCTGCGGGCCGAACCGACGACGTACAACGATCCGCTCACGACCACGACGTCGTCGGGGCCCGCGAGGCCGAGGGCTCGGTCGACGGCGCGCGACACCTCAGGCTCCTCGACGACGTCCGCGCCCGCCGCGGCCGCCGCCTTCGCGACGATCGACGCCGGGATCGCGCGTCGCGACTCGGGAGCACACGCGACGACGAGTGTGCTGTCGTCGATCTCGAACGCGTCGACCATCGCCTCTACGTCGCGCGGTTGCGTCATGCCGAGCACAAGGATCCGCCGGCCCTGCTGCATGAAGTCGTCGCGCAGGGTCGCTGCCGCCGCGGCCGCACCTTCGGGGTTGTGCGCGCCATCGAGGACCACGAGCGGCTCGCGCCCGACGATCTCGAACCGCCCGGGGACCGCGACCGACGCGAACGCAGCTTCGACTATCTGCGGGTCAAGTGGTTGCGCGAAGAACGCCTCGGTCGCGGCGAGCGCGCAGGCCGCGTTGTCGCCCTGGTGCGCGCCGTGCAGCGACAGGAACGTCTCGGGGTAGACGGCCGAGGGTGTGCGCAGGTCGAGAAGCCGGCCGCCGACCGCGAGCAGGTTGGTGTCGCAACCGAAGTCGCGGTCGCGCTCCCAGGTCTCGGCCGCACCCGCCCGGTAGAAGATGGGCGCGAGGGCCTCGTCGGTCTCGCCGAGCACCAGCGTGCTGCCGGGCTTGACGATGCCCGACTTCTCCTCAGCGATCCGGGCCCGCCAGTCGCCGGTGAAGTCCGTGTGGTCGTGGCCGATGTTGGTGATCACGGCCACGGCGCCGTCGCACACGTTGGTGGCGTCGAAGCGGCCGAGCAGCCCGACCTCCACGACCGCCACGTCGACGGCGACGTCGGCGAACCAGCGCAGCGCCGCCCCGGTGAGCAGCTCGAAGTACGAGCAGCGCTCCTCCACGAGCGGCTCGAGGCGGGCGAGGTCGTGCAACAGCGCGGCCAGCTCGGCGTCCTCGATCGGCTCGCCGTTGCGGGTGATCCGCTCGTTGACCCGCTCGAGGTGCGGGCTGGTGTAGGTGCCGACGGTCAGGCCCGACTCGGCGAGCAGCGCGGTGGTGAGGCGGGCGACCGAGCCCTTGCCGTTCGTGCCGGTCAGGTGGATGACGGGGTAGGCCCGCTGCGGGTCGCCGAGCACCGCCGCGAGCCGCCGCATGCGGTCGAGTGACAGCCCTTCGATCCGGCCCGCCCGCGCTTCGAGGTTGATGTGCTGGTCGAGCCAGCCGAGTGCGGCGGTGAGGTCATCCACGGCGGCCGCGCGAGGCGGGCTAGGACGCAGCGCGGCGCGGGCGCGCCTGGCGCGGCGCCTCGGCGCGCGGCACCAGCGTCGGGTTGACCCGCTCGAGCACCACCTCGCGGTTCACCACGCACTTGCCGATGTCGGAGCGGCTCGGCAGGTCGTACATGATGTCGAGGAGGACCTCCTCGAGGATCGCCCGCAGCCCGCGCGCTCCGGTGCCGCGCAGCAGCGCCTGGTCGGAGATGGCCTCGAGCGCGTCGTCGGTGAACTCGAGCTCGACGTCTTCGAACTCGAAGAACTTGCGGTACTGCTTGACCAGCGCGTTCTTCGGCTCGACGAGGATGCGGATGAGCGCGTCGCGGTCGAGGCTCGACACCGCGCCGATGACCGGGAGCCGGCCGATGAACTCGGGGATCAGGCCGAACTTCAGCAGGTCCTCGGGCAGGACCTGCTCGAGGATCGCGCCGATGTCCTTCTCGTCGGCGCGGCGAATGTCCGCTCCGAAGCCGACGCCCTTGTGGCCGATGCGGCTCTCGATGATCTTTTCGATGCCGGCGAACGCGCCGCCGCAGATGAACAGGATGTTGGTCGTGTCGATCTGGATGAACTCCTGGTGCGGGTGCTTGCGGCCACCCTGCGGCGGCACCGACGCGGTGGTGCCCTCCAGGATCTTCAGCAGCGCCTGCTGTACGCCCTCGCCCGACACGTCACGGGTGATCGACGGGTTCTCGGACTTGCGGGCGATCTTGTCGATCTCGTCGATGTAGATGATGCCGGTCTCGGCCTTCTTGACGTCGTAGTCGGCGGCCTGGATGAGCTTGAGCAGGATGTTCTCGACGTCCTCACCGACGTAGCCGGCCTCGGTCAGCGCGGTGGCGTCAGCGATCGCGAATGGCACGTTGAGCATGCGGGCAAGCGTTTGCGCGAGCAACGTCTTGCCGCAGCCGGTGGGGCCGAGCAACAGGATGTTCGACTTCGCGAGCTCGACGTCGGCGTCGTTGGCACCGAACTGGATCCGCTTGTAGTGGTTGTAGACCGCGACCGACAGGATCTTCTTCGCGTGCTCCTGACCGATGATGTAGTCGTTCAGGAAGTTGTAGATCTCCTTCGGCTTCGGCAGCTCGTCGAAGTGCAGCTCCGCGGTCTCCGTGAGCTCCTCTTCGATGATCTCGTTGCAGAGATCGATGCACTCGTCGCAGATGTAGACGCCCGGACCGGCGATCAGCTTCTTCACCTGCTTCTGTGACTTGCCGCAGAAGGAGCACTTCAGCAGTTCGCCTCCGTCGCCGAACTTGGCCACGTCTACCCCCGTTCGTTCGCCGTGCCTAGCTCGCCCTGATGGCGCCCGAGTTGTCGGCCAGCTCGCGCGCTTCGATCACTTCGTCGATGATGCCGTACTCCTTGGCCTCGGCCGCGCTCATCACGAAGTCGCGGTCGGTGTCGGCATGGATCTTCTCCACCGGCTGGCCGGTGTGCCGGGCAAGGATCTCGTTGAGCAGGTCGCGCATCCGCAGGATCTCGCGGGCCTGAATCTCGATGTCGGCGGCCTGACCGGCGCCGCTCCCCCACGGCTGGTGCAGCAGCACCCGCGCGTGCGGCAGCGCGAGGCGCTTGCCAGGCGTGCCCGCGGCCAGCAGCACGGCCGCGGCTGAGGCGGCCTGCCCGAAGCAGATCGTGGAGATGTCCGGCTTGATGTACTGCATCGTGTCGTAGATCGCGAACAGCGCCGTGATGTCGCCACCCGGACTGTTGATGTACACGTTGATGTCGCGATCGGGGTTGTCGGACTCGAGGTGGATCATCTGCGCGCACACCAGGTTCGCGATCGTGTCGTCGATCGGTGTGCCGATGAAGATGATGTGCTCCTTCAGCAGGCGCGAGTACAGGTCGTAGGCACGCTCGCCGCGGTTCGTCTGCTCGACGACGGTGGGAACGAGGTAGTTGAAGATCGGGTTCACTCGGGTTCCTCTTGTGCGAGCTCGCCGGCGGCACCGGTCTCGCCGGCGTCGACGGGCTCGGAATCCTTCTCGTCGAGGGTGAGCGCGTCGGGATCGATCGGCTGGCCTTCCTCGTCGACGATCTCGACGTGTTCGACCAACCAGTCGAGCGCCTTGCGTTTCCTGATATCGGAGCGTACCGCGGGGATCTGCTGCGCGCGCTCGAACTCGCGCCTGACCTTCGCCGGGTCTTCGTTCAGGCGCTCCGCGACGCGCGCGAACTCCTCGTCGAGGTCGTCGTCGGTGGCCTCGATCCCTTCCGCGTCGGCGAGCGCACGCAGCGCGAGGTCCGCCTTGACGGCCTGGACTGCGAGGTCGCGCAGGTCTGCCACGAGGCTGTCCTGGGTCTGGCCGGTCGCCTGGAGGTACTGCTCGGCGGTGACCCCCTGCGCGGACAGTCGCATGGCGAGGTCCTGCAGCCGTTGCTGCACCTCGCTGTCGACCATCGCCGCCGGCGCCTCCTCCTCGACGAGGTCGACGAGCGCGAGCACCGCCTTGTCGCGCAGCGCGAGCTGGGCCTGCACCTTGCGCACGCGCTCGATGCGCTGCGCGATGTCGGCCCGCAGCTCGTCGACGGTCTCGAACTCGGACACGTCGTTGGCCCACTCGTCGGTGACCGCGGGCAGGATCTTCTCTTTGACGCCCTTCACGATCACCTTGAACTGGACCGGCGCCTCGTCCGGGTCGACCGGCTGGGCGTCGAAGTTCAGGATGTCGCCGACCTTCGCGCCCCGCAGGTTGTCGTCCAGCTCGCTCGCGATCGTGCCGCTGCCGACCTCGTAGAGGTAGTCGTCGGCCTGCAGGCCGGCGATCGGCTCACCGTCGCGGCTGCCGTTGATCGTGATGGTGACGTGGTCGCCGTGGCGGATCGGCCGGTCGACGTCGGTCAGCTCGGCGAACTGGTCACGCAGCCGGTCGATCTGCGCGTCGATCTCCTCGGTGGTCGCCTGCGGACGGGGGATCTCGACCCGCAGGTGTTCGTAGCCGGCGACCGACACGACCGGGCGCACCTCGACGACGGCGTCGAAGCTGACCGGCCCCTCGTCCTTGCCCGCGGTGATCTCGATCTCCGGCGGCGCGATGACGTCGACGTCGTGCTCGCGGACCGCCTTCGTGTAGTAGGCGGGCAGCGCTTCGCGCAGCGCCTCCTCGCGGCCGACGTCCTTGCCGAGCTTCGCCTCGAGGATCCGCCGCGGCGCCTTGCCGGGCCGGAACCCCGGCAGCCTGACCTCGCGGGCGATCCGGCGGAACGCGGCGTCGAGATCCTTTTCGAACTCCGCCTCGTCCACCTCGACGGAGACCTTGACGCGGTTCCCCTCGAGGGGCTCGACGACGGCTCGCACAGGCGGGTGAGTGTACCGGCCCCCCTCTGGCGTCCAGAACATGGGTTTCGCAGCGCTGCCGTCGGCCGCCCGTCCCCATTAGCGTCTCGGCCACCGGGGAGTAGCGCAGCTCGGCAGCGCACCTGCTTTGGGAGCAGGAGGCCGCGGGTTCGAATCCCGCCTCCCCGACGCGGAGCGGGACATCATGGAAGGCGGACACGTTGGGGAAACAAGGTTGGGGAGCCGGATGCGGGAGCCACTACGTTCGATGCCCACCTGCGGGTGTAGCTCAATGGCAGAGCACCAGCCTTCCAAGCTGGTGACGCGGGTTCGACTCCCGTCACCCGCTCGCCCCCGAGCGAGGATGGAACCCTGAACCGTCGCCCTGTCGTCGCGCTGCTGATCGCCATCGGCGTCGTGCTCGCCGCGGGCGTCGTCGTGGCGATCGTGCAACCCGGCGATCTCGGTACCAGCTCGACGACGACGAGCGGCCGGGCCGCGCCGCCATCGAGCGCGGCGACGACCAGCGCGCCGCCGTCGACCAGCGGGCCGCCGTCGACCGCCGCGTCCGCGGCGTCCACGGCGACCACGCCGACCACGGCAACCACGCCGACCACCGCGGCCACGACGACGACCGCGCCCTTGGCCGTGAGCGGTGGCGGGCTCACCCAGGCGGGCGCATCGGCTGCCGAGCCGAACCGGCTGTCCACCACCGGCGCACCGTCGATGCTGCTGCCTGGCCTCGCCCTCGGCGCGCTCGCGCTCTCGCTGCGACGCGCCCGCGCGCTCGCGGCCTGCTCGCGCTAGCGGCGCAATCGCACCCGCCGGACCCGGTGGTCGGCGGCCTTCTCGAGCACGAGATCGGCCCGCGCCCGAGTCGGCAGGATCTCCTCGCGGAGGTTCACGCCGTTGATCGTCGCCCACACCATCCGGGCGAACGACTCGGCATCGGCCTCGCTCATCGACGCGTACGGGTGGAAGAACGACTCGGGATCGGCGAAGACCGTCTCCCGCAGCAGGAAGAACCGCTCGACGAACCACTGCTCGATGTCGCGCTCGTCGGCATCGACGTAGATCGAGAAGTCAAAGAAGTCCGACACGTGGCGCGAGACACCCCGCGAGGTCTGCAACACGTTGAGGCCTTCGACGATCACGACGTCGGGGCGCTCGACGACCTGCTCCTCGCCTTCAACGATGTCGTAGCGAACGTGTGAGTACACCGGCGCGCGCACAACAGGGTCGCCGCGCTTCAACGCGGCCAGGAACGCGACGAGCGCCGCTGTGTCGTAGCTCTCGGGGAAGCCCTTGCGCTCAGCCAGGCCGCGCGCCGCGAGCTCGCGGTTCGGCAACAGGAACCCGTCGGTGGTGACCAGCTCGACGCGCGGGTGCGCCGGCCAGCGAGCGAGGAGCGCCTGCAGGATGCGAGCGGTCGTGCTCTTGCCGACCGCGACGCTGCCGGCGAGGCCGACGATGTACGGTCGGGGCGCGGGCAGCACACCGAGGAAGGTGTCGGTCACCGAGTCACGGTCGCGGGTCGCGACTGCGTGCAAGCTGAGCAGCCGCGACAACGGCAGGTACACGTCGACCACCTCGTCGAGGTCGATCCGCTCGTTGATGCCGCGAAGTGCCGCGAGGTCGGTGTCGTCGAGCTCGAGGGGCGTGTTGGCGCGCAGGCGCGCCCACTCCTCGCGCTCGAAGACCAGCTCACCGTCGTTCATCGCACCATCGTCGCCGTGGGGAGGTTGTGGTCGGGACCGGGCCACGATAGATACGGAACGGTTCCGTATCGCTGACCCCCGGGAGAGGGCTCGTGCGCGCAAGGTTGAAGGACCGCATGTTCGTGCACAACCGGCGGTGGCTCACGCTGCTCGTGCTGTGCGTGAGCCTCATCGTGATCGTGCTCGACAACACGATCCTCAACGTCGCGCTGCCGACGCTCGCCCGACCCAGCGCGGAAGGCGGGTTGGGAGCGACCGGGAGCCAGCTCCAGTGGATGGTCGATTCGTACACGATCGTGTTCGCCGGACTGCTCCTCAGCGCAGGAAGCCTCGGTGACCGCTTCGGCCGCTACCGGTTCCTCACCTTCGGCCTGTCGGTGTTCGGCGTCGGTTCCGCGCTGTCCGCGTTCGCCGGCTCGGCCAACCACCTCATCTTCACCCGCGCGCTCATGGGTATCGGCGGCGCGTTCATCATGCCGTCGACGCTGTCGGTGCTCACCAACGTGTTCACCGAGCCGCGCGAGCGGGCGAAGGCCATCGGGATCTGGGCGGGGGTATCCGCGCTGGGCATCGGCCTCGGGCCGATCACCGGCGGCTTCCTGCTCGCGCACTTCTGGTGGGGCTCGGTGTTCCTGGTGAATGTCCCGATCGTGATCATCGGGCTCGTCGCCGGCTACGTCCTCGTGCCCGAGTCGCGTGACCCGGCCGCCCCCAAGCTCGACCCGCTCGGCGCGCTGCTGTCGATCGTGGGGTTGACCGCGTTCCTGTGGGCGATCATCGAGGCCCCATCGCACGGCTGGACCGCGCCCGAGATCCTCACCGGCTTCTTCATCGGTGCGATCGTGCTCGTCGCCTTCATGATCTGGGAGCTCAAGAGCCCCAGCCCGATGCTGAACATGCACTTCTTCCAGAACCCGCGGTTCAGCGCGGCGAGCGGCGCGATCACCGTCGCGTTCTTCGCGCTGTTCGGCGTGCTGTTCATCCTCACGCAGTACCTGCAGTCGGTGCTCGGGTACTCGACCATCAAGGCGGGCGCGGTGCTGCTCCCCCAGGCGGCCACGATCATGGTCGCGGCACCGCTCAGCAGCGTGTGGGTCAACCGGTTCGGCAACAAGGCCGTCGTCGGCACCGGCCTCGCGATCGTCGCCTTCGGCTACAGCCTGTTCCTCACGCTGCAGCCCGACACCAGCACGCTGTGGGTGATCGTCGTGTCGATGATCCTCGGGCTCGGCATGGGCAACGTCATGGCCCCGGCGACCGACTCGATCATGGGCTCGCTGCCGCGGGCGAAGGCCGGCGTCGGGTCCGCGGTCAACGACACGACCCGGCAGATGGGCGGCGCCGTCGGGGTCGCGGTGATGGGATCGATCCTGTCGTCGCGGTTCTCGTCGCACTTCACGCACCACCTCGCCGCGAGCGGCATCCCCGTCGACGTGGTCGGCGGCGCGACCGACTCGATCGGCTCCGCGCTCGGCGCGCTGGGGCGGGTGCCGGCGGCACAGCCTCACGCCACCGTGATCGTCGACGCGGCGAAGGACGCCTTCGTCAACGGCTTCCACGCGGCGTCGCTGATCGGCTGCATCTTCCTCCTGCTCGCGGCCGTGATGGTGCTGCGCTGGCTACCCGCCCGCGCCATCGAGGAGGAAGCACCCGACCTGCCCTGGCTCGTCACCGAGGAGGCCGTGACCGAGCCGGTGCTGTCGCCGCTCGAGCTCGCCACCGAAGCGGAGCCGGGTTGAGGCGTGGGGGTTGACATGACCTCGGAGCCCGACCTCGCCGGTCGCCGCCCGGGGCGCCCCCGCTCCGAGGAGGTCGAGCGCGCCATCCTCGACGCCGCGCTCGACGCGCTCGTCGAAGACGGCTACGCCGGCGTCAGCATCGAAGGGATCGCGGCGCGGGCCGGGGTCGGGAAGGCCACCATCTACCGGCGGTGGCGAAGCAAGGCCGAGATCATGGTCGAGGCGCTGCGCAGCCGGGTGAGCCTCGACGTGCCGCTGGTCGACACCGGTGACCTCCGCGCCGACCTGCTCGTGACGCTGCGCGCCCTGCGCCGCTGCCTCGCTGGCGTGGAGGGCCCGCTGATGGCAGCGTTCGCAGCGGAGAAGTCGCGTCACCCCGAGCTGCGCGATGAGTTCGAGCGGGTGTTCGTCGCCGACCGGCGCGCGCACCTGCGGCACCTCATCGCCGCCGCGGTCGAGCGCGGCGAGCTGCCCGCCGACACCGACGTCGAGGTGGTGGCCGACTCGGGACCGGCGCTGCTGTGGCACGCGCACACGATGCGCGACCGCGAATGCGCCGCCGACCTGCCCGAACGGATCGTGAACCAGATCCTGGCGCTGGCTAGGACTCCTGCGAACCGCTGAACCGCGGTTGTCGCTTCTCGCGGTGCGCGGCGAGCCCCTCGACCGCATCGGAACCGCCGAAGCCGTAGAACTCGAACGCCAGCGACGCGTCGAACGCCGGCATCATCGCCCGGTACCAGTGGTTCAGCGTGTGCTTGGTGAACTGGAGCGCGTCCTGCGCCCCCGCGGCGAGGTCGGCCGCGATCTGCACCGCGCGATCGTGCACCTCACCGTCGTCGACGCACAGCGACACGAGCCCGATCCGCTCCGCTTCCTCGCCCGTGAGCGGATCGCAGGTGAGCAGGTGGTACTTCGCCTTGGCCATGCCGCACAGCAGCGGCCAGCAGATCGCGGCGTGGTCGCCGGCGGCGACGCCGAGCCGGGTGTGCCCGTCGATGATGAGGGCCGAGCGAGCCGCCACCGACACGTCGGCGAGCAGCGCGACCACGAGACCGGCGCCCACCGCCGGGCCGTGGATCGCGGAGACGATCGGCTTCGAGCAGTCGATGACGTTGCGCACGAGGTCGCGCGCCTCGCCGAGCACGCGGGTGCGGGTGGCGTAGTCGTCAATCACCGACTCGATGAGGTCGAAGCTGCCGCCGGCCGAGAAGGCACGCCCCGCGCCAGAGATCATCGCGACGTCGACGTCTGGGTCGCGGTCGATGGTGCGCCACACGTCAGCGAGCTGCCGGTGCACCGCAGGGCTCACCGCGTTCAGCCCGGGGGCGTCGAGGACGATCTCGAGCACCCGTGGCGCGGGTCGCTCGAACCGAAGGTCGCCGAACTGCTCGTAGTCGCCGGGCACCCGACCGACGCTACTGCGCACCCGGGCGGCTCAGTGATGAAGCATCGACACCGCGCCCCCATGGGCGATCGGTCCGCGGCGCAGGATCTCGAGAAGCTGCCGGCCCGTGAGCGGCGCGGCGAAGTAGAAGCCCTGCGCGTACTCGCAACCAACGGCATGGAGCCGCTCGGCCTGACCCGGTGTCTCGACCCCCTCCGCGATCGCGGTCATCCCGAGCGTTCGCGCGAGACCGACGATCGCCTTCGCGAGCGCGGCGTCCTCCGGTGATCCGTCAACGCCCGAGACGAAGGAACGGTCGATCTTCACGATGTCGATCGGGAACCGCTGCAGGTGGCTGAGCGACGAGTAGCCGGTTCCGAAGTCGTCGACGGCAAGGCGCACGCCAAGCCGGTGCAGCGCGCCGACGTTGCGCTCGGCCGCTTCGGCGTCCTGCACCATCGCGCCCTCGGTGATCTCGATGATGAGCTGCTCGGCGCGCAGCCCGGTGCGGGCCAGCGCGCGCTCGACCTGTCGCGGCAAGTTCAGGTCGAGAAGCTGGCGCGGCGACAGGTTCACGCTGACGTCGATCGGCGCGCCAGCTCCAGGGTCGCGGTTCCACGCCGCCAGCTCACTCGCCGCGGTCGCGAGGATGTGCTCGCCGAGCTCGTTGATGAGACCGGTCTCCTCGGCCAGAGGGATGAACGACGCGGGGTTGAGCAAGCCTTGCCGCGGGTGCTGCCAGCGCACGAGCGCTTCCGCGCCGACCACGAGGCCGGTGCCGAGCTCGACGATCGGCTGGTACAGGACCACGAACTCGCCGCGCTCGGTGGCGTGGCGCAGATCGGCCTCGAGCTCGAGGCGCTCCATCGCCGCGATGTGCATGTCCTGCTGGAACCGTGCGTGGCGGCCGCGGCCCCGCGCCTTCGCGGTGTACATCGCGAGGTCGGCGTTGCGCAGCAGTTGGTCCGCGTCGAGCGCGCTGTCACCGAGCGCGATGCCGATACTCACGCTGGTGACCACCTCGTTCGTCGCCGTGACCTCGATCGGGTCGCGCACGGAGGCGATGATTCGGTCGGCGATGTCGGTCGCCTCGACGTCGTCCTGGAGATCCTCGAGCAGCACCGCGAACTCGTCGCCGCCCAGGCGGGCGGCGGTGTCCGCGCTCCGCACGCAGGCGCGCAGCCGGTCGGCGACCGTGACGAGCAGCCGGTCGCCCGCCGCGTGGCCGAGGCTGTCGTTCACGTTCTTGAAGCTGTCGAGGTCCATGAACAGAACGGCGACGAGCCGGCCACTGCGGGCGGTGCGCTGCAGCGCGTGCTCGACACGGTCGCGGAACAATGCCTGGTTTGCGAGACCGGTGAGCGAGTCGTGGAGCGCCTGGCGGACCAGCTCCTCCTCGAGGCGCTTGCGGGGAGTGACATCGTGGAAGCTCCACACCCGACCGACGATCCTGCCGCCGACCCGCTGTGGACGCGAGAACCGCTCGAAGACACGCCCGTCCTTGAACTCGATCGTGTCGTGGCTCTCCACCTCGGGTTGCGAGTACAGCTCCTCGATCTTCGCGACGAACGCTTCGGGCGCGACGAGCTGGTCCACCACGTACTCGATCGCGTCGCGGTCGAGCCGGTGGGCGAGGAGGTCGTCGGGCAGCGACCACATCTCGACGAAGCGCCGGTTGTAGCTCACGATCCGGTTGTCGGAGTCAACGACGAGCACGCCATCGACGGTCGAGTTGAACGTCGCGTGCAGCAGCGACAGCGCTTCGCGCAGCTCCGCCTCGGCTGCCTTCCGTTCGGTTGCGTCGTGCGCGGACACCACGAAACCCTCGACGGTGGGATCGTCGAGCAGGTTCACGATCGTCAACTCGACGGCGATGCGACTCTCCTCGCCCCTGCGCCGAAGCGACACGTCAACCGTGACCGGCGTCGCAACCTGCCGCGGCTCCGACGCCGCCTGCAGCGCCTGCTCGAGAACTGGGCGGTCGCGTGGCGCGACGAACGTCTCCAGCGCGTGGTCGGCGATGTCCTCGGGATGGAAGCCGGTGAGACGGGTGAACGCGCCCGACGCGGCGCGTATCACACCGTCGGCGGACACGAGCATCGTCACGGTCGCCGCGTTGTGCAGCAGCGAGCGGAACATGGCGGTCTCGCTCGCCGCCACCTCCCAGCGACGCCGGTCGGTGAGGTCGCGCATCGCCACCAGCACCGAGTCGGGTGTCGGGATCGAGACCGACGCGGGGATGACCTCCACGAGTCGCCATCCGGTGGGCGAGTTGACCCGCAGCTCGAGTGGCCGGCCCACTTCGCGGCCCTGCACAACACCGATCGCGGAGATGGCGAGGTCGAGGTCGTCGGGGTGCACGAGATCGAGCGCGGGCGTGCCGCCCGCCGTGACCATCGGGATGCCGAAGAGCCGCTCGGCGGACCGGTTGCCCCACACGACGCGGGCGTCACGGTCGAGCAGCACGATCGCGTCCGGCGCGCGGTCGAGCAGCCGCGCGAGCTGCACCACGTCGACCGCGGCCCGCGGCGCGGTCGTGTCCGTGTGCGCCAAGCCGATCTCCACGGCTCGATCATCGGCAGTGCCACCACAGAACGTGAGCGATGTCACGCCCGCGAAAGGCGCGCACCAGGACAAAACCGCTCTTCCCGGTGCCGGGCCGCCGACTTGGGTTAAACGGCGGCGCAGCCGCCAATATTGAGGCATGACCGACACGATCGACGTGCCCAGCTCCCAGGACGAGCTGATCGACGAGCTGCGTGCGTGGCTCGAGGACAACTGGGATCCCGACCTCACCGTCGCGGAGTGGTGGAAGCGGCTCGGTGAGGCGGGGTGGGCGGCCCCGACGTTGCCGGTGCACGCGTACGGCCGAGGGTTGTCACGCAACGACGCGGTACGCGTCCAGGAGGAGATCGCGGCGTTCGGCGCGCTCGGCCCGCCGGCTGGCCTCGGGCTGCTGCTCGCGGCACCGACGATCGCGACGCACGGCACATCCGAGCAGATCGAGCGCTACGTGCGCGACATCGTCACCGGCCAGAAGGCGTGGTGCCAGCTCTTCAGCGAACCGGGCGCGGGCTCGGACCTCGCGGGGCTCACCACGCGCGCGGTGCAGGACGGCGACGAGTGGGTGGTGAACGGCCAGAAGGTGTGGACCTCGGGCGGGCAGTTCGCGGACATGGGGATGCTCATCGCCCGCACCGACCCCGACGTGCCGAAGCACCAGGGCATCACCTGGTTCGCGATCGACATGCACCAGCCGGGCATCGAGGTGCGCCCGCTGCGGGAGATGACCGGTCACGCGATGTTCAACGAGGTGTTCCTGACCGACGCGCGCGTGCCCGACGCCGCGATCATCGGCGGCAAGAACAACGGGTGGGCCGTGGCGAACACGACGCTCATGCACGAGCGGTCGGGGCTCGGCACCGGCGGCGGGTCCGCGGCCGCGGGCAGCGCGATCCCCGGCACGGTCGCGGGCCAGCTCGAGCGCCGCGCCGGCGACCTCGTCCCCGCCGAGGGCACGCGTCGACGGCGAGGCGGCGGCGGTGGGGGCGGCGGCCTCTTCGGCGCGAGCAGCAAGTTGCTCGTCGACCTCGCCAAGGGCAACGGCAAAGCGAAGGACCCCGTGATTCGCCAGGACCTCGCGCGGCTGCACATCCTCAACGAGCTCGGCCGGTTCAACGGCTTGCGGTTGAAGGCGGCGAAGGCCGCGGGCAAGGACATCCCCGGCCTGCCCAACGTGGCGAAGCTGCAGATGAGCGAGGTCACGGGGCTGACCCGCGACCTCGGCCTGCGGATCGTCGGGCCTGCCGGCACGCTCCACGCGTACGACAGCGCGCAGCAGCCGGTGCTCGACGAGGCAACCGGCAACCCGTTCCTCGCGATGGTCACGGGCATGGCGCTGTTCGCGCAGGCACCGCCGATCTACGGCGGAACAGACCAGATCCAGCGCAACATCATCGGCGAGCGAGTGCTGGGGCTCCCCAAGGAGCCGAACAACGACCGGACGGTGCCATTCTCCGAACTGCCGAAGAACGCATGACGGCCTTCCCCGGATGACAGGCCGGTGAGCCGGATCCGGCGCGCCGTCGAGGCAACCTTCCGATCACTGCGGGTCCGCAACTTCCGGCTGTTCTTCGGCGGCCAGCTCATCTCGCAGATCGGCAACTGGCTGACACTGATCGCGCAGACGCTGCTGGTCCTGAAGCTGACCCACAACGGCATCGCGCTCGGTGCCCTGGCCGCGGCGCAGTTCGGTCCGGTGCTGCTCCTCGGTCCGTGGGCCGGCCTCGTGGCCGACCGGTCGGACAAGCGCCGGCTGCTGCTGATCGTGCAGACGATCGCGATGTTCCAGTCGTTCGCGCTGGCAGCCCTCGGCTTCATGCATTCTCCGCCGGTGCTCGCGGTCTACGGCGTCGCCGTGGTCGGCGGCACCACGACGGCGTTCGACAACCCCGCACGGCGCGCGTTCGTCGTCGAGATGGTGCCCACCGACTACATGAACAACGCGGTCAGCTTGAACAGCGCGCTGATGACGTCGTCACGAGTCGTCGGACCGGCGATCGCGGGGTTGCTCGTCTCCACCGTCGGGTTCGGGTGGGCGTTCCTCGGTGACGGGTTGTCCTACCTTGCGGTGCTCGGCGCGCTGTGGGCCATGCGCACCGAGGAGCTGCTCCCCGCTCCGCCCACGGAGCGGGGACGCGGGCAGGTGCGTGCCGGGATGCGGTACGCCCGCAGCGTGCCCGCCCTGTTCGCGCCGCTGGTGATGATGGGCGTGATCGGCACCCTGTCGTACAACTTCCAGACGATCTTCCCGCTGTTCACGATCCGCGACCTGCACGGCACGGACACGACGTTCACCACGCTGTTCTCCGTGGTCAGTGCCGGCGCGCTCCTCGGCGCGCTCGGCGCCGCCCGCCGCACCGTGATCAGCATCCGTACGGTCGCCGGCTCGGGTCTCGCATACGGCGTCGCGCTCGCGTTCATGACGTTCGCACCGAACCAGCCGATCGCGTTCGCCCTCGGTCCCCTGCTCGGAGCCACGAGCATCGCCTTCCTCACCGCGTCGACCGCGATCGTGCAGATCGAATCGGCCCCCGAGATGCGCGGCCGCGTGCTCGCGCTCCAGGCTGTGCTGTTCATCGGCAGCACGCCGATCGGCGGCCCCATCGTCGGCTGGGTCTCGGAGCAATTCGGCGCGCGCTACGCGATCGGCCTCGGCGCTCTCGCCGCGATCGCGGCGAGCCTGTGGGGCATGAGCCGGGCCCGCCGCGGGGCGGGTGCCGAGCCGATCCCCGAGGACACCGGCGAGCTCGCGGTCGAGGAAGCGGTCACCGGGGTCTCACCGTGACGCTTCGCCGATGCAGCGGCGAACGGGCATGATCCAGTGATGGAGGTTGCTTCGTCTGACGGTGTGACCATCACCGTTCACGACCTCGGCGGGCACGGCGAGCCCATGCTGCTGTGCCACGCGACCGGCTTCTGCGCGCGCGCCTACGAGCCGCTCGCGGCCGAGCTCATGCCGCACTTCCGCGTGTGGGCACTCGACTTCCGCGGTCACGGCGACTCGACGGTGCCCGCCAACGGCCGCTTCGACTGGGGCGCGATGGCCGACGACCTCCTCGCGGTCGTCGAGCACCTCGGCGCCGCACCAGCCACGGTGTTCGGGCACTCGATGGGAGGCGGTGTCTCGCTGCTCGCCGAGGCGCGCCAGCCGGGCACGCTGCGCGCCGCGTACCTGTTCGAGCCGATCGTGATCCCCGCGGTCGAAGGCGTGCCACCCGGCGGGCCGAGCGGCATGGCCGAGGGGGCACGGCGGCGCCGGGCGACCTTCGCGTCCAAGGCCGAAGCGCTCTACCGGTACGCGAGCCGGCCGCCACTCAACGAGCTGCGCGCCGACTCGCTGTTCGCGTACGTCGAGCACGGCTTCCGCGACCTGCCCGACGGCACGGTGACGTTGAAGTGTACGCCGGAGTCGGAAGCGGCCACATTCGACGCGTCTGGCAAGCCGAACGTCGCGGTCGCGGCCGAGGTGCACACGCCGACGACGGTCGCGATCGGCACGACCGCGCAGGACTGGACGCCCGCGCACTTCGGTCCCGCCGTCGCCGCCGCGCTCCCCAACGGCCGGCTCGAGGAGCACCCGAGACTCGGCCACTTCGGCCCGCTCCAGGACCCCACCGCGATCGCCGCCGCGATCGTCGCCGCCACCCACGGCTGATCCCGCGCCCGAGCGTCATCGCCGACCGGGACGCGGCAAGCTGGAGGCGTGCCGTACTACCGCCGGGTCGGCGAGGTTCCCCGCAAACGCCACACGCTGGTGAAGCGGCCCGGCGGCGAAGGTTTCCTGGCCGAGGAGCTGATCGGCCAGGAGGGTTTCGCGCAGGAGTCCGCCCTGCTGTACCACCAGAGGTCGCCGAGCGCGATCGTCGCGGTCGGCCCGGCCGAGACGCCGCCGGGCGCGGCCGAGCGCGACATGCTCACGCCCGAGCCCGTCGTGGTCCCCCACCACCTGCGCACCACCGCGCTCGCCGTCGGTGGTGACCCGGTGCGCGGTCGGCACCGGCTGGTCGGCAACGACGACGTCGTGCTGTCGTACGTGCGAGCCGTCGAGGACAGCCCGCTGTACCGCAACGCGTCGGGCGACGAACTGGTCTACGTCCACGAGGGCGAGGCGATCGTCGAGACGAGCTTCGGGGTGCTCGACGTCGCCGCCGGCGACTACGTCGTGCTCCCCGCGGCGGTGACCCACCGGTGGGTGCTGCGTTCGGACCGGCTCGAGCTGCTCGTGCTCGAGGCAGGTGGCCACGTCAGGTTCCCCGACCGGTACGTCACCGGACGCGGGCAGCTCCGCGAAGGCGCGCCGTTCAGCGAGCGTGACGTGCGCGGCCCGACCGAGCCGCTCGTCGTCGATGGCGAGGACGTCGAGGTGCTCGTGCGCACGCCCCAGGGCGTCACCCGGATGGTGCACGCCCACCATCCGTTCGACGTCGTCGGGTGGGACGGGTGCCTGTACCCGCACGCGCTGTCGATCCACGACTTCGAGCCGATCGTCGGCGCCATCCACCAGCCACCCCCGGTCCACCAGACCTTCGCGGGACCGAACTTCGTCGTCTGCTCCTTCGTGCCCCGACCGTACGACTTCCACCCCGAGGCGACGAAGGTGCCGTACCACCATTCCAACGTGGACAGCCACGAGGTCATCTTCTACGCCGCGGGTGACTTCATGAGCCGGGCCGGCTCCGGCATCGGTCCCGGGTCGATCTCCTGGCACCCGCCGGGCTTCGTGCACGGACCGCAGCCCGGCAGCATCGAGGCGGCCATGGAGCAGGCGAGGACCGAGGAGCTCGCCGTGATGATCGACACGTTCCGGCCGCTGCTCGCGACCGCGACGGCGCGTGGCATCGCCGACGCGGACTACGCCTGGACCTGGTCCCGCGAGCGCTGATTCAGCGCAGCTCGACGAAGACGTCGAGCGAGGACGGGTCGCTGAGCGCGTCGCGGCTCGCCACGTCGTCGGGCGCGGCACCGCGCAGGATGCGCTTCACCGGCACCTCGAGCCGCTTGCCGGTCAGCGTGCGCGGCACCGAGGGCACCGCGATCACGTCGTCGGGCACATGGCGGGGTGACAGGTCGGCGCGCAGGCGCGTCGCGATCCGCGCCCGTAGATCTTCGTTCAGCTCGGCGCCGGGCGCGAGCTGCACGAACAGCACGAGCCGGCCTGGGCCGCCGCCGCCGTCCTCGAGATGGACGACGAGACTGTCGGCGACCTCGGGAATGGTCTCGACCACCTCGTACAGCTCGGCGGTGCCGATGCGTACCCCGCCGCGGTTGAGCGTCGCGTCGGAACGCCCGCTGATGATGCACGTACCGCGATCGGTGATCGTGATCCAGTCGCCGTGCCGCCACACGCCGGGGTACACGTCGAAGTACGCGCGTCGCAGCCGCGACCCGTCGGTGTCGCCCCAGAACGACACCGGCATCGACGGCATCGGCACGGTGAGCACCAGCTCGCCCTGCTCGCCGGTGACGGGCCGGCCGTCGACGTCGAACGCCTCGACCGCGGCGCCGAGACAGCGGCAGCTGATCTCGCCTGCGTACACGGGCACGAGCGGCACCGACCCGACGAACGCGGTGCACACGTCGGTGCCGCCGCTGATCGACGCGACGACGATGCCGTCGCCGAGCTGGTCGTACACCCACCGGAAGCCGTCAGCCGGCAGTGGCGCGCCGGTGGAGCCGACGGTGCGGATCGCGGACAGGTCACCGAGCGCGCCGAGGTCGAGCCCGGCACGCCGGCAGGCCATCAGGAACGGCGCGCTCGCACCGAACGAGGTGATGCCGGTCTCGGCGGCCAGCCGCCACAGCGTGCCGAGATCGGGGGAACCGGGATCGCCGTCGAACAGCACGATCGTCGAGCCGGCCAGCAACCCCGACACGAGGAAGTTCCACATCATCCAGCCGGTCGTGGTGAACCAGAAGAACCTGTCGCGCGGGCCGACGTCGTGATGCAGCGTGAGGTACTTCGCGTGCTCGAGGACGATGCCGCCGTGGCCGTGCACGATCGGCTTCGGCAGCCCGGTCGTGCCCGAAGAGAACAGCACATACAGCGGGTGGTCGAACGGGACCGGTTCGCATTCGAGCGGGGACGCGGTGGGCGCGGCGAGGTCGTCCCACGCGATCGCGCCCGCGGCCGGCGGCACCGATGGGTCGAGATACGGCAGCAGCACCAGCGTCTCGATGCTCGGCAACGCGGCGCGCAACTGCTCGACCTCGTCGCGACGGTCGATGGCGCGATCGCCGTAGCGGTACCCGTCGACGGCGATCAGCACCTTCGGCCCGACCTGGCCGAAGCGGTCGACGACCGCGCGCACACCGAACTCCGGCGCGCACGACGACCAGATCGCACCAAGGCTCGCGGTGGCCAGCATCGCCACCACCGCCTCGGGGGTGTTCGGCAGGTAGGCGGCGACGTGGTCGCCGCGGCGTACGCCGAGGCGGCGCAGGCCCTCGCGCACCCGCGCCACCTGCTCACGCAGCTCGTCGTAGGTCAGCTCGACCGGCCCGCGCGACTGCGAGCGGGCCACGATCGCCACACCACGGTTCTGCGGACGCAGCGCGTGCGCGGCGTAGTTCAGCGTCGCGCCGGGGAACCAGCGGGCCTCCGGCATCGACCCGACGACCGCCGGCCCGTCCGGCGGTGCAGGCTCGATGCCGGCGTGGGCCCACACGCTGCGCCAGAAGCCGTCGAGGTCGGTCACCGACCAGCGCCACAGCTCGTCGTAGGAGTCGAAGTGCCGGCTCGTCGTGCGCTCGAGCCAGTCGAGGTACGCGCCGATCGCGGTCGTCGATCGGACGTCGGTTGGTGGCGTCCAGAGGATCTCACCGGTCATAACCGGCGAGATCCTCCCACGCCCCGGGCCATCAGCCGATCTGGAACACGCCGAGCCCGCCGCGGCTCGCGTCGGCGAACCGGTGCGTGACCATCACGTACATGCCCGGCTTCGCGAACTGCAGCTCGACGAAGCCGCCCTGTGCGGGCATCAGGTCGAGTGCCTGCGAGCCGCCGCTCAGCGCGTTGCCGCGCTGCAGGAGGTACGCGCCCTCCTTGTACACGGTGTCGAAGATCGTGCCGACGATGTGGAACGAGCTGATGTCGGACGGACCCGCGTCGAGCACCCAGATGCGCACCCGCTCACCCGGCTGGATGCCGGTGATCGGAGCGAACTTGTACTGGTTGTAGTAGCCGTTGAACACGACCGCGTCGGGCTGGGCGGTCATCATCTTCGTGAGGTCACCGGGCTGGCCGTTGGGGCCGAAGTACATGTCCGACTGCACGAAGAGGTACTCGTGGTCGACCGGCGCGAGGTCGGGCGGGTCGATGATGACAGCGCCGAACATGCCGTTGCCGATGTGGTGCAGGATCGGCGCGGTGCCGCAGTGGTACATCCAGATGCCCGAGTACTCGGCGCGGAACTGGTACACGAGCGACTCACCAGGCTGGATCGTGCGCATGTCCTGGTCCATGTTCGTCTGCGACGCATGGAAGTCGATCGAGTGGCCGAACTTGCCGTCGTTGTAGAGCGTGACGGTGAACACGTCGCCGACCTTGCCCCGCAGGGTCGGTCCCGGTGACTGGCCGTTGAAGGTCCAGACCTCCTGCGTGACACCGGGTGCGACCTCCTTCTGCACCTCGGTGGCGTGCAGCTCGACCTTGTGCTCGGTGCCGCCCGGCGCCGGCTGCAGCGTCGGGTCGAACGGCTTCCAGTCGGGCCCGGGCTTGCCGTTCGGGTCGATGGTGGCGCCGCCGGGGGCCACGGCCTGATCGGTCCCGGTCGGTGCCGCGGCCGCCACCTCGGTCCCGGAGCTGCCGCCGACTTCGATGGTGAGGACCATGCCGAGCTGCTTGTGGCCCGGCACCGTGCACCACGCCTGTGTGGTCTTGCTGACGACCCCGACATGGAGGTCGGCCATCTCACCCGGGTTCAGCATCGGCACGCGCGGTTCGCCACCTTCGACCGCGAGGTCGTGGGCCATCGTGCCCATGTTCATCACATGGATGGTGAGGTCGGTGCCCGCCGGCACCTGGATCTTCGCGGGTGTGACGGCGAACTCGGCGAGGGAGACCTCGACGGTCTTCGGCTCCGCGTTCGCGGCGACGGTCGCGCCGCCGGCGCCGTCGGACTTGCCCATCCCGGTGACGAGTGCGACGACGAGCGCCATGACGCCGAGCACGCCCGCGGCGAGCGGTCCGAAGGCGAACGCGATTCGTGACGAGCCGTCGGGCTTCGATCTGTCCTCCATCATTCCTGCCCTTTCGGTGTGACTGAGATCGATCCTGTCGTGACGCGACCTACCGCAGGCAGGGTCCAAGGTCCCGAAGGGAGTGGGCAGTCGTCACACCGAATGCCGGGCGCGACCGCGCTGCCGCTCGTCGGGACCGTTCAGGGACGGAAGCGGCGCAGGCGCAGGCTGTTCGACACGACGAACACGCTCGACAGCGCCATCGCGAGACCGGCGATCAGCGGGTTGAGCAACCCGGCAGCGGCAATGGGGATCGCGGCGACGTTGTAACCGAACGCCCACAACAGGTTGCCCTTGATCGTGCGCAGCGTGCGTCGCGACAAGCGAATCGCATCTGCCGCGACCCGCAGGTCGCCCCTTACGAGCGTGAGGTCGCTGGCCTCGATGGCGACATCGGTCCCGGTGCCCATGGCGATGCCGAGGTCGGCCTGCGCGAGCGCGGCGGCGTCGTTGATGCCGTCACCGACCATGGCGACGACCTTGCCGGCGGCCTGCAGATCCTTGACGACCTGCACCTTGTCGGCGGGCAGCACCTCGGCACGCACGTCGTCGATCGCGACCTGCGCGGCGATCGCCCGCGCCGCTCGCTCGTTGTCGCCGGTCAGCAACACCGGCTCGAGGCCGAGCGCCCGAAGCCTCGCGACCGCCTCCGTGCTCGTCGGCTTCACCGCGTCGGCCACGGTGATCACGCCGCGGACCTCGCCGTCCCAGCCGGCGGCCACCACCGTGTGGCCGAGCGCCTCGCCGCCGGCGACGGCTCGCCGCAGCTCGTCACCGACGCGGAGCCCGTGCGCTTCGAGGAGCGCGACGCGGCCGGCCAGCGCGGGGTGGCCGTCGACCGTGCCACGCACGCCGAGCCCTTCGAGCGCGGCGAAATCCTTGGCCACCGCCGGCTCACCGGTCCGTGCCAGCGCCGCCGCCACGATCGCTCGCGCGATCGGGTGCTCCGACGGGTCTTCGAGCGCGCCGGCGACGCGGAGCAGCTCGTCCTCCCCCGTTCCCGGTGCGGTGACCACGCCGGCCACGGCCATCTGCCCGGTGGTCACCGTCCCGGTCTTGTCGAGCACGACCGTGTCGACCCTGCGGGTCGACTCGAGCACCTGCGGGCCCTTGATCAAGATGCCGAGCTGCGCGCCGCGGCCGGTGCCGACGAGCAGCGCGGTCGGCGTGGCCAGGCCGAGCGCGCAGGGGCAGGCGATGATGAGCACCGCCACCGCGGCGGTGAACGCCGTCGCCGCTGCCTCACCGATGGCGAGCCAGAACAGCAGCGTCGCGACCGCCAGCACGACGACCACCGGCACGAACACTGCCGCGATCCGGTCCGCGAGCCGCTGCACCGGCGCCTTGCCGCTCTGCGCGTCGCGCACGAGCCGACCGATCTGCGCGAGCGCGGTGTCCGAGCCGACCCGCGTGGCGCGCACCACCAGCCGCCCACCGACGTTGACGGTCGCGCCGGTGACGGCGTCGCCGGGGCCGACCTCGACGGGGATCGGTTCACCGGTGAGCAGCGACGCGTCGACGGCCGAGGCGCCGTCTTCGACCACGCCGTCGGTCGCGATCTTCTCGCCGGGCCGCACGACGAAACGGTCACCGACGGCGAGGTCGTGGATCGGGATGCGACGCTCGACGCCGTCGCGCAGCACAGCCACGTCCTTCGCGCCGAGGTCGAGCAAGGCCCGCAACGCCTGACCGGAGGCGCGCTTCGCCCGCGCCTCGAGGTAGCGGCCGGCGAGGATGAACACGGTGACGACCGACGCGATCTCGAGGTAGATGTCGTCGCGGCCGGCACCGCGCTCGGCGGTGAACCGCAGCGACATCTTCATCCCCGGCATCCCCGCGTCACCCCAGAACAGCGCGTAGATGCTCCAGCCGAACGCGGCGAGCGTGCCGAGCGAGATCAGCGTGTCCATCGTGGCTGCGCCGTGCCGCAGGTTGGTCCACGCGGCGCGGTGGAACGGCCAGGCGCCCCAAACCACGACGGGGCCGGCGAGGGCGAAGCACAGCCACTGCCAGTTCGTGAACTGCAAGGGGCGGACCATCGACAGGACCAGCACCGGCAGGCCGAGCACGGCCGAGCCGATCAAACGGTCCCGCCACGCCCGCACCTCGAGGTCGCCGGCATCGGGCGTCTTTGCCGCCGGCGCAGCGGTCGGAGGTTCCGGCAGCGACGCGTGGTAGCCGATCGACTCGACGCTCGCGATCAGGTCGTCGACGGTCACCGACGGATCCTCGACGGTGACCGCGGCACGCTCGGTGGCGAAGTTCACCGAGGCTGCGACCCCATCGAGCTTGTTCAGCCGCTTCTCGATGCGGGCCGCGCAGGACGCGCACGTCATGCCCCCGATCTCCAGCTCGAACCGGGCCGGTTGACCCGGCGCGACCGCACCCGCGCAGCGCGCCGAGCTCACGCCACCAACTCGTAGCCCGCGTCGTCGATCGCGGCCGCCACCGCGGCCCGGTCGAGCGGCGTCTCGCTCTCGACGGTGGCAGTGCCACCCGCGAGATCGACGTCGACCCGGACGACGCCGTCGAGCTTGCTCAGCTCGGCGGTCACGGCAGCGACGCAGTGATCACAGGACATCCCTCGCACGGAGTACGAAGCCGTCGTCGTCATGCTCCAATCATATACCCCATGAGGGTATGACCACCACCGCGGTCGGCTTGCCCGGTTACGCTGCCGCGCGGTTCAGGCGACCGGAGGCGGCGTTGAGGGCAGTCGAGGACCTGTATTGGGACCCGATCGACGTGGACATCGACGTCGAGCCGTACGAGATCTGGCGCCGCCTGCGCGACGAGGCGCCCGTCTACCGCAACGAGCGCCTCGACTTCTGGGCGCTGTCGCGCTACGCGGACGTCGAAGCCGCGCACCGCGACCCGGCCACCTACCTTTCCAGCCACGGCACCGTGCTCGAGTTGATGACGGCCGAGCCGATCCCGAGCGGCCTGATGATCTTCCAGGACCCGCCCGAGCACACCCGGTTGCGCGCGCTCGTGTCGAGGGCGTTCACCCCGCGTCGCGTGCACCGGCTCGAAGGCCACATCCGTGACCTGTGCGCGCAACTGCTCGACCGGTGGGATGAGGGCGCAGAGTTCGACTTCGTCACGGGCTTCGGCGGGCCGCTGCCGTCGATGGTGATCTGCGAGCTGCTCGGTGTGCCCGCCGATGACCGGCCGTGGGTGAAGGACCGGATCGACACCACGTTCCACATCGAGCCCGACGTCGGGATGGTGAACGAGATCGCGCTCGCGGCCCGCATCGAGCTCGATGGCTACCTCACCGCGCTGCTCGCCGAGCGGGCGGCGCACCCCGGCGACGATCTGCTGTCGGGTCTGACGCAGGCCGACCTCACGACGCGCGAGTGCGTCGACTTCGCCAACCTGCTCGTCAGCGCGGGCACCGAGACCGTCGCGCGGCTGGTCGGCTGGGCGGCCGTCGTGCTCGACGAGCACCCCGACCAGCGGGCCGAGCTCGCCGCCGACCCGTCGCTGATCCCGAACGCGCTCGAGGAGCTGCTCCGGTACGAAGCGCCATCGCCCGTACAGGGACGGTGGACGTCACGACCCGTCGAGCTGCATGGCGTCGAGGTGCCGGCCGGCAGCAAGGTGCTGCTCATCACCGGTTCGGCCGGACGCGACGAGCGCCAGTACCCCGACGCCGACCGCTTCGACATCCACCGCCGATTCGACAACCACGTCTCGTTCGGCTTCGGCATCCACTTCTGCCTCGGTGCGGCGCTCGCCCGTCTCGAAGGGCGCGTCGCGCTCGAAGAGGTCCTGCGCCGCCATCCCGCGTGGGAGGTCGACCGCGACCGCGCCGTGCGGCACCACACCTCGACGGTCCGCGGCTGGTCGTCGGTGCCGTGCCGCGGGTGAGCCGGTGGCGCGCGCCACGGCCATCGTCGTCGCGGGACCGGGCATCGTGCCCGCGGGTGTCGGCGCGGTTCGGGCGTTCTCGCGCGCAACGGGCGTCGGCGTGCTCAACACGTACGGCGTGAAGGGTCTGTTCCGCTGGGACGATCCCTCCCACTACGGCACCATCGGGCTGCAGGCGCGCGATCTCGAACTCGCCGGCATCCTCGACGCTGATGTCGTGATCGCCGTCGGCCTCGACGACCGCGAGCTTGCCGCGAGCGCGCTCGGCCCGCGTGCCGCGATCGTCGTGCCGGACGAGCTGGAGCAATGGCGCGACCGCGTCCGACCCACGCCCCGCGGCCCTTTGTTCGACCGTCTCCGCACCGCGCTGGCGGCGCCGTACGCCAGCGAGCGGGTGCCGCTCAATCCGGCGGCCGCGGTGGCCGACATCGCCGCGCTGCTCCCACCCAGCGGCATCGTCTGCGCGGAGCCGGGGCTGGCCGGCCTGTGGGTGGCGCGGGCCCTGCCCACGCTCGAGCTCGGATCGGTGTTCGTGCCCCCCACCGCGAGCGACGGCGCGGCCGCACGACACGCGGCCGCGGCAGCAGCCGAGGGTCGCGGGGCGCTCTACGTCACCGACCACCTTCCCCGCGCCGAACCGCCGCCCGGCGTCGTGGTCGAGGTGTGGCAACCCCACGGGACGCAGCGCACGCGGCAGGAGCGCCGTCGCACCCTCGCCGGCGCGCTCGCGTCGCGCACCGCGTGCGTGCTCGCCACCGCGGTCGACCTCGACGAGACACAGCTACTCGTAGACGTGGCTGGTCCGGTCACGGCCTGGACGCAGGGATGATCGCCGGGCCGCCGCCCGGATGTCCGCCGGGAAAATGCTGTGGATACCGACGAGCCCGCCGCGAGACTGCTCCGATGGGTGACCTGGGGAGGGACGCCGCGGTCGAGCCGCTCGGTGGCGGCCGGTTCCGCGGCGAGCTGCGCGAGGACTGGGAGATCTGGGGACCGATGGGCGGGTACGTCGCGTCGGTCGCGCTGCGCGCCGTGGCCGGGTCGGCGCGGTTCGGGCGCCCCGCGAGCTTCGCGTGCCACTACTTGTCGGTTGCTGCGTTCGACGCGGTCGACCTGACCGTCACCGAGCTGCGCACGAGCCGGGTCGCGGCGTCGTATCGCGTGGAGATGACGCAAGGCGAGCGGCGCATCCTCGAGGCGATCGTGTGGACGATCGCCGACGACGTCGACGGCCTCGAACACGACGACGCCACACCGCCCGCGGTCGACGGGCCCGCCGGGCTGCCGAGCATCGAAGAGCTGCTGGCCGGCGTCGAGGAACCGGGACCCCCGTTCCCGTTCTGGAACAACTTCGACGTGCGGCCGCTGCAGTTCCGGGCCGAGTGGCCGCCGACCGAGCCGCTTCCGCCAGTGTTCCGCGAGTGGCTGCGCTTCCTCGAAGGCGACTTCACCGACCCGTGGGTCGACGCGTGCCGCGCGCTGGTGGCGATCGACGTGGTCAGCTGGCCGTCGGCGTCACGCCCGCACGCCTACAAGCAGCACACGCTCTACGCCCCGAGCCTCGACCTCTATGTCGCGTTCCATCGTGCGCCGTCGAGCGAGTGGCTCCTGCTCGACGGTCACTCGCCCGTAGGCGAGGCGGGTTTGCTCGGCTGGACCGGTCGCTTGTGGACCGAGCAACGCCGGCTCGTCGCCTCCGGCGGGGGTCAGGCGCTGTGCCGGCCGATCCGCGTGTGAGGATGGCCGCGCGATGACCGCGAGCGGCAAGGTGTACATCCACGAGCTGGTCGGCATTCGTGGCCACAACCGCTCGAAGTACCAGCACCACATGACCGCGAACTGGGTACCGGTCGCGATCGAGGAGCGCGGCCAGCGCTGCTACGGCGTGTGGTCGACGATCGGTTCGACCGGGCGGTGGCCACAGGTCGTGAACATGTGGGAGCTCGACGGTTGGGACGGGCTGGCCCGCAACTTCGAGGTGGAGACCGCGGGTGGCCGCGACCAGGACCCCACGCTCGCGGCGTGGTGGTCGACTGCGGCGTCGCTGCGCTACGGCGGACACGACCGCGTCCTCGTTCCGGACGACCGCACTCGCTCCATCGACGAGCTGTGCGCTGCGGGTGTGCGCGGTGCGTTGTACTGCCACGAGATCGTGCACGTGCCCGCGGGACTTGCCCCCATGTTCGTCGACCTGCTGCGGGGCGAAGGCGAGCACGTGTACCGCGAGCGCGGGCTCGACGTCATCGGCGTGTTCCGCACGGCGATGCGAGCCGACGACGAGTGCGTGGTGCTCTCGGCCTGCCCGAGCTGGCGAGCGTGGGTCGCGTTCGAGCAGGACTGGCAACCCGGCGGCGGCGCCGCAGCCTGGGTGCGAACGCTCGTGGCGTTCGGTGCGACTTGGCAGCGCACGGTGCTCGTCGACAGCGAGCTGTCGCCGATGCGGCTCGGTCGGCAGCCCGCCGCGTCGGATCGCCGCCCGCTCGACGACCTCTGATCCCCGCCCCTCGCCGACCTTTCTGCGACTGGTGTGCATTGCGCGCCGGAATCCGGTGCTCGATGCACACCAGTCGCCATCTCCGGGAGGTGCCAGACCCGAGGTGCGCGATCAGAGCTCGCCGTTCCTCGAGCGCAGCGAAGATCGCAACGTCAGTTCCCAGGCGCAGTCGATGGCGGCACGTGCCCAGGCGCCAACCCGGTGCACCGTGTGTAGTCAGCGCCCGCCTCGACCAGTGGCCCCGTGGGTCCCGGCCCTTGTCCGCCATCAGCGTTGTCGACCGACACCCAGCACGCGTCATCCGGGAGCGGCACGACGTAGAACCGCGTAGCCGGACCCTGCGTCATGGCAACCGTGTCGACGGTGAACGGCTGGAAGGTGCTGCCGAAGATCCCGTTGATGCGGACGGTCTTGACGTCGGTGGCGGCGTCACCGAACACAAAAACCTGGCCGGCGACCCGCTCCCAGATCGGATGACCCGGGCAGTAGTCCTTGGTCGTCTCACCCTCGAAGGAGAGGTGGAAGCACTCGAGCCGATGATCCTCTGGCCCGAGCGGATAGCCAGCAGGGACGAGTGCGGTCAGCACATACTGATCGGTGCCAACGGTTCCTTTCAGCGCCTCGACGTTCGTCGCGATCGGGTCGACGCGACCGACGTGCGTATCGGGTGAGAGCTCGACGAGGAGCTTCTGCCAACGGCGTCCGAGATGCTGTGCACGTCCTCGGCGACCGCGAGTGTCCCGGCCTCGGTCGGTCCGTTCGAACCCTCGACGGCGATGTGAAGGTCCGGGCGCTCGTCCCACGCGACGGCGACGCCGTACGGATGGCCTTCGTCGGTCAAGGTGACGAGGATCGCGTCGTGGCCTCGCACCTTCACCCGGCGCGAGTCTCGCCCGTTGAGGGGTCGGGCCGCAGCGGGCGAGGAGGATGAAACGAGCACCTGGTACTCCGTGTCGCGCGCCGGCGCGTATCCGACGCTGCGCCGCCCTCCGCTTTCATCAGCGCTCACGATCGTGAAGCCTTCGGGCAGATGCCCTGCAACCCAGGTGTTGCCGACACCGGCATCGCTCGAGGTGCTCCCCGTCCTCGGTGACCCACTCCCGCACGCTGTGGCGAGCATCAGCACCGCAGCCACCAGCAACCACCTCACGCGGCCCAGTCTCGCGTTCGCCGCAGCCACACGCTCACCTGGCCGATGGCGAACCACTCCCGATCTCGGTCACGCGGCGGATCACGGCGTCGTGCAGCGCTCCCGACCCCCCCCCTACTGCTCGACGTTTTTCATGATCTGCATCAGCTGCTCCGGGTAGCGGCCGACGAAGTAGGCAAAGATTGGCTCGATCTCCCCCAGCAGGTTCGTGTCGGGCGCGAGCGCCGCGGCGAACCCGTTCAAGTAGAGCAGGTTCTTGAAGAACAGCACCAGCTCCTTGGGCAACGTGAACCCGTTTGTCGCGAGCGCGCGGATGATGACCGACAGCAGCGTCGAGAGTTGGTCAACGGTCACCGTCGCGTCGCGCGAGAGGATCGCCGGGTCGAGGGCAGCCAGCTCGCGGTCGATCCCGGCGGCGACGGCGTCGAGGTCGGCGCCGTCGGGGATGGCGCCGAAGGCGCGCAGCCCGCGCAGCTGCATCTTCGTGTCGTTGCGCGCGAAACCCACGAGGAACTGCACGACCGCGGCGCGCTGCTCGGCGTCGATGCGCCCCGCGATCCCGAAGTCGATCACCGACAGGTCACCCCGCTCGTTGATGAGGACGTTGCCCGCGTGCAGGTCGCCGTGGAAGACACCGAAGGCGATCATGTGCTCGAGCACGCCGGTGATCGCCAAGCGCAGCAACCGCTGCCCGTCGATGACGTCCGGGTACCGTTCGAGAGCGCGGTCGTAGGGCACGCCCTCGACCCGCTCCATCACCAGCACGTCCTCGGTCGACAGCGACGGGATGGGCCGCGGAAGGCGCAGGTAGTCCTGGCCGGCGGCCTCGGCGGCCAGCGAGAGTTCGAGCTGGTTGATCGCCTCGAAACGGAAGTCGATCTCCTCCAGCACCATCTGAGCGAACAGCTCGACGAAGCCGGGCAGGTTCGCGACGCGCGCCGCTTCGGACGCGCGATCGGCAGCGGCGGCGGCCAGTGCCATCGCCCGTAGGTCGGACACGAACCGCTCACGCAAACCGGGCCGGCGGATCTTGACGACGACGTCGGTGCCGTCGAACAGCTTCGCCGCGTGTACCTGACCGATCGACGCGGTGCCGAGCGGCTCCGGGTCGAAGTCGGCGAGCAGCGCCGACACCGGCGCGTCGAACACCTCCTCGAAGCGCAGCTCCGCCTCGCCCGGCGCCATCGGTGGCACCGAGTCGCGGCACCAGCCGAACGCCTCGACCCACTCGTCCGGGAGCAGGCCCTGCGCGGTCGCCACGAACTGGCCGAGCTTCACGAACGTCGACCCGCCGGCCTTCACGACCTCCTGCATGCTGCGGATCGCCTCGGAGCGGTCCTTCGTGCCGGTGCGCAACGCCCGCCGAGTCGCCTCGGCGGCCAGACCCGGGGCGGCGGCGCGCGCGGCGCGAGCGCCGGTGCGAGCGGCGGCGGCGATCGATCGCGGCCGCCACGACGGCGTGGCCAGCAGCATCGCTTCCTCGGCGACGCGAGCACGCATCGCCGGCGCCGCGGCAAGCCAGCGGCGTGCGAAGTCCTTCAGGCCGGGGCGGTCGTCGAAGGCGGTCGACGCCTCCAGCAGCTCGAGCGGGTCAGGCAGCGGCGGCCACTCAGGCATGGGTGACAACGTAGGTCTGGGGCGTGGTGAGCGTCACCGGGGTGCACGCGGCGATCGGCGCGACGACCAGCGGTGGGTGTCCGGTCGTCCGCTCGTCTCCGACGACGGATCTACCGTCACCTCATCGTGTCCGGACATCAGCCTGTCCCTCCGGCCAAACTCCGCCCGGAGCCAAGCCTGTCAGGCCAAGCCGCTTACAGCGTTGATCTGACAGGCCCCGAGTAGCAGGTCGTCCTGGATCGGCACGTCTGCGCTACGTGTGTTGGCGTCCCGGCGTGCGACTTCGGCGATCACCGAAGCGAATCAGGGCGTAGCCACCCAAGACAAGCGCGATCCCTGTGACGGTCAACGGTGTCGTCGCCGAACCGGTTCGAGGCAGCGCACGGTCGAGGACTGTGAGCTGAAAGACGAAGTCACCGTTGTCCTGGGAGCAGTTCGAGCAATAGAGCTGAAGGCTGTACACACCCGGCTTGGTCGCTACGCCGACCCAGTGGCCTTGGTCGTCGAGCGAGAGGCCCGGCACCGGATGTACGACGGGCAGGCGCGGCGCAAGCGTCATCGTCGGGTCGACCAACACGAAGGCCGTCGGTTGCTCACCAACATGGATCGTCTGACGGAGATTCGTGTCGAGTTGGGCGAGATACGTGGGGTACGGACAGAACGGGTCCCCCTGCACCTGAATGAATGTCGAGCCTTGGGGATCGGCGCGCTCGTATCCGTCGCCGCTCTCGACGCTGACGATGAAGCCGGACACGTTGCGCGAGAATTCGAGTGGCACTGTCACGAACGCCTGGCCAGCAGGGAACGTGACTTGCCCAGGTGTCGGAGGCAGAACGGCGTCGTAGTTGACTACGCTGAAGCTGTAGTTCACCGTCAAGGTGCCATCGCTGCGATCACGATGGAGTGTGAACGACGCTGCCTTGTACGGCCCACATAATCCCTCGACGACACCGTCGGTCGTCGCGCTGATCGTGACACCGGGGAGTCCCCCGGCGGAGTCTGACGATCCCGAATCGGTCTCAGACGCGGCGGAGGAGCTGAACATCACGAGCAAGACAACTACCGCGATCAGTGCCCCAGCCACGCGCCGTAGTCGAGCGCACATGGGCGCATGATGCCGGGTACCGAGCGGTCGCGGTAGCGGTCTCATCAGCCGAACGACCATGGGTTTCCGTCACGCTGGTACGGCGACGCGGCTTCGCCGATCTCGGTCACCGGGCTCGGTGACCGGTCACCGCCAGCTCGAGCAGCCCGGTACGAGTGGTCCATCGCGGCGGTGAGGGCCTCGTCGAGGGCAGGTGACCGTAGGGCGAGCTCGCCGGCCAGCGCCGCCGGCAGTGGCACCGCGCTCGTGCGTCTTCGTGGGTCCGTACACGAGGCTGTGGCCGTGGACCTCGCTCACGTTCGCGACGACGTCGACCCGTGGCGCTCGCTCGTCGCCAGACCTCGGCCAGCTGCGGTCGGTCGAGCAGCTGCGGCAGCAGCGGTCGCTGCGAAGCGGAACCCAGCACGGTCATCACCTCCTCGGAGTCGGACCCGATCTGGCACGTCCCCGTCGCACGTGTCCTCACCCGGCTCGTGTTCAGCGCGATCGACGCGGGCATTCCGGTGAGCGAGGGCCGAACGATCCCGCGCGCACGCGGGATGGGAGGGGTTTCAACGGGCACCAACGGTAAAACGGCGGAGCTTGAAAACCGC
>Ga0070741_10001215_pt1 | contig 80939 bp, 62 predicted proteins | sample Coa_R1_4_FD_66440 | JGI IMG/M metagenome (GOLD analysis project Ga0070741, IMG submission 66440) | Surface soil microbial communities from Centralia Pennsylvania, which are recovering from an underground coalmine fire - Coalmine... | ecosystem: Environmental > Terrestrial > Soil > Unclassified ...
CGCAGCGATACCGTGCACCTCGGCTTCTTCGCGTGGGGGCTGGTCCTGGGCCCGCTGGCCGCGCTGCTCGCCGCCCTGCTCGCGGTGCCCCTGGTGCGGCGCCGCCTGCGCGCCGCCGCACCCGCCGCCGCCTGACGTCCTGAGCGGCCCCTCGGCTACCCTTGGCCCTCGATGGCCCGCACCACCAAGCCCGGCATCCCGCCCGCGGGCGCCGGAGACCGTCCCAAGCTGAGCGCCGGCGAGCTGCGCCAGGCGGCCGCGGCCAGCAACGGCAGCGCCGCCGCCGGCACCCCGGGCAGCGTCACCGAGCGCAAGATCAACCTGCTCCGCAAGCGTCGCTACGACGCCGTGCACCGCGGCGGCGCGGCCGAGAAGTCGCAGCACCGCAAGGGCAAGCTCACCGCCCGCGAGCGCATCGAGCGGCTCCTCGACCCCGGCAGCTTCACCGAGATGGACGTCTTCGCGCTGCACCGCACCAGCAACTTCGGCATGGACGAGAAGCGCATCCGCGGCGACGGCGTGGTCACCGGCTGGGGCACCGTCGACGGCCGCCAGGTCTTCGTCTTCTCCCACGACGCCAGCGTCTTCGGCGGCTCGCTCGGCGAGGTCTTCGCCGAGAAGGTGACCAAGATCATGGACCTGGCGACGCGCACCGGCTCGCCCTGCATCGGCATCAACGACTCCGGCGGCGCGCGCATCCAGGAGGGCGTCGTCTCGCTGGCGGGGTACGCGGAGATCTTCTACCGCAACGTCGAGTCGAGCGGCGTCATCCCGCAGATCTCGCTGATCGTCGGGCCCTGCACCGGCGGCGCGGTGTACTCGCCGGCGATGACCGACTTCATCTGCATGGTGCGCAAGGTCGGCTACATGTTCATCACCGGTCCCGACGTGATCAAGGTGACCACGGGGGAGCAGGTGAGCTTCGAGGAGCTGGGCGGCGCCGACGTGCACAACCAGCGCAGCGGCGTGGCCCACTTCGTGGCCGACACCGAGGACCAGTCCTTCGTCCAGATCCGCGAGCTGCTCAGCTACCTGCCCTCCAACAACCGGCAGAAGCCGCCGCACCGCCCCACCCTCGACGACCCGCACCGCGCCGACGTCGAGCTGCAGTCGATCATCCCCGACAACCCCAACCAGCCCTACGACATGCGCGAGGTGATCGCCCACGTCGTCGACGAGCAGCGCTTCCTCGAGGTGATGCCGTACCACGCGGGCAACATCATCACCGGGTTCGCCCGGCTCGACGGTCACAGCGTCGGCGTCGTCGGCAACCAGCCGCGCGTGCTCGCCGGCGCGCTCGACATCGAGGCCTCGATCAAGGCGGCCCGCTTCGTGCGCTTCTGCGACGCCTTCAACATCCCGCTGGTCACCTTCGTCGACGTGCCCGGCTTCCTGCCGGGGACCGACCAGGAGTACGGCGGCATCATCCGCCACGGGGCCAAGCTCCTCTACGCCTACTGCGAGGCGACCGTGCCGAAGCTGACGGTGATCACCCGCAAGGCCTACGGCGGCGCCTACGACGTCATGTGCAGCAAGCACATCCGCGCCGACTACAACGTCGCCTGGCCGACGGCGGAGATCGCGGTGATGGGCCCGCAGGGCGCCGTCAACATCATCTTCCGCCGCGAGATCGCCGCCTCGCCGAACCCCGCGGAGCGCGCCGCGGAGCTGATCGAGCAGTACCGCGAGCAGTTCGCCAACCCCTACTACGCGGCCGAGCGCGGCTACGTCGACGACGTCATCGAGCCCAAGCAGACGCGCGAGGTGCTCATCCGCGCGCTGACCATGACCCTCGACAAGCAGGTCGAGCGCCCCGCGCGCAAGCACGGGAACATCCCGCTCTAGTCAGCGGGCGGCGGCCGGCTCCTCCCGCGCCTCCCGGCGCCCCAGCAGCTCGCGCTCGCCGTCGTGCCGCACGCGCCGGCGGACCCGCTCCTCGCCGATGGTCAGGGCCAGTGGCGTGCGCGCCAGCAGCACCGAGACGAGCAGGGCGCCCAGCAGGCTGCCCAGCGTTATGGCCAGGAACGTCAGGATCGAGCCGGGCAGGTGCCAGCGCAGCGGCCGCATCACCAGCCGTCCCAGCGCGGTGAGCAGGAGGGGATGGATGACGTAGACGCCCAGCGAATGCCGGCTGAGCGCGCCGGTGACGCGCTGCAGTCGCGGAGCGCGGTCGAGCAGGCGCGGCGCCCCGAAGATCACCGCGCCGCACACGGCCAGCGCGAAGGGGAGCATCAGCGGGCGCAGGAAGGCGCCCGTGCCCTGGGCGAAGGAGCCGTTGGCGGCACCGCGCACGTCGTTCCAGAGCACGAGCCCGGCGGTGACCGGGACCAGTGCGGCGAAGGGCCAGGCGGGAAGGCCACGCCCGCGCCGGCCGGCCAGCCAGCGCCCGGCGACCACGCCGAGCGCGAAGTAGCCGATCCAGAAAGGGAAGAGCTCGTACCCGTAGGTGAGCATCACCTGGTGGAGAGCCCCCGAGCCGAGCGGCACGAAGAGCCGCACAGCCGAGATGGCCACCTGCACCGCGACCGCCAGGCCGGTGACGGCGGCCAGCGGACGCCGCCGGGAGGGCCACAGCAGCAGCAGGACGTAGAGCTGGGGCACCAGCACGAGGAAGTAGAGGTGCCCCGCCCCGGTGGCGAAGAAGTCGCGGACGCTCGACCAGCTGGGCGAGACGGTGCCCACCCAGACCAGGTCGGCGACGCAGAAGACGGGCGCCCAGATCAGCCAGGGCAGCAGGCTGCGCCGGGCGCGGCGGAGCAGGAAGTCGGGTCCAAGCCGCCGGCCGCCGTGGCGGAAGCCGAGCACCAGCCCGGCGAGGAGCACGAAGGCCGGCACGGCGAAGCGCGCGAGCAGGGTCACCGAGCCCCAGACGCTGCGCTCGGCGCCGTGGCTCTGCGCCGGCCAGTAGGAGGCGTGGATGACCACGACCGCCACGGCGGCAAGGGCGCGGAGCGCGTCGGCGCCGGGCAGGCGGTGGGGGGCGGAGGCGGATGGGCGCGCCAGGGGCCAGGAGCCCTGCTGGGGACGGCCGGTGTCCCGCGGCGCCATCCGACGGGGGGTCAGGACGGCCATCTGAAGCAAAAGATGTCAACGATGCTATCAGATAGTGCGTCAGTCCCTTGGTGCGTATGGAGCGGTGCTGCATGATTCCCGGCCGTGGCACTCCCTCTCCGCGGCGTCCTCGTGATGGCCCTGGAGCAGGCCGTCGCGGCCCCGCTGGCCACCCGCCTGCTGCTCGACCAGGGCGCCACCGTGGTCAAGGTGGAGCGCCCGGGCGAGGGTGACTTCGCCCGCCACTACGAGCACCACAGCGCCGGGGTGAGCAGCTACTTCGCCTGGCTCAACCACGGCAAGCAGTCGGTCGCCCTCGACCTCAAGTCGCCGGGCGGGAAGGAGGCGGCGCGCCGGCTGGCGGACCGGGCCGACGTCGTGGTGCAGAACTACGCTCCGGGGGCGGCCACCAGGCTCGGCCTGGGTCCGCGCCGGCTGCGACGCGCGCGGCCGTCGCTGGTGTACGCCAGCATCAGCGGGTTCGGCGAGGCCGGCTCGTACGCCGAGCGCAAGGCCTACGACCTGCTGGTGCAGGCGGAGGCCGGCGTCATCGCGGTGACCGGCGGGCCCGGCCATCCCGCCAAGTCGGGCGTGTCCCTCTGCGACATCGCCGCGGGAACCTCGACGGCGCTGGGCGTCCTGGGAGCGCTGGCCTCGCTGCGGGCGGGCGGCGGGGGCGCCACGCTCTCGGTGTCGATGTTCGACGCCACCCTCGACTGGACGGCGCCGACGCTCGGGCTCTACCTGTCGACGGGCGTCGAGCCGCAGCCGGCCGGCCTGCACCATCTCCACGTCGCCCCGTACGGGCCGTTCCGCTGCGGCGACGGCGGCGTCGTGTTCGTGGTGGCGCAGCAGGACCGCGAGTGGCGCGAGCTCTGCGTGCGGGTCTTCGCCCGGCCCGACCTCGCCGCCGACGAGCGGTTCGCGACGATGAGCGGGCGCATGGCCAACCGCACGGCCCTGCATGCGGCGATCGAGGAGGCGCTGTCGACGGCGCCGGCCGCGGAGTGGGAGTCGCGCCTGGTGGCGGCGGGACTGGCCACCGCACGGTTGCGCGGCGTCGCAGACGTCGCGGCCCATCCCATCGTGCGCGAGCAGTCGCTGCTGCGCGAGGTGCACACCGACCGGGGCACGGCGCAGACGCCCGTGTCGCCCATCCGCAGCAGCGCCGGCGCCATGGGGGGCGGCGCGGAGATCCCGCGCGTGGGCCAGCACACGACGGCGTGGCTGCGGCGGCTCGGCTTCTCGGCTGCGGAGCGTCGCGCGCTCCTGGCATCGGGCGCGGCCGCGGAGTCGTAGATGCGGCGGGTGGTGATGCGGCGCCGCTACGACCGGCCCGCCGCCGAGGTGTTCGCCGCCTGCGTCGACCTGCTCCGCACCCCCGACGAGCGGCGCGGCGTGGTCGCGCGGCGGGTCACGCCCGACCCGCCCGGGGTCGACGCGGTGGTCTCCACCACGATCGAGGACACGCACGGGGAGCGCGAGCTGCGGGCCACGGTGGTCGCCTTCGAGCCCGGCGTCGAGCTGGCCACCGTGACCGACGGAGCGCCGGCGGTGCGCACGGGGCTGCGCTGCGAGCCGGACGGGCGCGGCGGCACCGTGGTGACCCTCACCAGCGAGGCCGAGGGAACCCTGAGCGCCTTCGGGCGGGCGGGCGTGGTGCTCGACTGGGTGCTCTTCGCCCGCGGGCAGCGGCGCGCCGCGAGGGCCACGCTGATGCGGCTCGACGAGCTGGCCCTGCGGCGCTGACGATTGCGCTGGCGGCGAATCCCAGCGGCCGGCGGGGTGACCTTCGGCCCGCCGGTTCGGGCACTTTTCGGTGAAAACTCGCCGATCGGCCGTGGCGCCACGGGGTACCTCGCTCCATACTGGTCGCGCCCCCCTGCACCCGGAGCCCGCCGACCATGCACCGCGCAGTCCGTCGCCGCCTCGTCCCACTCCTGGCTGCACCGCTCCTCGCCCTGGCCGGCGCCGGCCTCACCGCGCTGCCGGCGCACGCCGCCAGCAACCTCATCGCCGCGCCGGTGCTGCAGCAGCAGCACTCGCTCTCCTGCGAGGCGGCAGCGCTGCGGATCGCGCTGGCCGCCAAGGGAATCGACGTGTCGGAGGACTGGATCCTCAACGCCATGGGCGCCGACCTGCGCGCGCCGGTGCTGGGTCGCAACGGCGTGGTGCGCTGGGGCGACCCGTACGCCACCTTCGTCGGCAACGTCAACGGCAGCGAGCCCAGCTACACGGGCTACGGCGTCTACGACCCGCCCATCGCCTTCGCCGCGGGGCTGGCCGGCGCGGCGGCGACGCCGCTGGAGGGCGTCGACCCGCAGACGCTGTACCAGCAGGTGATGGACGGCAACCCCGTGGTGGTGTGGGTGGTCAACCACCTCGGCACCACCACCCTCAACACCTGGACGGCGTGGGACGGGCGCACCGTGCCGTACAGCGTCGGCGAGCACGCCATGACCCTGCTCGGCGTCGACTTCGACGACTCCACGGTGACCCTCGGCGATCCCGGCAACGGCAGCCAGTTCACCGTCGACATGCCGAAGTTCGAGAACTCCTTCGCCTCCTTCGGGCGCATGGCGGTGGTGGTGCGCGCCGGCTACGTCGGCATCGCGCCCACCGCTGACGGCAAGGGCTATGTGCTCCCCGCCTCGGACGGATCGACCGCGCCCTTCGGGGATGCGACCTCACCGGGATCGCTGAACGGCATGCACCTCAACCGCGCCATCCTCGGGGCGGCGCCGACGCCGACGGGCAAGGGCATGTGGCTCACCGCCGCCGACGGGGGCGTGTTCACGTTGGGGGACGCGCAGTTCTACGGCTCGGAGGGCGGCACGCGCCTCAACCAACCGGTCGTCGGCATGGCGGCGACGCCGACCGGGAAGGGCTACTGGCTCGTGGCCTCGGACGGCGGCATCTTCAGCTTCGGCGACGCGCGCTTCTTCGGCTCGATGGGTGGCACGCGCCTCAACCAGCCGGTGGTCGGCATGGCGGCGACGCCGAGCGGCCGCGGTTACTGGCTGGTGGCCTCGGACGGTGGCATCTTCTGCTTCGGCGACGCGGCGTTCAAGGGCTCGACGGGCGGCACGCCGCTCAACAAGCCGGTGGTGGGCATGGCGCCGTCGCACGACGCGCGGGGGTACTGGCTGGTGGCCGCCGACGGCGGCATCTTCCCCTTCGGTGACGCGGTCGGCTACGGCTCCCTCGGTGCCAGGCCGCTGAACCGCGCCATCACCGCGATGGCGACGACGCCCGACGGCGCCGGCTACTGGCTGGTCGCGGCCGACGGCGGAGTCTTCACCTTCGGAGACGCCAGGTTCTACGGCAGCGCGAGCTGACGCACGCGTCGCGCGCTACTGCGCGGCGATGGCGGGCGCGCCCTTGCGCAGCACGAACTTCTGGATCTTGCCGGTGGCCGTCTTGGGCAGCTCGTCGACGAAGCTGACGCCCTTGGGCGCCTTGAAGTGGGCCAGGTTGTCGCGGGCGAAGCCGATGATCTCGCTCTCCGTCGCCGACAGTCCTGGCCTCAGCACCACGAAGGCGTAGGGCGCCTCCCCCCACTTCTCGTGCGGCAGCCCGACGATGGCCACCTCCTGCACCGAGGGATGGCGCAGCAGCACGCCCTCCACCTCCACCGACGAGATGTTCTCGCCGCCGGAGATGATCACGTCCTTGATGCGGTCGCGGATCTCGACGTAGCCGTCGGGGTGCACCACCGCGGCGTCGCCGGAGTGGAACCAGCCGTCGCCCATCGCCCGCTCGGTGGCCTCGGGGTCGTTGTAGTAGCCCTTCATCACCACGTTGCCGCGCACCACGATCTCGCCGAGCGACTGGCCGTCCCAGGCGACCTCGCCGCCGTCGCCGTCGACGACGCGCAGCTCGCCGGAGGTGACCAGCTCGACGCCCTGCCGCGCCTTGACGGTTGCGCGGTCGCGCAGGGAGAGCCCGCGATGCTCGGGACGCGGCTCGCACACGGTGATGAACGGCGCCGTCTCGGTGAGGCCGTAGACCTGGGTGACCTCCCAGCCGAGGTCGCCCTCCATGCGCTCGATGGTCGCGGCGGCGGGCGGCGCGCCCGCGGTCACCACGTGCACCCCCCGCGGCGCTCCGGCGCGCACCGAGTCGGGCGCGTTGGCCAGCGAGATCAGCACCGTCGGCGCGGCGCAGAGCCAGGTGATGCGCTCCTCGCGGATCAGCTCGTACACCCGCGCGGGCTCGACGCGCGGCAGGCAGACATGCGTCGCGCCCGCCGCCGTCACCGTCCACACGAAGGTCCAGCCGTTGGCGTGGAACATCGGCAGCGTCCAGAGGTAGCGGTCGTCGACGCCGAGGTGCAGGTGGATGAGCGTCCCCACCGTGTTCATGTAGGCGTTGCGGTGGGTGATCATCACGCCCTTGGGGCGGGCGGTGGTGCCGCTCGTGTAGTTGATGGAGAGGAGGTCGGTCTCCTCGATCTGCGGGCGGACGAAATCGTCGGGGGCGACGGCGAGGCGCTGCTCGTAGTCGACCCAGCCGGGCGCCTCGCCCTCCAGCGCGACGAAGTGCCGCACCCCGCCGAGCTGCGACCGGATGGAGTCGACCTGGTCGAGATGGTCGCTGTGCGCGCACACGACGGTGGCGCCGGAGTGGTTGATGATGTACGCGAAGTCGTCGGGCGTCAGCCGGTAGTTGATCGGCACCAGCACCGCGCCGATCTGCGGCACGGCGTAGAAGGACTCCAGCTGCGCGTGGGTGTTGGGCGCGATGTAGGCGACGCGGTCGCCGGGGCGCACGCCCATCTCCTGCAGCGCCGCCGACCAGCGGTCGCAGCGGTGGAAGAACTGCTCGTAGGTGAGCCGCAGCTCGCGGTCGACCACCGCTTCGCGCCGGGAGTAGAGCCGGCGGGCTCGACGGGCGAACTCCAGGGGCGTGAGCGCTGTCTCCACGATCGGATCCTCCTGCCGGCCTCGGCGAAAAACGCTGTCACCCCCGGGGAGGCGCATTGTCCCGCGCCGGCCGGCCCGCGCGCTACCGCTCGGGGCGCCTCCGGAGGATCACGGCGGCGGCGACGCAGCCGGCCCCGGCCGCGAGCAGGAGCAGCGGGGCTGCCGCCGGCGCGGCGCCGGGTGGCGCCCCTGCGGAGGGCACGCTGATCCGGCCGCCGGGCAGCGCAGTCGGTGTCGGGCTCGGCGTCGATCCCGGGGTGGGCGAGGCCGTCGGCGTCGGGGTCGACACCGGCGCCGCCGCGGCGGGTGCCGTGTACTCCTCGGCCAGCGTGTCGCCGGCGGTTGCCGACTGGCCGTCGCCGACGCTCCAGCAGGTGCCCGAATCGCAGGTGACGCCGAGCAGCTCGCTGCCGGCGGTGGCGCTCGCCGGATTGGGGCTGGAGACGATGGCCCAGGCGCTGCCCTTCCACTGCTCGATCAGCGTCTCGCCCGTCGTCGTGCCGCCGCCGCCCACCGCCCAGCAGTCGGTGGCGCTCTGGCACACCACCCCCTCGAGGTAGCTGAACCCGCTGCCGCCGCCGGCGTCGGGCGCGGTGACCAGGCTCCACGCCGACCCGTTCCAGTGCTCGACCAGGTTCGACGTCGCGCCGGTGGCGCCGACGGTGGCGTCGCCGACCGCCCAGCAATCGCTCGCGGCGGCGCAGGTGACGTCGAAGAGATCGTTGAAGGCGATGCCCGCCGACGTGTTGTTCGGGCTGGACACGATGGTCCAGGCGGTGCCGTCCCATTTCTCGACGAGGGTGGTGTTGGTCTGCGTCCCCACCGCCCAGCACTCCGTGCTGCTGACGCAGGTGACCGCCTGCAGGAGATTGGTCGGCGAGGCGGAGTTCGGGCTCGCGGTGACCGTCCATGCCGTGCCGTTCCAGTGCTCGATCAGCGTCGCCGCGTTGCCGGACTGGAAGCCGACCGCCCAGCAGTCGGTGGTGCTGACGCAGGTGACGCCCTGGAGGCTGTCCTGGCTGCTCGGGTCCGGCACGGTCAGCTGCGACCAGGTGGTCCCGTTCCACCTCGCGACCAGCGCGGTCTGAGTCGGCGGGCTCGAGGCCTGCCCCACCGCCCAGCACTCCGATGCGGATGCGCAGGCGACGTTCCAGAGCTGGTTGTCGGTGCCCGGGTCGGGGGAGGCGACCACCGTCCACGACGTGCCGTCCCACCGTTCCATGAGGGTGCTGAGGTTGAAGCTGCTGTCATTGGAGAAGCCGGCCGCCCAGCATTCGGTGGTGCTGGCGCAGGCCACCTTCTCCAGGTAGCTCGCCACCGCGCTGCCGGAGGCGTCGGGGGTGGAGACGATGCTCCAGGAACCGACGGCTGCGTCCGCCGCAAGCGGTGCGGACGCCATCACCACCGCGGCCATGCCCGCCACCGGGAGGACGAAGACTCGACGCATGGTCACTCCTCAACGCGGCCGCCCTGGTCGTTAGGGAGGGATCTTACGTGAGACGTCCAAACTGCACCGAGGCGTTGCATCGCGCCGTTCGCGGTGATTGCGTCAGATAGGACGCCGAGGTCAGCCGCCGCGAGGGAGCACTCCGGCCACCCGCCGCCACCACGGCGGCTTCCGCGCACCGGCCTGCGCCGGCTCCGCGACGCGCATCTCCATCTCCGCCTGCAGGGTGCGCCCCTGGGCGACGTGGATCATCGGCACCACGACGCGCAGCACCAGCACCTGCATGGTGGCGGCCACCGGCACGGCGAGCAGCGCGCCGACCACGCCCTGCAGGGCGCCGCCGACCAGCAGCGCCAGCACCACGCCGAGCGGGGGAAGCTGCACGGCGCGGTTCATCACCACCGGCACCAGGGTGTTGCTCTCGATCTGCTGGATGACCAGGAACACCCCGGCGACCAGCAGCGGGTACAGCGGCGACACGGTGAAGCCGAGCAGCACCGCGGGGGCGGCGCCGAGGAACGGCCCGAAGATGGGGATCGCCTCCATGATCCCGGCGAAGATGCCGAGCAGCACCGGTGAGGGCAGGCGCAGGGCCGCCACGGCGCCGCCCGCGAGCAGCCCGATGACCAGCATGTTGATGACCACGCCGCGCACGTAGCCGCCGCTGCGGCGCCCCATCTCGCCGATGATGTCGGCGGCGAGCGGCTGCCGCGCCGGCGGCACCAGGTCGACGGTGAAGGCCTTGAGCCGGTCGCTGGTGGTGAGCCACAGGAAGGCCAGCACCAGGACGATGACGAAGTTCACCAATACCGTGGCCACCGTCGAGCCGATCGCCAGCAGCACGTCCTTGGCGGTGCCCAGGGCGCTGCCGATCTGGGTGCTGAAGTTGCCCGACAGGTGCAGCCGCGACTGCACGTCGTTGATGAACTGCTGGAGCTGGTTCTGGTACTTGGGGAAGTCGTTGGCGAGCTGCTGTGCCTGCGACACCAGCGGCTGCACCAGCAGGACGACGAGCAGCGCCAGCACGCCGAGCAGCACCGCGTAGACGGTGAGGATGGCGAGGGCCTTGGGGAAGCGCAAGCCCTGCAGCCTGCTCACCAGCGGCCTGATGCCCTCCGCCACCACCACGGCGAGCAGGAACACCATGACGATGTCGAGGATGGCGTGGAGGAGGAAGACCAGCCCCACCACCGCCAGGGTGATCAGCGCGGCGGTGACCAGGGTGCGGATGCGCACCGCCGGGACCCGGGGAGCTTCTGGCAGCGGCGGCGGCGTCGTGCTCATGCGGAGCGGGCCGCTCAGCCGGCGGGCTGCTCGGGAGGCAGGTTGGTGATCACCACCCCGGCATGTGTCTTGTAGATGCCGTTGACGCTGAGCAGCAGCACGGTGAGCTGCTCGGAGTAGCGCGCGCAGTGCAGTGGACCGCCGTCGACCGGACGGGCTCCGGGCAGCAGGCGCACCAGGGCCATCGCCTCCTGCTTGGCCCGCAGGTCGTCGCCGGTGACCACGACGTGCTCGTCGAGCGTCGTGCCCAGTCGCTTCAGCTGGGCGCTGCTCACCGAGTGGAAGGCGGCGGCGACGTGCGACTCGGGCAGCAGCGCCGCGGCCTGCTGCGCCGCCGAGCCCTCGGGCACGTCGACGTGCACCGGACCGACGCCCTCCTCGAAGCGGAGCGGGACGGCGGTGCTGACCACCACCTTGCCCGCCAGAGATTTGGCCAGGGCTGGCAGCATCGCGGCCTGTCCCTCGTAGGGGACGGTGACCAGCGCCAGGCGGCCGCGGGCGGCGGCCCAGGCGTTGTCGCAGCCCTCGATGGGGGCGAAGTCGCTGCCGCTCGCGCGCAGCTTCTCGGTGGCCTCGGCGGCCGCGGCCACGCCCTTCTCCGCGTCCCTGCTGCCGATCAGCACCGGCACCCCGGCGCGGGCGAACCGCATGGCCAGCCCGGGCCCGAGCTTGCCGGTTCCGCCGAGGAGGGCGACGGGTGCGTGCATGGTCCGGGGCAGTCTACAGGGGTGTGGGGGCGCTATGGCGCCTCGGGTGCCATCGCCTGCAGCTCGGCCTCGGCGGGCGACGGCTCGCGCCGCAGCGCCACCAGGGCGACCCCCGCCAGGACGCAGGCGCCGCCGGCGAGAGTGCTCGCCCCGGGTCGCTCCCCGCGCACCACCGCGGCGATCAGAGTTCCTGCCAGAGGCTGCACCAACAGCAGCGGCGTGAGGTCCTGGGCGCTGAGCCGCTGCATCCCCCAGAACCAGCCGCTGTAGGCGATCACCGTGGTCACCACCGCGAGGTACGCGACGCCGGCCCACCCGCCGGCGGTGAGGTGCGGCGCGCCGCCGTGCAGGGCGTACCCGATCGCGGCCGGCGCCCAGATGCATTCGCTGAGGATCACCGCCGCCCCGGTGACGACGACGGGCGCCCCGCTGCGCATCAGCCGCGCGCCGGAGACGGTGGCCAGCGACTCCAGCGCCAGCGAGGCCACCACGATGCCGTCGCCGACGCCCTCGCCGCCGTGCAGCAGGTGGGGCGCCACCAGCCCGCCCTCGACGAGCACGTACACGCCGACGCCGCCCAGCAGCAGGGCAGCGCCGATGCGCCGCTGCAGCCGCTCGCCGAGGACGAGCACGGCCAGCAGCAGCGTCACCAGCGACTCCGAGGTGATCAGCAGCGCCGTGTCGGTGGCGGTGGTCAGGCTGAGGCCGAGGAACTCCAGCGCCTTGTTGCCGCAGAAGCCGAAGCCCGCGATTGCGAGCAGGCGCAGGCGTCCACCGCGGTCGCGGGGCAGCAGGGCGCGGCCGCGCCAGACGACGGGCGCCAGGATGACGGCGGCGATGCCGAAGCGCAGCGCGTTGAGGGTGACGAAGGAGACCTCGTCGAGGGCGGCCTTGCCGGCGACGTAGCTGCCCGCCCAGAGCAGGTTGCAGGCGATGACCACGAGCAGGGCGGCGCGGCGGCTTGGCACGGCGTGGCCCATGATGCGGCTCGGAACGCCTGCGACGCGGGGCGGCGACATTCCCCAGGGAAGTAGACTTTCGCCTCCGTGAAGCTCCTCGAGTACCAGGCCAAGCAGCAGTTCGCCGCCGCCGGGATCGCCGTCCCCACCGGCCGGGTGGCGAGGACCCCGGAGGAGGCGGAGGCGGCGGCCAGCGAGATCGGGGGGCGCGTCGCGGTCAAGGCGCAGGTGCCCATCGGTGGGCGCGGCAAGGCCGGCGGCATCGCCGTGGTCGACACGCCAGAGGAGGCCCGCCGCGAGGCCGAGCGCATCCTGGCCATGTCGATCCGCGGCTACCCGGTGCGCAGCGTGTGGATCGAGACCGGCCTGGAGATCGGGCAGGAGCTGTACCTCGGCATCACCCTCGACCGCGACCGCCGTCGCCTGGTGGTGATCTTCAGCGCCGCCGGCGGCATGGAGATCGAGCAGGTCGCCGAGGAGGCGCCGGAGAAGGTGGTCAAGCTCTGGCCCGACCCCTTCCGCGGCCCGCAGCCCTACGAGGTGCGCCAGATCGGCTTCGACGCCCTGCGCCACGCGCCCGCGCTGCAGGAGCAGCGCGGCAGGCTCACCGCGCAGCTCGCCTCGCTGACCCAGACGCTGTTCGAGCTGGCGCTGAAGCTCGACGCGGTGACCTGCGAGATCAACCCGCTGGTGCTCACGCCCGACGGCAAGCTCGTCGCCGCCGACGGCAAGCTGGAGATCGACGACAACGCCGAGTACCGCCACCAGGACGTCGCCGCCGAGGTCGCCCGCGACGCCATGGGCGAGGACGGCGTCACCGGCGACGACCCCTACGAGGCGGAGGCCAAGCGCCGCGGCCTCACCTACGTCCACCTGCCAGGAGGCAGCATCGGCTGCATCGCCAACGGCGCCGGCCTGGCCATGAACACCCTCGACCTGGTCAAGGCCAGCGGCGGCAACCCCAACAACTTCCTCGACATCGGCGGCGGCGCCGACGCCGAGAAGGTGCGCGAGGCGTTCGACATGATCCTCCAGGATCCCGACGTGCGCGGCATCTTCGTCAACATCTTCGGCGGCATCACCCGCGGCGACGAGGTGGCCAAGGGGATCATCGAGGCGCGCGACGGGCTGGGCATCACCAAGCCCATCGTGGTGCGCATGACCGGGACGCGCGAGGAGGAGGGGCGCCGGCTGCTCGAGGAGTCGGGGATCACGCCGGGCATCGACGCTCAGGACGCCGCCAGGAAGATCGTCGAGCTGACGCGCTGAGAGCGAAGGGAGCGAGTTGTGTCCATTCTCGTCAACAAGTCGACACGCGTGGTCGTGCAGGGCATCACCGGGCGTGAGGGCTCGTTCCACACCGAGCAGATGATCGAGTACGGCACCCGCGTGGTCGCCGGCGTCGTCCCCGGCAAGGGCGGGCAGACCCATCTCGGCGTCCCCATCTTCGACACCGTCGCCGACGCCGTGCGCGAGACCGGCGCCGACGCCTCCTTCATCATCGTGCCGCCGCCCTTCGCGGCCGACGCCATCATGGAGTCGGCGGCGGCGGGGGTGGGCGTCGCGGTGTGCGTCACCGAGGGCATCCCGGTGCACGACATGATCCGGGTCAAGGCGTACGTCGACTCCACCTCGACGCGGCTCATCGGTCCCAACTGCCCGGGCCTGATGACCGCCGGCGAGTGCAAGATCGGCTTCATCCCCAACCACGTCGCCACGCCGGGGAACGTCGGCATCGTCGCGCGCTCCGGCACGTTGACCTACGAGGTGATCCAGGCGCTCACCCTGGGCGGGTTCGGCCAGACCACCGCCGTCGGCATCGGCGGCGACCCGGTCCTGGGCATGTCCTTCAGGGACGTCCTCCCCATGCTCGCCGCCGACCCCGCCACGGCGGCGGTGGTCATGGTCGGCGAGATCGGCGGCTCCGACGAGGAGGACGCCGCCGAGCACGTCATCGCCAGGGGCTTCGACAAGCCCGTCGTCGCCTTCATCTCCGGGCGCACCGCCCCGCCCGGCAAGCGCATGGGCCACGCCGGCGCCATCATCAGCGGCAACAAGGGCACCGCCCAGTCGAAGATCGACGCCCTCACCGCCGCCGGCGCCGCCATTGCCGACACCATCGAGGACGTGGTGCGGCTGGTCGGCGAGCGCCTGGGAGCGGCGGCGGGCCGCTGAGTCTCACCGCCGCGCGCACCCGCGCGAAGACGGCACCCGATCCCGCGTGGCCCAGAGTGCGGGATCGGGCGCCGTGCAGCGAGAGGGGGGCGGGACTCAGACGTCCCGCCAGACGGTGAACGTCGCCGAGTCGGGATGGCGCTTGTCCGCACCCAGCTTGATGCGGGCGGCGTCCTGCTCGCGCCCGTCGTAGTCGAGCGAGAAGCGCAGCGCCTGGTGGTCGCGGTCGCCGGCGCAGGCGGTGACGCGGAAGTCGAAGCCGTCGACGCCGCGATAGGTGGTGAGGTCGTAGTGCAGCACGTTGTCGCCGCCGACCCAGACGCGGTCGTCACGCTCGTCGCGGACGGGTCGGACGGCGCTGAAGGTCGCGCCCGGCGAGGCGGCGATGGTGCCGGTGTAGTGGTGGGCGCCCCGCGAGGCGTCGGTGGTGCGGAGGTGCCAGCCGGTCGAGTCGTGCCAGATGTAGGCGGCGCCGCTGTCACTGGCGTCGAAGGAGGGGCGTCCCTGCATGTCGATCCCGTCGGGACCGTGCCAGGTGCCGTCGTCGCAGGCGGGCTTGGACGGTGCGGTCGACGGCGTCGCGGTGGACGGCGCTGACGTCGCGGTGAGCTGTGCGGCGGCGGGAGCGGCGGCCAGCGGCGCCGCGGAGGAGATGTGGCTGCCGACGCCGAAGGCGGCGGAGCCGATCCCGGCGAGGGCCGAGACGGCGGTGGCGACGGTGCGGAGGCTCATGGCGTGTGGTTCCTTTTCGCGAAGGGGTGCGGTCGCGGTGGAACCACATGCTGGGAGTCACATCTGAGACGGCGTTGAATCCACGCTGAAAGCGCGTTGAGAACTCAGTGCGCCGCGCTGGCGGCTCCTCCCCAGCCCGCCTGCCGCGAGGGTGTGGGGATGGCCGACACCATCACGAAGCTGGCCACGAAGACGGCGATCTGGTAGAGCAGCGACAGCTGCAGCGACTGCTCGAAGTCGTCGCCGAGGGCCGCCGACGCGGCACGCTGGAACGCCGCCGTCTCGGCCGGACCGCTGCTCAGCTGCTGCGCCCGTGCGCACGACGGCGGCGTCACCGACGGGTCGTTCTCCGCGGCGCGGTCGTGGAAGCAGACCTGGAAGCCGTGCAGCGCGCTGTCCATCGCGGCGGGCGGCACCTGCAGCGCGACCAGGTCGCTGCGCAGCTGCGGCAGGACGTTTGCGGAGGCGGTGTCGGCGCGCCCGCCGATCAGCCCGAAGAAGATGACGCCGACGACCGCGACGCCCATGGCGCCGCCGATCTGCTGCATGGTCGTGAGCACTCCCGACGCCGACCCCGCGTCGCCGTGGCTGATGCCCGCCAGGATGATGTTGGTGAGCGGCGCGATGATGCAGCCCATGCCGGCCCCGGCGAAGAGGAGCGCGGGGATCAGCTCCGGCCCGTCGAGCGAGGTGCCGCGCGCGCGGACGGTGAGGATGACGCCGACCATGCCGAGGGTCAGCAGCACGCTGCCCGCCATGAGGATGCGCTTGCCCAGCCGCGGCGCCAGCCGCACCGACATCGCCGAGGAGAAGGCGGTGGCGATCGACCAGGGCAGTGTCGTCAACCCGGCCCGCAGCGGCGTGAAGCCAAGCCCGATCTGCAGCGTCAGCGAGAAGACGAGGAAGAAGGCGGGGATGGCCGAGAAGAACACCGCCGACAGCGCCGTGCCCGCGCTGAAGGCACGGTCGCGGAACATCGACAGCTCCACCAGCGGTGAGCCGTCGCGCCGGGTCTTGATCCGTTCGTAGCGGACGAAGAGGAGCAGCACCGGCAGCGCCGCCGCAAGCATCACGAACGACCACGCCGGCCAGCCCTGGTCGCGCCCCTCCACCAGGGGATACGTCAGCAATCCCAGCGCCCCCGAGGCGAGCACGACGCCGACCGGGTCGAGACGCCGCGCCGTCGGTGCGCGCGACTCGTTGAGCAGGAACCACGCCGCGGTCAGCGCGGCGATGCCGATGGGCAGGTTGACCAGGAAGATCCACCGCCAGCGATCGCCGGTGGTGTCGCTGCCGATGAGCAGGCCGCCGACCAGCGGGCCCGCGATGGTGGCCAGCCCGATCACCGCCCCGAAGGCGCCGAAGGCGGCGGCGCGCTCGCGCGGCGGGAACACCACCTGGATCGTCGAGAGCACCTGCGGGAACATCAGCGCGGCCATCAGTCCCTGGACGACGCGCGAGATCACCAGCATGTCGGGATTGCGCGCGAAGCCGCAGGACGCCGAGGCCAGGACGAATCCGGCCATCCCTGTCATGAACAGGCGCTTGCGGCCGTAGATGTCGCCGAGGCGCCCGCCGGTGATCAGGACCACCGCGTAGGCGAGCTGGTAGCCGGCGAGGACGAGCTGCACCTGCCCGAACGACGCCCCCAGGTTGCGCTGGATCGAGGGGATGGCGACGTTGACGATGGAGATGTCGAGCAGAACCATGAAGGCCGCCGTCAGCACCACGAAGAGGGCGATCCAGCGCCGCGGGTCGGCCTGCTGCCCGCCGGTGGCCGGGGCTGCTCCGCGGGCCGCGGTCTCGGTCATGAGACCGCCATGTTCGGCGAGGGACGGCTCCCGGCGCAACCCTCCGGGCCCTGCGCCGGAACCGCTAGCCTGTGCAGCGCTGTGAATTTCGAGCTCAGCGACGAGCAGCGCGCCGTCCGCGACCTCTGCCGCGACTTCGCCCAGGGCGAGGTCGTCCCCAGGGCCGCCCACTACGACGAGACCGGCGAGTTCCCCTACGACCTGGTCGCCGGCATGGCCCGGCTCGGCCTCTTCGCCCTGCCCTTCCCCGAGAGCGTGGGCGGCGCCGGCGGCGACTTCGTCTCCTACTGCCTCGCCCTGGAGGAGATCGCCCGCGGCGACGCCGCGCTGGCCATCACCCTGGAGGCCGCGGTCAGCCTGGGCATCGCGCCCTTCGTCCACTTCGGCACCGACGAGCAGAGGGAGCGCCACCTGCCCCAGCTGCTCAGCGGCGAGAAGCTCTGGGCCTTCGGCCTCACCGAGCCCGAGGCCGGCTCCGACGCGGGCGGCACGCAGTCGCGCGCGGTGCGCGACGGCGACGGCTGGGTGATCAACGGCCGCAAGGCCTTCATCACGAACGCAGGGACGGAGATCAGCGCCGGGGTGACCATGACTGCGGTGACCGGCACCGCCGCCGACGGGAGCAAGCAGATCACCGCCTTCGCCGTCGAGCGCGGCACCCCCGGATACACCCAGGCGCCCAAGTACCGCAAGCTCGGCTGGCACGCCAGCGACACCCGCGAGCTGCTCTTCGACGACGTGCACGTCCCCCGCGGCGCCATCGTGGGCCAGGAGGGCGCAGGTTTGCGCCAGTTCCTGCAGATACTGGAGGGCGGCCGGGTGGCCATCGCGGCGCTCAGCGTCGGCGTCGCCCAGGCGTGCCTCGACGCCAGCCTGCAGTACAGCGCCCAGCGCCGCCAGTTCGGCCAGCCCATCGCGCGCTTCCAGGCCACCCAGTTCAAGCTCGCCGACATGGCCACCCAGGTGGAGCTCTCCCGCCTCATCACCCTGCGCGCCGCCAGCGCCATCGACGCCACCGGCTCGGCGGGCGTCTACGCCTCGATGGCCAAGCTGCACGCCTCGGAGACGGCCACCGCCTGCGCCAACCAGGCGGTGCAGATCCACGGTGGGTACGGCTTCATCGAGGAGTCGCCGGTGGCGCGGTACTACCGCGACGTCAAGATCAACGAGATCGGCGAGGGGACCAGCGAGGTGCAGCGCATCCTCATCGCCCGGCACCTGCTCCGGCCGCTCGGCGTCGGCGTGGAGTGACGATCCGGAAAGCCGGGTAACGCCTCGGTCACGGCGGCGGTCTGATCGCAAGGGACCGTGCGAACGTGCCGTCAGGCGGGTCGTCACGGGCAACCAGGAAGGTATGCACGCCATGGTCCAGCTCACGTCCCATCCCTCAGGCGTCCACAGCGTCGCCGCCGGCTCGCGCGCCGTCGAGCTGCTCCCCGAGGGCACCAGCCGCCTCGGCTCGCGCACGCCGATCGGTCCGCGCCTCGCCTTCGTCATCGACAGCACCCCGGCGATGCGCACCATCACCCGCACCCTCCTCGAGGTGCACGGCTTCACCGTCGAGGGCTTCGCCGACCTCGACGCCGCCGCCGAGCGCTGCGCCGAGCAGGCGCCCGACGTCACCGTGATGGAGCCGCACGACCGCGAGCGCGACGCCCTCGACGTCCTGCGCGACTGGCACGGGCGCGCCGGTGCCGACCAGCCGCCCGTCGTGTGGTGCACGACGGTGACCCCGACGCAGCAGCATCTCCAGGACGGTGCAGACCTGGGCCTGCGCGGCGTGGTGATCAAGCCCTTCCGGCTGGAGGCGCTGGCCGCCCTGGTGGTGCGCGTGGTGCGCGCGCACGAGCGCGAGCGACGGCTGCGCGACGCCGGGGTCGACCTGCGCGCCGTGCGCGGCCCGCTGGCTCCACCCGCGACCGCCGCCTGGCTGCGCGTCGAGTCGCGCCTCGCCGAGGAGCACGGCCGCCCGCTCTCGCTGGTCACCGTCGAGGGCGCCACGCCGTGGGTCCTCTCCGCGGTGCGCTCGGTGGTGCGCAACGTCGACCTGCTCGGCCTCCTCGACGTCCACACCGGCGCCGTGCTCCTCCCCGACGTCGCCCCCGCGGGGGCGGAGGTGGTGGCGCAGCGGGTGAGCAGGGCCCTCGGCGGCGACCGCAGGACCCCCGCGGTGCGCGTGCTGACGCGCGAGCCGGGCGAGACGGGCGAGGTGCTGCTGGAGCGGGCGCTCCGCCGCTAGGTTTCCCCGCCCCGCCGGGCGGCTACGATGCCGTCATGGCTCCCCGTGACGTCGTCCTCGTCGCCGCCGCCCGCACGCCCTTCGGCCGGCTGGGCGGCGGGCTCAGCTCCATGTCCGCCACCGACCTCGGCGCCGTGGCCATCCGCACCGTCCTCGACCGCAGCGGCACCGCGCCGGAGCAGGTCGACCACCTGATCATGGGCACGGTCCTCGCCGCCGGGCAGGGACAGGTGCCCTCGCGGCAGGCGGGGTTGAAGGCGGGGCTGCCCAGCAGCGTGCCGTCGTTCACCGTCAACAAGGTGTGTGCCTCGGCGCTGAAGGCGGTCAACCTCGGTGCGCTGCTGGTGCGCGCGGGCGAGGCGGACGTCGTCGTGGCGGGGGGCATGGAGTCGATGTCGCGCGCGCCGTACCTGCTGGAGGACCAGCGCTTCGGCTCCCGCTTCGGGGACCGCATCGCCGTCGACGAGATGCTCCGCGACGGGCTCTGCTGCCCGGTCGACGGGGTGCACATGGGCGTGCACGGCGGCGACGTCGCGCGCGAGATGGGCGTGTCGCGCGAGGAGCAGGACGAGTGGGCGCTGCGCTCGCAGCAGCGCTACCAGGAGGCGCTGCGCCGCGGCTTCTTCGCCGGCGAGATCGTTCCGGTCGAGAACGGCAAGAACGTGGTCGCCGCGGACGAGCAGCCGCGGGCCGACACCACGCTGGAGAAGCTGCAGTCGCTGCGCCCCGCCTTCCAGCCGGACGGCAGCGTCACCGCCGGCAACGCGCCGGGGATCAACGACGGCGCCACCGCCGTGCTGCTGATGTCGCGCCAGCGCGCCGAGGCGGCGGGATTGGAGCCACTGGCCACCTGGATCGCCGGAGCCGACAGCGCCGCCGACCACCCCTACCTCGCCACCGTCCCCGCCACCGCCGTCCAGGCGGCGCTCGCCCGCACCGGCGGCGAGGTGGGCGTCGACGACCTGCAGCTGGTGGAGATCAACGAGGCCTTCGCGGCGGTGGCCATCACCGCCACGCGGATGCTCGAGGTCGATCCGGAACGGGTCAACGTCAACGGCGGTGCCATCGCGGTGGGGCATCCCATCGGCGCCAGCGGCGCGCGCATCCTGATGACGCTGGTCTACGCGCTGCGCGAGCGCGGCGGCGGCCACGGTGCGGCGGGGATCTGCAGCGGCATGGCCCAGGGCGAGGCCACGGTCATCCGTGTCGGATGACCGCCACCATCTGGGCGCTGACGCGCCCGTGAGCGGGAGCCCCCCACGCCAGCCCTCGCCGCTGGAGTGCGGCCGAGCACCAGCGTCCCCCCCGGGTCCGCGTTGATTGAGAGCCCCGCAGCCGGCGCTGCCGCCTTCGCGCGCGAGGTCATCGCGCCGCGCGCCGAGCGCATGGCGCGAGGCGACAACGAGCACTTCCCGCGCGACATCCTCGCGGAGGCAGCGCGCCACGGACTGACCGGGCTCCTGGTGCCGCGGGAATACGGCGGGACCGACGCAGGTCACCTCGCCTTCGCGGAGTTCATCGAGGCCGTGGCCCGCGAATGCGCCAGCAGCGCGGTGATCCTCGACGTGCACGTCTCGGTGGCCACCGAGCCCGTCGTCCTCTTCGGCAGCGAGGAGCAGAAGCGGCGCTACCTTCCGCGCCTGTCGAGCGGCGAATGGCTGGGCGCCTTCGCGCTCACCGAGCCCGGCAGCGGCAGCGACGCCGCCGCGCTGCTCACCACCGCCACCCGCCGCGGCGACGAATGGATCCTGCGCGGCACCAAGGCCTTCATCACCAACGCGGGCGCCGCCGACCTCTACGTCGTCATGGCGCGCACCGGGGAGGGCGGTGGTGCGCGGGGGATCAGCGCCTTCCTGGTCGAGGCGTCGCTCCCCGGCGTCAGGCCGCAGCCGCCGCTCCACAAGATGGGCCTGCGCGGCTCCTGGACGGCGGAGCTGGTCCTCGACGATGTGGCCGTTCCTGTCCAGAACATGCTGGCCGCCGAAGGGCAGGGCTTCCGCGTCGCCATGTCGGCGCTGGACAGCGGGCGCATCGGCATCAGCGCCCAGGCCACCGGCATCGCCCAGGGCGCCCTCGACGCCGCGCGCGCCGACCCGCGCGCGCACTCCTTCACCACCACCCTCGCCGACATGGACGCGCTCACCGCCGCCAGCCGCGCCCTCTACCGCCACGCCGCGGCGATGTGCGACGCAGGGCAACCCTTCACCCCGCAGGCCGCCGCCGCCAAGCTCTACGCCACCGACGCCGCCATGCAGGTCGCCCACGCCGCCGTCGAGCTCTGCGCCCCCGAGTCACAGCGCGAGGACCACCCTGCGGCCATCCGCCTGCGCGACGCCAAGGCCTGCCAGATCTACGAGGGCACCAACCAGGTGCAGCGCATCGTCCTCGCCCGCCACCTGCTCAGAACCAGCGGGGGGTGAGCCGCGGCGGCGGCGAGGGGGGCGCAGCGCCCCCTGACGAGGGGGGCATAATGCCCCGCATATGGACGTTCGCCTGAACGAAGAACAGCTCATGATCCAGCGCTCGGTCCGCGAGCTGGCCGCCGCCCGCATCGCCCCGCGCGCCGCCGAGATCGACGAGAAGGAGGAGTTCCCCTGGGACGTGGTCGAGCTCTTCCGCTCCCACGACCTCTTCTCCCTGCCCTTCCAGCCCGAGTACGGCGGCCTGAGCGGCAGCGCCCTGACCCTCAACGTCGCCATCGAGGAGGTGGCCAAGGTCTGCGCCACCAGCGCCCTGATCCTGGCCGTCCAGGCGCTGGGCGGCTACCCGATCATGATCGGCGGCTCCGAGGAGCAGAAGCAGCGCCTCCTGCCCGACCTGGCCAGCGGCCGCAAGCTCGCCGCCTACGCGCTCAGCGAGCCCGGCGCCGGCAGCGACCCCGCCGGCATGCAGACCAGGGCCACCCGCCGCGGCGAGGACTACGTGCTCAGCGGCAGCAAGCTCTGGATCACCCAGGGCGGCGTCGCCGACACCATCACCGTCTTCGCCAAGACGGACACCTCGGCCGGGTCGCGCGGCATCAGCGCCTTCGTCCTCGAGGACGCCCAGAAGCTCCAGGGCTTCAGCGCCTCGACCATCCACGGCAAGCTCGGCATCCGCGGCAGCAACACCGCGGAGCTGCACTTCGACGACGTGGTGGTGCCGGCGAGCAACCGGCTCGGCGAGGAGGGCGAGGGCTTCAAGCTCGCGCTGCGCGTGCTCGACCGCTCGCGTCCCGGTGTGGCGGCGCAGGCGCTGGGCATCGCCCAGGGCGCTCTGGACTACGCGGTCAACTACGCCAAGGAGCGGCAGCAGTTCGGCAGGTCGATCGCCGAGTTCCAGGGCATCCAGTTCATGCTCGCCGACATGGAGGCGCAGACGCAGGCGGCGCGGGCGCTGGTCTACCTCGCCTCGCAGGTGATCGACGCCAAGGGCGAGGACATCAGCCGCTACTGCGCGCTGGCCAAGCTCGTCGCCGGCGACGCGGCGATGAAGGTCACCACCGACGCGGTGCAGATCCTGGGAGGCTACGGCTATGTGCGGGAGTACCCCGTCGAGCGGATGATGCGCGACGCCAAGATCACCCAGATCTACGAGGGGACCAACCAGATCCAGCGGGTGGTGCTGGCCAGGGAGCTGCTCAAGCGCTGAGCCGCGGTCCGAATGTCTGTTCGGTCGGCGGCGCCGCCGCGGTCGGCGAGGGGCGGGCCGCACGCCGCTGAGCCCCTGCGACCAGGACGCCTGGGGTACCCTAGGCCCTCTAGCCGTAGTTCCCCTTCAGGCTCGTCCTTCGGGCCGCGCAGCTCCAGCACTCGTCCTCGCCCGCGCCTCCGGCGCCCCCAGCGCCCCGGCCCGCCCCCCTGATTCATGGCATATCCGCAGGCACATGCACGCCGCCGACGGCGATCGCGCTACCGGACCGGCCCCGTCTGGCTGACCGGCAAGCGGATCGCGGCGCTGATCGCCCTGGTCATCCTCACGCCCCTCGTCGTGTACGGCGTGCGCGTGGTCGGCGGGCTGAGCAAGCTCACCGGCAGCAACCCCGCCTCGGTGCTCGGCTGCGTGCTCAAGATCAAGTGCGACTCGAGCATCGCCAGCAGCAGCAAGCGCGTCAACATCGCGCTGTACGGCTACGGCGGGACCGGGCACGACGGCGCCTACCTCACCGACTCCATCATGGTGCTGTCGATCCAGCCGCGTCCCAACGGCACCGCGCAGATGGCGGAGATCAGCATCCCGCGCGACTGGATGGTGCCCATCGACGCCACCGGCAACGACCACCCCTACTACGGACGCATCAACGAGGCGTACTCCGACGGGCAGATCGGAGCACCGGTCAAGGCTCCGCGCTACAAGGGCGACAACCACGGTGGTGGCGAGCTGGCCGACGCCACGCTGAGCAACGTGCTCGGCATCCCCATCGACCACTTCGTCGGCCTCGACTTCCAGGCGTTCCAGGCGGCGGTGGACTCGGTCGGCGGCGTCGACGTCAACGTCCCCGACAGCTTCACCGACAACCAGTACCCCCACGGCGAGTGCGACCAGGGCGACTGCGCCTACGAGACGGTGCACTTCACCAAGGGCATGCAGCACATGGACGGCGCGCGCGCCCTGATCTTCGCGCGGAGCCGGCATTCGAGCGACAACCCCGCCGAGGCGAGCAACTTCGCGCGCAACCGCCGCCAGCAGCTCATCCTCAACGCCCTGAAGGCGAAGGTGCTGAGCATCGGCGGCATCGGCCAGCTCCCCGACCTGCTCAACGCACTCGGCGACAACGTGCTCACCGACCTCAACATCGCCGACGCCAACGCCCTGTACGGCCTGGTGAAGGACATCGACAGCTCGAAGATCGTCCACGTCAGCGTCGACGACAGCAACTTCCTCTACGAGTGCGGCTACCCGACCAACTGCACGGCCGCCTACGAGTACGCGCACGACAAGACCTACGCGTCGCTGCAGCACTACCTGAGCGACGTCTTCCCCGATCCCTCGGTGCTCGCCGAGCACGCGCCCGTCACCTTCCTCGACGGCACCGGCTCGGGTGTGGGTTCCGGCACGCGCTGGACGTCGCTGATGGGCACGCTCGGATTCGCCACCACCGACGGCGGCGCGGTCCGCCGCACCGCGACGACGGAGGTGATCGACGGCACCGGCGGCAAGGGCGCCAAGACCGCGCAGTGGCTCGCCAACTACTACGGCGTCCAGGTGGAGACGCAGCCCGCCGCGTCGGCCAGCACGGCCGCCGTGGCCCCCACCAACGCCGGCATCCAGGTGATCCTCGGGCAGGATTCGGAGCGGACGTGGAACGGCAACGGGCAGTCGTATCCGAGCAACCCGGCCGAGAACGGCGCACCCTCTGCGCTCGCCCCCACGGCCGCGCAGACCGCCGCGTCGGCGGCGCCCCCACCGACGCAGGCGCCGCGGCGCACGCCGGCGCCCACGCCGCCACCGCCGCCGCCGCCGTCGCCGACGCCGATCCTCTGCCTCCCGCCGGCCTGCCACAAGCCCTGAGCGGCCGCCTGGCGCGACCCGGCGGACGTTGTGACGGTCAGGGCGAGGATGCCGGCCCCGGTGGCGGCAGGGTCGCCAGAGGCATGGGCGGCAGCGGCGGCTGTGTGAAGTCGAAGTCTCTTGCGAGGTCGCCGAGGATCGGTTCAGCGTCGCGGACGCTCGGCCGCGGATCGGGGCGCCCATCGGTGCTCGGGTCGAGGCGCTGGCCGCCGAGGAAGTCGTCCTCGATGAACTTGGCGTAGGCGTCGAAGCTGAGGACCTGATGGTCGACGTACCCCCGCCGGGCAAAGGGGCTGATCAGCAGACCCGGAACACGCAGTCCGTAGCCGTTGGCGTCGACCACCGGCGGCTTGACGTGGTCGTAGAAGCCACCCCAGTCATCCCAGGAGAGGAAGATCGCGGTGGAGTCCCAGTCCGGGCTGGTCATCACCGCGTTGACCAGCCGCGTCACCCAGGCTTGGCCGTCGCTCACCTTCGAGGGAGGGTGCTCGCTGTGGATCAGCGAGGGGATCACCCACGACACCTGGGGCAGTGTGCCGTGCTGGGCGGCGGTGAAGAAGGCCGAGGTGTCGGTGATGTTCTGCAGCTGGCCGTCGTCCTTCACCGTATCGAAGTAGGGCAGGGGGTTCCAGATCCCCGGCGTCTTGGCCCGTTGCGGGACCGGCCGGCAGGTGACCGCGGCCCCGTCCTCACAGTCGGGCTCGCTACCACTTTCGACGTAGTAGCGCCAGCTCACGCCTGCACGGTGCATGAGATAGGTGAGGTCAGTCCACGCGTAGTCTGGGTTCGCCGACGCCGGCGCGGTGGGGGAGTCGGGCGGCTGCATAGGGCTGTCGAGATTGTTGACGCAGCTCGACGGCAGGTGGTTCTTGCACCGGGCTGACCACTCGGAGACCATGAAGAGGTGCTCGGGCATGCTCCACGACGCGTTGGGCTCGAACATGTGGTCCTGGAGCACGAAGCGCCGCGCGTACGACCAGTAGTTGGGGATCTCGCGGGCGTCGTGGTACTCGGTCACGTCGCCCGCGCCGTTGACGCACGCCGGCGATGTGGGGTCGGCGCAGTCGCGCTTGCCGTGCTCGGCCGCGTTCACGAAGCCGTCCATCTGGCCGCCGTCGACGTCGTCGATGGCCGCCTTGGCGTCGTGCGGACCACCGGCGTCGACGTCGCGCGGATCGTGCACCGGACGCACGCAGGAGCCCTTCTCCGGATCGGGCACGCACACGCTGATCTGTCCCGAGGCGTCTCGGGGAAACCCGTCGGCGCCGGGATAGGTGCCGAAGTACGAGTCGAAGGACCGGTTCTCCTGCATGATCATGATGATGTGCTGGATGCGATGAATTCCCTGTGGGTGCGGCGAAGCGGTCGGGGCTCCTCCGCCGGGGCTGCATGCGACCAGCACCACGGCCAGGGTGACGAAGAGCGCCGCACGCGTGCGCACGCCAGCGGGAAGGGTCATCGCATCACCTCGCGCACCGCGGCGAAGGATACAAGCCGTACCTCATGCGCCGCCAGCGCCTCGCGCACCCGTGGATCGCAGAGAGCACGCAGCTCCAGAGGGCGCTCTGCCGCATACACGGAGTCGACGCCGTCATCGATCGCGGGATGGCAAGCGAGCTCGGTGACGCCGCTGTCGAGCGCCGCCACGAGGCCAAGCAGGGCTTCAACGCTGATGAAATCGTGCAGCGGCCCTCCGTCGGCGCCCTGCCCGTAGAAGTCGCCGCGGTAGCGCACCCGCGGGGTTCGTTCGCGCACCGGCACGCCGAGCTCCTGCCCGATCGCATCGACCGCTTCCGCGAGCGGGCCCTCCCGATGGACGTGCTGGTGAGAGTCCAGATGGGTCGGATCGGAGCCCATCAGAGTCCGGAAGCGGCCCAGCTGGCGGCGGAGCTCGGCGCGGACCGCCTGCGCGTCGTGGGGATCGATGACCTGGTAGAGCGGCCGCCAGCCCTCCGGCTCACGGACCCACTCGGCGATGTCGACGTGCAGACCCACCGACAGGTTGGGGTGCGCACGCACGCTCGCACAGGCGCCGACGGCGGCGGCGTGCCGCACCATGAGGCTGGCGCTGGTGACGATGCCCTGCTCGTGGGCGAGGATGACGCCGCGGTTGACGGACTCGCAGAGGCCGAAGTCGTCAGCGTTGACGACCAGCAGCTTCACAGGCCGAGTCCGTCGAGCGCCGCCATCGCCGTCCCCAGCCAGTCGTGGCGGTGCTCACGCGGCGGCGACCACGAGCTGTCCCAGCCGAGCCACTGAAGGGCGAGCTGGCAGCGGCATGCGTCGAGCGCCGTCCGCAATGTCTCCTCGCCGGCACGCCAGGGCGACGGTGCGGAGAGGGTGCGCCGGTAGGCAGTCGCCATGGCCGCCACCGCATCGAGCGGCCATTCGCCCGCGGTCAGTGCGGCGAGATCGAGCAGGGCGGGCCCCACCGCGGCCATCTCCCAGTCGACCGCGCAGACACGGCGAGGCGCGACCGGGTCGTCGACGAGGATGTTCGACGCGTACGCGTCGCCGTGGAGGAATGCGTTGGGCATCGCCTCCAGGCGCGCCACGACCGAGTCGTGGCTGCGCGCCAAGCGCTCGCGTGCGGCCACGGGCGCCGACCCTGCCCCGCGGGCGAGGGCTCGCCGTCCCATCAGTCGCCAGTCGTCCGGCCCGAGGCGAAGCAGATGGCCTGCGGCGACGCCATCGCCGGCAACCCATCCGAGCCGCTCGTGCATTCGCGCCAGCCACTCCGCGGCGGCGCACCACCCGGCAAGGTCGCCGACCTGGTACAGCTCGACGCCGCGCACCTGCTCGATGACGAGCCAGGGGCCGCCCTCAGGGCCGGCCTCGGCGACAGCGATCAGCGCCGCGGTCCCCAGATGCGCGTCGCGGAGAATGCGCCGGTAGACCTCGATCTCGCGCATGGGGTCGAAGAGCGCCGCTGGTTTGGCGCGCAACGCGTCGGCGGAGAGCCGCGAGCGCGACAGCTCCTTGCACACGGCGGCGATCACACGACCGTCGCTGAGCACGATGTCGAGGCGGCTGACCGGGAAGCTGGTCCGGTACTCGTAGGCAGCGCTCTCGATGCGCACCGCTGTGGCACCGTGCATCTCCGTCATGGCGAGTGCGATGGCATCGCACAGCGTCGTGGGCAGCGGCACCGTGGCCGGTCCGGTCATGTCGTGCATACCGCGTCGAGCAGCTTCCCCAGCACGGCTCGGGAATCGAAGAGATCCTCGGCGAGCTGGCGGGCCCAGCGCGCATGGCGCGCCAGGTCACCGCGCAAGGCGCCGACAGCCTCGACTGCGGAGTCGAGGTCGTCGAAGACGAGCAGTCCGCGCCCGGTGGGCACCGCCGCCGGCAGCCCCGTGTCCTGCATCACCACGGGCCGCCCCGCTGCCAGGTAGCAGGTGCTGCGATCACTCATCCAGCCGGTGCGCGCGGTCACGTAACCCGCCTTCGGAATGCCGATCTCTGCGCGAGATGCAGCCACGAACTGCCGGAACTCACCGGGCGTGGCGGCCACCCCCCGCGGGTCGAGCAGCTCCCATCCGGCAGCGTGCAGCGCCTCGCGATCGGCGCCGTCGCCGGGGTGGACGTCGAGGGCGACGCAGAAGCGCTCCCCCGTGCGGCGCGGCAGGTCGAGCAGCGGACGCATGGCGTGGACGCGCTGGCCGAGCATCGCGCCGTCGAGCAGCGCCGTGCCGTACGCTCGCCAGTGCCCCACCGTGGTCAGTGCCTCGCGCTCGACGGGGGCGTCGTCGGGCCACTCGGCGAGGACCACGGGTGGCAGGGTGAGGATCCATTCCAGCCCGAAGGTGGGCACCACGCACCCGGGTCCGCCCACCGCGGTGCCGACAGTGGCGTGATGGGTGTGCCCGTCGAGGCCGACGTCGAGGCCCTGCGCATGCCAGGCGGCGGTGAACCCTGGATCGATGTCGATGTAGAGGCGTCGCGGGATGCCCATCGCCTCGTCGATGGCCGCCGCCGCTCCGGACAGGTCGACCAGCAGGTCGGCGCGGCGGCAGACCTCGGCCAGCCGCGCGCGCGTCATCCCCGCGGTGGCGCCGGAGGCGTCCACCACGCACCAGCGCCCGGCGAGCTCGAAGCGGTCCATCACCGCACGGCAGTACTCGACGCCGTCCGGCCGCCCGTGCTGCGCGGGTACCGGCGTGCGCAGGTGCTCCACGAAATGCACGTCGTGTCCGAGGCGGCGCAGGCCCAGCAGGTATTGCAGCACCGCCCACGCCGCTCCGCCGTGCCCGGGCGCGGCCGCGACGCGTCCCCCAACCACCACGCGCAGCGCCCCGTCGTGGCTCATGCGCCGACCCCGGCGCGGTCGAGAAACTCGCCGATGACACGGTCCGAATCGAGGTGGCGCACGGCGAGGTCGCGCGCCGCCTGCGCATGCGCGTCGTAATGCCGGGTCACCTCCTCGATCGCCGCGGCAGCCTCGCGCACCGTGGTGAAGGTGAGCAGCCCCTCACCCGCCGGCAGCCGTGGCGCCGTGTCCTCGACGATCGCCGGCCGTCCGCTGGCCAGGTAGCGGACCGTGCGGTCGCTGATCCAGCCGCAGCGCGTGCCGGCGTAGACGCCCTGGCACGCTGAGATCTCCGCCGCCGACGATTGCACGAAGTCGCGGAACGCCCGGGGCGTCCCCGCCACGGCGGCCGGGTCGACGACTCGCCAGCCGTGGTCCACGAGGGTGGCGCGGTCGGCGGCGTCGGTGGGGTCGATTGCCAGGGCGACCTCGACGGTGCGGTCAACGAGCCTGGGCAGCTCCGCGATGCGGCGGAAGGCGTGGTGCTTCAGGCCGTACGTGGTGCCAGCGATGGTCACTGCTCCGTACGCCGAGCGCCAGCGGGCGACCGTGGTGAGATCGCGGGTCGGCCCGGCCGCGGGTGGCCCCCACTCGTCGAGCACCACCGGCTGGCGGGTCGGCAGCCAGTCGATGCCGTCGAGCGGGATGGGGCAGTCCGGCTCGCCGATGCGCTCCCCGATGCTGGCGTATACGTCGTGCCCAGCGAGGCGGGCGCCTGGGTCGCCGGCGGCGTGCCAGGCCTGGGTGAAGCCGGGGTCGATGTCGAGGAACACACGGCGGCGCGGCGCGGCCAGCAGCTGGGGATCGACGAGGTGTCCGCTGATGTTGAGCAGCAGGTCTGCCGAGCGGGCAACCTCGAGGAGCGCGCACCGGTCCAGGCCCGTCACCGGCATGCCGTCGCAGAGCAGTGTCGCGTCCACGCCGAAGTCGTCGGTGACGTCTCGGAAATAGGCGACGTTGACCGAGGCGTCGACCTCGGCGGACCGTCCCGCGCTGTCGACGCACACTCCCGCCGCGATCTCCTCGACGAAGTGCACGTCGAACCCGAGCCGGCGCAGGCCGAGGATCCAGGACAGCCGCACCCAGGCCTCGCCGCCGTTGCACGGCTTGTTGGCCAGCGCTCCGGCGACCAGCGCCCGTCTCATGCCACACCGAGAACGTCGAGCAACCGGCCGAGGACCTTGTCGGAGTCGAACGCCTCCTCGGCGACGGCGCGTGCCGCACGGGCGTGGGCGTCGGGGTTGGCCCGCACCGTCTCGACTGCGGCCGTGGCCTCCTCGACGGTGCTGAACGGCAGCAGCCCCAGGCCGCTCGTGACGTGCCTGGTCCAGCCCGTGTCCTGGGCCACCACCGGCCGCCCGCTGGCCAGATAGCACACGCTGCGGTCGGAGAACCAGCCGCTGCACGTGCTGACGTACATCCCCTTGGCGACCATCCACTCGCCGCCGGACCGCTGCACGTAGTCGCGGTAGTCGTCGGGGTCGGCGGTGACCTCGGGGTCGCGCAGCACCCAGCCGTTCTGCTCCAGCACCTCGCGGTCGCGGTGGTCGGCAGGGTCGATGTCGAGCACCAGCTCGACGGCCTCGCCGGTGAGCCGGGGAATGGCGGCGAAGCGGCGGAACTCGTGCGCCCGCAGCCCGTATCGCCGGCCGCCGTACTCCACCGCGTCGTAGGGTCCGCGCCAGGTGGCCACGGCGGTGAGGCGCGTGGCCGGCGACCGCTGCAAGGGCCAATGGTCGAGCACGACAGGTGGCCGTGTCGTCGCCCAGCGCAGCCCGCAGGTCGGGATGGTGCAGTCGGGGGAGCCCATGTTCTCGGCCACGGTGACGAAGCGGTCGTGGCCCCCGTAGCCGTCGTGGAGCCCAAGCTCACGCCACATCTGGCTGAACCCTGGGTCGATGTCGAGGAAGGCGCGCAGCGGGAAGGCGGCCATCAGCTCGGCGTCGTCGAGGTAGCCCATGATGTTGACCAGCAGCGCGCAGTCGCGCGCCCGGGCGAGCATCTCGTCGCGCTCCATGCCCACCTGCCGGCCGCCGTCGAGCAGGATGGCGTAGTCGCCGTCGAAGCCGTTCCTCGACATCACGCCGGCGGCGAAGCTGACGTGACCGTCCTCCCGCGGGATCACGCGCGAGTCGGCGCGGTCGATGAAGATGACCTCGTGGCCGAGGCGCCGGAATCCCAGCAGGTACTGGAGGATCGCCCAGCAGTGGCCGCCGCGGCGAGGACGCTGCGCCAGCGCGCCGGCGACCGCGATGGTGGTCACGTGGCGGGGACGGCGTATCCCAGCTCGGCGAGGATGCCCCCGAACGCCTCGTCACAGGCGGCCTTCAAACCGTCGTCGAGGTCGGTTTGCCAGCGTCCGATCGAGCTCGTTGCGCTCTCGGTGGTGCGGTGCTCGCGCAACTCGGCGGCGCTCTCGACGCGGGCGATCATGTCGTCGATGATGGTCTCGCTGCTGTCGAGCCCCAGATGATCGAGGATTCTCGGCAACGCCTCGCGTGGCGACGCTGCCAGGTCCTCGTAGCGGACCAGCGATTCCATGGTGCCGCGGCGCTTCCACGCCTCGTAGAAGGCGCGCGCCGAGCTCTGCAGCACGCCGACGTACTCCTCGTCGCTGCCGGCGTTCTCGCGCCCGAACGCCTGGTAGCCGCGCTTGGCGTTGAAGGCGAGGATCGAGGCCAGCGTGTCGCGAAAGTCGCGAACGAGAAAGATCTCCCGGCCGCCGCGGTAGAGGTCGAGCCATGGGTCGATGACGGCGCTCTCCAGGCGCTTCTCGGCGTAGTACCTGGGGTTGTCCTGCCCATTGAGCCGCGCGGTCATGCGGTAGAAGGAGTCGATCGTGGCGCGGCAGAAGTCGGCAAGGCGCTCGACAGTCGTCTGCCCGTACCAGGCACGGACAGCGCCTGGCTCACCGCGACGCGCGAAGTAGAAGGGGTTCTGGCCGACGAAGTGGCGGTTGTACACGAAGGTGTCGGGGTCGCCGGCCCGCGAGTAGTTGGCCGGTCGCGAGAGCACCTTGAAGACCTGCGTCCAGTACGCCGACGTGCGTGTCTCGTACGGCACCGCCCGATCGGTCACGATGCCCGGGTGGCCGGCGAGAAGCCCCATCAGGTAGGTGCTGCCTGAGCGGCCCAGGCTGGTCACCAGGAGTGGCCGAAGGTACTCGCCGTCGTCCACGACCACCGGTGAGCGCCGGCCTTCCAGCCGTGCCAGTGGGACGCGCCGGCCGTCGTCGAGGCACGCTTCGACGTCGCATTCGAAATCCACCGGCAGGCCCACGACTCCAGCGGTGAAGTGAAATCCGGCGGTCATCGCCTGCGGGACGTTGGGAAATGCCTGGGCAACGTCGGGCCTGCCAATCTGGACGCGGCCCCACCCGATCGTCTCGCCGTACGCGACCACCTGGATCGCGGTGATGGACCGTTCCGGGTGAAGTGCCCATCCCGCGAGTGTGAAGTCATGAAGGTCGGACGTGGCTCCGGGCTTGGGACCGTCGACCGCATAGCGCACGAGCGGGTCCACGGCACCGGCGTTGAGCCGCTGCACTGACGTGATCTCGAGTCGCGCCTCCGCGCCGCTGGCTTCATCCAGCATGTCTGTCTCTCCTTGTTCCGCCACCGCTGCGGGCGATCCGCGCCGGACGCCGGGGGGTGCGGCGCAACGTACCCGCGTCGTCACGATGCCCCATGAGGAGGAGGTCGTGCGCTCGGCCGTCGACGCTCTCGGGGAAGGAGAGCTCGGCCCGCTGCATCAACTCGGTGATCCGATCCCCCCACAAGTGTGTGTGGAGCCAACGGTTGTAGTTGCTGAGGACACGCCGCATGGCGTCAGGGTATGACTGACCCTCGAGGTGGTACATCTCCACGTCCGGCGTGTACCAGTTGACTCGTCCGGCGTCGGCGAGGCGGAGGCACAGGTCCGAGTCCTCGAAGTCGCCTTGCAGATACTGCGATGACAGAGCGCCGACCGATCGGAACAGCTCGAGGTCGACGAGCAGGCATGCGCCGGTCACCGCCGGCACCGGCCGGGTCACGTTGGCCGCCGGCAGGTGGCGGTGCAATCCCTTGAAGTAGTGTGCGTTGTACCAGACCATCTCGCGACCCAGCCGGCCACGTTCGAAGTGCAGGCCGGCGTGCTGCAGCGAGTCGTCCTCATAGAGGAGCTTGCAGCCAAGCGCTCCGACGCGTGGCAGCGACGCGTAGATGGCGGTCAGCCGCCGCAACCAGCCCGGTCGATCGGGAAGGACGTCGGAATTGAGCAGCAGGAGACGGTTGCTCCGGGCAAGGCTGGCACCGATGTTGTTGGCGGTGGCATAGCCCGCGTTGACGCTGAGGATCACGCAGCGGAAGGGGACGCCGTAGAGCCGCGCGGCGCGCGCGGCCCGCATCCGGAAGTCGTCGGCGAGCTCGGGCGAGTCGAGGACGTAGATCAGGTCGATCTCGCGCATGTCGGGGTCGAGGGCGAACTGGGCGAGCTGGTGCTCGAGGAAGTCGATGCGCCCGTACAGCGGCACGACGACCGTGGCCCATGGCGCCATGGGCGTACTGCCGAGCTCCTCGACACTGGTGATCTCAACGGCGGCGCTGCAACGCTCTTGGAGCGCCGCCAGCGCGGGCATGACGTGACGTGTGCGCCGGTCGGCGGACGTCTCCGGGTCGAGCGACAGCTCCCAGAGGATCCGGTCGCGGACCACCTGAGGATTGGTGACGACCGGCGGCATGGGCACCTCGACAGCCACGTCGAGAGCCGTTTCCAGCTCCATCACCCACCCGGTGCCGAGCCGGCTGGGCACGGATGTCGTGAAGCACGAGCTGAACCCCACGCGCACTCCCGCATGGGCGCCGAAGGACGGCGTGTAGAAGGTCGACACGTCGTCGCGGCGACGCCGGGCGAGACCGCCCAGAATGTCGATCCTGTCGCCCTCGGGCGACACGGCGGTCAGGCGCCGCGCCGGGGCGTCCGCGTCCCAGAGCCAGCCCTCGACGTAGAAGTGCCGGTCGTCCATGCCCATGATGGTGTCGACGGCGAGACCGTGCCCGAGATTGGGGAGGACATGGCACACGCGCAGCCGCTCGCGCAGGATCTCACGGACCTGGTGGAGACTGCGGCTCAGGCCGAGGTCGCGCAAGGGCGCGGGCTGTGCCACGGAATCGAGGACTTCGGCGGAGGTGTCGATCTCCGACTGCACGGCGCATCCGCACAGGAACTCCATCACCGCAGCGCGGTCATCAGGTCCCAGTCCGGCCAGGCAGTCCCGTGCCAGCGTGCGCAGATCGGTCACCGTCTCCGAGAAGTCCTCGGGATCCACGGCGATCGAGCTGTCCCCGGCGGCGAGGATCAGCCTGCCCCACGGTGGGCGGGTCGGTCGCGCATTGAGGAAGCGCATCGTCATCAGCAGTCGCCCTGGCGTGACGCCTGAGGCGTCGCAGGCGAGCGTCCTGACGTCGAGGATCGGTGAGATCCCCTCGGCAGCGAGGCATGCCCCCCCGATCGAATCCCAATGCGGCCCGGTGAGGTCGGCGACCACGACCAGGAGATCGGGGGCCAGCCATGCCGAGTTCACCACGCGGCCGCGCACGGAGTCGGCCGACTCGTGCGTCGTGGTCTCCCGGACCATCACGGTGTCAGTGCGCATCGCCAGCTCCTCTGCCCTGTCGCTCGTCGAGCACCTTCCTGTACAGCTCATCGAGCACGCGCACGTGCTCGTCCATCCTGGGCACCTCGGTGCCGCGGGGTCGCAGTTGCTCCCACAGCCCCGGGGTTGTCGCCGCCCGCGTCATGACGCGGGCCAGGCTGGCCGCGTCGCCTGCGCGGAAGTGCAGGCCGTTGACGCCGTCGGTCACCTTCTCGGCCATCGCGCCGATGTCGCTGGCGATCACCGGCCGACCGTGGAGGAACGCCTCCTGGATCACCATCGGTGAGTTCTCCCACCACACCGACGGCACAACGACCCAGTCGACCTCCGACATGAGGGCGGTCAGCGAGGCGTGGTCATAGCGTCCTTGATAGGACACGGACGGGAGTGCCTCGATCATGCCGAGGACGCGCTCCTGGAAGTCGGCAGGCTGCATGTCGAGGTTGCCGCCATGGATGCGCAGGCGCGGCGCGCGGTCGCGACGGGTGGACGCGCGCGCGCCCGAACCGGGGTTGCGCCGGTCGGCCGCGGTCTCGGAGTCGATGATGCGCATCGCCTCGAGCAGGACGTCGATGCCCTTGAAGGCGTTGAGCTGACCGAAGAAGGCGAAGCGGTTGCGTGGGCCACTCTCGCGCGAGGCCACGCCGCTGGCGTCAATTGAGCGCCCGTTGTCGAGGAACTCGATCCGGTCGGCGGGCAGCCCCCAGGAGATGTAGCGGTCACGAAGGAAGCGGCTCGGTGCGATGAAGCGGTCGACCGCCGCCAGGTGTGCCTGGATGAAGCGCTTGCGCATGAAGAACGTCTGCGGCGAGATTGCGGGGAAGCACTCATGACACCGGCGCGGCGACTCGCGAGTGCAGAGCTCCATCGAACCCTGGCGGACCATCTGCCCGATGTTGTGGCAGATGGGAAGGTACTCGTGCAGCGTGTAGAAGATGGCCGCGTTGGGCAGCGTGTTGCGCACCTCGCGCACCAAGGGGTACCCGAGGAACTGCGTGTGCTGAACGTGCACCACGTCGGGACGGTAGGCGGCCAGGAAATCGCGGACGCAGTACGTGTAGAAGTCGGTGTCCATGACCCCGCCGTACACCCAGTCGTAGTCCAGCCCATCGGTGTAGATGAGGTACTCGTCGCTGCGGCCCTCGACCGGGCTGACCCGGGTCCCGCTGTGGACGTTGCCCGACTGGCCCATCGGTGGGCCGCCCTTGGCGAGGAAGATCGGCTCGATGGCGGGCTGCTCACGCATCGCCTCGAACAGCTCGTAGGCGTAGGCCTCCGCCCCACCGGGACGCACCGAGGGATGGTTGTGACAGATCAAGAGCACCTTGAGGGTGTCAGTCGCAATCAACGATCGGGGCTCCTCTGAGTTCGAAGACGGTGCAGACGTGGCGGTGGCGGGCGACCCGCCGGCAGCGGCTGAGCGGAACGTCGAGGCCGGTGCGATGCAGCTCGACCTCGAGAGCGGTGGGGACAACGAGGAAATCGGCGCCGCCGCCGCGAAGCGCACCGAGCTCCTCGATGAGACGGATGGGCTGGCTGTCCTGGAAGGACCATGGCACCACCGTCCGGCCTTCGAGCTCCGGCCACGGAGTGGCCCCGGTGGTGGCGACGGCGACGGTGCAGGCCTCGGGGAGGAGGTTGTCGAGCAACCCGGTGAGCTGCTCCGAGTCCGCGGTTCCCGTCGGCACCGAGGCACCGGCGAGATCGACCGCCGGTGTGATTGCGGGCGAGCGGTGCGCTGGTTGGTCGGTGCCTGCGACGTCGAGCGCGTACACGACACCGACGCCGGGTTCGTCGGCGAGGACGGCTGCGGTGCGCGTCAGGTGCTCGCGCAGGTCGACGTAGTGGTCGAGCCACCATGCCGAGGTCGTGGGGATGGCGAGGTGCGTCGCGCCGCGGGCGCGCACCAGGCGGAGGTGGCGCACCGCGTCGCTTCCGTCGGCGGGATGATGCCCCGCGTACTCCCCTGAGGCGGCCTGGGGGAAGTGGACGCCGTGGCAGGACACGAAGTGCAGCAGCGCCGGATCGCCCTTGCTCACGACCGCGACGACGGCGCCCTGGGGCACGACGGAGTCGACCAGCACGCGCATTGCGGCGACGATGTGCGCGTACGGCGGCATACCGACGGGCGGCACGACGTCGTGTGCGGCTCTCATGCGGAGTCGCTCTCCACCGCGACCGCCGCGTGGTCGCCATTGCTCCCGGCTGGCGCCCGACCGCCGGGGCCGAAGATGCTGCAGACGTCGCGCACCGTGAGCGGATAGCCCCACTCGGCGCGCAGATAGCCATCGAGGTCGCGGTAGTAGTCGAGCCACCATGCTGAGGTCGCCGGGATGACCAGATAGCGGCAGCCGCGGGCGCGCAGCCGCTCCAACTGGCCGATGGCCTCCCCGGTGTCCTTGGGATACCAGCCGGCGAACCTGCCGTCGATCTCCTGGGGAAAGTGCTCGGCGCGCAGGCCGGGAAGGTCGAGGAGGGCCTCGTCACCTCGGCTGAGCACGGCCACCAGCTCGCCTGGCGGGACGTGCCCGCGGACCAGCAGGCGCACGCTGGCCCGCATGGCGGCGTAGGCCGCGTCCTCGCGCCCCTCGGGCTGGGACCAGGTCACGCCCCACTTGTCCTCGAAGAGCCGGCGGTTGGCGTCGAAGACGCTCTGGAACTCGCCGGAGCTGACCAGCCTCCCGAAGGTGGCGCCGCCGAAGTGGTGGATGAAGACGTCTTCCGCGCAGACCAGCCGGTACCCGGCGGCGCGCAGCCGTACGCAGTAGTCGTCGTCCTCGAACATGCCGATGCCGAACCGGCCGTCGAGGGCGCCGATCTCGTCGTAGACGGCACGCCGGAGCGCAACGCAGATCATCGGCAGCATGGCCACCTCGCGATGGCCGCCGCCCGCCCTCATCGCGGTTGCGTGGTCGAGGAACTCCCCGAAGGTGCGGTGGCGCACCGCGACGCGAGTCTCTCCGGGAGCCCGGTTGGTCAGCGGTCCCACCAACCCCACCGTCCAGTCGTCGAGGCGGGCGCACAGGCCGCTCAGCCAGCCGGGGGCGAGCAGGACGTCGTTGTTGAGCACCACCAGCACGTCGCCGCGGGCCTCGGCCAGCCCCGCGTTGACCGCGGCGGCGAAGCCGAGGTTGCTCGGATTGGCCAGGACCCGGACCCGGTGGTCGGAGGCGGCGAGAGCCTGCAGGTAGTCGACGCTTCCGTCGGTGGAGCCGTTGTCGACGGCGATCACCTCGTAGGCGGGCCCCTCGGTGTTGGCCAGCAGCGTCTCCATGCAGAGGCGGGTGAACAGCAGGTTGTCGTAGCTGACCACCACGATCGATGCGCGTGGCGTGGTGTTGTGCCGTGCCGAGCCGTTCATCGCCACCGGGAGCGGCCGTGCCATGACGGCTTTGACCGTGGCCGGCTCGAGCGTGACCGGTTGGCGCGACACCGGCTCGATGACCATGTCGCGGGGCAGCCCATGACGCCACTCACTGACGGTGCCGGGGTGGCGAGCGGAAACCGCTGTTGCGGTTCCTGCCCCGGCCGGCCCCAGCCCGCAGTCGGCCAGCAGCCGTCCGAGCACGATGCGGTCGCTGAAGAACGCCTCAGCGATCTCCCGCGCAGCCCGCGACTCCGCCGTCCAGTCGGTGGAGATCCGTCCCACCGCCTCGGCGGCCTCCTCCAGCGTGGAGAACGGGAAGAGCCCAGCGCCCGTCGGCAAGGTTGCGCCGAAGCCCGTGTCCTGGGTGATCACAGGCCGTCCGGCAGCGAGATAGGTCGCGGACCGGTCGCTGAACCACCCGCTGCGGAGCCGCACGTTCTGCTCTTTGGCCGCGGTGAACTCGCCGCGCGAGGTGCGGATGTAGTCACGGTAGAGATCGAGGTCCCAGGACAGCTCCTCGGCGTCGCGGACCCGCCAGCAGCGGGACTCCAGCTCGGCGCGATCCTCGTCGCCGCAGCTCGCCAACGCCAGCTCGAAGATCTCGCCGGTGCGGGTGGGCAGCTCGAGGAACCTGCGGAACTCCTGGTCCTTGCTCCACCCGTAGACCTGGCCGTCCAGGGTCACGTCGCGCCACTGCTGGCGCCAGTTGGCCACGGTGGTGAAGGGGGCCAGCGGCGTATCGCGCCCACCGTGCCACAGATCGAGAACGACGGGCTGGCGGGTTGGATGGAACGGGAACCGATGGTCGACGGGCAGCCGGCAGTCGGGCCGGCCCCAGTTCTCGCCGAAGGTGAAGAACGCGCTGTGCGGCTCGAGGAACTCGAGCGTCTCCGGCCGTCCGTCGTGGAGCTCGACCTGGAGCTGCACGGGGTCGGTTTCGAGATAGACGAGGCGGCCCGTGGCAGCATGCTCCGGCCGCGGTTGGGTGCCTCCGTGCAGGTTGACGATGAGCGCCGCGTCACGGTACAGCGCCTTGACCTGGCTCTCCGACATCCCGTGGTAGGAGCCGTCCGCGTGCAATGCGTGGAAGCACCAGCGACCGTCGAGGTCGAAGCGGTGCATGACGTCGCGGATGAAGCCCGCCGCCAGCGCCGAGCTGTCCTCGCGGTCGCTGTGCATCAGCATCGACGGGGTGCGCGCGTGGGACTCGACGTAGTAGACGTCGTAGCCCTGGCGGGCGAAGCCGAGGAGGTAGTGCACCGTCTGCCAGACCACGCCGGCAACCGGCATCTTGCTCATCATCCCCAGGACGACGAGCTTCGGCCGCGCCGCCACCGCCGGCGCAACCGAAGGGGTCGCGGGCGCCCCCAGCTTCTTGGGCGACCGTCCGGTTAGGTCGGCGCTCACCTCGCCATTCCGCGACACCGCCGCGGCCGGCCGGCCCGACTGCAATGCGTGCAGCTCGGCGAAGGTTCCGCCCTTCCGCAGCAGCTCCTCGGGAGTGCCGGTCTCCACCAGGTGTCCTCCATCGAGGACGAGGACACGCTCGGCGCGGCGCAGCGTGGAGAGGCGGTGGGCCACGATGAACGTGGTGCGACCCTCCATCAGGCGGTCGAGTGCATCGAGGATGACCGCTTCGGTGCGCGAGTCGATCGAGGACGTCGGCTCGTCGAGGACGAGGATGGGGGCGTTCTTGAGAAAGGCGCGGGCGATGGTGATGCGCTGGCGCTCGCCGCCGGAGATGCGCGCCCCGCGCTCGCCCAGGGGGGTGTCGTAGCCCTCGGGGAGGGCGCTGATGAAGTCGTGCGCGTTGGCCTGCCTGGCTGCCTCGACAACCTCCTCGTCGGTGGCGTCGAGCCTTCCATAGCGGATGTTCTCGCGAATCGTCTCCGAGAAGAGCAGGGGTTCCTGCTGCACGAAGCCCACCTGGTCGCGCACCGAGTGCAGCGTTGCCTCTCGAACATCGGTGCCATCGATGAGGACCCTGCCTGCCGAGGCATCCATGAACCGAGGGATGAGGCTGACCAGCGTCGACTTCCCGGCGCCGGTCACGCCCACCACGGCGACCACTTCACCAGGCTGCACATCGAAGCTGATGCCGCGGAGCGTCCCGGTGCGCCGCGGGTAGTCGTAGTCGACGTTCTCGAAGGTGACCCGGCCCGCGGTCCGCTCGAGCTGCACCGCGCCGGGCATGTCGTCGACCTCCGGCTTGGTCTCGAAGAGGCGGCGAGCGAAGCGGATGCTGATGAGCTTCTGCTGGAACGACGCCACCGTCGAGCTGATCGTCTGAAGCGGCGTGTACATGGAGTGGATGTAGCTGAGGAAGACGATGAGCTCACCGACGGTGAGCTTGCCCTCCAGCACGTGCGTGGCGCCGATGTAGAGGACGAGGCCGACGCCCGAGGCGGTGGCCAGCGCGACCACCATGGAGAACAGCATCTGGTAGACGGTGAGTCGCACCCGCGCCTTGACCGCGGTCACTCCCTGACGGCGGAAGCGGTGATGCTCGTACCCCTGCCGGTTGAAGGCGGTGATCACCCGCAGCATGGCCATCGCGGTGTTGACCATGGTCAGCGTCTGCGACTCCAGGTTTCGCACGCGGATCATGCGCGGCTCGATGCGCTTCCCGTAGAAGCCGACCGAGTAGTAGAGGAGCGGGACCACCACCAGCGAGAGAAGCGCGACGGTGCGGTCGATCTTCATGGCCACGAAGAGCATGCCGACCAGCGTCAGCGTGCTCTGCGCCAGGGGCAGCAGCGCCACGGACATCGAGCCGTACTGGGTCGCCTCGAAGTTGATTCGGTACATCATGTCGCCGGTGGTGATGCGCTCGTGGAAGGCCTGCGAGAGTCGCTGGCAGTGGGCGAACAGGTCGCTGCGAACGTCGAGGGAGACCGAGAGGTCGATGCGCGTGTTGACGTACTCGGTGAGCACGCTCACGCCCTGGATGAGGAAGGTGATCGCGAAGCCGGCGACGACCGCGACCAGGATCAGGTGGATGTGGTCCGTCCCCGCGTAGCGGGCGATGACCTGGGGAGGTGCGTGCTTGCCGAGGGCGGAGTCGACCAGGAAGGCGAGCGGCCAGGGGTCCAGGAGCGCCACCACCGAGCCGAGGATGGTGAGGATCACGGAGGAGATGAAGAGCAGCTTGTGGCGTCCCAGATACGGGAACACCGCGGGCAGGTAGCGCCAGTACTCCCGCTTCACGGCGCGACCTCGAAGCCGCTGCGCGACAGGCGCGGAGCCGAGTGCGGCACACCCTCACTCGCGGGAGTCGCTGCCCGGCGCACCGCCTGGCGGAAGCGTGGGCCGAGCCGCCAGCCGCCCCGCACCACGTCAGCGGCGACGGCTGCGGCGATCACTGCGGCGAACACCGGCCGCACGACGGCAGCTGCAAACGTCAGCGTGAGCGCCAAGCACATCACGCGCAGACCGAGGCGAGAGCGGACGCGAGCGTGCACCCAACCCTCGGGGTGCGCGCTGGTCACCAACTCCCCATGAAGGAGGATTGACCCGTGCAGGCGCGCGTCGTGGTCCGCCCATTCCGCCGCCAGAATCGGACGGAGCCCGGCGCGCCGCAGATGCCCGACCAGCGCCGCGGTGAGCTCGGCTCGCGGGCGGTCCAGTGGCAGGAGCAACGCGCCTCCGGCGACGGTGTGCGCCGAGGCCGGAAGCGGTTGCGGTGGAGGGGACTGCCGGCGCGCGGTGGAACGCGCGAAGCGGCGGCCCCACGCGCGGGCCAGCGGCTGCAGCAGGTGCAGCAAGGCAACCGCGGCGCGGAACCGGAGAGCTGACCCAACCGGCCGCCGGGGCGGGCGGATCCGGAGGACGTCTCCGATGAAGACGATCGCGAGCATCGCGGCGGCGGCGAGGGCCGGCACGGCCGCGACGGGATGGAGCAGGCCCAGCGGCAGCGTGCCGAGGAGGAGCGTCGCCACCGGCACACCCACCTGGTGCGCCAGATCCCAGCCATAGCCGCCCGCCTGGTAGACCGACTGGAACGCCGCCGCTCCGAAAGGGCCCCTGTAGATGCGTTGCGGAGCTCGGACCGACCCGAGCATGTCGAAGGCGGTGCCGTGCCAGCGCGCCGTCCCCAGGGGCGTGAACCGCTCCGGGTGGCGGGTCTCGACGAGCGCCTCGCTGTGTCCATACCCGCGCTGCTGGCGGAGGTAGGCGCGGACCGATGCTCGCGGGTGATGCCACACCAGGGCGGCGGGATGGAAGCCGATGTCCCAGCCGCCGGCGGTCACCCGCCAGCAGAGGTCGACGTCGTCGCCCGCCGCGGTGAACACGGGGTCGAAGCCGTCGGCGTCGATCAGCACCTGCCGCCAGAAGGCCATGTTGCAGCCGGGCACGTGCTCGGCCCGATCGTCGCGCAGCAGCACGTGGATGGGCCCACCCGGCGCACGCGCCACGCGCTGCGCGCCCAGGGGATCACAGGGAGGCGGCAGGTTCGGGCCGCCACTCCCGGCGACGCTGGGACTGTCGAGGGCGAGGGCGAGGTAGTAGGGCCATTCCGGCGCCGGGTATGCGTCGCTGTCGAGGTAGGCGACCACCTCTCCTGCCGCCTCCTCCAGCCCCACGTTGCGCGCAACGCTCAGCCCGCCATGTTCGATCTGAACCAGGCGCGCCCGCGGATGGCAACGGGCGATCTCCGCAGTGCGGTCGCTCGAGCCGTCGTCGACCACGATGACCTCCAGGCCGGGGTAATCGAGGGTGCAGGTGTGGCGCAGGCACTCGTCCAGCGTCGCCTCGGCGTTGTACGCGCAGACCACAACGCTGATCGCCGGCCACGGGAAGTCGAGGTCTGCGACCGTGCGCCGGTTCCAGGCCGCCACGGCGTTCAGCGCAGGGCGTGGGGAGCGGTCGGCGCGTGTGAGCCCGAAACGCCAGCCCTCAACTGGTGCGTCGCCGACCCACCACTCGTCGGTCCACGAGAACACGAAGGTCCCCGCGGTACCGCGCTCCAGCGCTGTCTGGATCTGCCGGGCGATGGATTCGGCCTGCTCCGCCTCGCCCTCCTCGGTGTCGGGAACGTTGAGGCCGAGCTCACCGATGACCAGAGGTCGATCTCCCGCCACCTGGTGCAGATGCGAGAGGTACCGTCGAAGATCCTGTGGCTCCTCGAGGAAGACGTTCACGGTGAGGAAGTCGAGGAAGTCGACGGGCAGGTACTCAGCCGTGGGGTAGCTGCCGTAGGTCACGAGCCGCTGAGGGTCGATGTCGCGTACGACAGAGGCCATGTCCGCCAGCACGCGGGACACCGTCGCCGGACCGAGCCAGCGCAGCACATCGGCGGGGACCTCGTTGCCGAGCGAGAGCGCAAGGATCCGCTCGTCTCCCACGAAGCGCTGGGCTGCCTCGGCGGCGGCGGCCCGTGCTTCACGCGCGATGGCGGCGCGGTCACGCCGCCCTCCTCGCCCGACCAGGTACCGCCAGTCGCGGTAGAAGACGCCGACGAGCAGACGGAGATGATGCCGGCCGGCTGCCTGCACGACGTCATCCGGCGGGACCGTGTAGACGCGCACGGCGGTGAAGCCGGCCTGTTCCATGGCCGCAAAGTCGTGCTCGACCTGCTCGGGCTCGGGGAACCGCTCGCCGTCGCTGCGGGGACGGAAGGTTCCGTACGCCACACCGCGCACATGGAAACGCCCTTCGGGCGTGGCGAAGTGCTTGCCGTCCACGCGCACGAGTCCACTCACGGGCTCCGGTGCGACTGGCAACGCGATCATCGACCTGCGCCCGCGCAGCGCTAGCTCGTCATCGGACGCGTGGCGTGTCGCGGTAGCCCCTTCCGCGATGTCGATCGCCCCAGTCTCCGTCTTGCGATTGACGCGTTCAGTCTGTTGGTCCGCCGCCGCCCCTTGTGCGACACACCCGCGGCGACATTACTTCGGACAACACCGTGGTGTCGCCGTTGCAGGTGCAACGGCTTCCAGAGAGAATCTGTCAAATCGATGGAACGTTCGTTCGAAAGGTAATGAATTGCCGGCGAGGCGTCGGGAGAGGGCAACGTCAAGGCTCTGTGATCGGGCGCGCGCCATCGCGGGGAGCCAAGGTTGCAGGGCTGGAAGAGCCCTCCACGTCGGAGCGCCGCCCGGGCGTGGGTCCGTCCAGTTCGCGCTTTGCACGGATGTATGGGGCGGGCAGCATCTCCCTGGGTGTCCGCTCCGGAGCCCATCGCCGCTCCGCCCTGGCGTGTTTCGGCCGCGGCGCTGACGGCCCCGGGGCCATCCGATACCCTGAGCACGGCCACAACGGCGCAGCACGGAGGAGCCACTCGCGATGCGCATCGGCATTCTCACCGGCGGTGGTGACGCCCCTGGTCTCAACGCAGCCATCCGCGCCGTGGCGCGCCCGGCGGTGGGGGGTGCCCACACGGTGGTCGGCATCCACAACGGCTGGGCCGGGCTGGTCGGCTCCGGCGAGTGGAGCGACCTGGCCCGCCGCGAGCTGAGCGGCATCCTCCAGGTGGGCGGCACGGTGCTGGGCTCCTCGCGCACCAACCCCATGAAGATGGAGGGCGGCCTGGAGACCGTCCAGCAGAACATCCGTCGCGCCGAGCTCGACGCGCTGGTCGCCATCGGGGGCGACGACACCCTCTCGGTGGCCGCCTGGCTGGCGGAGCACGGGGCGCCCGTCGTCGGCGTCCCCAAGACGATGGACAACGACCTGGCGGTCACCGAGTACTGCATCGGCTTCGACACCGCGGTGTCGATCGTCACCGAGGCGGTCGACCGCCTGCACACCACGGCGATGTCGCACCACCGCGTGATGGTCTGCGAGGTGATGGGGCGCGACACCGGCTGGGTGGCGGTGATGGGCGGCCTCGCCGGCGGCGCCGACATGATCGTCATCCCCGAGTTCCCCGTCTCCATGGACGAGGTGGTCGAGCACCTCCACCGCCGCCGCGCCGGTGGCAGCGAGTTCTCGATCATCGTGGTCAGCGAGGGCGTGGAGATGGAGGGCCTCGGCCGCAAGGAGGACAGCTCCGGCCAGCGCGACGCGTTCGGCCACGTGCAGCTCTCCCGCCGCGGCGTCGGCGAGCGCCTCGCCGCCCTCATCGAGGAGCGCACCGGCTTCGAGACCCGCGCCACCGTCCTCGGCCACACCCAGCGCGGCGGCACCCCCTCCGCCTACGACCGCATCTGGGCCACCCGGGTCGGCTACGGCGCCTGGGAGCTCCTCTCGCGCGGTGAGTTCGGCCGCATGCCGGTGGTGCGCTGCGGCGCCGTCGACGTGGCCCCCATCCGGGACGTCGTCGCCGAGACCCGGCGCGTGCCCCGCGAGCTGTACGACCTGGCGACCGTGTTCTTCTAGGTCCCTACGCGGGGACGGCGTCGAGGATGAGGTCCTCGCTGCCGTCCGACACCAGGCAGGTCTGGAACTGCGCGACCACGGCCCCGCTCACCATCGGCGGCACGCCGTCGGCGCGCGCCCAGTCGCGGCGGGCCACGATGCGCAGCGGGTGCGCGGCGCCCGACGAGTCCCACCACGTGATCACGCTGCCGATCGTTTCTGACAGCAGTGGCGTGAACACGCCCGGGTTGTGCCCGACGAAGTAGGTGCGGCCGCCGACGCAGGTGTCGATGGCGGCGTAGGCGTGGGAGAGGGCGGTGGTGCCACCGCAGTCGGAGTAGACGCCGACCCCGGTGTCGAGCCGGCCGTCCGCGCTGGCCAGGTGGTTGCGCGGCGGCGCGGGGGGCGGAGGTGGCGCGGGCACCGGCGTCCGGGCGGCGGCGCGCGGAGCCGGGGGTGCGGTGGGTGCCGGCGTTGGGTCGGGGGTGGGGGCGAGCGTCGGTGGGGCGGGGGTGGGCGTGGCCACCGTGGCCGAGAGCACCTGGCCGTCGCCCGGCTGCGCCGTGGCCAGCAGCGGCTCGACCGCCGTGGTGGGCGGCGTCAGCGCCTGGGCCGCGGCGGCCAGCACGATCGCCGGCAGGCCGGTGAGCAGCAGCCGGAAGCGGGGACGGGACACGCTTCGATGCTGGCCAGCCGATGTCGCGGCGCCCCTGAGGGGGGTGTGACAGCCTCGTCCGCCCCCCTCGCAAGAGGGTCACACGGAGGCCTCCCCGCGCCGGGAGGCGTGGCGCGATCGAGCGACCAGGAGGGGTCGGTGTCCGCATAGACCCCCTCGCTACACTCGCCCGAGATGGACATCGCCCAGCGCCTGCTCGACGGCGACGTGCGCGCCCTGGCCCGGGCCATCCGGATGGTCGAGGACCACGACCCCGCCGTCGAGGACCTGCTCCGCCAGGTGCGCGGGAGGGCGGGCCGGGCGCACGTCGTCGGGATCACCGGGCCGCCCGGCGGCGGCAAGTCCACCCTCGGCGACGGGATCATCGAGCGCTGGCGCAAGGCGGGGCACACCGTGGGGGTGATCGCCGTCGACCCCTCCAGCCCGTTCAGCGGCGGCGCCATCCTCGGCGACCGCGTGCGCATGCAGCGCCACGCGCTGGACCGCGGGGTCTACATCCGCTCCATGGCGGCGCGCGGCCACCTCGGCGGCCTGGCCAGCGCCGCGCGCGAGGCGATCCGCCTCATCGACGCCAGCGGCCGCGACCGCTGCCTGCTGGAGACGGTGGGCGTCGGCCAGTCGGAGCTGGAGGTGATGCAGACCGCCGACACCACGATCGTCGTCACCACCCCGGCCGCCGGCGACTCGGTGCAGATCATCAAGGCGGGGATCCTGGAGATCGCCGACGTCTTCGTGGTCAACAAGTCCGACATGGGCGGGGCCGACCGCGTCGTCAAGGAGCTGCGCCGCATGGTTCACGAGACCAAGAGCGGCACCTACTGGGAGCCGCCCGTGGTCACCACCGTGGGCTCCACGGGCGAGGGCGTCGACGAGCTGGTCGACGCGGTCGAGCGCCACCACGCGCGGCTGGAGTCGACCGGTGAGCTGGAGCGGCGCCGCCAGGAGCGCCTCCGCTCCGAGGTGGAGGCGATCGTGATCGAGAAGGCGGCCGAGCGGGCGCGCCGTGCGCTCTCCCAGGGGACAATAGCCAGCGAGGTCGACGGGGACCTGAGCAAGGTCGACCCGTACGCCCTCGCCGAGAAGATCCTGGCGGGGTAGGAGCAGGACGAGCTCATGGCAACCACCATCCACCGCCCCGGGCAGCCGCGCTCTGCCAGGGGGAAGGCCCCCGCCGCACCCGCCGTCCCCGACGACACCCTCGGCGGCATCCCCCTCAAGCAGGTCTACCGCGCGGCCGACGTTCCGGCCGAGCATGTCCAGAACGACATCGCCGAGCCGGCCGAGTACCCGTACACGCGCGGCATCCACAGCTCCATGTACCGCGGCAGGGTCTGGACGATGCGCCAGTTCGCCGGCTTCGGCAGCGCGCGGCAGACCAACGAGCGCTACCACCAGCTCCTCGACGCCGGCCAGACCGGCCTGAGCGTCGCCTTCGACATGCCCACCCTGATGGGTCGCGACTCCGACGACCCGCGCAGCAGGGGCGAGGTGGGGCACTGCGGCGTCGCCGTCGACTCCGTCGAGGACATGAAGACGCTCTTCGACGGCATCGACCTCGGCGTGGTGACGACGTCGATGACCATCAACCCCTCGGCGTCGATCACCCTGGCGCAGTACCTCGTCGTCGCCGAGGAGGCGGGCGTCGACTGGAAGAACCTCGGCGGCACGCTGCAGAACGACATCCTCAAGGAGCACATCGCCCAGAAGGAGTTCTGCTTCCCGGTGCGCCACGGCATGCGCCTGGTCACCGACTCCATCCTCTTCAGCACCGAGCGGCTGCCCCGCTTCCACCCCGTGTCGATCAGCGGCTACCACATCCGCGAGGCGGGCTCGACCGCCGCGCAGGAGCTGGCCTTCACCCTGGCCGACGGCTTCGCCTACATCGAGGAGGCGATCAAGGCCGGCCTCGACGTCGACGCCTTCGCACCGCGGCTCAGCTTCTTCTTCGACGCCCACATCGACTTCTTCGAGGAGATCGCCAAGTTCCGCGCCGCGCGGCGCATCTACGCGCGCCGCATGAAGGAGCGCTACGGCGCGAAGGACGAGCGCAGCCTCAAGCTCAAGTTCCACACCCAGACGGCGGGCGTCAGCCTCACCGCGCAGCAGCCGGAGAACAACATCGTGCGCACCGCCGTCGAGGCGCTCGCCGCCGTCCTCGGCGGCACGCAGTCACTGCACACCAACGCGCTCGACGAGACGCTCGCCCTCCCCACCGCCAAGGCAGCGCAGATCGCCCTGCGCACCCAGCAGGTGCTCGCCTACGAGACCGGCGTGCCCAGCGTCGTCGATCCGCTGGGCGGCTCGTGGTTCATCGAGTCGCTCACCGACGAGATGGAGGCGCAGGCGATGGCCTACCTCGACGAGATCGACGCGCGCGGCGGCATGGTCACCGCCGTCGAGCAGGGCTACCCGCAGCGTGAGATCGCCGAGGCCGCCTTCCGCTTCCAGCGCCAGCTGGAGAGCGGCGAGCGCGTCATCGTCGGCGTCAACGCCTTCGAGCAGGACATCGACGCCACCCCGCCCAACCTGCTCCGCATCGGCGCGCAGGTGGAGACCGAGCAGGTCGCCGCGCTGCGCCGGCTGCGCGAGTCGCGCGACAACATCAGCGTCGCCAACCGCCTCGACCACCTGCGCGAGGTGGCCTCGACCAGCGAGAACACGATGCCCGCCATCGTGGACTGCGTGCGGGCCCGCTGCACGGAGGGCGAGATCATCGCCGCCCTGGAGGACGTCTTCGGGACCTACCGCGAGGCCCCGGTCTTCTGACGGCGCGCTGAGACGCGCGCCATCGGAGGGGAGGCAGATCCTCCCCTCGTACCCCTCCTCGGCGGGCTGAAGCCCGCCGGGGCGAGCCGGGGCTCGCCGGAACCGGGGTCCCGGGCGCCGGGCGGACTCCCCGACTCGCTAGGATTCCGGGCGGTTCTGACTGGCATGACCCCGGAGGTGCGGCCTTGAAGCTGGTGCGGCGACGTGGGAATCGCGGGCTGGGACCCGTGGTGGTGGGGACGAGCGCCCTTCTCCTGGTGGCGTGCGGCGCCTCCGACGCCATCTCCCCGAGCGTGGCCACGCCGAGCCCCGACATCGAGCCCAACGCCTGCTCTCTGCTCAGCGACAGCGACGTCGCCACCGCGCTGACCCCGCCGCCGTCGGGTGCGGCCACGCCCACCCCGGGAAGCGAGCAGGTCTCGCACCTCTACTCGGTGACCACCGTCAACGAGGCGGGCAGCAAGACCGCGGGCCAGTGCGTCTGGACCGACCAGAACGGCGGCCAGGTGCGGCTGCTGCTCTTCCAGCAGGCCACCCTCACCCAGCTCGCCGACTACACCACCGGCGCCACCAAGGCGGGCAGCGCGTACCTCCAGGAGGGCAACGGGCGCGGCTTCATCGCCGTCCAGGACGGCCCCGGCGTGGTGGCCATCACCCTGATCCTCGACGCCGACCCGACCGTCCGCAATGCGCGCCTCGCCGACCTCGCCCGGGCCGCCTCCGGGTCGGCCATCCCGGTGATCACCGCCGCCCCCACCACCGCCGCCAGCGCGGCACCCTCCGGGGCGCAGGCCGCCGGCCCGGGCTCGGTGGTGCAGGGACAGACCGCGGCGGTGAAGGTGCAGGAGACCGACCAGCTGAAGTTCAACCCGGGCTCGCAGACCATCAAGGCCGGCGAGGTCATCGAGTGGGACAACTCCAGCAGCGTCGCCCACAACGTCACCTTCGACTCCTACCCCGGGATCACCTCGGACACCATGAACGGCGGTGACAAGTACCAGGTGAAGTTCACCCAGCCCGGGACGTACCAGTACCACTGCACCTTCCACCCGGGCATGGACGGCACCGTCACCGTCCAGTAGGCGCCAGCAGCCCGAGGCCGATCCCCAGCATCCAGACGTCCTTGCTCACAGCCGTGCCCGCGGGCGCCGGCCAGATGCTGTGCGGCTTGTGCATCGCGGGGGTGCGCAGGTACATGGCCAGCAGCCCGCCGGAGAAGGCGGTCAGCCCGGCGCCGGCCAGCCGCCGCGGGACGAACGGGGTGAGCAGCGCCGCGCCGAGGGCCAGCTCCCCGGCGGCGAGGGCGCGCAGGAAGGCGCCGGGCGGGACGCGCTGGAGGAAGGGGAAGGCCCTGGCCGCCCCGGCGTGGATCCGCACGGCGCGCTCCTCGTCGCCGTGCCACTTCTCCCATCCGGTGTGGAGGATGTACGCCCCGGTGGCCAGCCGGGTCGGCACGTCGGCGACGGGGATGCGGGTCGGCATGGTCGAGGCCTCCTGAGCGCGGCGAGTTTGCGCCGCCTGGGCGCGCGGTATATGCCTGCTGAGCATGGAGTACAAGGACTACTACGCGACTCTCGGCGTCCCCCGCGAGGCGTCGCAGGACGCCATCAAGAAGGCGTACCGCGCGCTGGCGCGCAAGCTCCATCCCGACGTCAACAAGGACACCGCCGCCGAGGAGCGCTTCAAGCGCATCAACGAGGCGTACGAGGTCCTCAAGGACCCCGAGAAGCGCTCCAAGTACGACCGCCTCGGCGCCAACTGGGAGGAGCTGGAGCGGCAGGAGGAGTTCGCCCGCCAGTACCGTGCCCAGCACGGGGCGCGAGCCGGCTCGGCGCAGTTCGCCGAGAGCGGCTTCAGCGACTTCTTCGAGACCTTCTTCGGCAGCGGCGGCATCGACCTCGACGAGCTGCTCCGGCAGAGCGCGGGCGACGGCGGCGCCGTCCACTTCGGCTTCGACGACGGCCGCGGCGGCCGCACCTACACGCGCACCGCGCCCGCGCGCGCCGGCCGCGACCTTCAGCACGACGTCGAGATCAGCCTGGAGGAGGCGGCCATGGGCGCCTCGCGCCTGCTCCAGCTCGGCCACCGCCAGGTCGAGGTGCGCATCCCGGCCGGCGTCGCCGAGGGCTCCAGGGTCCGGGTCGGCGGCGAGGGCGGCCCGGGACGGGGCGGGGGACCCAAGGGCGACCTCTACCTCACCGTCCGCCTCCGGCCCCACCCGCGCTTCACCGTCCGCGGGCGCGACCTGCAGGCGGACCTGGCCGTGCTCGACCACGTCGCGGTCCTCGGCGGCACCGCCCACGTCCAGCCGCTGAGCGGCGGCGCCGTCTCGGTCACCATCCCGGCGGGCACCCAGCCCGGCCGGACCCTGCGCCTCCGCGGCAAGGGCCTTCCCGGCCTGCGCGGCGCCGCCGCGGGTGACCTGCTCCTCACCGTGCGCATCACCGTCCCCGCCCGTCCCTCCGAGGAGGAGCTCGCCGCCTACCGCCTCCTGCAGTCCGCCCGCGAGGGCGTCCCGGCCGAGCCCGCGCCTAGCGCCGCACCAGCAGGTTGACGAGGACGGTCAGCACCACGCTGATCACCAGGCAGGTGCCGAGCGGGACCGCCCACGACACGCTCCCGCTCGACCCGGAGAGGTCGCCCGGCAGCCGCCCGAAGGGGAGCCGCACGCCCATCCAGACGAGCAGCCCAGCCAGCGCGACGAGCAGCCCGACGGCGAGCAGCAGCTTGCCGACCAGCGCGGAGTCCATGACGCCCTCAGGCTAGCGCGGCTCGGGCCCGCCGCGGTCGCCGCCGTGACACGGAGCGGACGCGGTCAGTGGGTGGCGAAGTGCACGACGTCGCCGTCGTGCCACTCGGGCGGCGCGTCCTCGAAGTACTGGCTGAGCTCGCGGAAGCGGGCCTGCTGCTCCGGCGTGTCGGAGTTGGCCCGGAAGGCCTCGCGGCTGCGGTGCACCCCGGCGACCCAGACCACGTTCGGGTCGTCGTCGCTGCGCAGGACGGTGTGGGAGACGGCGCTTGGCCCGACCCCCTGCGCCTTGAAGGTGCGGATCAGGTCGTCCATCTTGCCGGGCTTCACCCGGATGCGAACCACGGAGCCGTAGTAGTTCTCACTCATGCCCGGCATGGTAGGAACGCGCCAATCGCTTCGCAAGGGCACGAAGCGGGGGGCTCAGCCCGGCAGCTGGCCGACCAGGAACGGCGCCGGGTCGAGGAACTGCCCGTCGTGGCGGATCTCGAAGTGGACGTGCGGCCCGGTCGACCAGCCGGTCGAGCCCTCGAGGCCGATGATCTGGCCCTGGTGGACGACCTGCCCCGCCTTGACCGCGATCGAGTCGAGGTGGCCGTAGAGGGTGACGAAGCCGTCCGGGTGGGCGATGACCACGTAGTTGCCGTAGCCGACCAGCTTGCCCGTGGAGTCGACGCTCGCCGCGGCCAGGAGCACGACACCGTCGGCGGCGGCGTGGATGGGGTTGTCCAGCGGGGCGCCGAGGTCGAGGCCGGTGTGGAAGTGGGGGTAGAAGACGCCGTTGTAGGTGAGCGGGGGCTCCAGCGAGAAGTCGGTGGGGCCGAAGGGCTGGGTGACCGGGGCGATCTCCGGCGCGATGAACGCCTGGTGGTGGCGCATGGCGTCGAGCTGGGCCTGGTCGAGCGAGCCGATCTGCTGCAGCTGCGCCTCGGCGGCGGTGATCTGCGACTCCTGGGAGAGCTGGGTCTGGACCAGCGAGAGGTTGTAGCTGACCGCGTCCTTGGCCTGCGGCTGGGCGGCGGCGGCGGCGGCGGTGAGCTGGGCGCGCTGCGCCGGGTCCTGGGCGGCCGCGCGGTAGAGGTCGTACTCGGCCTGCAGGCTCTGGTCGTAGGCCGCCTTGGTGGCGGAGTGGGCGGCGACCAGCTCGCCGAGCTGGTTGGCCAGCTCCACCGGGCTGCCAGGACCCACCGCGACGGGCCCGTCGTCGTCCGGCGAGTGGCCACCGACGTTGACCGCCAGGCGGGCGATGGCCGCCTCCTGGGCGGCGAGCTCGTCCTGCTGGCCGACCAGGCCGCGCTCGATGGTGACCAGCCGCGTCCAGGTGGGCGGCGCCACCGGCTGCCCCACCGGCACCGCCGCGTCGAGGGAGACCTCGGTGCGCAGGTAGGCGCTGGTCGGAGCGGCGGCGGCCGCGGCGAACGGGCCGGTGGTGCGCACCTGGGCGGCGCCGAGCACGGCGGCGACCACGACCGCGGGCAGCGCGGCGCAGCAGCTCGCGACGGCCAGTCCGCGATGGGTGTGCCGCCGGATGGCGAAGTGGGGAACGCCGAGGTGGCGCCGGACGGCACCGGCCACCGGCCGCGCCCGGGCCACGAGGTTGTGCAGGGCGATCCCGGCGCGATGGGTGGTGGGATGGAGCCGCCAGACGGCGGCCAGCCAGGCGCGGACCTGCAGGCGCGCCTGCGCCGAGCCGGTGAACAGCGCGGCCAGCATCGCGAGCAGCATGCCCAGCAGCGCGACGGCGATCGCGGGCGCGGCCGAGCCGCTCACCCGGGCGCCGCCCAGGACGCCGAGGCCGCCTCCCGGCGCGCCTGGGTCGGCGCCACCGGCTCCCGCCGCGCCGCCGAGCGGGCGGAAGTGGCGCAGATCCGGCCGCTGGTCGCTGATCGGGTGGCTGAGGATGTCGAGCAGGGCGCCGAGGAACGGGGCGTTGCGGAAGGTCGCGGCCACCTGGGCCATTGCGGCGGCGCTCGGCGCCGCGGCGGGGCTGGGCGCGGCGCTCGGTGCGGCGGCGCCCGGCTTGCCGGGTGCTGGGCCGCCGGACCCGCCGCCGGGGGAGGTGGACCCCGCGCCGGCGCCGGCGTGGCTGCTCGACGGCGTCGGAGACGGCGTGGGCGTGGGCGACGACGGTGCCGGGCCGCCCTCGGCCTGGCAGAGCGCCTGGGTGAGGTCGGTGGGGCAGGGCGTCGGGCTCGGCGTCGGGCTGGTGCTGGCGGTGCCGCTGGTCTGCCCGGGCAGGACCTGCGCTCCGGCCTGGAGCGTCAGCGGCACGGCGGCGGCGAGCACGGCCACGACCACGGCGGCCACGCGTGCGGCGTGAAGGAAGCGGCGCATCGACCTCAGGCGGTGATCGGATCGTTCAGTCCGCGGCGACCCGGCGGCGGCTGCCACCGACCACGGCGTCTCCCACTGCAAGTGATGACGCTTGCCGCAGCGCCGGTCTTGCGCTCGCACGCGCGCCGGCGGACGTGCGTTCGGTGCTAGAATCCGCCTCCGACGGATCCACTTCAAGCCGGTCCAGCGAGGCCAGCAAGGGGATCGCAGCGTCGGCTCACCTGCGCAGTGCGCGGGGCCAGAGCCGCGCGGCGCCTGCCCTGCGCTGGGCGGAGCGCCCGGCGGAGGCCAGCAACGTGGCGATCGCGACCGGCACACGCCTGCTCGACCACGTCCTCAGCAGCCACCAGTTCGACCGCTCCCTCCTCGACACCGTGTTCGCCACCGCGCACCGGCTCGAGGGCGTGCGCGACCGGCGGCTGGAGGGGAGGATCATGGCCACCCTCTTCTACGAGCCCAGCACGCGGACGCGGCTCAGCTTCGAGTCGGCGATGCTGCGGCTCGGCGGCGCGGTGATCGGCACCGAGGCGGCGCGCGAGTTCTCCAGCGTCATCAAGGGCGAGACGCTGGAGGACACCATCCGCATGGTGTCCGCCTACGCCGACGTCATCGTGCTGCGCCACGACGAGGCGGGCGCCGCCTCGCGCGCCGCGGCGGTGTCGGACGTGCCCATCGTCAACGCCGGAGACGGGCCCGGTGAGCACCCCACCCAGGCGCTGCTCGACCTCTACACCATCGCCTCCGAGCTGGGCCGCGTCGAGGGCCTGCACGTGGCGCTCTGCGGCGACCTGCGCTACGGGCGCACGGCGCGCTCGCTGGCCCTGCTGCTCTCGCTCTACCCGGACGTGCGCATCACCTTCGTCGCCCCCGACGTGGTGCAGATGCGTCCCGACATCCTCGCCCTGATGGACTCGCGCGGCGTGCCCTGCACCGTGACCGACTCGCTGCTCGACACCGTGCACGACGTCGACGTCCTCTACCAGACGCGCATCCAGAAGGAGCGCTTCGAGAACGCCGCCGACTTCGACCGCGCCCGCGGCGACACGCGCATCGACGGCGCGGTGATGGCGGGGTTGCCTGCGCACGCAATCGTCATGCATCCCCTGCCCCGCGTCGACGAGATCGACCCCGCGGTCGACTCCGACCCGCGGGCCGCCTACTTCCGCCAGGCGCGCAACGGCGTGGTCATCCGCATGGCCCTGCTGGAGATGCTGCTCGGGTGAGCGACGTGGCCCGCGTCTCGGTGATCCGCGCCGGCGAGCGCTGCCTGCTCGACGAGGCGGCCATGGCCCGCACCGTCCTGCGGCTGGCGCACGAGGTGCAGGAGCGGCATCCGGATCTCTCCGGCGTGCTGCTCGCCGGCGTGCGCACGCGCGGCGTGCCCCTGGCGCTGCGGGTGGCCCGCGCGCTGGACGGCATCGGCGCGGGCGAGGTGGCCGTGGCGGAGCTGGACATCGACGACTACCGCGACGACCGCCCCCGTCCCGCCGTGCCGCGGCCGGACGCGCTGCGGCTCGTCGACGGCGGCGGCGTCCCCGCAGTCGACGGCGTCGCGGTGATCGTCGTCGACGACGTGCTCTACACCGGGCGCACGCTGCGGGCCGCGCTCTCCGCGCTGTCCGACGTGGGGCGCCCCGCCGGCGTCGAGATGCTGGTGCTGGTCGATCGCGGTCATCGCGAGCTGCCCATGCGGGCGACCTTCGTCGGCAAGAACGTGCCCACCGCGCCCGACGAGCGCGTGACCGTGCGCGTGCGCGAGATCGACGGCGTCGACGGCGCCTTCCTGGTGGGCGGCGAGTGAACGTCATCCTCCGCGGCGTCCGGGTCATCGATCCCATGAGCGGCGTCGACCGTGACGGCCTCGACGTCTGGCTCTGCGACGGGCGCGTCGCCGGCATCGACCGGCGCATCAACCCGCCGGGCGTGCGGGTCATCGACCTGACGCCGTCGCCGGGACGCGCCGCGCGCGTGCTCTCGCCTGGGTTCGTCGACCTGCACGCGCACCTGCGCGAGCCGGGTGAGGAGCCCAAGGAGACGGTCAGCTCGGGCGCCGGCGCCGCGGCCGCGGGCGGCTTCACCCAGGTGGTGGCGATGGCCAACACCCAGCCTCCCGTCGACACCCCGGCGGCGGTGGGCGAGGCGCGGGCGCGCGGCGCGGCGGCGCGGGTGCCCGTGCAGACGGTGGCGGCGATGACGGTCGGGCTGCGCGGGGAGAGGCTGGTCGACATCGCGGGCTGCGCCGCCGCCGGCGCGGTGGCCTTCAGCGACGACGGGCGCAACGCGGCGCCGGCACGGCTGCTCGCCGACGCGCTCCGCGCCGCGGACGCGGTGGGGCGCGCGGTGCTGGTGCACCCCGAGGACGAGGCGATGGTGCTCGCCTCGAACCCCGGCGCCAAGTCGGTGGTGCGCTGTCCTGAGCGTCCCGCCGCCTGCGAGGCGACGGCGGTGCAGTCGGCGCTGCGCGCGCTGGAGGCCGCCGGCACGGGACGGCTGCACCTGCAGCACGTGTCCGCGGCCGTGTCGCTCGACCTGCTGCGCGGCGCGCGCGAGCGGGGCATGGCCGTGACCGCCGAGGTGACGCCGCACCACCTCTCGATGTGGGCCCCCTTCGAGGAGGAGCCCGACCCGGTCGGCCTGCGCAAGGTGAACCCCCCGCTGCGCAGCGATCGCGACCGCGAGGCGATGGTGCGCGCCCTGCGTGAGGGGCTCGTCGACTGCGTCGCCACCGACCACGCGCCGCACACCGTTGCGGACAAGAGTGGCAGCTACGCCGAGGCCGCGCCGGGGATGATCGGGCTGGAGACGGCGCTGGCCACCTGCATCACCCTGGGCGGGATGGGCGGCGGCTGGCTGCCGGCGCTGGTGGAGCGGCTCACCGCCGGGCCCTACCGCGTGCTCGGCGCCGCGGCCGGCCTGCGTGCGCCGCGCCTGGTCGCCGGCGAGGTCGCCGACTGCGTGCTCTTCGACCCGGACGAGGAGTGGACGGTCAGCGTCAAGCAGCTCCGCTCCCTGTCCCGCAACACGCCGCTGCTGCACGCCACGCTGCGCGGTCGCGTGCTGCTCACCCTGGCGGAGGGGAAGGTCGCCTACGTCAATCAGTCCACGCTGGCTTCGGCCGGCAACCTGGAGGTGCTGCGTGCCTGAGGAAGTGAGGGGACGGCTTGCGCTGGAGTCCGGCGCGGTGTTCGAGGGCACGCTGTTCGGTGCCGCGCTCGGTCCCGACGGGGTCAGCGGCGAGGTCGTGTTCAACACCTGCATGAGCGGCTACCAGGAGGTGGCCTCGGACCCCTCCTACGCGGGGCAGGTGGTGGTGATGACCTACCCGCTCATCGGCAACTACGGCTGCCGCGACTCGGCGATGGAATCCTGGCGGGTGCACGCGCGGGCGATGGTGGTGCGCGAGCTGTCGCCGCAGATCGGGCATCCGCTCGGTGAGCGCACGCTGCACGACGAGCTGTCCAGGTGGGGAGTGCCGGGGCTGTGCGGGGTCGACACGCGCGCGCTGACGCGGCACCTGCGCGAGCACGGCACGCTGCGCGGCGTCATCGCGGCAGCGGATGCCATGACGGTGGAGGCGCAGGTCGAGGCGGCACGGCACGCGCTGTCGGTGTCCGACGTCGACCTGGTCGCCGAGTCGACCATCCCCGAGCCCGTCCAGGTCTGGGACGAGCCGCTCGACGAGACGCTGGCGCGCGCGGTCCGCCGCGACACCTTCCAGGACCTGCGCATCGCCGTGCTCGACTACGGCGTGAAGCGCAACATGCTCCGCGCCGTGCGCTCGCGCGGCGCCTCGGTGGTGGCGCTGCGCGCCGACGCGGGGATCGCCGAGGTGCTGGCGCAGAACCCCGACGGGGTGATCCTCTCCAACGGTCCCGGCGATCCCGCGCGCCTCCCCCAGGCGGTGCGTTTGTGCCAGGAGCTGCTGGAACGCGGGGTGCCCATGCTGGGCATCTGCCTGGGCCACCAGATCCTCGGCCAGGCGATCGGCGCGCGCACCTCGCGCCTCAAGTTCGGCCACCATGGCGGCAACCATCCGGTGCGCGACGCGGTGACCGGGGCGGTCTTCGTCACCTCGCAGAACCACGAGTTCCAGGTCGACGCCGACAGCATCCCCGAGGGGTCGGGCTGGTACGTCAGCGAGCGCAACCTCAACGACGGCAGCGTCGAGGGGCTGCGCCACTCCTCGCTCCCCGCGTTCTCGGTGCAGTACCACCCCGAGGGCGCCCCGGGGCCGCAGGACCGCGGGCCGGTGTTCGACGAGTTCCTCGCCATGTGCGCCGCCGTGAAATCCGGTGGGTGGCTTGCGGGTGGGGGATCGGCGGCGCGCACCGCTCCAGCGGAGGGAGGCCGTGTCCTCGCCGCCGGATCGACAGCCGCCACGGTGGCAGCGGCGGCCGCCGCTTCGGTCTCCGCCGAGAAGCCCCGCTGCGTCCTGGTCATCGGCAGCGGCCCCATCGTGATCGGCCAGGCCGCCGAGTTCGACTACGCCGGCACGCAGGCCTGCAAGGCGCTGCGCGAGGAAGGCATCCGCGTCGTCCTGGTCAACAGCAACCCCGCAACGATCATGACCGACGACGCCACCGCCGATGCGGTGTACGTCGAGCCGCTCACCGTGCCGGTGGTGGAGCGCATCATCGCCGCGGAGAAGCCCGACGGCCTGCTGGCGACGCTGGGCGGCCAGACCGGCCTCAACCTCGCCGTCGCCCTCGACGACGCGGGCGTGCTGGAGAAGCACGGCGTCCGCCTGCTGGGCACGCCGCTCGCCGCCATCAAGGCCGCCGAGGACCGCGAGCTCTTCAAGCAGCTGCTCATCGACATCGGCGAGCCGGTGCCCGTGTCGGCGACGGTGTCGTCGCTCGCCGAGGCGCGCGCCTTCAAGGAGCGCGAGGGCCTGCCGCTGGTGGTGCGCCCCGCCTTCACCCTCGGCGGCACCGGCGGCGGGCTCTGCGAGACCGAGGACCAGTACACCGACATCGTCCTCAGCGGACTGGCCGCCTCGCCCATCGGGCAGGTCCTGGTCGAGCGCTCCCTGCACGGCTGGCGCGAGCTGGAGTACGAGGTGATGCGCGACGCGGCGGGGACGTGCATCACCGTCTGCAACATGGAGAACCTCGACCCCATGGGGGTGCACACCGGCGACTCGATCGTCGTCGCACCCTCGCAGACGCTCACCGACCGCGAGCACCAGCAGCTCCGCAGCGCCTCGCTGCGCATCATCAGCGCGCTGCGCATCGCGGGCGGCTGCAACGTGCAGTTCGCGCTGGCGCCCGACTCGCACCAGTACTACGTCATCGAGGTCAACCCGCGCGTCTCCCGCTCGTCGGCCCTCGCCTCCAAGGCGACCGGCTACCCCATCGCGCGCGTGGCCGCCAAGATCGCCGCCGGGCTGCGCCTGGACGAGATCACCAACATGGTGACCCAGCGCACCTGCGCCGCCTTCGAGCCCGCCCTCGACTACTGCGTGGTCAAGGTGCCGCGCTGGCCCTTCGACAAGTTCCCCGAGGCGGATCGCCGCCTGGGCACGCAGATGAAGTCGACGGGCGAGGTGATGGCCATCGAGCGCAGCTTCGAGGCGGCCATGACCAAGGCGCTGCGCTCCCTGGAGCAGACGCCGCCCGACCCCGCCGACCTGAAGTCGTCGATCCTCGTCGACGTGCCCAACGACCGGCGCATCTTCGCCCTGCTGGAATCGCTGCGCGGCGGCACGAGCGTCGCGGAGCTGGCCGAGCGCAGCGGCTACATGCCCTGGTTCGTCGAGCGGCTGCGCTGCATCGTGGAGGCGGAGGAGCAGCTGCGCTGGGCCAAGCTCGACGCCGGCGCCCTGCGCCGCGCCAAGCGCATGGCGATCAGCGACTCGCGCATCGCCGGCCTCGCCGGCAGCACGGCGGCGGAGGTCCGCGCGCGCCGCGCCGACCTCGGCATCGTGCCGACGTACAAGTGCGTCGACACCTGCGCCGCCGAGTTCGAGGCCGCCACCCCGTACTACTACTCCACCTTCGAGGTGGAGAACGAAGCGACGCCCCTCGAGGGCGTCTCGTCCCCGCCGATCGTCGTGCTCGGCAGCGGTCCCATCCGCATCGGCCAGGGCATCGAGTTCGACTACTGCTCCGTGCAGGCCGCCATGTCCCTGCGCGCCCACGGCCTCAACGCCGTGATGGTCAACAGCAACCCCGAGACCGTCTCCACCGACTTCGACACCTCCTCGCGCCTCTACTTCGAGCCGCTCGACGAGGAGTCCGCCGCCGCCGTCATCGAGCAGGAGCACGCCGCGGGCGCGGTGGTGCAGTTCGGCGGGCAGACCGCGATCAACCTCGCCGCCCCGCTGGCCGCGCGCGGCGTCCACATCCTGGGCAGCGGCGTCGACACCATCGACGCCGCCGAGGACCGCCGCCAGTTCGAGGCGCTGCTCCGCTCGCTCGGCATCGCCCAACCGCAGGGCGCCGCCACCACCGACGTCGAGGAGGCGATCGCCATCGCCGAGCGCATCGGCTTCCCGGTGCTGGTGCGCCCCTCCTACGTCCTCGGCGGGCGCGCCATGGAGGTGGTGCACACGCGCGCGCAGCTGGAGCGCTACCTGCACACCGCCATGGCCGCGCTGCCGCGCACCGCCAGCGGCCGCCGCGGCACGGTCCTCATCGACAAGTACCTGCTCGGCGAGGAGATCGAGGTCGACGCGGTGTGCGACGGCGAGACCGTGGTGATCCCCGGGATCATGCAGCACGTCGAGCGCGCCGGGGTGCACAGCGGCGACTCCATGGCGGTCTACCCGGCGCAGAACCTCGCGCCGGGGATCGAGCGCGACATCGTCGACTACACCACGCGCATGGCGCTCGCGCTCGGTGTCCGCGGCCTCTGCAACGTGCAGTACGTGGTGCACCGCAACCGCGTGTACGTCATCGAGGTCAATCCGCGGTCGTCGCGCACGGTGCCCTTCATCAGCAAGGTGACGGGCGTGCCCATGGTCGAGCTGGCCACCGAGGTGATGCGCGGCGTCTCGCTGGCGTCGCTGGGGTGGTCCGGCGGGCTGGTGGCCGCGCGGCCGCTCATCGCGGTGAAGGCGCCGGTCTTCTCCATGGTCAAGCTGACGGCGGTGGACCCCACCCTTGGTCCCGAGATGAAGTCGACGGGCGAGGTGATGGGCATCGACTCCTCGCTCGGCGCGGCGCTGGAGAAGTCGTTCCTCGCGGCGCTGGGCGGTGTGCCGCTGAGCGGCGGCGCGCTGTGCAGCATCGCCGAGCCCGACAAGGCCGAGGCGCTGCCGGTGATGATGCAGCTCAGCGAGCTGGGCTTCACCATCTACGCCACCGAGGGCACGGCGCGGACGCTGCGCGAGGCGGGGATCAGCGCGGTGCCGGTGGGCAAGCTCGGCAACGGCCGGCCCAACGTCGTCGACGTCATCAACGAGGGACGCGTCGCGCTGGTCATCAACACCGTGTCGCACGTGCAGACCGACGAGCTGCAGTTCGGCAGCGACGGCCCGGGCGCGCTGATCGCGCAGGAGGGGCGCAGCGTCAAGGACGGGTACACCATCCGCCTCGCGGCGGCGCAGCGGCGCATCCCCTGCTGCACCTCGCTGGACACGGCGCGCGCTCTCGTCGACGCGATGGCGCGGCAGCGCAGCGGGGAGAGCTTCGCCGTGGCGCCGGTGTGCGCCTACCGCAGCGGTGCCGTCGAGGTGACGCAGTGAGCGGTTCGGCGCATCCGCCGGCAGGAGCCGCGCCGATGCTGTCCTCGCTCTCTCGTGCCCGCGACGAGACGGGTGAGGTGCTGCGCGTCGAGCAGCTTCCCGGCGGCCTCGTCGAGCTCACCGCGCATCTCCCGCACCTCGCCGCCACCGCCCGCGCCGGCGAGTTCGCCCAGCTGCGCTGCGGTCCCGGCCCGATCCCGTTGCTGCGCCGGCCGTTCTCGGTCGCCTGGGTGGACGGCGAGAGCTGCTCCTTCGTCTTCGAGCGCGTCGGCGCCGGCACGCGCCTGCTCGCGGCCATGCGCACCGGCGACATGCTGGGCTCCCTCGGTCCACTCGGCATCGGCTTCACCCTGCAGCCGTCGATGCGCCGCGTCGTCTGCGTCGCGGGAGGGCTCGGCTGCGCACCGTTCCCGCTGCTGGCGAAGCAGGCCCGCACCATGGGCGTCGGCGACGTGGTGATCCTCCACGGTGCCGCGACCGCAGCGCGCCTCTACCCCTCGGAGCGCTTCGTGCGCGGAGTGGACGGCGTGCGCGTCGTCGAATCCACCGACGACGGCACGCGCGGGCATCACGGCCTGGTCGTCGACCTCATCGCCGCCGCCCTGAGCGACGGTGCCGACGCCGTCCACGCCTGCGGTCCCAACCCCATGCTCGCCGCAACCGCAGCGACGCTGCGCGATCTCGTGGCGCCACGCATCGTCGAAGCCTCGCTCGAAGCGCCGATGGGTTGCGGCTTCGGGACCTGCCTCGGCTGCGCCCTTCCCGTGCGTCGCGACGGCGGCACCGCCTGGGCGCTCTGCTGCCGCGAGGGTCCTGTGATGCCGATGGACACGGTCGACTGGGACGCGCTGCGCGCCCTGCCCCCGGCGCACGTCGCGTGAGCAACGCCGACCTGCGCGTCGACCTCGGGCGCGGCTGCGTGCTGCCGAATCCGGTCGGCGTCGCCTCGGGAACCTTCGGCTACGGCTTCGAGTTCGAGCAGCTCATCGACATCCAGCGGCTCGGCGCCATCTACACCAAGGGCACGACGCCGCTGCCGCGCGAGGGCAACCCGCCGCCGCGCGTCGCCGAGACGGCGGGCGGGATGCTCAACAGCATCGGCTTGCAGAACCCCGGCGTGGACCACGTCGCGACGGTGTACGCGGCCTCCTTCGCGCGGTGGCACGTGCCGGTGATCGTCAACGTCGCGGCCGCCGCCGTCGAGGAGTACGTGCGGTGCGTGCGCACCCTCGACGCCGCGGACGGCATCGCCGCGTACGAGCTGAACATCTCCTGCCCCAACATCGCCCACGGCATGGACTTCGGCCTCGACCCGGCAGCCGCCGGCCGGCTCGTGCAGGCGGTTCGCGGCGCCACGCCGCGCTGCCTCGTCGTCAAGCTGAGCCCCAACGTCACGGAGATCGGCGCCGTCGCGCGTGCCGTCGAGGACGCCGGCGCCGACGCGGTGAGCGCGGTCAACACGTTCGTCGGCATGAAGGTGCACCTCGGCCTGCGCCGCCCCGTCCTACCCAACCGCGGCACCGGCGGGCTCTCAGGACCCGCCGTCAAGCCGCTCGCGCTCGCGGCGGTCGCACGCGTGCGCGCCGCGGTGCGCATCCCGGTCGTCGGTGTCGGCGGCATCGCGTCGGTCGAGGATGCGCTGGAGTTCTTCGTCGCCGGCGCCGACGCCATCCAGGTCGGCACCGCCAACTTCGCCGACCCGTCCGTCTCCCTCCGGATCCTCGACGGCCTCACCGCGTACGCGGAAGCCGCCGGCCTGCAGCGCCTCACCGACCTGCGCTGGCAGCCCGCTCCACTCCCCGCTTGACGACGGTCGCCCTGCAAGGACGGGCGGCGCCCCGCCGTCGTAGGATCGGGAGCGCGGTGCGGCGGGGGACCGCAGCGGAAGGCGACACGAGGCGCGAGCGGTGCTCATCGGTACGGGAGTCCTGGCCGTCCTGCTCCTGCTGGTGCTCGTCGCCGAGCGCGGCGGGGAGCGGATGTGGCGCGACCACCAGGCCGAGGCGCGGTACTACTGCGCGTCGTGCGACCTGCGCTACCGGCGCGACGAGCTGGTCGAGCGCGGCCGCCGCTGCCCGCGAGGCCACGACGTGGGCCGGATGGCGCGCGGCTTCTCGCTGAACACCGTCGCGATCTTCACCTGCGTGGGCTTCCTCGCCCTGGCGGGCGTGCTCACCGCCACCGGAGTCGTCCCGATCGGACGCTAGCGGCGACGTAGAATCGCCGCCAGCGCCCCGTTAGCTCATCGGTAGAGCAGCCGGCTTTTAACCGGTTGAGGGAGGTTCGACTCCTCCACGGGGCACCTCCAGCCGATGAATATCCGAACAAGCGCCCTCCGAATGGGGGGCTTCCTGGGCATAGCTGCCGATGGTGTCCCCAGGCCTCCTTGCCCTCGGCCGCCACCACCTCGCCGTGGCGACGGATGAGCAGCTTGTCGAAGAAGAATCGATTAGTCAGGCGCCGGGTACTCGGCCCGCCGCGCCGGTAGACCTGCTCGCACCGCCCGAGCAGTCCAAGCCTTCGCCAATGTCCGCTCGACGTGGCGGGCGACGACCTCGGCGGTGCGCATGATCTTGACGGCGTCCTCCCGCTCGCGCTCGATGCGCAAATGCTCCTCGCGGGCCAGGTCGCCCGGGATGGAGCCGTCCACATCGCCACGGGCCAGCCGCCGACGTTCGTCGGTCAGCTCTTTGACGCGGCGCCGCGCACCCACAATCTCCGACCCAGCCGCCTCCCGCTGCTTGGCGATGTCCGCCAGCAGTCGGGCGCGCGCTCGGGCGATCAGGTCCTCGGGAAACTGCACCGTGTCCCAGTGGTCCTCTACGGCCCGTTCGACCGCCGCCACTGGCAGGTATGGCGCCGAACAAACGGTGCGCTTGCTGCGACGGCCAATGCAGTAGCAGTAGTCGTAGACGCCGTCTAATCCGCGCGCCGGTTGAAGCCGAGCCGGTGCCGCGGCGGCTGGTGCTCCGCTTCTTTCGGCCTGGCTCCTGCGTCGCCCGTACTCGAATCGCTCGGTTTGTGCACAGGGCGGCCGATTGCTGACCCATGGTAAGTCCGGCGCCCTGTCGTCGGTGCTTGGTACTCCCTCCCAGGACTACTCCGCTCGCTTATGACAGTCACGGTATCCGAAGAAAGGAGGCTAATCAAGCCCCTTTGGCCACGCTGGTCAGAGCTTGCTGGGACTGAGCCGCAATCGCGGGCTTCTCCTTATGGACCGTGGGAAATCATGCTTGTACACGAACGAGCGATTTCTGTACACCCCCTTGACAGCAGTCGGAAGGGGCAGCATGATCGGCCGCACTTGAGGAGCGCTTCGGGCGACTGAGGCGTTGACGGCGAGACGGGCCACGTCGCGCCCGGTTGATAGGGGGTAGCCATGCGGGGGCAAAAGTCGCACGTTGCCGCTCGTACGTTCTGCGGCGTCGCTCTGGTTCTTGGCATTGTGTTCGCACCAGTGCACCTGCAGTCAGCGGCATCCTCCCCTGCGGGCGGGCGCGCGACCCAAGCCCGGGACGTCAGTGCGGTCACAGGGGCCGGTACAGTGTCGGTGACGGTAGACGATGTCGCCATCAGCGTTGACGCCCCCTGGATCAACCAGCCGTTCATTGCTCCGCCGGCCGATGGGCTTCAGGTGGCAACAGCGATGCAGCCGCACCCCTACCGGGAACTATCGATCACATCCATGCCCTATGGCTATCCACCCGCGACGGAGGCACTGCCAGCTCCCACCCAGGGCTCAGTCAGCACGTTGAGAGCATCTTTGGCCAGTGATAGGCAGCAGGAGGGTGCCGTTCCTATCGGAAGTCCAACGGCGTCAATGTTCGGCCAACAGATCGTCGGCGCAGCCTACGACGTCACAGGCCACTTTTCATCGACCGTACCGCAAGAGGTGGTGATCTCCGAGTGGCTCGCTGAAGCGGGCAGTCGTGTTTGGCTTGTCCGGGCAACCGCCGAGATCTCCGGCGGATTGAGCGGCGCTGATATCCTGACAGAGATCCAGCAGGTAGCATTGTCCAGCTCCGATCTGACTACCGCGACCGCGTTGGCGGTGCCGCCCGAGGTGGTTCAAGTTAGCGCCAACGCCGTCCCGACTCCGCCTTGGTGGTCTGGAGCTTGCGATGACACTCATTACTACGCTGGAAGCCAGCAGCTCGGTTGGCCGGTCCACAGCTACCAGCTAGCACCTGGGGCCGTCTTTCAGGGACTGGTTGCGTGCGGGCCTCGTCCCTACTACAACGAAGGCCCCGACGTACTTGTGCGGTTCTTCTCCGGCGCTGTCGGGGAATACGAGTTCGAGTGCGTCGAACTGAGCATGCGGTGGCTGTATCAGCAGTACGGTATCACCCCGTATGTCGCCAACGGGAGCCAAGTCGTATGGAACTATAACGGCACCGCTCTTCAGAAGGTCGCCAACGGTACAACCGGCCAAGTCCCAGCTGCTGGCGATGTGCTCAGTTACGGATCGACGTCGACGAATGGCCATACGTCCGTTGTGACGGGCGCTCAGGTCAACGCGTCTGGCAACGGGTCCGTAAGTGTGATCGAAGAGAACGCGTCCAGCACTGGTACTGAGAGCCTAACCGTGTCCGGTTGGACGATCCAAGACTCAACAGCCGTAAGCGGCTGGCTGCACGATCCTACCGCTGGCGGAGGCACGCCGCCAGCGTTCACTGCCGACACGCCTCCGTCGACTGCGATGGCGGGGGATTCCTGGTCGTATACGTTCACCGCGACCGGAGTCCGCCGCCCACCTTCTCCGTTAGCAACGGTGCACTGCCTCCTGGCCTCTCTCTGAATGGGACAACTGGCGTGTTGTCTGGGACGCCAAGCGCAACCGGCGCATTCATGTTCAACATAGCCGCTAACAACACGGCAGGGTCTGCCATCACGCCGAGCATCACGGTTGTGGTCAGCGCCTCGCCAGCAGCGATACTTGTTCGTCCCAGCGGCGAGGCCGACGTGGTGGTTCGCGCTCCTGATAACTCGCTAACCTACTACTGGAGTCCGACCGGGCAGCCGTTCAATGCCATATCCGTGGCAGGCCCTGGGACCGCGTTCTCAGCTCCGGCGATGGTTCTCCGTAGTAGTGGTGAGGTGGACATCGTCGCCGAGGGGCCGAACAACTCACTGTACTACTGGTGGAATCCGCAGGGGGGGCCCTTCAACCTGATCACCGCTGGCGGTGCAGGCACGACATACTCAGCGCCGGCGGTAGCATTCCGCAGCGGAACCGAAGCCGATATCGTCGCGGAGGGGCCGAACAACTCACTGTACTACTGGTGGAATCCGCAGGGGGGTCCCTTCAACCTGATCACCGCCGCTGGTGCAGGCACGACATACTCAGCGCCGTCGATCGCGATGGTCAGCGGAACAGACGCCGATATTGTCGCGGAGGGACCGAGCAACGCCCTGAACTATTGGTGGAATCTTCCCGGCGGTGCGTTCAACCTCATAGGCGCCGGCGGCGCGGGCAGCACGTATTCCGCGCCCTCCATCGCGATTCGGGGTACCAACGAAGCCGATATCGTCGCCGTGGGGCCAAACAACTCATTGAACTACTGGTGGAACCTTCCGGGCGGTGCGTTCAACCCCATCGTCGCGGCTGGAGCTGGCACGACCTACTCCGCGCCGTTCATGGCTATCCGCGGTGGCAGCGAAGCCGACATCGTCGCCGAGGGAAGCAGTAACTCGCTGAGCTACTGGTGGAATCCGCAGGGCGGTGCGTTCAATCCCGTCACGGTGGCAGGTTCGGGAACAACGTTCTCGGCAGCACCCATCATCGTGCGCAGCAGCGGCGAGGCCGACACGACGGCGGTTGGCTCCGGCAACGCCGTCACTTACTATTGGAACACGCCAGGACCTAACTGGAACGCTGTAGTAGTTTAGGGCCGCCAATGACGGGGCCATCGTGGGGCCACCTGCCCGAACGGGGGTGAACGTCCCACCGGCCTCCCGGGATCAGAGGAGTTTCAGCATCATGGTTCGGCTCAAGGGGCGTCGAGTTTCCCTCGTTCTGGTTGGTATGGGTTGCGTGGCCGCCTGTGGCGGCCCGGGGACGCCCAGTCCCAGTCCGTCAGGCTCTATCTCGGCCGGCAACGCCCTAAGCCCAAGCGCCTCGCCATCGGTCTCCCCCGCGCCATCGCTCGGCATCGTGCTGGGCAACTGGACCTCAGGGTCAACGTACTCAGTCGCGCTCGTCGATACGGGCGGCCGCAAAGTCGCCTCGACGACAGCGCAAGTAGCTTCTGAATATGCGGGGTCGGCAACCCCCGGCGAAACCGCCACCCTGCCCGTGAGCTCGTCCGCCTCTCGGCTGTACTACCTCGATGGCGACTCGAGCGTGAGATTTCTCGAGCCGAACGGCCAGACCGGTACCGCTGCCACGGTGCCCGGCAGCCGAACCGAGCGGGTCGCCTTCGCCGTCAGCCCAGACGATAGCCAGATCGCGGTGGCGGTGATGAGTTGGCCGAACCAGAACACCTTCATGGAGCAGTTGTACGCCGACGATCTCACGGGTGGTCATCGGATCAACTTGGCGACTGTCAATGCCTCGTTCAGCCGTGATACGAATGGTGGGAAGTGGTCAAACGACATGGAGTGGCCGATCGGTTGGCACGCCGGAAAGATCTTGGTTGGCCTGTCATTGCCGCGCCAACAGTTTCCGCCTACGCCTGTGCCGCCGGATGCTCAGGGTGGCTACAAGCTGATCGACGCGTCTAACGGCAGCACGGCTGGGTCGGTATGCGCCGGAGGCGATGGCGTATCCTTGCCGCAGCCCGCCGGCGTACTCTGCTTGCCAGGCGGTATGCCAAACGGACATCTGCAAGTCCGTAATTGGACGGATGGCGTCAGTCAGGATCTCGGCGCTGCGCTGTGCCTGTCACCGTCCGCGCTGTCGCCGCACGGCGCGGTTGCCGTCCCCGAAACGGCCGCGAGCGGCGGCGGCTGCCGTGAGACAGGGCGAATCGAGATTGTGCAAGGGACCACCAACACGTCCAGCGTGTCGGGGAGTGCGGTAGGGTGGATCGATGACGGCACCTTGGTGTTCACTACCGGGGGGAGTCCGCCCTCGGCGTCACTGTCTGTCGTCACGACCGCGTCTGGACAGACGGCATTGGTTGGTCCAGGGACGTTCGTAGGCGCGTTGCCAGGTGGACTGTAAGGCCCGCCGCATTCCGCTGATTATGCGCAGCGCTGCCTCAGCCAACTCCCAAAGTCCTTGGGGGCTCGCAGCAGGTCAAGCCTCCCATCCCCAGGCTTGACCCTTTCGGGCGGGCAGAGCCATGATCGAACGGTGCACGCTTAACCGAATCCCGAGGATGCTGAGTAGATGAACTCAGCGACCGAAACCGGGCAGCGGGGTGGCCGAGCGATGCAGTCAGACGCTCATTGGCCTGGAGCAAGAGTCGATAAGGCCGCTTGGGATTGGTATGTCGAGGCAAGCGGCGGAGAGGCTGAGGGCCACTCCGTCGAGTATCACCCTGACGGCGACCGATACGTCGTCATGGTCGGGGATCAGCGCCAGAAGTAACCGCGCGAATCCTACGGCCGCGTGGTCACCAACCCACGTCGCGGGCCTCCCCGGAGCCCGAGCGTACCCGGCACCGGACCTAGGCGTGCCGACTGGCCAGCCGGATGAGCGGGCCCTGAACTCGGGCCGAAAGGTTCTGATTCTGGCATCCACGGGGCACCCGCCGCGCCGAACCGCGCGGCGCGCTCACCGCGCCGAGGTGACGTCGCGGACGACGTGCCCGACGAGGTCCGTGCTGAACGGTCCGCTGCTGTCGACGCGCGTGGCGTCGACCGCGGTTGCGAGGTCGAGGAAGCGGCGGCGCTGCCGGGCCAGCTCGCCGTGGCTGTGCTCCTGGTCGCGCTCGGCGAGGACGGCGCCGTCGGCGTCGAGCAGCAGGATGCGGTCGTAGCGGCGCGCCAGGCCGACCAGCCAACGCCGCACGCGAGGTCCGGCGTCGACGTGCTTGGCCAGCGCGTCGAGCGGTGAGCGGTCGGTGATCACCAGTGCGGGGTGCGCACCGTCGCCGATGCCGCGCACGCGCATCCACGTCCGGGCGGCGGCGACGCGCAGCTCCAGCTCGGCGACGTCGACCATTGCATGCAGGCGCAATGCACGGCGCCGCAGGCGCCCGGCGGACGAGGGCGACTCCCCGCTGGAGTGCCCGTTGGTGCCCGGCCAGCGCCTGCACACGACGCAGCCGTACGGATGCAGCGACACGACGCGCGTGTGCTCCACCTCCGCCTCCTCGCGCAGCGCCGCGACCAGCGACGTCTTGCCCGAGCCGTCGGGCCCGGACACGCCGACCAGCCCCACGCGCGGGCGCTTCACCCGCCGCCGCAGCTTCGCGGCCACCAGTGGTGCGCGCAGCGCCACCTCGCGCAGCGCCATGGCATTGCGACCCTCGCGAGCGAGGTGGACCGCATGGCCGGCACCGTCGAGGAGCGACCGTGCCGGGGGCAGCCCGACCGGCAGGTCGAGAGCATCCCCGCGGTCGAGGGTGTCCATCGAACGCCGGGCCACCGCAAGCGCGGAGTCGAACGCTCCGCCCCATCCCTCGGCCGCGCTGCGCCGCCGCGCCTCCTCCGGCGAGGCGCCGAGGCGCAGCACGTCGCGGATCGCCAGCAGCTCGGCGAGGTCGTAGGCGAGGTTCTGGAAGACCGCGTGCGCCACGCGCAGGCGCAGCTCGTCGACCGGGTCGGGCCGGAGCACGCCGACCTCCGGGTCGCGGACGGCACCGCGCCGCAGCACCTCGGCGGTGATCGCCACCACGCCGAACCAGGAGGCGTCGCGATGGAGGTGTGCCGCGGGCCCGCTGGCCGGATGGACGATCAGCTTGTCCGGCTCCAGCCGGTGGCCGCTGTAGCGCGCCGCCCAGCCGCCGAGCGCCTCCAGGGACCGGGCCCAGCCGTCGGCGCCGACCACCAGGTCGAAGTTGCCGTAGACGAAGTCGGCGGCCGGGTCGCACTTGATCAGCACCGGGTCGACCCCCGCCGCCTGCAGTCGAGTCACCGCCTCGCCGAGACGGTGCCGGAAGTCGGCGTTGCCCTGGACGACGTGCTCGAGCTCCGCTCCGAGGGCCTCCGGGTAGACGCGCGCGAGCGCCCCCTGCACCTGGTTGCGACGGGCCAGGCGCAGCGCGGCGTCGAGTGTCGGGCCCGGCTCGACGAGGCGTTGCCCCTGCCAGACGGCCGCTGCCAGCACGAGACGGGCCGGGGCTTCAACCACGGCCATCACCACTCAGGACCGCCGCGGCGCCACGAATGCCGCAGCCCCCTGACAATCCGGTCAGACTGACAGGCCCCGCCCGTCGCTTCAGACAGTCCCCCACCCCCGGCGTCCCCCTCTGCGAATCGCGATGACGGCCCTCCGGCCCCCCTCTGGAGCAGCTTGCCGCCATCCCGGTACCCACCCATACTGCGCCCAGCAGCCTTACATGATCCTGAAACAGTACTTCCTCGCCTGCCTTTCGCACGCCTCCTACCTGATTGGGGACGAGAAAAGCGGTCGCGCGCTTGTGGTCGACCCCCAGCGGGACGTCAGCGCCTACCTGGAGGACGCCGCGGCCGCGGGGATGCGGATCGAGCGGGTGGTCGAGACCCATTTCCACGCCGACTTCCTCTCCGGCCACCTCGAGCTGGCCGCCCGCACCGGCGCCGCCATCTGCTACGGCGAGCCGGCCCAGGCCGACTTCCCCATCACCGTGCTCCGCGACGAGGAGTGCATCGACCTCGGCGGAGTCCGGGTGGTCGCCTGGGCGACCCCGGGCCACACCCCCGAGTCGATCAGCCTGGTGGTCTACGAGCGTCCCGACGACGCGGAGCCCGCCGCCGTGCTCACCGGCGACACGCTCTTCATCGGCGACGTCGGCCGCCCCGACCTGCTCGCCGCCGCCGACCTCAGCCCCGCCGACATGGCGCGCAGCCTCTACCACTCGCTGCACGACCGCCTGCTCACCCTCCCCGACGCCACGCGCGTGTACCCCGCCCACGGCGCCGGCTCGTCCTGCGGCCGCAGCCTCTCCACCGAGACGTCGTCGACGATCGGCGAGCAGCGCCGCCGCAACTACGCGCTGGCGCCGATGAGCGAGGACGCCTTCGTGGCCATGGTCACCGAGGGCCAGCCGCCGGCACCGCCGTACTTCGCCTTCGACGCCGTGCGCAACCGGCAGGCCCATCCCCTGCTCGACGAGCATGCCGAGCTGCCCGCGCTCGACGTCGACAGCGTAGTGACCAGGCAGTCGGCGGGCGCGGTGGTGCTCGACTCGCGCGCGCCCAACGACTACGCCGCCGGCCATATGCGCGGCTCGGTGAACGTCGGCCTCGAGGGGCGCTTCGCAGAGTACGCGGGCGACGTGCTGCGCCCCGACACGCCGCTCGTCCTCGTCGCCGACGAGGGACGCGCGCGCGAGGCGATGGTCCGTCTCGCGCGCGTCGGCTTCGACGCCGTCATCGGGATGCTCCGTGATCCCATGCGCGCCTTCACCGACAGGCCCGAGCTGACCGAGCGGTCGTCACGCCTCACCGCCGCCGACCTTGCCCAGTGCCTGCGCGACGGCATGGAGCTCACGCTGCTCGACGTGCGCAACCCGGGCGAGACGGCGAGCGGCGTCATCGACGGCGCGGTCGCCGTCCCGCTGGCGCAGCTTGCCGCCCGGATCGGCGAGGTCGACGTCTCGCGGCCCGTCGTCGTGTACTGCGGCAGCGGCTACCGCTCGATGATCGCGGCCAGCCTGCTGCGCCGGGCCGGCGCCGCCGACGTGTCCGACCTCCTGGGCGGCTACGACGCCTGGCGGCTCGGCCGGGGGACGCACGCCGCGTAGGCGCAGCCCGCGCCGCCGTCTACCGCACCAGGCCGAGGCGGTACGCGTAGGCCACCGCCTGGGCGCGGTCGCGCACCTGGGTCTTGCTGAAGATGCTGTTGATGTGCGACTTCACCGTCGCCTCGCTGATGAACAGGCGCGTGGCGATCTCGCGGTTGTCGAGTCCCTCGGCGACGAGCAGCAGCACGTCGGTCTCCCGCGAGGTGAGCCCGTCGGGGTTGCCGGCGGGGACCTGCGGCGGCGCGGCCGTGTCGCCGTGCGACGCCATGGCGTCGAGGAGCCGGCGCTGCACCGACGGGTCGAGCAGCGCCTCACCGGCATGGACCGCGGCGATGGCGCGGGCGATCTCCTCGGCGCCGGAATCCTTGGTCAGGTATCCGCGGGCGCCCGCCTGCAGGGCGGAGAAGACGGACACGTCGTCGGCGTAGGTGGTGAGCACGACGACGCGCGTGTCGGGTGCGGCTTCGAGGACGCGTCGGGTGGCCTCGACCCCGTCGCAGCGGGGCATGCGCAGGTCCATCAGCACGACGTCGGGACGCTCGCGGGCGACCACGTCGACGGCCTCGTCGCCGTCGGCGGCGGTGCCCACCACGGCGACGTCCGGCAGCAGGGAGAGCAGGCTGACCAGGCCCTCGCGCACCACACGCTGGTCGTCGACGACGACGACGCGCGCCGCGGCGCCGCTCATGCGGGCAGGCGCAGGTGGACGCGGAAGCCGCCGCCCGCGGAGCCCGCCTCCAGTGTCCCGCCGGCCAGCTCCGCGCGCTCGCGGACACCGCTCAGGCCGTAGCCGCTCCCGGTGGAGGCGAGGTCCAGCGCCGCCGCCGCCGCCGGAGCGCCGCCGTCACCCGCATGGTCGGCGACGACGAGGTCGGCGACGCCGTCCTCCCAGCACAGCCGCAGCGACACCGACGCCGCCGCCGGCGCGTGCTTGCGCACGTTGCTGAGCGCCTCCTGGGCGGTGCGGTAGAGGGCGAGCCGTGCCTCCGAGGAGAGCGGCAGGGCTGCGCCCTCCACCTCGACGCGGCAGGGGATCCCGGTGTCGCGCTCGAAGTCGGCGGCCAGCACGGCCAGCAGCTCCGGGCCCGGCATGGCATCGCCGCGCAGGGCACGCACGGCGCGACGCGTCTCGTCCAACCCGGAGCGGGCCAGGGTCTGGGCGCGCTCGACCTGGGCCACCGCCGCGGGCGCCGCGCCGTCGCGCGCCAGCAGGAGGCGCGCACCTTCGAGCTGCAGGCTCAGCCCGGTCAGGGAATGGGCCAGCACGTCGTGGATCTCGCGGGCCAGCCGGGCGCGCTCCTGCAGCGCTGCGTTCTCCGCCAGGGCCGCCTGCGCGGCGCGCAGCTCGAGGAGCAGCCGCTGCTGCTCGCGCGCGAAGGTGGCCATGGCGAAGACGAAGGCGATGCCGAGGTCGACGGAGGCGATGGCCCCGGCCGACGGTGCGCTGGTGGAGAGCGAGAAGGCGAGCGTGACCGCCGCGGCGATGAGCGCCGTCCCCGCCAGGGCGACGCGCCGCTCCAGGCGCAGGGCCAGCGCGCCGACGGCGATGAAGGCGCCGATGTAGCCGGCGGAGTTGGGATCGAGCCCGGCCAGCGCCGACGCGGCCAGGCCGAGCAGGAGCATGGCCGCGAAGCCCTCCGCGTCGCGGTTGGGGCGCAGCACGATCTCCAGGCCGCAGAGCACCGCCACGGACGAGGCCAGGGTGATGCCCAGCCCGACGCCGTGCAGCCCCGGTCGGGGAGTGGCCACCAGCACGCCGGCCAGCGGCGCCAGGACGCCGAGCAGCACCAGCCAGGGCGCGATCCGCCGCTCCACGCCGCGGGGGCGCTCCGCCGGGTCGCCCTGGTGGTGGGCCATCCAGCGCACCAGGCGGTAGGCGAGCACTGGCGATCTCCTGTGGGCTGCCGTCGGCGCCGATTGTGCCTCCGATCTCCACCCACGGGTGGACGTGCACGGCCGCGAGATTCCACCTCGGCGCCGATGTGCGCCGGCCTGGCGCGACCGAGCATGGGCAGCGTCAGAGCCGCACCGCCCGCGGCGACACCAGAGAGGCGCGGAGATGAACGCCACCCAGTGGATCCTCAACATCGGAATCCTCGGACTCATGCTCACCCAGGTCGGCGAGCACGCGGCCAGCCGGCGCCGGCTGCTGCTCCCGCTGGGGGTCGTCGCTGCGGTCGCCGTCAACATGCTCCCCGGCATCCCCACCGCCGGCAACGACGTCGCCTTCGAGGCGATCGGCGTCGTGGCGGGCGCGTTCCTCGGTCTCGCCGCCGCCTTCCTGATGCGGGTGCGCAGCCGCGAGGACGGCCGGGTGACCATCACGGCGGGCTTCGGCTACGCGGCGCTCTGGACGGCGGTGATCGGCGGACGGCTGGCCTTCGCGCTCTGGGCGAGCGGCCCCGGCTCGCGGACCGTCGGCACCTTCTCGATGGCCCACCACATCACCGGCGACGCCTGGATCGCCTTCTTCGTCCTCATGGCGCTGGCCATGATCCTGGTCCGCACCGCGGTGGTCGGGGTCCAGGTCCTCGGCCGCCAGCTCCCAGCGTTCTCTGGGCTTTCCCTGCGGCAGCGCTGAGCCGGCGGGCGCAGCCTGGTCCCCATGGCACGGCGCGAGACGGCAGGACAGCTGCTCCGCTTCGCACTCATCGGGGCGACGAGCACCGCGGCCTACGCGGTGCTCTTCGCCGTGCTGCGGGAGTGGACGGCCGCGGGCGTGGCCAACGCGCTGGCGCTGCTCGTCACCGCGGTGGCCAACACCGCGGCCAACCGGCGCTTCACCTTCGGCGTGCGCACCCAGGCGAACCGGGCGCGGGATCATCTCGCCGGGCTGGTCGCCTTCGGCGTCGCGCTGGCCGTCAGCAGCGGGTCGCTGGCGGCGCTGGCCGCCGCGGCGCCGCGCGCGCCGGAGTCAGCCGAGGTCGCGGTGCTGCTCTGCGCCAACGCCGCCGGCACGATGCTGCGCTTCGCCCTCCTGCGCACCGTGATGCTGCGTGTCAGGCCGCGTGCGCGTGCGCGCGAGCGTGCGACTGCGACTGCAGGGCTCGCCCCATCGCCCGGTGCCCGGCCCGCATGAAGTCCGGCCAGCGGCGCGTGTCGAGGAACTGCGCATAGAGGCCGATGCCCTTCACCGTCGCGTAGGCGACCGGCTCCAGCAGCTCGACGTGGGCGACCTCGCGGCGCAGCAGCGCCAGGTTGCGGCGGGCCAGCTCGATGTGCTGGCAGGTCTTCACCTGTCCTGCGGCGAGGAAGATGCTGCCGCGCCGTCCCGTCCAGCCGCGCACGTCCTCGCCGTGGAACTCGTGCGGGTAGAAGGAGTTGACGGCCACGACGGAGTCCGGCGGTGAGGACATCGCGAGCACCGGTGTGACGGGGAGGATGTCGACGGTGCCGCCGTCGTAGTAGTGGTCGCGTCCCAGCGGCACGGTCTCGAAGAAGAGCGGCAGGGCGACGGCCATGTGCACCGCACGGGCCACGGGCAGGTGGGGATGGGTGTCGGGTCCGATGTACTCGACGGTGTTGTGCTCGACGTTCCACACCGGTGCGAAGGCGGGAATGGGCAGCTCGCCGAGGGTCACGTCACCGAGCCACTGCCGGTAGAGCGCCTCCAGCTTCTCGCCGCGGAGCAGTCCCGTGAAGCCGCGCGCCAGGCGCGGCAGGAGCGTCGCCACCGCCGGCCAGTCGACGTCGGAGCACTCGTCCATGCGCAGGCCCAGCACGAACTCGGCGACCTCCTCCGCGCCGCGCCCGGTGGCGAGGGGGAAGCCGAAGAGCGCCGAGCCGGAGCAGAGCGAGTAGGCGCAGGGCTCGATGCGCGCCTCCTCCAGGGCGCGGGCGACGCCGACGATCGAGGCCAGGGCACCGCTGCCCCCGCTGGCCACCACGGCGGTGCGTCCCCAGTGGCGGCGCTGCGCGGCACCAGCCTGGACGCGCGGCAGGTGGTCGAAGGGACGCCGCTCCTCGGTGCCCCAGCTGTCGACGGGCAGTGGGAGCAGCGCGTGGCGCACGGAGTCGAGGAAGTGGGCGTCGTCACGCACTCCGGCGGCGAACGTGCGCGCCGCGGTGACGGCGTTGAAGTACTGGCGGATGCGCAGGATGTCGAGGGTGGAGGAGAGCACGGCGATGGCCTCCGTGTGTCTTTCGACTCCCAGCCTGCGCCTGCGCTCCAGGCCCGGCCAGTGGCGTGCGTCCCGGCGCCGCGGGACTTTGGGCTCCCCTTCGTCCGGACGCGGTCGGACAGAGACGGTGGGCCCTGATGTTCGTCCCCTAACGTGCGTCGGAGTGACGGCCGGCGACGCACCGGCCTCTTCCCGTTCGGCGACGCGGTCGGCTACGGTTCCACAGGTGGCATCCGTCTCAACCAGCCGATCGTGGGCATGCCGGCTTCCCTCGACGGGTTCGCGCAGCTCCCGTGGTGGGGCGTGACGGCCGGCGGCCCGCCCGGCGCGCCCAGTGACGGCGGCTGGCGAGCCTCCGGCTTCAGCCCGGAGCAGCTCGCCTGGGGCGTGCCCGCGCCGGAGCGCACCTACTGGCCGGCGCGGATCGCCGTCGCCGCCGCCGTCGGGCTCTACTTCGTCCTGCCGGACCGCCTCATCCCGGGACCGCGCTGGATCGTGCCGATGCTGGAGGGCGGGGTGCTGCTGGTGCTGAGCACCACCACGCCGCACCGCACCACCGAGCAGTCGTCGCGGCGGCGCACGCTGGCCATCCTCCTGGTGGCCATCGTCACCGTCACCAACCTGATCAACCTCGGGTTGCTGGTGCACGCGCTGATCCACGGCGGCGTGCAGAACGGGCGTGAGCTGATCTTCGCCTCGGCCGCGGTGTGGTTCACCAACGTCATCGTCTTCGGCCTCTGGTACTGGGAGCTCGACCGCGGCGGCCCCCAGGCGCGGCACGACCCGCAGCACCGCGAGCCCGACTTCCTCTTCCCGCAGATGACCACGCCCGGCGCGGGCCGGCCCGGCTGGGCGCCGGCCTTCGTCGACTACCTGTACGTCAGCTTCACCAACGCCACCGCGTTCAGCCCCACCGACACCATGCCGCTGACGCCGATCGCCAAGTCGCTGATGGCGGTGCAGTCGGCGGGCTCGCTGCTCACCGTCGCGCTGGTCGCGGCGCGCGCGGTGAACATCCTCAGCTGACTACGGCGCGTCGATGGCTGCGCTGATCAGCGACGCGTAGAACCGCGCGCCCGCGGGCCGCAGGTGGGTGTCGTCGTCCCAGAACAGCTCGGGGTGGCCGGCGCTGGCGGCGCGCCAGTCGACGTAGCGCACGTTGGCATAGGCGGTGACGGCCTGGGCGAGCATGGCGTCGTTGGGATCCTGCCAGGGCCGCGGCACCTTGTCGTTGACCACCACGACGCGCTGCACGCCCGCCAGCACCGTCATCATCTCGTCGAACTGTTCGCGCGTGACGTAGCCGTTGGTGCCGATGTGAACCACCACGACCGGACCGAGGTGCCCCGCCGCTCGCGCCGCGCGGAGCACGTCGACGGCGGCGGGGAGCTGGCGTCCCACCTTGGCGTCGAGGTCGAGGTTGGGGATGTCGGCGGCCATCGCGGAGGCGGCGCCGAGCATCACCGAGTCGCCGACGGCGGTCACGTGCGACGGCGGCTGCGGAGGGGGTGGCGCGACGGTTGCCGCCGGCGTCGCCGGCGCCGCGGTGGGCGCATCGCCGGTGGGCTCGGGCATGTGGCGCAGCACCGTGGCCTCCACCGGGCGCACCACGAGGTGCACGGCGACGGCCTGCTGGAACGGAGCGAGGTCGGGCGGTCGTGTCGCGGCGACGCCTGCCACCAGCGCGCACATGCAGCCGCCCGCCGCACCAAGCAGGGCGCCCCAGGCCAGCCGCTTGGCGACGTGGCGATCCGACGTCGTCGACCACTGCCGCCGCAGCAGGCGCAGCGCCGCGCCGGTGCGGATGGGCGTCTCCACGAACCGGTACGACAGCGCCGCCAGCCCCACCGCGACGGCCACCTGCACCAGCGTCGCCCACAGCGGCGCGCTGCCGGGGTTGCCGTGCGGGCTGGTCAGCACCAGCACCGGCCAGTGCCACAGGTAGATGCCGTAGGAGCGCACCCCGACCCAGCGCAGCGGCCGCCACTCGACGATGCGCGCGAGCGCACCTCCTGCGGGATGCAGCAGCGCACCGATGAGCGCCGCGCTGCACAGCGCCACCAGCAGCAGGCCGCCGCGGTAGACGAGGGGCAGCGTCTCGTCGAGCAGCAGGAAGCCGAGGAGCAGCGCCACCAGCGCGGTGCCGCCGGCCGCGACCACGACCCGCTGCGTCCGCAGCGACGGGCGGACGCTGCGCGAGGCGCGCGGCCAGCGGCGCGCGTGCAGCAGCGCGAGCGCCGCGCCGACCAGCAGTCCCGCGCTGTGCGTGTCGGTGCCGTAGTAGACGCGCGAGGGATCGCCGTCGGGGCTGAAGAGCAGCGCGCAGAGCAGCGTCGACCCCAGCGCGCCGCCGAGGACGAACCACAGCGCCCTGCCGCGCCGGAGCAGCCCCAGCGCCGCCACCAGCGGCCAGACGGCGTAGAACTGCTCCTCGACCGCCAGCGACCACAGGTGCTGCAGCGCGTCCGGCGCCGAGAAGGCGACGAAGTACGACTGCTGGTGGACGAGCAGGAACCAGTTGGTGACGTAGCCGAGCGCCGCCAGCGCGTCCCAGCGCAGCTGCGTCACCGCGCCGAGGTGCGCCAGCAGCTCGACGACCAGCACCACGCCGAGCATCAGGTACAGCGCGGGGAGCAGTCGCCTGGCGCGTCGCAGCCAGAAGGAGCGCAGCCGCACGCCTCCCGACTCGCGATGCTCGCGCAGCAGCAGGGAGGTGATCAGGAAGCCGCTGAGGACGAAGAAGACGTCGACGCCCAGGAAGCCGCCGGGCAGCCACGCCGGCCTCGCGTGATAGAGCACCACCGCGGCCACCGCCAGGGCGCGGACACCGTCGAGCGCCGGCCAGTGGACGGGCCTGACCCTGACGTAGGGCCGGCGGCGCGCGTCGGTGCGGAGGATCTGCTGCGTGGTCAGGTGCGACGTGAGCCAGAGCGGTTGGTGCGACTGCGGTAAGTATGCGCGGCGGCGAGTCCACGTGGCACGCAAGCAGCAACGAGTCGCAGCAGCGTTTTCCGGCGGGCTTCAGCCCGCCGAGGAGGGGGTCGGGGGAGGATCTGCCTCCCCCGCTTGGCGCGCGTCTGAGCGCGCCGATAGAGCCGGCCGTCAGGCCGGCGGGCCGGTTGTCAGAGTGACGGTTGCGCTGTGCTGGTTGCCGTTGGCGTCGAGCCAGGTCACGCTGACCCTGTCGCCCGGCTTGTGCTTGATGATCGCCGCCTGCAGCGAGGAGGCGGAGGTGACCTGCACGCCGCCCACCGAGGTGATGACGTCGCCGGCGCCGATGCCGGCCTGCTGCGCCGGGCCACCGGAGGTCACGCCCTGGACGGTGGCGCCCTGCGCGCTGTCGGCGATCTCGACGCCGAGGAGGGCGCGCCGGCCGGTGTTGATGTTGGGACCGCCGCCGTTGCGGATCTGCTGGACGATGCTCATCGCGTTGCTGATGGGGATGGCGTAGCCCTGGCCGGCGACGCCGCCGAAGCGGAAGCGGCCGCCGGCGACCGAGGCCGCCGTGTCCATGCCGATCACCTTGCCGGACGAGTCCGCGAGCGGGCCACCCGAGTCGCCGGGCTGGATGTTGGCGTTGGTCTCGATCAGGCCGCTGAGCGTCTCGCTCTGGCCGGAGGGGTCGCTGGCGGTGATGGTCTGGTCGAGCGCCGTCACCGTGCCGGGGGCGGGCTGCGGTGTGCCGCCGCGGCCGAGCGCGTTGCCCAGGGCGAGGACGGAGTCGCCGACGTTGAGCTGGTTGGGATCGCCGATGGCGATGGTGGTCATGTTCGAGGGCGGGTTCTGGATCTGCAGCAGGGCGACGTCGTCGGCGACGTCGTAGCCGACCACGCTGGCGCTGTAGCTGGGCCCGCTGCCGTCGACCTGCACCTTGATGGAGTCGGCGCCGTCGATGACGTGGTTGTTGGTGAGCACCTGGCCGCCGCTGGTGATCACCATCCCCGTGCCCTCGGCGGTGCCCTGGCCGCCGGCCAGGCTGACCACGATGTCGACGATGGCGGGGTCGAGCTTGGACTCGATCGAGGAGGCGTCGATGCTCGCCCCGTTGCTCGAGCCGCCCGAGGAGCCGCCGCCGTCGTTGGGGGTGACGCCCGGGTTGCCGAAGATGCCGCGGCCGTTGCCGTCGAACGGCGAGCCGTTCTGGATGGAGGACGTCGGCGAGGTGGAGCCGCTTCTGGTGGCCAGGGCGACGACGCCCGCCGACGCCCCCGCGGCCGCGGCGAAGAGGAGGAGCGCGGCCAGCGCGGCGGTCCTGCGGGAGGGCTGGAGGCGGGGGGCGGGAGCCGGCCCGGCGGGCCAGGCCGGCGTCCAGCCCGGGTAGGAGGGAGGGGGCGGGGGAGG